>Ga0114966_10000677_pt1 | contig 32668 bp, 24 predicted proteins | sample M_130207_XF_Meta_FD_87029 | JGI IMG/M metagenome (GOLD analysis project Ga0114966, IMG submission 87029) | Freshwater microbial communities from Lake Montjoie, Canada to study carbon cycling - M_130207_XF_MetaG | ecosystem: Environmental > Aquatic > Freshwater > Lake | place: Lake Montjoie... | reverse complement strand
GGGGAGTTCTAAAAATTAGAATTTTTTAGGCAGACAAATTTTTAAAAGCGCAGTTTACTTGGGTAAATGAGCATTTTAAAAATGAAGTCTAACAACAAAAAGGCAATTTTTAGAACTTCCCTATAGAATAAAAAAAGCTCCTTGGCAGTGCCAGGAGCTTTTTTTATTATTTAATTATTTTATTTCTATTTACGTATAATTTTAAATATTTTACTTTCCCCTTCCTTGCTTGTGACTTTAGCAAAATAAATACCTTTTGCTAGGCTGTTAATGTCAATGGTCTGCTGTTGGCTGTTTAAACCTGTTGTTAGAACATTTCCTCCAATTACATTAACTATGTTTAGTATTGGGCTGGATATGGCATTAAATTTATGTTTAACAGTGATTAAGCCCTCAGAAGGATTTGGATAAATTTCAATTGCTAAAATTTTATTTTCTTTTATTCCAGCTATCGAAGGGTCATAAGTGTTTTTTATCACGGTAATATTAGTAGTTTGTTTTACAGGAGAACCATTATCAGAGGCAACTAAAGTTACATAATAAAAATTTTCTGCAAGATTCTGTGAAGTAAACGTACAGGTGTATTCTATAAAAGTGGGGGTATTCATGCTCATTACGTATGAAAAGTTTGCAGGTGCATTACATGTAAGGCTTGCTGATACGGTTTGGTTAATTTCCGGAGTACTTACAGAAATTTTAAATATTGCTTCAGAAGCGTTGGTGCGCAAAGTGTCGCCGGTATAAACATCAATTGTATCACACAAATTATTGTTAATAACTAATGGAGGAATATTCCCAGTACTAGCAATATCAAAATACATTCCCTGGTTATCCAAAAAGTCAACACTGTCGGTTGCATTATATGGGCCATCAAAAATATTACCTGCCTGATCAAATCTACCTACTTGAAAATAATCGGTTCCATTGCCTTGGTTAACACCAGCAGTAGCAGGAGAGCCTCCAAAACCATTAACGCCTCCAGATGCTGAGCCTGTTGTCCATTGCATATCGCCATAACAAAATGAAACATTGTTTCCGCTCGGCAACAATGTGTCGGAACCGTTTGTAATAACTAATTGAAAAGTGTTTTTCTTATCTGATTGAGAGTTGTAATAGCCAACATTGTCCCACTTAACAATCATTGCTGTAGGAGTAATTTTATAGTATACAATTCCACTTGCCGAATCACGTGTATCCACATCGCCCCAGAATGGCGCTATCATATTGAAGATGGAGCTTGGAAAAGAGTCAGAAGTGTAAGTATAATAGGGAGATATAAAAGAGATATTCCCGTTATTATTTATGAATACAGAGTCGTAATTTGTACCAAAAAAATTAAATGAAAAAGGAAGGGTTATGGCACTAGTATACCCATCATCATTTCTAAACTCAAGATCAAAAGAATCAACGCCATTAAAAGGAACAATAGAAAAAGAGGTATCCAAAGGAATCATGCAGCTGCATATAGAGCTTCGGGAAGATAAAATATCAAAAGTAGGTTTTACTGATGACTGGTTATTTTGGTTTTTCACAAAAGCGTAATTCTTAGATAAATCAAGCTGGTGGTTTTTCTTTAATGCATCATACTGCTGCGTGGTAATATTCACAGTGTTTTGAGCATTGCCCAAAATAGAACCGGAACATGCGAAAATTAGTAGTAGTTTTTTCATGTGTTTTAATTTATTAGGGGTTAGTATTAATTTAAAGGGGGTTCTGAAAATTGATTTTTTTTTATTTTTGACTCAAAAAAATCACCGAACCCGTTAAACGATCTTCTTAAAATCAGAACTAATGTAACATATTTATTTTGAATTATTGTCTAAATTTCTATTTATTTTTTAAAAGCATGTCTATCACCTATTTGTTTTTATTGTTTTTGGAAGAATTACTTGCTAATAAGTAAATTAATTGTAAGTTAAATTTCTCAGTTTAATTATTCCCCTTTGCTCATACAATGCCAGTTGAACATGTAAATAATCCATTCCCGCTTTATTCCATAAAAACGAAATACCTGCTCTACTGGTGCCCGTGTTTTTGATTTTTCTGTGTTATTAGTTTTTTGTTACTCTTTTACTGTTGTATGTTATGCATAAGCAGTATTTTAATTGATGGGTTTAAAATCAAAAAAAATATGCTGTATTTTTTTGGGAACATAATTTTTTTATTGTATTCTTGTAATCTAATTTAAGGAGTAGTTTTAAGGTTTTATTTTTTTTGTATTAAAAATAACAATGATGAAAAAGATTTTTTTGATAATAGTATTTTTGATAGGCTTAAAAAACTTTTCTTATTCTCAGTTTGCAGGCAAGGGCGGTAGCGAAAAATCGGGAAGCTTTTTCTCTCGTATATTTCGCGGTGGCCAAAAGCCGCTAAAGCAAACCCAGCATTTTGGCAAACAAAAAAAAGACCCAAATTTAAAAAACAATGGCACCTCTTATAAAAGTGGAGGTCAAACTAATTATGTTGTAAATAATGATGGTTTTGGCACTGCAAAACAAAGCAAAATGAGCATACGTAGGAAAAGAAGAGCCCGATAACATTGTATAAGCAACTTAAATCTTTTTTTATAATAATCAATTTTTCTTTTTCCATTTCTTATCATAGGCAATCCTCCAAAAGATGCTAATATGAAAATTCTATTTATAGATTCAAATCACCCTATACTTTGCGAAACATTGCTTAACGCAGGCCATACTTGTGACTTAAATTACAGCTGGACAAAAGAAGACATTAGCAATAATATCTATCAATACGATGGAATTATTATACGTAGTAAAATAAAAATCACAAAAGAAATTATTGATAAAGGCAAAAATTTAAAATTTATAGCTCGCGCAGGGGCTGGCTTGGAAAATATTGACGTGGCATATGCTAAAAAAAAGGGAATTGTTTGTTTGCATGCTCCCGAAGGCAATAGAGACGCCCTTGCCGAGCATGCCATCGGGATGCTGTTGGCTCTTTTTAATAATTTATGCAAGGCTAATAAGGAGGTGCGGGAAGGCAAGTGGTTAAGGGAAGAAAATAGAGGCCTTGAATTAAAAGGAAAAACGATTGGCATTATTGGCTATGGCAATATGGGGGCCGCCTTTTCTAATCTATTAAGGAATTTTGGAGTGAAGGTGTTGGCATATGATAAATACAAAAGTGATTTTGGAGATGACTTTATTATAGAAACAAGCCTCAATCAAATATTCGAAAATGCCGATATTGTAAGCTTGCATACACCTTTAACTACCGAAACTCAAAATATCATTAATGATACTTTTATTCGGAGCTTTAAAAAAAATATTTATATCATCAATACCGCCCGAGGTAAATGCTTAAATACTGCCGATTTAGTAAAAAATATTCAATCGGGAAAAGTTGTGGGCGCATGTTTAGATGTGTTAGAGTATGAAGACCTTTCTTTCGAAAAATTAGAAAAAAATAATCTTCCTGCCCCTTTTCAGTATTTAATAAATAGCGAAAAGGTGATTTTATCCCCTCATATTGCAGGATGGACAGCCGAAAGCAACTTTAAAATAGCAAGTATTCTGGCAGAGAAAATAAAAAAAGAAATAAAAAATAGATAAAAAAATATATAAAAAGAGTGCTTTATAATAGGATGTTTTTAAAATTCTTTACTAAGTATAAATCATTTCACTAAGGAAAGCTTTCAAAATAATTTCGACAAAACAGATATATTAATAAAAACAGCTGATTTCATTTTTTAGCAAAAAATATGCTTATGAAAACGCGCGTGAGGAATGAACAAAAGCGATGCAGGGTTGCCAAGTGGGGAGGAATTGTTTGTTCTTGGTTTTTTGTTTCTTTTCTAACAAGACAAAAGAAAAACACACAGTTTTTGAACCATTTAATTTTCGGATTTATTTTGAAAACTTCACTAAACGGCTTTTTCACCTAACCAATAGATAAAAATAATAATAGATTTAAGAAAAAAAACAGAAACAAAAAGCATTCTTAAAAGAACTAAGATGTTCAACTTTAGCTTACTTTGTGTTTACCGTTAAATTAGATTTTTTTTAAAAATATTAAATTACAAAGGCAAAAAAATGAAATACGCGGAATTTAAAAAAATAAAAATACACTTTACCGATACAGGAAAAGGGCGCGTATTAGTTTTAGTACATGGTTTTTTGGGCTCGCATGAAATATGGCAGGGGTTTGTAAAAAAACTTTCCAAAAAATTCCGCGTCATCTGCATTGATTTGCCTGGTCATGGCAAAACCGAATGTATTGGCTATTATCACAGCATGGAACTGCTAGCTCAAAGTGTAAAGTCGGTACTTGATAGGGTAGGGGTTAGGCGTTATGTAATTGTAGGGCACTCTATGGGTGGCTATGCAGCATTAGCTTTTGCTGAACTTTTCCCCGAAAATATGAGTGGATTGTGTTTGTTTCATTCTATGTCTTATTCCGATTCCGAGGAAAAGAAAAAAGAAAGAGAAAGAATTATTCGAATAGTTAAAAAGGAACACCAGCCTTATGTTAATGACGCAATTACTTCCTTGTTTGCTTTCGAAAACCTAGGGAAATTAAAAACAGAACTTGATAAAGCAAAAGAAATTGCAGCCAAAGTTTCCAAGCAGGCTGTTATTAATAGCTTAGAAGGGATGAAAGAGCGCAAAAGCAGGGATATGATATTAAAGTTTGCAGAATATCCCATATTATTTATTTTAGGGAAGAAGGATAGCGTAATTAATTATGAAATAATGTATCCACAAATAGGGCTGTGTATGTATCCATCCGTATTAATACTAGAAGATGCAGGGCACATGGGTTTTTATGAATCGCCCGAAGAAACAGTAACAGAGTTGGAACATTTTGCGCTGCGCTGTTTCAACAAAAAGTTTTAGGCATGCAAGCCGCAATCAAAAAGCTAAATTAAATTAAATTATATTTATTATGATGTATTAGAATATAGCTTCTCTTCTTTTTTATACTATCCTCCAATGTGCAACATGGATAAATCGCTACCTACAAACTTTGTTTTTTTTTGGCCCAAGGCTTGTGTTAATTTTTTTATTAATACATTATCGTTTTGCAGACTATCCGTAATATTAATTGGATTGTTGTCGCTCAGGCAGCCATAAATATTTCCGTAACTATCTAGCCGCAGCCGATTACAGTCCTTGCAAAACGGGTGTGACTCATTTGAAATAATACCAAATTGATATTGATCATTTGTAATCCAGTAACTGGCTGTACCGCTAGGAGCTCTGCCGATAGGAGTATAGGCGTAGTGCAAGGCTATGGTATTTAAAATTTCGGCTTCTGAAAAAAACAATTGTTCGAAATTTTTATGTAAGTGCCCCATTTGCATTAATTCCAAAAAACGGATAACAATATTTCTGTTTTTACAATATTCAAATAATTTTATAATTTGCTTATCGTTAACACCTTTCATTATCACGCAATTTAATTTAATTTGTATGCCCTGTTCTATCGCTTTATCTATTGCCATAAGAACATTTTTTAGGTTACTGCGTTTGTTTATAATGGAATAAACGTCGGCATCCAGCGCGTCTAAAGAAATATTTAAAGATGTTAGTCCGGCTTGTTTTAAATCGCTTAATTTGTTTGTTAATAATGTTCCGTTGGATGTCATTTTAATTTCTTGTATCCCAGCATCTTTAAGGCCTTTAATCAATGGTATTAAGTTTTTAAACAGAGTAGGTTCGCCACCTGTTAATCTTACACAATCAATATCAAGAATTGAATTTAATACGGTTACAATTTTAACATATTGTTCGACGGATAAATTTTTTTGGTGATTTGTATTAACAGGGTAAATAATATTTTGTTTTGTTGTTGAGGTGTCTACGCAATAAGTACAAGCCAAATTGCAGGTGTTTGTTAAACTAATGCGCAGCGATTTAAAACTTCTGCCAAAAGTATCGGTTATGTTTGTCATATTAATTTATCATTTTTTAAACCCCCGTTAATAATTACAGAACTAGTATTATTATTTACTGGCCCTCATTTATTTTCCAAGTCATCACCATCTTGTCGTCGCCAGCTGAAATCAGCTGGTTTTCATACTTGCCCCACAAAAGTTTATTAACGGAATGGGTGTGTCCTCCGTATTTTTTATTGTCAACTCTAATAAGCAATTCAAAGTTTGTAGCATCCCATATTTTTATAGTTTTATCTCTACTCCCTGTTGCAAATTTTTTATTGTCGGGGCTAAATACAATACTATATATTGCGAAATTATGCGCCAGAATATTTTTACTTAAGCTATAATTAGTATCAATTTCCCATATTTTTAAAGTGGCATCCCTCGATCCCGACAAAAGGTATTTGCCATTGGGGTGGTAGCATACTGCATTAACAGAAAAATCTGTTAAGTGTCCATTTAAAACGGCCTTTTCTTCAAAAGTTTCAAAATCAAAAATCCGAATTGTTCCGTCGCCGCAGCCAATAGCAGCTTCTTTCGAGCGAATATTAAAATCAACACTGCGTATCTTTTTATTACAAAGGTTTATTTGTTTAATAAGCGAGAAATCATTAATCGACCAAACGGATACAGATCCGTCAGCAGAGGCTACCCAAAAACACTCCCTTTCGTGTAAATATTGTATATCGTAAATTGATTGTTGGTGCAGCTTTAATAGTTTTATTTCTTTATTAATATTTAGATCAATAATGTGTACCCCCCCCATAGATTGCCCTATAAGTATAAAATTTCTTTTAGGGATATATTTTATGGCCATAACCATAGCAGAGAATTTAGCAATAACTTTGTTTTCTTTCGGGTTGCTCAAATCCCACTCTACTAATATATTGTCACTGGCTCCCGAGAAAAAATATTGTTCTGACGAAGCTTCTTCTAAACTATAAATAGCCCCCGCGTGCCCTTGGAATTGAGTCGTTTTTGCTATACCTATTTTCGTTTCTTCGGTTTTCATATGCGACAAAAAATTTTTTCTTTTTTAAAATGTGTTGTTTTTTTTCGGAATCAATGTTGTAATGAATGCGACAAATAAAAAAATAAAAAACATGCAAAGCTAGTGATGGAAAATATATTTTAATGCCAAATTACTCTTTTTTATTAAAAATAAAACTCGAAATATTTAAATCAATTAATACTGTGGAAACAAAAAAACTAAATAAGGAGGGGCAAATACAATTATTGAAATTTACAGCAGCATTATATTTTTTTATAATTCTTTTTTAATTAATACAATTTACTAATGCCGGAAAGGCTTTAAGAGGTTGTTTCATTCCATATATTTTTTATACTTTAAATCAATTAATTTTGAAATAAATTGTGAATAAACTTGTGTACAAATGAATGCGGCAGCATCTAAATAATGTTAAATAATAATTAATTTCGTATATATTAATTACTAGCGCAGTGAAAAAACTTATTTCTTTTATTCGTCACGGTCATCCCGAAATATATAAATGCATACTTTTTATTATTGCTGTCGCTATTATTGTTTATGTATTTCCTAAGCAAGGGAAGTTTCAATATGAATTTCAAAATCTGAAAGGCAAGCCATGGCCGCACGATCATCTTATTGCTCCATTTGATTTCGCATTTAAAAAATCAAGCGATGAGTTGGCGCTGGAAAAATCAGAAATCCTTAAAAATTCAAAACCATATTTTAAATCGGCTAATTCAATTTTAGCTACTCGCAAATTACAATTAATAAAAGAATTTGAGGAACAGTGGGACACTAATAAAAGCTTAAAAATAAAAGATAAAAGTCTCGCCCTTTCAAAAAATATAATAGACTCTATTTATAGCAAAGGAATAATAGAACCCTCGGAAATAATTGAAAATAAACCGGCCGACTATTCTGTTTATGTATTGAAAAACAATATTGCAGAAGAATATGTTTTGAAAGATTTCCATACCATTATTTCGGCATATGAGTATTTACAAGAACAACTTCGTAAGCATGGAACAGGTATTGATACAAAATTTATTTTACCATTATTAGAAAACAGTATTGCTCATTCTCTTTTTTATGATAAAGAAACTTCCGAAAAGGTATTAAATCAAGCTATTGAAGCTATTTCTTTTTCACGCGATGTGATAATTAAAGATCAAAGTATTGTTTCGAAAGGAGAAATTATTGACACTAAAATATTTCAATTGCTACAGTCATTAAAATGGGAATTTGAAGAAAAGGGTGGCGGCAAAAGCGGAACTTTTTTCGTTTTGCTAGGGCAAATATTAATTGTTACACTATGTTTATCGGTATTGATTATTTTTTTAGCATTTTTTCGTAAGGATATTTTTTTGAATAATAAAAAAATTACATTTATTTTATTACTTATTATTCTTCAAGTTTTAATGATTCGATTGGCCTTAAATTCTCAATCGTTTAGTATTTATATTTTACCCTTCTGCATTCTCCCTATTATCATTCGTGCATTTTATGATACTCGCATTGCTTTGTTCGTTCATTTAATAACGGTTCTTGTAATTTCATTCATGGCTCCTAATCGTTTTGAATTTGCCTTTTTACAATTAGTTACTGGCATAATTGCAATTCTTAGTATTGTAAATATTCACAACCGCTCACAAATTTTTATTTCCTCTATACTTATCTTCTTAACATATAGCATTGCATTTTTTGGTATTACAATTATACAGGATGGAGGCAGCGACGTTATTAATATTTATGATTTTGCTTGGTTTGGTATTAGTGCTCTGCTTACCTTGTTCTCTTACCCATTAATTTTTATTTTCGAAAAAATATTTGGATTTGTTTCCGATGTTTCATTGCTGGAATTGTCTGATACAAATGGAAAGTTGTTGAGAGAGCTTGCCTTGCTAGCACCTGGAACTTTTCAGCATTCCTTGCAAGTCGCTAATATTGCCGAAGATGCTATTTATTCTATTGGGGGAAATGCTTTATTGGTAAGAGCAGGGGCACTATATCACGACATAGGTAAAATGGAAATGCCACTATATTTTATTGAAAACCAAGCTAGTGGCATTAATCCACATGAAGATTTAAATTACGACGAAAGTGCCGCAATAATAATTGGCCACGTTATTAAAGGAGTTGAAATTGCAAAAAAACACAACTTGCCCGAACAAATTATTGATTTTATACGCAGCCATCATGGTACTACAATAACTGCATATTTTTATCGTTCGTTCCAAAATGCTTTTCCCGAAGAGCACATAGATATTGAGAAGTTCCGTTATCCAGGGCCCATCCCTTTTTCTAAAGAAAGTGCTGTGTTAATGATGGCAGACTCTGTTGAAGCGGCTTCTCGAAGTTTAAAAAAATACGATGCCGAAAGTATTGATAATTTAGTGGAACTAATTATTACTTCTCAAATTGAACAAAATCAATTTATTAATTCGGATATTACTTTTAGAGATATTAATGTATTGAAAAAAATATTCAAAAAAAAATTAATGAACATGTATCACTTAAGGGTAGAGTACCCTCGTTAGTAAAGTCGTTTTTTATGCTAGCATTATAAAGTAATTATAAATTTTATTAATTAGGGTGTACCTAGTGATATTGGAATAGTTTTTCCATTCATATACTTGTTGCCGTTTATAGAAAAGTCTTCAATAAAAGCAGCCATTTTTTCTGCCGATATTGGCGCTGTATAACCTGGAAATGCTTCGTTCAGCATTTCGGTTTGGGTGGCACCCAAAGCAAGACAATTAAAAGCAATATTTTCTTCTTTAAATTCTTCAGCAAGACACTCCGTTAAACATGCCAAGGCTGCCTTACTGGAACTGTATGCCGACAAGCCAGAAAACTTTGCACTGCCCTGAAAGCCTCCCATACTGCCTATGTTTACTACGTGAGCACCCTTTTCCCTATCCATAATAGGCAATAATCCTTTCATTAATAAAAAGGCCGAAAATACATTTACGTTAAAAATATATTCCAAGTCATGCAAATCAATATTTACAAAGGGCTTTTTTGTTATGGCCCCTGCATTATTTATTAAAATGTTAACTGTTTGTACCTTTTTTGTAATTGCTGCAATTAGGCTTTCAACAGCAACTTTATTACTTAAATCAGAATGTATAGGGATTACTTTTGAAGATGGATTTTTTATTAAACACTCCTCCTTTAATTGCATTAATTTCGTTTCGTTCCGCGCGATAGCAATTACTGTATTATTAGGGTCAGTACTAAATAATTTCACTAATTCATAACCAATTCCGCGACTTGCTCCCGTTACAATAATATTCATACTCTTTAAGTTTTCTTTCAAAGAAACACAATTTTTATTATTTTTACGAATAAAAAACTTTGTAAATTGAAATTAAATATAATATTTTTTGTTTTTGTCGCCCTTCTTTCATCCAGTGTAACAGCTCAAGATAGCACAATCACGCGCAAGCGCGCCCCTAAAAAAAATATTTGGGAGAAGGTGTATTTTGGAGGGAATTTGGGTTTGCAATTTGGTACTTCCACTTTTATAGATGTTTCTCCTTTAGCGGGTTATAAAATTACTGAAAATTTTTCGGCGGGTGTAGGTGTTACTTTTCAATACTTCCGATATAAAGATAGGCTTTATGAATTGCAGACCAATGTATATGGGGCCCGAGTATTTTGCCGATATCTTTTCTACGATAATTTGTTTGGCCATGCCGAATACGAATATTTAAACCTAGAAGCTTTCGATTATATTGTCCCTAGACGGGTAGATGTAGCAAGTTTTTTAGTTGGTGGCGGTTACATACAGCGTTTTGGGAGAAACTCCGCTATAGTGGGAATGCTATTGTATAATTTTACCGAATCATACTATACGCCATATCAAAACCCTATAATTAGAATTGGTGTAAATATAGGATTGTAGTTCTTCCTTCAAATTAAGCTTATAAAAACGGTATAAAAAGGTTATAAATAACCGACCGGGGGTCAACTTAAAATGGTAAATTTTAAATTAAAAATTAAAATAGGCCTTTATTTCATCTACTGTTTTAAACTTCTCGTTCACCCTATTCATTTTTAAATCTGCTTTTTCATCTAAAATTTTTATTTCATTAAATTGTTCCGGCTTTAGCCAATATAATATACCGTTTTCTACTGTCCATAATAAGTTTACCGATTTGGGATCAAAAGAAAAATTAACAATAGGGTTTTTAACGAAACTGAACAATGAATTTTTAAATCTATCCACTAAAAATACATCGTAACTCATCATTTTTTTTTCTTTTTCATTTATCAAATTTGCAGAACAAGAGATCCCTTTTGGATAAGCAATAGGATTGTCGCAGTTGTAGATACCAAAACTATTAATGGCAAACATTCTTTTCATTTTTTCGTCAGCACTCATGAGTTTAAAATAATCGGACTCTCTGTTTTTTACATTCAAGGCATCACTTTCCTGCTGCTTCTTTAATGCAATTATTTTCACCTGATAGTCCTCTTCCAATTTTTTTTCCAATTTTTTTCGTTTTTCAAACTCTAAATTATAAGCAGCAAATTTATCTTTAAAACTGTTAATAGCTGTTTGATAATTTATCCCTTCAAATACCGGATAAACAACTATGTCATACACCTTCTTTTCTTTCTTTAATTTCAATAAATAATTTCCTCCTTTCAAAGGTCCTTCTTTAATAATTACTTCGTCCCATGTAATGTCATACATTTTTTTTGAGAAACTTTTATTTTCTACTCCCACTTCAAATAATACACCTTTATAAAGAGCTAATTCAGGATATTCTTTTGAATCAACTTCCAGGTTAAATGTGAATTTATTTTTATCTGCGGGGCTTGGTTTTTTAGGTTCCTCTATCTCTTTAAATAGTGCTGCAACTTGCGCATCTTTTTCTGTTTGATATTTCAAAAGGCTTGTTTCAAGGGCTTTGTATTCGGGAGTTTCTTTAATGGCAACTTTTACGGTTTTTGATTTTCCTGTAGTATTTTCAATCCCTTCTTTTTTAGCAACTTCCAGCCCTTTTTTTAAACAGGACCAATTGTTTTTTGCAGTATCTAAAACATATAAGTTATAATCATTTCCTTTTTGCTGCGAAGCCAATTCAATATTAATACTTTTTCCAGCATCAATATTTATTGGCTTTCCTTCTTGGTAGGCCTTTATTTCTATCATTCCTGCCGATTCAAACTGATACCTTGTTCCAGCGCTATCATATGTCATTGGAATCCCAGAAATAAAAAAATCTACGGCGTCATGAAATTCTCTAAAATATAATTCTACATCCCCTTTAATTTGTATTCCGTTTTCATCCGAAAAAGCATTGTTAGGGATAGCTAATTTAGTGCCCGATTTTAAATTTAACACCCCTCCTTTTTCTGCATTTAATTTATTAATTGAAAAAGGGATGTAAATACCTTTTAATGGAGGCTTGATACATGGGGCAGAGCTTTCATTTTTATAAAATTCTGCTCTTAAAAGGCTATCCTTTGCAATGACCTTGCTATTATTAGTGTCTTCATTTTTGGGGTTTTTATTTTTTATTGTTATTGCAGCAAAAGTAACGGCTGCCGCCGCTAAAATGCTTAGTGCAATTTTTTTTATATTATTTAATGCCCAGCCTGCGGAAGCATTTTTTTTTGACGTATTAATTTCATCCCCGCTCATTTTTGATTCATGCTTTTTTTTCATATTAACGATCTTTTAATGCTTATAAGTGAAGTTTTCGAAATAAATCTACAAATTAAATGGTTCAAAAACTGTGTGTTTTTATTTTGTCTTGATATCCTTCGGCAAAAGCTCAGGACAGGCTCCAGAAACAAAAAATCAAGAACAAACGATTCCTCCCCACCTAGCAAACCTGCATCGCGTTTATTCATTCCTCACATGCGTTTTCATAAGCATGTTTTTTTGCAAAAAAAATGATATCATCTATTTTTATTAATATATCTGTTTTGTCGAAATTATTTTGAAAGCTTTACTAAACAATAAAGTTTAGGTATATAAATATTTTTTTTGTTAAATTTATTCCCTGTTAATTTCTTTCTTTTTGCTTATTATAATGGTAAATTTTGCACCATCTGAATTGTCAAGAACTATCGTTCCGCCAAGCTGCTTTGTTAGGTCCATAACTAGTTGCATTCCTAAAGACGCTGTATTCCTATAGTCAATGTGGCTTGGGAAACCAATACCATTATCGGCAATTATTAATTTAATATGCTCAGCACTTTCAATCAAAGAAATGCTTATCAGCAGGGTCTTCTTTTTTAATATATCTTCTGCTGTATAATTAAAGGCATATTTGAGCGAATTGGTGATAATTTCATTTATTAACAAGCCACAAGGTATCGCACTATCCAGGTCCATAGAAACAAGCCCTAGTTTAAGTTTTAATTTAATTTTTTCATTGTTGGAATAGCTATAAATAAGATTGTTGGTGATTACTTGAATGTATTCCGAAAAATTTATTTTTGAAAAATCATTTGTTTTGTATAGAATTTCATGAATAAAAGACATCGCTTTTATTCTACCTATTACATCTCTGATTATCTCTTTTGTTTTTGCATCTTTTAGACTAGAATATTGTAAATTAAGAATGCTTAGCATTATTTGTAAATTATTTTTAACTCTATGATGCACCTCTTTCAGAAGTATTTCTTTTTCTAATAATGATTTTATAATTTTTAATTCTGTTATTTTGCGCTCGGTAATATCTTCTGAAACGCCCAGCAAGTAATGAGGCCTTCCTTGTAAATCTTTAACAACCACTTTTTTAGTTTGGTACACCCCTTTTTTATTTTCACTTTCAACAGCCTCTTCTGGAATATCTATAACCTCACTTGATTGACTTGTTTGAATATCTTTTTTTCTGAACCCATCCGCATCTTCTTTACTAAAGAAGTCGTAGTCTGTTTTCCCTATGCACATCTCTGCTGTTATTCCAAAAATTTCCTCCGCTTTTTTGTTCCAAAACGAAAATTGATAATTATTTTTTATGTCTTTTCCAAAAACAGCTACAGGAAGCCTATCCAGAATACTGGAGAATATCATTTCGTCCTCCTTTATTTTATTCAAAGTAATTAGTTTCTCGGTAAGGTCATTTACCGTTGCTTGTATGGCTATTCCCTCCCCATATTGAAAGGCAAAAAGGATAACTTCGGCAGTGAAAATATCTCCGTTTTTCCGTTTGTGGGTCCAGTTAAAAATATGATGCCCCTTTTCAAAAGCAATTTCAATCATCTCATTTGCTTTTTCAAATGAATTTTTTCCGTCGGGTTGAATTTCTGGAGACAAATCTGCGGGATGGGTATTAATAAACTCGCTTTTATCCTGCATTCCAAACATTTCCAATGTTTGGAAATTACAATCAAAAAACTTTTTTCTGGTTAAAAGCATTTTTGCTTCCGTTGAACCATGCATAAATAAAACATCTTCTTTTGTTTTACTTAATTGAATTTCTTCGTTTTTATTTTTAATGTCAGTAATGTCTTTAAGATACCCATGCCAAATTACACTTCCGTCTTCCTGTTTTTCGGGTTTAGAATTAGCTCTAATCCATTTTGTAACTTGGTTAGGCAAAATTATTCGGTATTCGTAAAACCAGTCTTTATTTGAGGTTTCTAACTCCTTGAAAGAATTAAACAGCCCTTTTTTATCGTCAGGGTGAACGCAATTAAAAATATTAGTTCCATCCTTCATTAATTCTTCAGGAGTTATTCCATAAAGATTTTCAATACTTTCGCTTACAAAGGGAAATGAATAGGTCTTGTCCGGCAAAACTTTAAATTGGTAAAGTACCCCAGGTAAATGAGCTGTATGCCTTTTTAGTAAATATTTTTTTTCATTCTCCGATTTTATAAGCGCACTTTTTATTGTTATATTTATTAAAATAGCCAGGCACAAGAGAATAATAAAAACCGCAATAAAAAATATCCAAAATAATTTTGAGAGCGTCTTGTTGCTCTGCCATTTTTTTATTGTTAGCAAATCAAACTTCTCAAAAGTGCCATTTAAACTATTTAATGAAAGATTAATTTCCGCAACTAATTCTTCAGGTACTTTATTCTCTTTTTTAATTAACTGAGGGTTCTTTAAATTTATTGTTTCATTGGCTATTGTATAGCTAGCCTTATAATTTTCAATATTTTCCAACAAAGGTTTTAAATTCGAACTAAGCAACAGCAATTGATTTAATAATTTAATTATTTCTTCATTCGATGTTTTATTAAATATACTAACACTCCTTTCTTCCAATTCCAGAAGGGATTTTATATTGTTCTCGTATAAATCTAAAAACCTGAAAATATTTTTTTTATTTATTTCTTCGGTCTCCCCTATTGTTAAACCTTCTATCGCAAAGCAGGCATTAGAATAATTGTTTTTCAATTGCTCGTTTAAAGAAATCAGAGCGAAGTTTTCATTGTTTATTGAAATAGTTTCTCGTTCGAATAAAACAACTAAGAGAAAAATAAATAAACCAGCTATAGCAATTATTAGTGGTTTATTTATTAAGTTAATTAATTTCATTTTTTAGTTTTTTTAATTTTTTTAATGAAAAAATATTTTTTTAATAGGGAAAAGCAGAAGGCTTTAAAAACGAGAGCAGTTTTTTCAATTTCTCTCTAAATATAAATCTAACATAAAGAAAATTTATTGAATACTAAAATTTAAAACTCAAGCCAGCCATAAAATTTATTCCCGCTTGTGGAAAATAGAAGTTTTCAACTGTTTGTTTCCCTCCATTTATGTAGGTATAAGTATACCCATTGGATTCGTATTGTTCATTAAATAGGTTGTACACAGCTAAAATAACCCCTATTTCACGTATGTGTTGCGTATTGAAAGTATAATTAATTCTCATGTCATTAACAAAAAAAGAGTTTAATTTCCTGAAATTATTTGATGAATTATCTAAATACTGCTCCCCAACATATTTATTAATAAAATTTATTTTAAAATTTTTAAATGGCTCAAATGTAAAGGTGCTTCCAAAAATTAAATTCGGCGAAAAAGCTAAATTTGTTTTGCTGAAGGTATTTACGCGCTGAGCTACGCTATCGTAATTATCAACAAATTCCTGAAAGTTAATAATTTTATTTTCACTAAATGTAGCATTCCCCCCCCAGGTAAAATTCTTGAGCAAATTAACGGCGCACTCTAATTCCAAGCCTCTTCGATAGCTTTTTGCTACATTGGTTCTGTTGTATGACCCTACATCGTTTATCGCACCGGTTAATACCAGCTGGTTTTTATAATTCATATAATATAAATTGATGCCCCACTTTATAGTTTTTGTAATTTGTTTATACCCAAGCTCTAAATCATTTAATGTTTCAAAACTGGGACGACTATTACTTGAAGACTGAATATAGTCGCTTCTTCTAGGCTCTTTGTTCCCTATGCTGTAGGAGGCATAAACATTTGTGTAGGTATTAATATTATAATTTATCCCAATTTTCGGATTAATAAAACCTAATGAAATACTTTGTTGTACATTTTTTAACGCATTGTCGTACCCAAGAAAAGAATAGTTAACTAGCCGATATTGCATGTCGACAAATAGATTTATTTTTTTTAGCATCAAATAGTTTATTTTAATAAAAATATTCCCATCTGTTTTTGTAGCATTGTTTTTATAATAGTTGTTGTGAAGCTCACTGTTTAAAGCGTATCTTGCCCATGTTATTTCACCAAAATGCCTTCCTTCATAGTTGTTTAACGCTCCCCCTAATGTTCCACTAATATTGCTGTTTGAATTGTAATTTAGCGAAAAGGTGGTGCCATAAAAATCGTTGTCTAGCCATCGCCTGCGCACCAGATCCGTTGTATTAATTGTATCGGTACCAATTGTAATATTTGATAGTCCGTAATCATAAAAACTTTGGTCCTTTTTATATTCCTCATAATACCCTTTTCCTTTAGTATAATGAAATGAAACATTAGAATTCCACCTGCCATTAAATTCGTGAATAAAATGTAGCTGATAATAATCTTGTTTATAATGATCTACTTGGCTTTTAAAAGTAAATTGGTTATAAGTATTGCTTTTCGAATTTAATAAATGCAAGGCATCTATCGAATCTAAACCGTTTCTGATTATATAGTCATCCATGCCATTTTTATCCCCATTTAAGCGCGATTCGGGAATTCCGTTCCACGCTTGATAAGTTTCTTCCAAGCCAGAGAATGTAATAAATTTAACAATTGTTTTTTTTCCAAAATAGCCCCCAGAGAAATAGTACGATTTCAAATTGGAGCTTGCCCTATCAATAAATCCATCTGATGATATTTTTGATAATCGCATGTCGAACGCAAATTTTTTGTCAATAAGCCCCGTTCCAACATTTAAAGTGTTTTTAAATGTATTAAAGGAACCACAAGAGGTATTGTATTCGCCATACGCTTTAGGGTTTAATTTTGATGTGAGTATATTTATGCTAGCGCCAAATGCTCCCGCTCCATTTGTTGAGGTTCCTACACCTCTTTGAACTTGTATGTTGTCTATACTCGACGCAATATCGGGCAGGTCAACCCAATAGGTGCCTTGCGATTCGGCATCATTTACTGGGATTCCATTAATAGTAACATTTATTCTGCTTGCATCTACACCGCGTATTTTAATATCGGTATAACCTATTCCTGCACCTGCGTCAGATGTTAATACTACCGAGGGTTGTTGATTCAATAAATATGGGAGGTCTTGCCCTAAATTTTGTTCTGCAATTTCTTTTAAATTAGTATACGCCATTGCTGACTTGTCTTCTGCACGCGTTGCTTTAACTATTACCTCCTCCATCATAATTATATCCTCCTGCAGCTGTATGTCGAACACCTTGTTTTCAAAAAGCTCTACCGTATCGGTATATGCCTGAAATCCTATGAAACTGGCTTGAATAATGTGTTGCCCTCCTGTTATTTTTCTTAACTCATAATTCCCTTCTGCATCACTTTGAGCCAAAAAAAAGGAATTATCGATGCGTATGCTTGCTCCTGCAATTGTTTTTTTCGATAAGCTATTCTTTACTTTCCCCGAAATAACAAGTTGGGCATTCAAATTAAATGACAGCGAAATAATCACTGCCGTGGCGAAAACTTTTTGTGCTAGAAACATTTTGTTTGTTTTTTTTAGTTAAAAATTATACTGCCACAGGGTTTGACAGTAATTATTTTTTTATAACCAATTTTCCCTCCGCAGGTATTATCCTGATCAGGTGCATAAATAGTAGCGTTTGGAACTATTATTTATTGGGTATAATCTCAGCCTTCAAGTTTATAAAATTTGAAAGCACCCCTTTAAGATTTTGCAGACTTATTATTTTAAAACAGCAATAAATGCTGTATTAACTTATTTTAAATTTTATCCAAATATAGCCTTTTTTAGCTTTACTAATTAGTGTCTGTCCATATAGTCGAGAGTCTGAACTATAATGTTCGAGTTCGAGGCTTTCGTAGTTTTGAAAACCATGGGTTTACATTGGTAAATGACTGGTTTTTAAAACAAGAATAACGAAGAAATCGGACATTATAGACAGACTCTAATTAAAGTGTGTTTTAATTGTGTGGCTAAATTTAATTAAACAAAAAAACAGCAACCAATATTTTTTATATTATTTCAGCTCTTCAGGCAATGTCTCTTTCGTCATTTCTACTCCAACAATTTTTAATAGAAATACAGCTTTCCCCTTTTCAAAATCGTTGCGCATTTCGTTTTTCAAAACATCCATCAATAAATCATATTCACCCACCAATTGCGTGCTTAATCCGAGCACCTCTATTCGAATATTTTTATTTAATTTTAGTCGCCTTATAAAGTCAATTATTTTACTCTTGTACCCATCCGTCAAAGGATACATACTTATTTCAATTGTTGCTATCATATTTTTTAAAATTGTGTAGAATCCTTAATATTTATTAAGCTGCGGCTGCACATCGTCAATAAAAGCAAAAATGCCACCTTTTAAATTATACAGATTGGTGAAGCCATACTTTTCTTCCAGTTCGCGTATTGCTTTCGCGCTTCTTCCTCCCATTTTACAATGAATAACAACCTTTATATCTTTTCTTATTTTTTCAGCATTCGCTGTAATTGCAGCCAATGGCATCAACTCCCCTTCTATGTTTACCTTTTCATATTCATCCGCCTCTCTTACGTCAATCAATTGGAATTTCTCCCCACTTATTTGCAAATTATAGAATTCCGTTGCCGTTATTTCCTTAATCGGTAATGAACTTATCTTTACTCCACAAAATTGCTCATAATCAATTAATGCAGTAATTGAAGGGCTAGCACCATTTAAAGCGTTGTTCGGTCTGCGCTTTATGTTAAACGTTCTCGACTCAAACGAAAGCGCGTCGAAGGTGAAAAGTCTACCACTTAATGGCTCCCCCACTCCCGTAATAACTTTGATGGTTTCGCAGGCCTGCAAGCTACCTATAATGCCTGGCAAAACTCCTAGCACCCCCCCCTCAGCACAGTTTGGGACCAACCCTGGCGGTGGTGGTGTTGGATATAGATCTCTGTAATTAGGTCCCAACTCCCCATTTCTATTTGTGAAATTGAATACAGAAACTTGGCCTTCGAACTGGAAAACAGAGGCATAAATATTCGGTTTCCCTAATAAAACGCAGGCATCATTTACTAAATATCTGGTTGGAAAATTGTCTGTTCCATCTGCCACTGCATCGTAGTTTTTGATGATCTCCAATGCATTTTTAGAGGTTAATTGCAAATTATATGTTTTTATATTGATATGCGGATTTAGCGACGCTAGTCTGCGTTTTGCAGCTTCCACTTTCGGCACGCCCACATCCTCTCGTCCAAATAAAACTTGTCGATGTAAATTGCTGTCATCCACCACATCAAAATCCATAATGCCAATTTCCCCTATTCCTGCAGCCGCCAAATACAATAATGCTGGACTGCCCAATCCGCCGCAACCTACCATTAAAACTTTCGCTGCTTTTAATTTTTTTTGCGCCTCAATCCCAAATTCTGGAATAATAATATGCCTGTTATAACGCGCCAGCTCTTCTTTAGAAAAATTAATATCCTTGTAACTCATATTTTTTGTAAAAATTTAATTCGTTTTAAAACTACCCGTATCATTAATTCCTATGAATAGGGTTTTCAATTTTTAGTTTAATGTAGTGCTTAAATTAAAAAATAATTCCGCCAGCAATTGCAGGAACGATGCTAACAAAGGATTCGTTTTGTAAAATTGTTTTTTCGTTTTGCAAATCGCGGATATCGTCATCGCCAACAAAAATATTTACGAAGGTCCTAATTTGGCCTTGATCATCAAACAAATGTTTTTTAATTTCAGGAAAATCAGTTGATAATAACTGAAGACTTTCTTCAATTGTTCCCCCATTTACTTGCAGCTTCGCAATGTTATTTGTAAACTTTCTAAGGGGTGTTGGGATAATAATTGTAGGCATATCTATTGGGTTATTTTATTATTAATTAAATCTTTTATTATTATTTTTTCTTTCACAAATTGACATTCATCATTCAGTTTCCACGAACGAAGCTCTGTTTCAACACCATTTAATACAGATATTATTAAATACGAAAGAAAGGGTTGTGCAGCCACTCTGTCGTGTTCAGAAGGAATAGCAGGATGGTCGGGGTGCGAGTGGTAAATGCCTAGCAATGAAAAATTATTTTCTTCCGCATGGTGTTCGGCCTTCATATAATCTTTAGACGTAATTTCAAAGCGTCGCTTTTTATCTCCTTTCGCTGAATTAAATACGGGAAGAGCATCAGAAACAATAGCCTTGCCCGCATCTTCAATCCCAAATAAAAACCCGCAACACTCCTCAGGATACTTGTTTATTGCATCATTTATTATTATTTTATTTGCAAAAGAATCAATTTCAATCATTTTATTATTTTTTTAATTATATCCTGATATTTATCCGCATTGTCTGGAAATACAGTTACAATAATACCTTGTTCTATTTGTTCTGCAATTGTTATTGCACCCAATAAATTTCCAATTGATGATGGGCTTAATAGCAAGCCTTCCTGTTCATGAACCTTTTTTATCATTTTATATACAATTTCTGTATCGATCTCTATATTCCTATCTACAATTGTTTCATCATAAATTGCAGGTACTTTTGCAGTTTGCAAATGTTTCCAGCCCTCTAAACCGTGCATGGGTGTATTGGGCTGCAAAGATACTAATTCTATTCCTGTTTTCAATTCTTTTAATCGCCTCGAAGTGCCTATAAAGGTTCCGGTAGTGCCAAGTCCCGCTGTAAAATGTGTTAATTTTGGCAAAGATTCAAAAATTTCTAGCCCTGTACCGTAATAATGTGCCTTCCAGTTATTTTCATTTTTATATTGATCGGCATAAAAATATTTTTCTGGGTACTTTTCAGCTAATGCTGCAGCTGAATCCTGTGCCCCGTCTGTACCCTCGAATTTGGAGGTGTAAATTATTTTTGCTCCCAACGATTGCAATATGTGTTTTCTTTCTGCAGAAGCATTCTCAGGAAGGCATAACTCTATTTGGAGGCCTAGCTGTTGAGCAATTGTAGCGTAGGCAATACCGGTATTCCCGCTAGTAGCGTCAAGCAATACATGGCTAGTTGTTAATTCTCCACTTTTTATTGCCGATGAAATAATGCTATATGCGGCTCTTGCTTTAATGCTCCCCGATAATTGCATCCATTCTTTTTTAGCGTAAATATCTACCCCCTTTTTCGTATAAAAACTTGTAATCTTATGCAATGGGGTGTTGCCAATAGAATTTCCGACAAGTTTTAAATTATTTAACAGACTGTAATCGTTTGCCACATTCATAATTAAGACCTTAAATAAATTTATTTTTGTTGTTTATATAATTTGCAATAGCTTCAATACAGTTTGTCAATCTTACAGCACCTTCTCCTTTAATTATTGAATATTCGGCGTTTAATAGCTTTAATTCATGCTCGTACCAATCAAAAAAATATTGTCTGCGATTAGCGTTTTCCCTTAATTTATCTTCTATCCAAGGGATATCCGGAAACGTAAGCAAATAAAAGTCGTACTTTTTTTTACTGACATTTTCTTCTATCCACTTAGGGCTGGTTTTAAATTTATCTTCACACCATACTTTTGAAATTATCAATTCAGTATCAGCAAAAATAAAAGTATTTGCTTTGTTTATCAATTGCTCTTCTTGCTTTAATTGCGCTTTAGCAATTTGCAAAATATCCTCAAGAAAATATTCCCTGTTTGTGTTTGCAAAATATTCTCGAGCAAACTCTGGAACCCAAACCGTATTAAAATGTTTGGCAAGAGCCTCGGAAAGAAAAGATTTGCCGCTGCTTTCTGGGCCAATTAACGCAACACGAACTATAGCAGCGCTTTCTCCCCCCTGTTTTAATAACTGGCTCTTAGCCCCTGATTTTTGCACCTTTTCTAATTTTTATAGATCAGTAAAATGTGATTGTAAGATTAAAATTAGATAAAATTGCAACTTAAATTAATAACGTGTATTTTTTTCCAACAGATAAAAAAAACTATGTGCAATTATATAATAAAATAAACTATCACATGCTATTAATGGGAGAGTATTCCACTTTTTAAATATATAATTTATTTATCAAAAATACGGTGTTAATAAATAGGACAAGTTAGTATTAATCAAAAGTAATAAATTTTCTTCTAGCTTCATTTAATATGAAATAGCCCTTATTGTTTAAATGAAGTAAAGCCCCCCCCCTTGCACTAAATTTTTAGTTCTTCAACATTTTAAGTTTCGATATAAATTATTTGTAAATTTTAACAAAGGGCGCTCATTTTAAATAGATGAATACCCTGTTCTTTTCTGCAAACAAATTTTATTTGTTTTTTTATTTTATTTTCTTTTCTTTTATATTTAGCCCCCCCCCTCTCCCTATATGTTTTTATTAAACTTTAGAATTAAATATTTGTTCTTTTTAATTCGAGAACAAATATTTATTTGTAATTTCGCTAATTGCGGATGCAATTATTATTAACTAATAATTTTTAATTAGAAAGCCTGTAAAAACTAAACAACGCACGTTGTTTTTAAATTTTCTTTTGCCGGTATATTGTTTTTGTTTTTTAAAATTGATTTAGCTTTATTCAAATTATATGAAAAAAATTAAAATGCGTATATTTTATTTAGCACTATTGGTTTTCGGCCTCTCTAACTATTCTTATTCTCAAGAAGATGAAATTAACTCAAACGATTCCGCTGCTATCGCTCCCATAAAAGCACCATCTTTAAAAGCAACCAATAACGAGCCTGTGATAATAGATTATAATCAAACGCTTAAAAAATATCTGGATCTTTATATTACAAATAGCAGTGATCTTGAAATAAATTTCACCATTGGGTTTTGCTATCTTCATACAAATAGCGACAAATCAAAAGCCCTGCCTTACCTCGAATTTATTTATAACAAAGGCGAATTTAAAGATGATTTGCTGCTATATTTAGGGATGGCTTATATGTACTCCTATAAATTTGACGAGGCTCTTCGCCTTTTTAATGATTACAGAGGCATTATTAATTCTAAAAAAGGCGAATTGGTTGAGAATTATTACGAAGATCTTGAAAGTGGAAAATTAGACTACCAAAAAAAAATCACTACTGGTAATTTCGGATTAGTGGAACATTATATTGAAAATTGTGAAAGTGCAAAAGAATTAATTGAAGTTCCGGTGAATGTAACATTTGAAAATTTAGGTAAAGAAGTCAATTCAAAATATTCAGATTATTCACCTTTTATTACCCAAGACCAAAGGCTGCTTTATTTTACATCCCGAAGAGAAGGAAATTTATCTGAATTAAAAAATGCGGAAGGCTATTTTACTTCTGATATTTATGTTTCAAAAGTAAAGGATGGGCAATGGACAAAAGCAGAAAACATGGGCGTTCCTATAAATTCTGTTGGTGATGAACACTGCGTTTTTGTTAAGCCCAAAGGAGAAAAGATGATTGTTTTTGCAGACAATGAAAATTTAATTGGAGATTTATACATCGCTCCTCTTTTAGAGTTAAATAAAAATTCGGTTGTGGATTTCGACCAGCCAATTAACACCCCATTTAGAGAATTTGATGCCTGTATCAGCGAGGATGAAAATGTCTTGTTTGTTTCGAGTAATCGTCCGGAAGGAAGGGGAGAAACAGATATATACATGTTTAATAAACTGGCTAACGGTACTTGGGGCTTGCCAATTAATTTAGGATCTGGGGTAAACACAAAATACAAGGAATCCTTTCCAAATTATGATGAAAAGAATTGCATTCTTTACTTTGCTTCCGAAGGCCATACTAATATTGGCGGCTTTGATATTTTTAGATCTCAATACGATTTCGACTTGCAAAAGTTTGGACCTGCAGAAAACATTGGCTTCCCAATTAATACGCCGGAGGATGAAATGGATTTTTGTTTTTCCGGAATTAATCGTGAGGCATATATTTCATCTTCAAAACCCGGTGGTTTTGGAGACCTTGATATCTATAAAATAGTATTTAATGATGTGGAAAATAGGCCATCCATTATTAGAGGAGTTTTAACAAAAAGTGATTGGACAGCAGATATTGACGCATCTGTATGTCTCATCGATACTAAAACTAATAAAATATTAGATGAAAAAAATGTAAACCCCAAAAGTGGAAGGTATGTTTTTTCTGTTGAACCAGGCAGCTATAAATTAACAGCCTCAAGTGATAATTATGAGTATTTTGAACAGGAAATAAATGTTTACGACAAAGCCGACTATGTTTTTGAAATAGAAAAAAATATATTGCTTCAAGCATCTAATTCCCCTGCCCCTGTGCTAAAAAAAACGCCATAGCGTAAACACATATTGTTTGCCATCTATTGTATAGCATGCCCATTAATTTGCCGAAAGCATGCAGCACTAAAAGTTTATGAGTAACACACTGTTAATAAACTTTTATAAACTTCCTTTTTATAGCTTTTATTGTTTTTACTTTTGAACTTGTTATTTAGTTTTTACAGTATTTGCTTTTTTAAAAATATATAGTTAAAAACAATAAATAGGATTCATTAAAAGCGCTGTTTCATACCATTTTTTTAAATAAAGGCCTGTTTTCAGTAACTTTTGTACGATAATTTACGTTACAATACAAAAACACAAATAAAATGAAAGCACTTAGCCAAAACTGGGTTGTTGAAAATTTAATCGACTTCGAATATAAAAAATACGAGTTGTTGGGTTATTTGCAGGGGGTTAAACAAGAGTTTAAGGACGAAAAGCTCTATCCCGCTTTAAGCGAATTGATTTCACATTACAATAATTTAATTACAATTAGAAATAACAAACAACAGCTAAGCGATTCGTTTTGGAAGTTTTTAACCAAAATAGATTTAGAGAAATTGAAATTAATTTACGAATCAAAAGAAAAAGACAACCAACTGCTTAATGAAATAGAAAATATAATTAATTTTTCTATCCCTCAGCTTGAAAATTGTTTAAAAGAAGGAACCGATATTTATAATATTATGGAAGGGAATATGCAAATTGAACCAATTGGATTAATGCCCTTAAACACAAACGAAGGTTATATGTTTATAAGTTCGGGGAAACAAAAAGAAACGATAGTATACCAATATAACATTACATTTATTGAACAAGCGAACGAGCCTTTTAGGGGCATCCACACTAATTTTATAACATCATTCGAATACTCCTACATCAATACTTATGAAAGTATAAAATTGCAGTTGATTAAGGAAATCCCTCAATTGCCAAATCCAGCTGTTTTTGCCATAAGCAGCACAAAAGAATACCCTCTTATAGAAAGTTTTATCCCCATAGCAAAGCGCACATTAGTAAGATACATTAGCCTTTCAAGTTGATCTTTTGTTTTGGCTTTTTTCCTTTTGCATTTACTATTTAGTCGTTTAATATACAAAGGCGTTTTTTTTATTATCAGCTCAGGTGCTTTTTAAAGCACCTTTCTGTTTTTAAAACTGTAATTATTTTATCTGGATAATACTAAATTTACAATTCGGTTTTTAACATACTTTCTATAAGTGAAGTTTTCGAAATAACTCCCGCAAATTAAAAGGTTCAAAAACTGTGTGTTTTTCTTTTGTTATGATACCCTTCGGCAAAAGCTCAGGACAGGCTCCAGAAACAAAAAATCAAGAACAAACGACTCCTCCCCACCTGCAACACTGCATAGCGTTTGTACCTTCCTCACGCGCGTTTTCATAAGCATATTTTTTGCAAAAAAATGGAATCCTCTGTTTTTATTAATATATCTATTTTGTCGAAATTGTTTTGAAAGCTTTACTAAGGATATATTTATTTTTAATCGACTAAATTGTTTTTTTTAATTTCGCTTTATAATTACTGGCTATTAAATAATTTTATAATTCTTTTTTATTGAATGGACAATTTTAATATATTTTGTACCTTGCTTAAAATAAGCTGAAAATATTGTTTAATTTTTCTTAATTAAAGCAATGAAAAAATATTACTATCTACTTTTTTTTTATTTGTGTTTTTCGTTAGTCAACCTGTTAAGTGCGCAAACGCTTGAAAAATTAAGCGCAAAAGACTATTTAGCCGAACAAGATTATAATCGCGCACTTGTAGAATACCTGAAGTTATATAAAGGCAATAAAAATGATCCGGAAATTAATTTCCAAATTGGATATTGTTACTTATCTATAAATGATGACAAGTCAAAAGCAATACCCTATTTAGAGTTTGTGCTTAAAAAAGGAGGCTTTGCCGATGAGTTACTTTTATATTTAGGAATGTCATACATGTACGCCTATAAATTTGATGATGCCATTAAAATTTTAAGTAATTATAAAGAAAAAGTAGGCCCCAAAAAGCAGGATAAGGCAATACAATTAATTGATAATTGCGAAAGTGCGAAGTTGTTAATGAAAACACCTTTAAATGTAACTTTTGAAAATTTAGGTAAAGATATTAATTCAACCTACCCAGATTATTACCCTTTTTTAACGCAAGATCAATCAACGCTTTATTTTACAACACGAAGGGAAGGAAAGTCGCAAAAAATAAAAAGCTGGCAAGGGTATTATACTTCCGATATTTATTTTTCTAAGGTTGTTGGCGGACAATGGACTAAACCCAAAAGTGTGGGCCCCGTTATCAACAGCATTGAAGATGAACAATGTGTTTACCTTTCTCCCGATGGCAAAAAAATGATTGTTTACAAAGACAATGAAATAGACTCTGGCGATCTTTTTTATACATCTATGGCTGGTAAAAGTAAAACTTTTTCAAAACCCCTTAGCTTTCCCGATCCCCTGAATACTGTTAACCTTGAATTGGAAGCCTGTATAACAAATGATGAGAATATGATAATCATTGCAAGCGATAGGGAAGGAGGGCTTGGAGAAACAGATTTGTACCTATTTAAAAAACTCCCTAATGGTGAATGGGGAAACCCTGTTAATCTAGGGCCTAATATCAATACTAAATACAAGGAATCTTTCCCTGTTTTTGATGAAAAAAATTCAATTTTATATTTTGCTTCCAATGGACGTTTTGGCATGGGTGGTTTTGATATTTTTAAATCTAATTTCGACTTAGAAACACAATCTTTTGGCTTAGCCGAAAATATGGGATATCCTATCAACACTCCTGAGGAAAATATGGAATTCACATTGGCAGAGAATAAACGCGATGGGTATATAGCAGCTGTTAGAAAAGAAGGCTACGGCGATCTAGATATTTATAAAGTAATATTCAATGAAATTGAAAATAAATCGTCAATAATAAAGGGGGTTATTTCAACAAGCGACACTTTGAAAAAAGGAATTGACGCAGCAGTTTTTTTATTAGAAGAAAAAACAAATATTATAATTGACTCCCTAAGCGTAAACCCCAATAGTGGAAAATATGTTTTTTCTGTTTACCCAGGGAAATATATATTGCATGTAAAAAGTCCTGGATTTGAAGATTACAGCTCTAAAATAAATGTTTTAGATAAATCAGACTATGTATTTGAAATAGAAAAAAATATTGTTATTTTAAAAACTGGACAATCTTTGCAATTAAAACAAAATGAATTATCCAAAGAAACTAATCCCATTCCACCGAAAACAAGTATAAAAAAATAATCGTATTGGGTGTTAATATATAAGCTATTGATTTTTATCAAAAAACTATCTATTAAACGCTTCCATAGACGCAAAAAAATATTAGGCCTTTGGACTATAGCGATGCAAAAAAACTATACAATAGTAAATTACTTAATATTGCCAATAAAAAATTCTCTATTCATACGGGCTATATTTTCTAAAGAAATTTCTTTTGGGCACTCAATTTCGCAAGCGCCTGTATTACTGCAGTTACCAAAGCCTTCCTCGTCCATTTGGGCTACCATATTTTTTGCTCGTGACTTACGCTCTACCTGCCCTTGAGGCAATAAAGCGAATTGTGAAATTTTTGCGGAAACAAATAACATTGCTGAAGAGTTTTTGCATGTTGCAACGCATGCCCCACAACCTATGCAGGCAGCTGCTTCAACTGCCATGTCGGCATCTAGTTTTGGAATAGGAATGTTATTTGCATCCTTTGCGTTGCCTGTATTTATTGAAATAAATCCCCCTTTTGAAATAATTCGATCAAATGCAGAGCGGTCCACGGTTAAATCTTTAATCACAGGGAATGCCGCGGCTCTAAATGGCTCCACAACAATAGTGTCGTCATTTTTAAATGAACGCATGTGCAACTGACAAGTGGTTACTCCTTTTTTTGGACCATGAGGTTGGCCGTTTATAAACATACTGCAGGAGCCACAAATCCCTTCACGGCAATCATGGTCGAAAGCGATTGGCTCTTCCCCTTTATTTATAAGCTGATTGTTTAATACATCAAACATTTCAAGAAATGACATGTCTGGGGAAATGTCGCTAACAGGGTAGCTAACTAGCTGTCCCTCTGACTTTGTGTTTTTTTGACGCCAAACTTTTAGCGTTAAGTTCATGTTTATAGCCATACTTTTTATTTGACAATTTAATTTTTTTATAAAATAATTTTTTTGTGCAAAAAAATTTAAAGGGGGCATTTAATTTTGTAAAAAGTTTCCTTGCCCTCTAATTATTATGCTTTTTGACCTTGATAATTTATTTATAACTTCTTGCACTTGGATGCACTACATCAAAAATTAATTCCTCTTTGTGTAATTCATATTTGCCATCACCCTTGTTTTCCCATGCTGAAACATAAGAGAAGTCATCATCTTTTCTTAGAGCTTCACCATCTTCTGTTTGTGATTCTTCTCGGAAATGTCCGCCGCAAGATTCCTCGCGGTTCAATGCGTCCACGCACATTAATTCACCTAGCTCAAGAAAATCAGCAACCCGCATCGCTTTTTCTAATTCCTGATTTAATTCATCTTTACTGCCGGGAATGCGAACATCTTTCCAAAATTCTTCACGCATTTCACGAATCTCTTTTATTGCTTCGTTTAATCCTTCATGATTACGGGCCATTCCGCATTTTTGCCACATTGTTTTTCCTAGTTTTTTGTGGAAATAATCAACAGGTTTTGTTCCTTTTATTGCAAATAATTTATTAATTTGCTCTTGTACATTTCTTTCGGCAGCTACAAATGATTCATGCTCTGTTGATATCGATTTTACACTAATTTCTTTTGATAAATAGGCTCCAATGGTGTATGGTAGAATAAAATAACCATCTGCCAGACCCTGCATCAGAGCAGAGGCTCCAAGCCTGTTTGCGCCATGGTCAGAAAAGTTTGCCTCCCCTAAGCAATAAAGTCCCGGAACGGTTGTCATCAAATTATAATCTACCCATAATCCACCCATGGTATAATGTACAGCAGGATAAATCCTCATCGCAACTTCATAAGGGTTTTCGCCTGTAATCTGCTCATACATTTCAAATAAATTACCGTACTTTTCTTCAATTGCTTTTTTTCCAAACTCCTTTAGCTGAAGGTCGCTAGGATTGCTTATTCCTAGTTTTACTGCTTGGTTGTGCCCATAACGTTCGATGGCAGTTTTAAAATCTAAAAACACTGCCATTTTTGATGTGCCTACTCCAAATCCTGCATCGCATCGCTCTTTAGTTGCACGCGAAGCAACATCTCGAGGAACAAGGTTCCCAAATGCTGGATACCTGCGCTCTAAATAATAATCGCGATCTTCTTCCGGTATTTCATTCGCTTTACGCATGTCTTCTTTATTTTTTGGAACCCATATACGGCCATCATTCCTTAGAGATTCACTCATCAATGTTAATTTAGATTGATGGTCTCCAGAAACAGGAATACATGTCGGGTGAATCTGGGTGAAGCAGGGGTTACCAAATAAAGCACCTCTTTTGTGAGCTTTCCATGCAGCAGTAACGTTACACCCCATTGCATTGGTAGACAAATAAAACACATTGCCATAGCCCCCTGTGCACAATACAACGGCATGCCCAAAGTGGCGCTCTAGTTTTCCTGTAACTAAATCTCTTGCGATAATTCCTCGCGCTTTGCCATCAATGATCACTACCTCTAGCATTTCATGCCTAGAAAGCATTTCTATCGTCCCTAAACCAACCTGACGCTGTAATCCAGAGTAAGCCCCTAATAAAAGTTGTTGGCCAGTTTGCCCAGCGGCATAAAAGGTGCGCTGAACCTGGGTTCCACCAAATGATCGATTGCTTAACATTCCGCCATATTCACGTGCCAAGGGAACCCCCTGCGCTACACACTGATCAATTATATTGACGCTTACCTCAGCTAAGCGATAAACATTTGCTTCTCTGGCACGATAGTCGCCACCCTTAACAGTGTCGTAAAATAAGCGATAAGTGCTGTCACCATCATTCTGATAGTTTTTAGCAGCATTAATACCTCCCTGGGCAGCTATAGAGTGCGCCCTGCGCGGAGAATCCTGAAAACAAAATACTTTTACTTTATAACCTAGCTCCGCTAATGAAGCTGCTGCAGAAGCTCCCGCCAAGCCAGCACCTACCACAATTACTTCGAGGTTTCTTTTGTTTGAAGGGTTAACAAGTGCGATTGAAGATTTGTAATTACTCCATTTTTGTTCAAGATTTCCTTCTGGTATTTTCGAGTCTAGTTTCATAATATATTTTATTAACTTCTAAATCTCTTTTTAAAAAGAACAAATAAGAAGCAATTAGTTTAATGAATTAGTATAAGTTTTTTAAAGAACTGTTTTATTTAAGTCTTAATTTATTAATGATACATAACATTTTTATTTTATCCAACCTAAGTAAATAGAAATTGGCATTGAAGCAAATACCCCTGAGATTATAATTGAAAACCAAAAACCAAATGCTTTTATTATTGGTGTATATTTTGGGTGATTTAATCCAAGTGTTTGAAAAGCAGATTGAAAGCCATGCAATAAATGGTAGCCCAACGAAATGACACCTAAAACATAAACTAGCACTAGAAGAGGGCTTTCAAAAACCTCTTTCATCTCCCCAAATAAGGTTTCTTCCCCGCTAGTTATTTCATTGGTAAAGCGGCTTACCACCCAAAAATGTTTTAAGTGTATTATTAAAAAAAGCAATAGTAAGGTGCCTAAAAGTCCCATGGAACGAGAATACCATTTGCTGTTGCTGCCTCCATTGTTTATGGCATATTTTATTGGTCGGGCCTTATTGTTTTGTATTGTTAAAATTAATGCTTGTACAATGTGAATAATAATTCCAATAAATAGTACAATTTCCATTATTCGTATTACAGGGTTGTGCGACATAAATTCAGCACCCTCATTAAATAAAACGCCCCCATCATTAAAAAATATAAAAGAATTAAGCGTTGCATGGACTACTAAAAATGAAATCAAGAAGATCCCTGTGACACCCATTACTAATTTTTTTCCAAGTGACGACTGAAGAAAATTTGTTGAAGTTGAACTCATAATTTAATTCTATTATTAATTTGTGTTTATTTTTACGCAACAAATGTAATACCCTAAATTGTTTTTATCAAATAATTTCTATCATTATGCTGTAAATTAAATATTTTTGGAGATATCTGCTTCTTTAATCATAATAAAGTATTTAATATTGTTTTCTATACAAATTATTGTAAATTATCATGTTTGTAAAATTTTATTTATTTCTGTATGTGAATTTTATTTTTGAACTTTGTAACGGTTACTGCAAAAAAAATCTCTACTAAACGAAAATTGTCTTACGAGTTTAAAAATAAAACACTATGAAGTACGCACCCATCAATGTAGCATTATTTATTGAAAATAGGATAAGGTTTGCAAAAAAAATAAAACCCAAATCTGTGGCTGTTTTTAATTCGAATGATATATTGCCTACTAGTGCAGATGGGTCTATGCCATTTATTCAAAATTCCGACTTTTTTTATCTTTCAGGAATTGATCAAGAAGAAAGTGTTTTGATAATATTTCCCGACGCACAAGAAGAATGCAATCGCGAAATGTTATTTTTAAAAGAAACCTCCCCTCATATTTCTATTTGGGAGGGACATAAATACACCAAGGAGGAGGCTACAGCCACATCTGGAATTAAAAGTGTGTTTTGGCTGAAAGATTTTTTTGTGATTTTAAATACCTTGATTTGTGAAGCGGAAAATGTATATTTAAATACTAACGAGCATTTGCGCGCAATTGTTGAAGTTCAAACACGTGACGCTCGTTTTGTTGAGTTTTGTAAAAAACGTTACCCCCTACATAATTATTTTCGTTCAGCTCCTGTTATGCATGAATTAAGACCCATTAAATCAAAAAACGAAGTTGAATTGATACAAAAAGCTTGCAATATTACCGAAAAGGGCTTTCGTAG
>Ga0114966_10000676_pt1 | contig 32685 bp, 34 predicted proteins | sample M_130207_XF_Meta_FD_87029 | JGI IMG/M metagenome (GOLD analysis project Ga0114966, IMG submission 87029) | Freshwater microbial communities from Lake Montjoie, Canada to study carbon cycling - M_130207_XF_MetaG | ecosystem: Environmental > Aquatic > Freshwater > Lake | place: Lake Montjoie... | reverse complement strand
CCATGCAATAAATGGAGTCGGTATAGTTAAACTATCTGATAATTTTATATTTTGCGAATTAAACAACTTTGCAGAACCTCTCAACGAGTGTCTTGTTAAACATAATATTTTTCGATCCTTCTTCATATTATATTATATATAAATAGAATATTATATAGAAATAGAATCTTATATATAAAAAAATAGAGTTTTTACTCTTTATTCATTTAAAATCACAGTTACTCACTTGTTACTCACTTACTCTTCCATTATCTCACACGCATCGCGTGGATACACGAACCATTCTTCTTGTCCATTACTGAGTCGCAGCGTTCCGGGATAATATAGCTCGGGATGCGTCCATTCGTTTCGTTCCTGGCGAACTGGGTAGTATCGGAATCCACCGGATAGCGGATGGATAAACTGGATCAGGGATCCGCGCTCGTCTTTTTCAATTTGTTGGCGCATTGTCTTTACCGTTTTTTCAGGAACAATACGAAGCCGCGCCCAATCTTGATGGCGTGCGCTCTTCTCATGTTTTTTCCAATTTTTTAGTTTTCCACTGTATCCACAAACACAGGTCCAAGTTTCCGTCCATGTTTGCGTTTCACTCCAATCGCCGACTGCATGTCTTGCAATGAAAGGACAAGATGACGGGGCTGGATTTCTGTATGTGCGTTCATGTTTTTCGGCAATTTTACGTGTTGCCAAGCGGTTGAGGTCGTTTCGTTCTTCTTGAGACATCGCAACCCATTCTTCTGGGAGCATTTGTGCAAGACCGGGAATCATACGACAGGCGCGATTCCACGCATCGTAGCCATTCTTTCCCCCCAGCAATGTAAAGATTCTGTAAATGTTGTCGCCATACAAATGCATCGGGCCTTGAACAACGGCCTGAACAACAGGAACAGGAACGATGGGAACGACGGGAACAACGGCTTGAACGATGGGTTGAACGATGGGAACGATGGGTTGAACAGCAGCAGCAGCAGCAGAAGTTGCAACACGATGAAGTGCGCCCAATGCATTCATAGCTTCAAGATACTCACCTTCGGGTATTTTGTCTTGATATTCTTCAATTACACGCATTAATGTGGCCAAATTCGGATTCACGGCCATTCTTATTCTTCTGTTTCTGAATATTTTATATTAAAATAAAAAAAAATCAATTTATTTTTTTTAAACTTAAAATGATAAAAATTATAACCATTTTTTAGATATTCTTTTTTATAATTGTTTTTTTTTGTTTTAGCGTTTCAGGATGTTTCTCAGCATCCATTCTAATGGTATTCATTCCTCCCTAAATATGCAAAAATTCTGTGAAAATTGTCGTCAAATAACTGCATTGGAGCTTGAATAACGGGTATAGTAACAGGGGCAGCAACAGTACGATGAAGTGCACCCAATGCATTCATCGCTTGAAGATACTCGCCTTCAGGCATTTTGTATTGTTGATCTTCAATGACACGCATTAATGTAGCCAAATTTGGATTCACGGTCATGATTTGTTTTTTGTTTCTATTTCTATTTGTATGGATTCAAGAATTAAAAAAATAAAAAAATCAATTTATGTATAATTATTTTATTTTCAATTATAAATATAAACAATATAAATATAAAACAATACATGAAAATAATTAGCATTTCAATACAATCATAATAACATAATTAATGACAATGAATCATCAAAATTTGGATTATGATTTTCCCGCATCATCAGAAATTCCAGCAAAATTATATATATCGAACAAACAAAAACAAGTTAATAATGTTAAATATATAGTTCAGATTGCAGACGGAATATTTTCAGGTTTTACACGAATCATAGAAATGGATATTGGAATATTCGACTGCATTTTAAATTCCAAGGAAGTATTCAAAATATTAAATAATTATATATGTAATCACATGTATTTCAAGCTGCTTTCTTTTTTAAGCGAAGAGAAACTCAGAAACCAAATGTGTGAACTAAACGCTATAAAAAATGCAATGACGATCGATGAAACGCTGTGTACCTCTGAATCTGATACTGAATTCATTCATACTAAAAAATTATTGATTTATATAAAAAACTAATATTATTATAAAAAACAATTTAAAAACTTATTTTATCTATTTATTATATTTGTCATATTCTCAATCAATATTATCATGAATATAGTGAGCTCGGTCTCATCTGTCGTGTTAGTATATTGATTCGGATAGTTTTACTTCAAGCAGCGATTCAAAGCAGCTGGGTGGTCTAATGGTCAGATGCTCGGATTACAAGTCCGACATGGCAAGTTCAACTCCCGGCACGGCAACTGCGAATTTTCCCTTCTAAATTAGAGAAGGGGCCTAAACCCCTGTAGCACAGAGGAAGTGCGCCGTAAAACACCGTCAGTTGCCAACATGACTGCATAAGTCCGATCGACAGATGGTTATGGCTTATAACCCGGAGGTCACAGGATCGAAACCTGTCGGGGGTATCCACTACACTTCAGTCGCTTTAAAGAAGCGACCCTCGTCTTCACAAAGACACCTTTCAACCGGCGTGGCGCAGAGGAAGCGCGCGGGGCTCATAACTCCGAGGTCATACGATCGAAACGTATCGCCGGTATCATTACACTTCAGTCGCTTTAAAGAAGCGGCCTCGTCTTCACAAAGACACCTTTCAACCGGCGTGGCGCAGAGGAAGCGCGCGGGGCTCATAACTCCGAGGTCATACGATCGAAACGTATCGCCGGTATCATTACACTTCGACCCTTTACAGAAGCGGTCACCTTAAACCCTCGTAGCTCAGTGGAAGAGCACCGAAAAACACCGTCAGTCATCACAATGACTTTACAAGTCCGATCGACAGATGGTTATCGCATCCTAAGCCGGAGGTCACAGGGTCGAAACCTGTCGGGGGTATTCAGTACACTTCAGTCGCTTTAAAGAAGCGACCTTCGTCTTCACAAAGACGCCTTTCAGCCGGCGTGGCGCATAAGAAGCGCACCGTTTCACTTTGTGGTAATCATTACACTTCACCCCCTTTACAGAAACAGGACGTCAAGCTGGACGTTAAACGTAGCCGGTATCCGAGGACATACGATCGAAACGTATCTCCGGCATGATTACACTTCAGTCGCTTTACAGAAGCGACCTCGTCTACACATTAGACACTTAAAACCGGTGTGGCGCAGAGGAAGCGCGCGGGGCTCATAACTCCGAGGTCATACGATCGAAACGTATCGCCGGTATAATTACACTTCAGTCGCTTTACAGAAGCGGCCTCGTCTACACATTAGACATTAATAATCGGTATAGTGTAAGTGGCAACACGCGGTTCACCTTGGGTTCCGAATTACAGGATCAACGCCTCGTTACCGGTATCATACATACACCTTCACCCCTTTACAGAAGCGGATGGTCATAGCTAAGCGACCTTAAACACAGCACATTTAGCCCCCGTAGCTCAGCGGCAGAGCATAACACCGTTTATCTTCAAACATGACTTCATATGCATCTGCATTGGAGTCCGACTTGGTGAATGGTTATCGTCTCATACATGAAAGGTCACAGGATCGAAACCTGTCGGTGGCAATATTACACTTCAGTCGCTTTACAGAAGCGGCCTCGTCTTCATCTTCACAAAGACACTACATTTAAACCGGTATAGCTCAGCGGCAGAGCGTCTAACACACCGTACGTCTATCACCATGACTTCATTGAAGTCCGACTTGATGAATGGTTATCGCCTTATAAGCGGAAGGTCACAGGATCGAAACCTGTTGCCGGTATCATACACTTCACCCCTTTACAGAAGAGGGTAGTCATAGCTAAGTGACTTCTAAACACAGCACGTTTTAGCTCCTGTAGCTCAGAGGGAGAGCGCTCATAAACATGAAAGCAGCGTGGGATCAAAACCCGCCGGGAGCAATAATTACACTTTAGTTGCTTTAAAGAAACAACTCGATTAAACCACTCCCATGGAGGGCAGCTTATCGTCGAATAAACTCAAGACATTCACACATGTCCGAACATTTGATGGTTATCTCTTTATCATTAAAAGGCAAGCATTGGATCGATACCGATGGGTGGTATAAGCGTCGAAAGACGCATCTGTTTTTTTTCAATTTTATTACATATTATTTATTTATTATTCAATAGTTTAATAATTATAGATTTATGGATAGAATATATAATATATTGTATTGATTTAAATATTTGCCTCTACAATATATTAGCATAACGGCTTCAATATTATAAAAAACATTTTAAAGTTGGATTTTTAAAATGCAGAATCACAATCAAACTCAAACTGGTACTCAGAATAATCAGCAAAAACAAATACATAGTCAAACCATTATTCAAGGTCGTCTAACAAAATCAGAATGGAATAATATGGAGATTCCCGTATCTCCTGATGAGCTGTCAATTATTAAATTGATTCGAGATAGTTATCACAATGTTCAAATGAAAATGAATGGTAATACTTCTATGATTGGAGTCCTGAAAACATCGTCGTCTCCTGAAATGCACGCACACTTGTATCAAAAACATTTTGAAAGTATTGTTTCCGAATGTGTGAAAACATACAAACTTCCAGAATTTTCTTTTGATAACAGTAATGGACATAACAGTAATGGACATAACAGCAATGGACATAACAGCAATGGACATAAAAACGGTAAAAATAAGATTACCGAAATAAAAAAAATTGACGCGATCCGGATTAAAAACAATGAGAATGCCATCAATCCGAAAAATATTTTCGAATATACGATTTTAAAAATATGTAAACTTTTACTTTCTAAAAAGGCAAAATGGGACGATGAAAAAGAGGAAAAACAGGAAAAAGATGAGAATAATGATTCCGGTTCTGAATCCGATGACGATGACGACATTGACGGATGCAGTTGGATGTCTTATTATTATGCATTGAAAATGAATATGAAAAACAGTATTGACCACATGAACGCGCATGTACTACAATTTGTAAACTACTTGCTCGACATGTTTGAGAATGATGTTGATATTACAAGCTTCATTCAATATTCCGAATATTTTGTCGAAAAAAACCACCTTTGCACAAAATTCAAAGACATTGAACTGTATGATCATCAAAAACAAATATTCACACACGCAAAATCTCCCAATCCCAAACTTGTACTGTACATTGCGCCAACAGGAACCGGAAAAACGCTCACGCCTCTCGGACTCTCTGAAAAACATAAAGTCATTTTTGTTTGCGCTGCACGCCACGTCGGTCTAGCGCTCGCGAAATCCGCAATATCCATTCAGAAACGCATCGCATTCGCATTCGGCTGCAAAAGTGTCGACGACATACGCCTGCACTATTTTGCCGTCAAAGAAGCGACGCGTGACTGGAGAACTGGAGGCATTCGTAAAGTCGACAACAGTATTGGAGACAATGTTGACATCATTATCAGCGACATTCAATCCTATTTGCACGCCATGTTTTATATGAAGGCATTTAATCCCGTTGAAAATATTATTCTTTTTTGGGATGAACCCACCATTACCATGGACAACGAAACTCACGAATACCACAACATTATTCACAAAAATTGGAAACAAAATATCATTCCTAATGTGGTTTTGTCGTCTGCAACGCTACCACACGAGCAAGAACTTCAAGCCACAATTGCAGATTTCAAGTCCCGATTTTCGAATGCTGACATTGTTAGCATTGTCAGTCACGATTGCTGCAAGTCCATTCCAATTGTGAACAAGGGCGGGTGCGTTCAACTTCCGCATACGCTCTTTTCGAATTATGCCGACGTATTGTCCAGCGTCGCACACTGCGAAAAACATAAAACATTGCTGCGTTATTTCGGAATTGGAAAAATATGCGACTTCATCTCTTTTGTAAATAAGAAACACTACTACTCGAGCCAACGATACAGCGTACAACGTTATTTTTCATCGCTCGACGAAATCACACACACTTCCATTAAACTGTATTATCTTACTCTTTTGAAAAATATTACACAAAAACCGGAACTCAATGCGTGGTCCAACATTTATGATCATTTCAAAGATTGCGACAAGTTGTACGAGTCAACCGGATACATTACCACGTCGGACGCTCACACGCTTACAGACGGACCTACAATTTTCTTGACGAATGATGTTGAAAAAATTGCAAGTTTTTGTCTCCAAACTGCTCAAATTCCGGCGCAGCTAATCGATGATATTATGGGTTCAATTCATCATAACAATAAACTCTCCGAACAAATTGAAACGATCGAAAAACAAATTGAAGATTTGTTGAACGAGTCAGAAAAGGGTTCTGCTTCTTTAGGGGGAGACGACGGAAAAGAAAAGAAGAATAAATTTCTCGATAAAAAAATGGATAGCGGTGAAGTGAAACTATTGAATCAGAAATTGCAAGATTTGAATGAAAAAGTCAAACGAACGGCTCTCCACGACTTGTTTATTCCGAACCGTCCCGCACATTTAGAGAAATGGTTTAAAGGGTCTGGATCTGGATCTGGATCTGGATCTGGATCTGGATCTTCTGGAAAAAAACCGTGGTCGTGCGACATTCAAGACGGGTACGTTGAAAAAATCATGCTTCTTTCCGTCGAATCACACTGGAAAATTCTGCTTCTCATGGGAATTGGTGCAATCACCGACCACAAAAATGCAAAATATAATGAAATTATGAAAGAGTTGGCACAAGACCAAAAACTGTTTTTAATTATTGCATCGTCTGACTACATTTATGGCACAAATTACCAGTTCTGTCACGGATACATTAGTCGCGACTTGCATGATATGACGCAGGAAAAAACAATTCAGGCCATGGGGCGCGTTGGCAGAAACAGCATTCAGCAAGATTATACCATTCGTTTTCGTGATGACGATTTGATTCAAAAATTGTTTTTACCTTCGACAAATAAACTTGAAGCTGACAATATGAACAAGCTGTTTTCTACCATTTAGGAGTGTTTGTTATTGTTTTGTTTTTACAACAAATATAAATTTTATATGAAATTACAATTACTAATATAAAATTTATGAATATTTAAGAAGATTTATATATTTGCATATTATATACTAAATTAAAATTAAATATAAAATTAAAATGGATACTAAAATGAAAAGGGAATTGAATAACTTATTAACGAAATATCCCGGGGGGAGTCAACTGAATTTTTCTGACCCATTTATGTGGGCTGGGGCAATCCGTTACATTATAACAAACTGGCGCGGACAACCTCTCACTCATGAAGATGTTCGATTAGCCATAGCAAACCACATTATAATGAGAATCAACCGTTTGCGTTCACAACCTTATCCCCAGCAGCAATTAAATCCGCCTCTATACCCTCTCAATCCTACAGACCTGGAACGAATAAACGCAAATAGAACTATGGATGTACTAAACCAATATCTTGGTATTCCACCTCAACCTTTACCTTTTCCGGATGTGGGTATTGAATATCCTCCTAGACCTATTTTTCGTCCTCGTGTTCTTGCACCTCCTGCTCGTCCTCTCCCTCCGGGTGTACCGCCACCCGTTTTTTTCCCCGGTCAAGAATGTATATCGTGTGTGGAGGAAATAACGGGGCTACAAGCCCAAAATCCAGGTATAGCATTCTGTACTAGTTGTAGTGGAAGGACGCATTTGTCATGCTATAACAGTATGTCTCTTGAGGAGCGTGATTTGTTTTTTTTAAAACGAAAACCTTCCGATCAACCCCGATGCCCAACAAAGTGTTCAACAAACCCTGAATGGTATGAATATCAATTTTCTCCTGCTGAAATTGCTGCTGCTGTTACTCCTCCTCCCGCTCCTCCTCGTGACGATGCAGCTGAGATAATAAATGTCCAAAATCGAGCATATGATGAGACGTTTAGATTAGATTGGAGAAGATGGAATATTGAAGAGTTATTAGAACGACCTGAGTTTGTAGATCAAACCCCTGAACAATTAGCGCGAGCATTAACTGCATATAGAAATGAATATCCAAGAGACAACGGTATTACACAAGAAGAATTTAACACTGTTGTAGAAAGATTGAAAATAAATAAAGGTGGTAAAAAAATAATACAAAAAAAATACTCCAAATATAATAAACACAAACACTCAAATAATAAACGGCGCTCACACGGAAAAAAAAACAAAACGGGTAAAAAACGTTTATACAAACGACGACAAACGAAGCGAATACAAACAAAGAAGTGGAATAGTGGAAATAATGGCGGTGGGCGGCGATTGCCCGTTTTCGAAAAATTACAACGAGGAATAAGCATCCCGAATCCAGAGGAAGACAGAGATCCTAATTTTTGGTTGCGTCAAGGAATGATTGACGCAAAAAGTAGAAAGATTATGGATAATCGCCTCGACGTTATTGATGCAAAAAGTAGAAGAATACAAGATGATCAAGCAATGAGCGGATATGATACGGATTAAAATTAAAATTGAAGTTGTTAAATAATAATAGTAAACAATATAAAGAATAATATTTACTATTATATAGATCATAAAAACAAAGGTTATACAAAATGGAACACGATAACAGTAAAAATAATACAAATAAACAAAAAATGACAAAACAACGTGTTGTTGAAAAATTTACTGAATTGCATAAAAAATATTTTGTAAATCGAGGTTGTGTGATATCTACATTAAACGATGATTTTTCAAAACACTTTGTTGAAATGCATCCTGAAATCAAATGGGTTCATACATATAATCGTTATGCAGAAACATACATTCAAGTCGCACAAATTAACGTTGAAATTTTTGGCAAATCGTTTCCCGTGCTATTAGAACGTCCGCTTAAACCCAGCCATCGTTCCGAATTTGAATGTTACTTTGGATTCGGTGGACATTGCGAAGGATACACTGAATTTAGGATGATTTCACGGTTTCCGGAATCATTTGAAGAGCATTCATTTAATTATGAAGAATTGTTGATGCTGTCATCAAGTGGCGATATTGACATTAGGTATATTAAAGATGTTTTTAAATTGTTGATTATTGGCGGATACGTAAAGTACTGGAAAGCATTTGATGAGCTGAATAAGTGGTTTGTCGACAATATTTATCAATGCGATATTGATGGCGACGACATTTGGAAATGGCTTTCTGATGAATGTGATAGAGATAAAAAAGATGAAAATGGACTTGGAACGATCAATAAATATATTTTTGAAAAATATGAAGTGGTGCATGCAGATACTACATGAACAAATACAGTTTTATAGGACAAGTATAATAAATAAATATTGCCATTATTTATTTATTTTTTATAAAATTATATATATAATAAACATTAACCTATTTATTTATATTTTTATAATAAATATTTATATATAATAAAGTATAATGTCGGAACGGGAGCGGGATCCGGATGCTCGTGCGGCTCGCGCAGCTGCTCATGCGGCAGCCATACAATCTTGTTATGTTGAAACTATAAAGTTACTACGTACTATACTGAATTTACAAAATGATTTATTTCGATTGCAGGCAAATGAAAATCCAAACGGCGCCCATCGCAGGGAAATGAAAAATTTAATAAATAAAATTGCGAGGTTGAAGTTGATAATGAATTTATTTAATTTTTGCATAATATGCATTAAAAAACCCCGCAAATTTGAAACACATCTTTTGACGTTCGATGAACCGTATCCCATTATTAATAAAGCATTACTTGATTCAAGAGCAAATAAATTCTTAAAATTCGATTTAGTAGAGTTTTTTACTATTATGAAAGAAACGTTGGATCAGGTATTTAACGATTTCGATGTTTTTGAATACATTCACGATAATGAACTGGATGGCATAGAGGGAGCTGGAATATTGGGTGGTTTTCTACATGAAATATTAAGCATACCAGGTGAATATGATGAACAGTATCCACGTTCAATAGTGTCATATTTAAGATCCATCCTAATAGCCGCATTTGAAAATACAGAACAATTTTATGAAGATTATCAGGAAGGAATTTATAGAAGATTTAATTTAACACTCAGGAAATGGTTTCTACAATTATGCGTTAATGTAACTAAGACAACACATTCTTGGTTCTTGAAACGCGAAGACGGTGCAAGGGATATTTTCTTGAATGCTTTACAGTGTAACTCTAGAACTTGCCAATCATTGGTTCCAAAGTTTCCAAAAAGTTTGTTTTATTTTTTTAACTTTAAAAGGTATAAAGACAATGTTCCTCCTTTGGAAAATAGTAAAAGAACAATTGGAGAAATACTATCAATATTAAATTCATTAAAATTAATAATGTACACTATAAAGGTGCAAAACGTCATGGGAAATGTTGGAGGAAGTCCCCCGATGGGACAACTTTTAAAAGCATTGATTTATTTGTGTAATCAGGAATATTCGATGCAAGTAACAACGCAATTTAAAATTCAGGAAAGTAAGAACCCGATCAATGAGGAAACTATGGAGTTTTTAAGAAAAATTCGAGCGACTTTATCAGCCATCGCCGATGAAGCATCTGAATTAAGTTTTCAGTTATCAAGCGGAGCAGCAGCAGCAGCAGCAGGAGCAGTAGAAGGCAATGCTGGTCCAGCAGTAGAAGACGCAATTCTACGTTTAAATGATGTGCTTCTAGATTCAATCGCAGATTATAAACCGTCGGATTCGCCGAGTGTAGAATCTCAAATTGTATCATTTTTAACAAGATACGATGATCACCGTTTATTTCACGATATTACTATAAATGCTTCTAATTTTTTTGTACCAATATTAATACAAGAACACGTGATGCAGCATGCATTGGCTCTCGATGATACATTCGGAACTATTCTTATTCAGCTATTTGCTGCAACCGGACCCGGACCTGAGATGCGTGCAGACAATTTAATAAGCATGTTGACTGAAAGATTAAATTCAGAACAAAATCCTAATATGAAAGGCCAGATTAGTAAAATTATAGTATTTTTATCCCAGTATAAACAACGATTACAAGAACAGCAACGATTACAAGAACAGCAACGATTACAAGAACAGCAACGATTACAAGAACAGCAACGATTACAAGAACAGCAACGATTACAAGAACAGCAACAGCAACAGCAAGAGCAACCAGAAGAAGGTGGTAGACGTAAATCTGTATCAAAAAGAAAAAAATCGAAATCGAAATCAAAATTTACAAAAAAAACAAATAAGACAATTAGGAAAAAAATTCGTTGTCGTCGTCACCTCAATAAAAAATAATAAATAATATAAAATATAAATATAAATTTTTGAAAAATAATGTAGAATGTAGTTCTACAATAAAAATTAAATTAAATTTATATACTTTTTATTATATTATTATATATTATATACCAATACTTATTTATGGCAGATCCAACAGATCCAACAGATCCAACGAGATATCCAACGACATATCCAACTACAACAACTTACGACCCAGACAGAGATGCTTTTATACACATGTTCCGGCGAGCGGAAGATAGAGCGGATCTTGACGGAAGTTTAAGAGAGGAGAGTGATCAACATCGTCATGAAACCGCTCAAGAAAGAGCGGCACGACTCGCGGAATATGCGGGGCAGCATGGAGATGTACCGCCAACACCACCGCGACGACTGGCAGCAGCAGCAGCAGTAGCAGCAATGCCAGCAGCAGCAATGCCAGCAGCGAGGCCGTGGGGGCGGAGAATTGCACCTCGAGTACAACCATCACAACCATCAGAATTACGTTTATTATTGGATCGTTACGAGCAAGGGCTTGTGCTACAGCAACAGCAAGAGCAACAGCAACAGCAAGAGCAACAGCAACAGCAACTTGCGCAACAGCAACTTGCGCAACAACAACTTGCACAACAGCAACTTGCGCAACAACAACTTGCACAACAGCAACCGCAACAACAACAACAACAACAATATGATCCAATTGAAGCTTCGCCACCACCGAGGTGGAGAGAACGGATTCAACCTCTAAATGGCGAAGACCCCAAAGACCCAATTGACATAAATGGTGGAAAACGAAGACCAAAAAAATCAAAAAAATCAAAAAAATCAAAAAAAACAAAAAAAACAAAATCAAAATTAAGATTTACAAAAAAATCAAAAAGTAAAAAAAGTCGACGATCAAGATCACATTAAATGATAAAAAATAAAAAAATCTCACAAAAATTACACATTTATTTTTTTAAATTGAAAAAATAAATGTTACAATATATATCCAAACAGTTTTCTTCATTATTCATTCATTCAGATCAATTTTCAAAAGCCCTCCACCACATCCATGATTAACGACCGATACAAGTTGTTGAAACGTATTGGTTCAGGAGCATTCGGTCTCATTTTCAGCGCAAAAAATGTAACCACAGACGAAGTTGTTGCCGTTAAACTGGAACCGACTTCAAAAATTGACACGCTAACACACGAAGCTGCAGTTTTACAACACCTTTCAGGTACATCCGGAATTCCCACGCTTCGCTACTACGGCATTCCCGACCACAATCGTTACATGGTCATCGACTTGTTTGACAAAACCTTACAAGGCGTGTCTTTTGACTACAAAAAGGCGGTGCCTGTTCACATTGTTCGAATGTACGCTCTACAAATGATGCGAATCATTTCCACAGTTCATAAAAAAGGGTTCATTCATCGCGACATCAAACCCGAAAATTTCATGATTAAAAGCGGTAGCGAACTCCTCTATTTGATTGACTTTGGCCTCGCAAGAACATACATTGACGGAAAAACTGGGAAGCATCGCGACAATAAGCAACGCTCACGCTTAGAGGGCGCTAGCCAAAGCCAAATCACCGCCATAACAGGAACTGCGCGGTATGCGAGCCCGCACATACATGATGGAAATGAACCAAGCAGAAGAGATGACCTCATTTCAGCCATGTATGTCATATCATATTTACTAAAAGGACGCCTCCCTTGGAAGTCATCTTCCTCCAATGATGCGCTCGCAGAATTGAAAAAAAGCATATTACCCGAAGAGTTGTTCCTCGATTTGCCGGCGTCATATGTCAATATTTTCAAATACTTATGCGACCTAGAATACGATCAACAGCCCGACTATGATTTCATTATGCAGAGCTTGTAAAAATATGTCAGCCAAACCTTTTTTTATACGGGTTATTGTGGGTTTCAATGCTTTATATTTATATATTTGGAAATCTTTGTTTTCAGTTTTTATCTTCAACTTTCCATTCACAAAAAGGTAACCAGTTATCTTTAGGATAAAAGCGCATCCGTAACAAATGGCGGTCACGGTCTAAAATTTTATCCCGTGCATGCAAAAAACGGGCATTGTCCAAAATAAGTAAAGTACCATTATCCAAATATAAGTCAGTCACAATTTCATTGTTTACTAACGCCTCTTCTAATTCGAAAATGGCCCGCAATTGATCTGGAGTACAATGTTCATCTATGACACAATCGCGGCGGTAACGAAACAGATCTTTCCCGGTTAAAATGGGTCCAGTAACCGATTCCTTATCTTTTTTAAATCCTGGGGGAACTCTTATTGTAAAATTAGTTTTCCTTAATATTTCCACTGTAGCAGGTGAAAGTTTTTTAAGCAAATCGGCGCTTCTTACCAAACGATTCTTCCCCCCCCCCAAGCGGTCCTTCTGCAAAACAAATAAACTAAAGAGACGGGGAGGGTCGTCTTCATAAGAACAATCCGTGTGCATGGGAAATTCTGCATCCGTGTAAGATCGTATTAGTTGACCACTGTCGTCGGTGGCCTCTTCATTAATTTTGATATGCCATAAACCTGAATCAGAATTCACATTGTGATTATTGATAACGCCAATGTCGTCTGCTATCTTCTGCATGATTAGTCCCTCCGGATCGGCGAAATCCACGTGGACCAAGGCAATTCCATATTCAGCGATAACTGACTTCAATTTTACCCCATCAATTTCTTCACCTCTCTTAAGATGAAACAAGCACGAGGGTTCTATATTTTTCATTTTTAAACAGTTATTTATATATAGGTATATATATATATAGGTATATATATATGTACAAAGAAAATATTAAAACTAAAATTTTTAACCCGGGATCCGGAATATGGAAACCTTTTTTTCACGTCGATTTTCACAGTCATCGTACGACAAAAAACCTAACTACGCGTACATTATGCGGAGCTTACATAAATGCAGCTAAACTACTTTTTTTTATTACGGGTTTTAATGCGTTATAGATTTTTAATGCTAAAATATTCAATTCCACGTATATTACAATAATATTTATACATTTGTAAACCCTGAAATAAAATAAATAATATATTTATTCATATAATAATAATTAAATATTTTGTAAAAAATAAAATATTTAATTAATATATAAATAAAATAAAATGCGTAAAAATAAATTTGTTGGTACGTTTGTTGGAACGTCAAATCAAACTCTTCTTAGCAAGGATGGAAGCGTTCGTGTTGCACAAGTAAATGAAAGTGTTACAGTAACAATAACAAAACAAAGTAAAAATATATACTTGATTCGTACAAGTTATCCTAACAATCAAAATTATACAATTATAGGAAATTTAATTTCAGATAAAATATATTCATTAAATTCAAATCAACTTTCACAAAATGATCCGAATCTTTTAAATACTTATTATAATGTTTTATATTTCAATAGTAAAGGTAATTTACGAAACCATTCAAACGGCATGTTGGATGGTAAACAATACGCTCGAATATCTAAACTCAAACGAACCTCCTCTTCGTAACTTCGTAACTTCGTAAACATACTATCATTTAATAAATCGCTTTATAAAAAATGTTACCTTGAAAATTAACTTTGTTATAATAACAATAATATTAATAATATTATAACAAAAAACCAAAAAATATATAAAAGCAATTTATCCTCAAATAATCCAAGATCCATTTTTTTACGAATGAAAACTCAATTCGCATTTTTCGAGGATAATTTGCTTTTTTTTATAGAAACCCGAAACTATTCGCCCCCATTTCACCGAAGCAGGATAAAAAGCAAAAGATCCTCTTTTTTATAAACTTTTTTTTTAAATTCAAAAATGGACAAAAATAAATGTCCAATTTTCATTTTTAAAAAAGAGTTTCAAAAAACGAAATCCCTTTTTTTTTGACATTTTTTTTTACCTAATAATTCCGAATTTCACATGATATTCAATAAGATGAAAATTGTGAAAATTGTCGCGAGACCATAAGGAAAAAAGTGGAAAAAATGCAAATTTTCCCATTTTTTTGACTTTTTTTAAAAAATCAGAAAAAAATCGATGGACCGTTTTGGATCGAAAAAAACGAGCATCACAGCTTTTTTCGTATTTTTTTATGAAAACAAAGCATAATCCGTCACAAATAAAAAAAAATAAAAATATTTTATTTTTTTTCTAAAAATGATGGACCGTTTTGGACCGCACCATAAAAATGTCTTATGCTCTAAAACACTCGTTTTTTTTTAAAGCACCTTACTGACATCCCGCTAAAAGCGCTCGTTTTTTTTATTTAGCTCGCTTATGCTCTTGCCGTTTATTTTTGTAATAACGGCTTACCGAACATGTAGCGAAAACACTCGTTTTTTTTGATTCTGCAAAAAAAACATTAAAATATATATAAATAAACAAACAGATAAAAAAGCAAAAGATCCTCAAATAATCCAAGATCCATTTTTGTACGAATGAAAACTCAATTCGCGTTTTTCGAGGATAATTTGCTTTTTTATTATAGAAACTTGCACATATTCACCCCCATTTCACCGAATATTTAAAAAGATCCGGATCCCTTTTTTATAAACTTTTTTTTTAAATTCAAAAATGGACAAAAATAAATGTCCAATTTTCATTTTTAAAAAAGAGTTTCAAAAAACGAAATCCCTTTTTTTTTGATTTTTTTTTTACGTATTTTTTTACACATTTTGAACGATAATCAATAAGATGAAAAATGTGAAAAATGCAACGAGACCATAAGGAAAAAAGTGAAAAAAACGCAAATTTTCCCATTTTTTTGACTTTTTTCAAAAAATCAGAAAAAAATCGATGGACCGTTTTGGATCGAAAAAAACGAGCATCACAGCTTTTTTCGTGTTTTTTTATGAAAGCAAATCATTAACCGTCACAAATAAAAAAAAATAAAAATATTTTATTTTTTTTCTAAAAATGATGGACCGTTTTGGACCGCACCATAAAAATGTCTTATGCTCTAAAACACTCGTTTTTTTTTAAAGCGCCTTACTGACATCCCGCTAAAAGCGCTCGTTTTTTTTATTTAGCTCGCTTATGATCTCACTACTCGTTTTTTTTAAATCGCCTTACTGAGAATGTAGCGAAAACACTCGTTTTTTTTGAAAACTGTAAAAATAAAAATTATTAAAAGATCCTCTAAAATATGAATTATGGCAAAGTTGAATATGAATATTGAATTTTTCGAAGATCAAATTATATATTTTTGGATTTTTTTTTATTTTTTTATGAAAAAAAAGCAAAAGATCCTCCAAAATTGATAATTTCATATTTTTTATGAAATTCGCATTTTTCGAGGATCTTTTTATAATTTTTTGATTACAGTTTTTTATAAATTATAATAAAAAGAATATTTATTTCTTTGTAAGTATATAATATATAACGAAATTAACGAAATGACACTCGCATTAGTTGAAAATTTTTACTACACTTTACTATATGCATTTTATATACTGTATATTTTAGTGGTTTTAAATTTAGCATACTTTAATTCTGTTACGAAATATCTACCAGCAATACAGTCAGGATTAAAGTATTTCGTTATACTATTTTTAATCATTCGATTTAATCCATATTCAAATGAGAAAATAACAGAATTTGATAAGAAGATTATATTTTCTTCATCTATATTTTTATTATCAACAACTGCAATTACTGATGCACTTTTATCATACTTTAATAAACAATTTGCAAATAAGGTGGGTGTACATGTACAATTATAAACTGTATAATTATTTATAAAAATACTTGTAAATATTTTTATAAATATAGAATTTCAATGTAAGAATTACTTCTCTAAGCGTTGACCACCACCACCACTATAATCGGCGGGGTTCAATGGTTTCATAGCACCTCCTTTATGTTTTCTAGACCCGCGCCCATGTCTCCTAGATCCCTTCCTTCCCCTACCACTCCTTCTATGTCTATGCGTTTTTTTCATTCCGTGTGAGGGCGCTGCGGCGGCGGAAGATCCCTTCTTTTTATAAGTAAGTTTTGCTTTTGCCATTGCAGCCCTCAAACGGTTGGGCGTATCCTTGGGAATTGTTTTGAGCGCCTCTTTGACGCTCTTCATCCATTCTGTCATAACCATATTATTAATTATTTTATATATTACATAAATATAATAATTTAATTAAATTTTATTAAATTATTATAAACATATTTTTTCTATATATAATATGTTTTCTTCTAAATATATTATAAATATTAATATATTATAAATATTAATATATGTATGTATGTGTATTCATCCAAATGTATTCTCTTCCGAACAACACACATACAAGAACCCGTCGTCGTCTTTATTTGATTCATAAAGAGATGAAACTACCGTGGTGACAGGGATTAAACGATTATTTATAAAAAGAAAAAGAGCAGATGCCGGATTCAAACTCATTTTCATTCGAATTGCTGTTAGCAACTGTCCAATTGAGAATCCATTCGGTATTACAAATTTCGACTTGTCAATCGGTTTGGAAAGATTCGTAAAATCGATAAATACGGGAATCGATTCTGAATACTTGTTTAAAATATTAGAAGATTGTTTCTTTCTTTCTTCTAAAGAATGACGCTGTTTGAATTCGCTTGTCATCGTAATTCTCGCTCCGCTTTTCGATCTCGAAAACATTATTGTTAATTTGCGTATTGCTTTTGCTTTATTCTTGTATATATATTATAAATACAAAAATCTTTAATATAATTTATAATATAATTTATAATATAATTTATAATTACCTAAATAAAAATAAAAATTCGTAAGTAATAAATAATATAAATAATAAAATAATAAAATAATAATAGAATATAATAAAATATGAAAAAATGCGTTTTTAGTGCAGATTTAGATTTGGATATTCGAAATTATAAACTCGAGGATATTACAAATTTGTTTAAAATTCCAGTTGTATTCAATGAAGCCGATATGAGAGTTGCAAAACTTGCAGTTCTTCAAACACATCCAGACAAATCACATTTACCCAAAGAATATTTTCTTTTTTTTTCAAGCGCATACAAGATGTTGTATCAAATTTTTACATTCAGAAATGGAAAAACTAGAAATAAAAAGGAAAATTATAAAGAAATTATCGACGAAGAAACGGTCGATCCAAGCGAAGATTCAATGAAGCTCTGTGTCGAAAAGGTAAAAAGGTTGAATGCCGCCGAATTCAATAAGCTCTTTAATGAACATTATGAAAAGTGCAAAATTCAAATGGATGAAGATGCGGGGTACGAAGAATGGTTTCGCTCGCAACAAAGAGACGATGACGAATCGTCACAAATTGAAACATGGGATCAGCGCGTTTCTGAAATCGACAGGAAAAAACAAACGCTTAGAGAAAGTTTATCGCTGATTTCAAATAATGAACTGCAAAGCGTGAATATTTATGGAGGCGGAAGTCAGGGCTACGCGCTGGGACAAGGAGCGCCAAAAGAACACTCCAGCGGATTATTCAGCTCGCTCCAATATGAAGATTTAAAAAAGGCACACACGGAGACGGTTATACCGGTTACACACGAGGATTTCGTGATTTCTAAAAAGTTTAATAATAGCCAGGATTTGAAAGTATTTCGTGACGTAAACCTGAAGTCATATAGCTACGATAAACAGGAGGCAATCCATAAAAAAAATGCACAAACATATGTAGAAGAAGAAGAAAATACACATCGCGCATTCACCATGGCAAAACAAGACGAACTCGCACAAGAAATGAATAAAAAATTCAATGGATCTTTTTTGAAATTTTTACAATAGTCAATAATAATTTTTAGAAAAATAAAAATATTTAGTAAGTATATAAATAAATATTTTTGGCGAATCCAAATCCTGAAATTATGGGAAAATTTAAAGTAGCGATAATACAGGGGCTTTCTCGAGCTTCATTATCAGATGTACCGTCGGTCGAAATTACTCGTGAATTACTGGATTTATATTTAGATGAAGATGTTCTATCATTTGAATCCAATGATGCAAATAAAATATTTGAATGGATAATGCATAATGCAAAAAAAAAAAAGATCTATAAGTACGCTTTATCCATCAACTCGGCTTTAACAAAGGACCTTATTAATATAATTGCTGAACAAAAAATAATTTCGCGCAAGGCAAGGGTTTTATTAAAGAAGTGTACATTTGTAAATGGATATTCAAATGCGGATTCCGTCAGAGAACTAAATATTTCAAAAAAAACAGAAATATACTTTTATCTAAGTCGATTAAGTACCGTTTTAACAAACATTCAAGGACTACCGCCAAATAAAAATATGCTTATTGTATCTGACTCGGTCACTCCTTACTTTGCGCAAGTATATGATGTTGACATTTCTCCAAAATATAAAGTAAAGGATTTAACTTGGGAAATGATAAATGAATTTGTTGATGCGGGTGGGTATAAGATCGTGACGTCTCTTGCGACAGAATCAGAATATGAAAAAGTTGTTTCGGAAGTTAATAAAAGCAAATTTCAAGGAGAAATGTGTGCAATAGAACTGGATTTTCCAGATAAATATGTATTTGAAAAAGAGAATGATGTGATTACTACTACAATAAGCTCAGGTGTATCAATATGCGGCGATATAGATAATTCTCCTGGATTAAACGAGTACTTAAAATATAGTAATGCAACTTTAACAGTAATGTATAATTGCAAAAGTTGGCGAAAATTAATTAAAAGTAATGTTCTATCAGTTGGCAAATCAGAATCAGAAATAGCAATAACGGGTAAGCCAGGATTGGATAGTGCATCCGGATTAAAGAAATTATCTTCTTTCTCCTCAAAAAGTGTCGGGACCTCTATTGAAACGGTGTCTAAAAAAAAAAAGGAGGAAAATATACAGCCCCTTAAGGAATAAAGATCTCACCGATGGAGATCGAGATTCCCGACTCGATTCCGCATTTTGTGACATGTGACTACCGCGATTCACGCAAAACGCATGATGAGTATAACTGCTATGCTGATTGTCAATATGGCGAAGAAACAAAAGTTGCAGAATTTTTGTTTGCATTGATTCCTTCGTTCTCTCCTCATTCGCCTTTCCATATTGATTAACACTTGCGCGTGTAAATCGCGCTGCAATCTTTGTTGAGGAGATAATCGTGGTTCTTCGTGCGCGTCGTTTCGCACTATTTGAGTTTGAGTTTTCACAATCTCTATATCGCCATTTCTCCTGATATGTATTCTCTCTACTTCTTGTGCGCAGATGAGACACTTTATGCCAACGGATGACGATGCGATGCTTGCACCGTTTCGTTCTGCGACTGCATCATTTAGTTTATTTACTCTGTATTCGTCGATGCAGTCAAGATGAACATTGTATTTGCACGTCTTGCAGAAATCGGGCACATTTTTTTCACTTTCGTTTGTAACAACTTCTGCAATGTCATCATAACAAATGATGCATGTTTCTTTATACGTTTCTTGTTTCGATCCCCCTTCTTTGTTCTGTGTTTGTGTTACGGTTGTTACGGTTGTTACGGCGGTTGTTACGGCGTGTTGAATATCATCGCTTTCAGAATCAGACAATGGGGGTGCTGTAGCAAAACTGGGAGACAGCGACGATGAAGTGGGCATTTTAAACTTATTTTGTTGATGAATGTGTTCAATGTTTCGAGGTGGGGTAATAATTACATCAACGCGTACGTCAAATTCTCCATCCACCGACATGACAGATTCATTCATATAATCTTCTAAATCTAAAATTGATCTTACTACTTCATCTTCTTGTTCATCTGAGGAACATTGCGACGACGATGACGATGGCGATGAATTCAATTGGTTTGGAATGCTCGGGAAAGGTGGCATTTGATATCTTCTCGTGAAACAATCCGACGATGGTGGAATATGAACAATTGTTTCACTCATAACCCGATAATAACTCGATAATAATGGTTCTCTTAAAGGTGCTCAAAATAATTATTACTTTGTTGGTTGTTTGGATGCTCGTGGTTATTTTTATAAATATAATAATTAAATATAATAATACTTTTTTCAATTTTTAATTATAAAACTAATTTCATTAAATATAATTTATTATAATCATATTTAATAAAATCATAGTAAGTACAAACCAAATCAACAAATGGCACAAATATAATACAATTAATTAAATATTAAATGTACATTGATTTCATAAATGTTATAGAAGCATCTAGGCCGCTTGAATTCTTCATAAATAAATCAAAACCATCTTTGATGTCCATTGCAGATATGCATTTCTTATTTTTGCTTTTCCCTGCAAGTAAATTTTTTGAATGTGTAATCTTACATTTGACAAAAAGTAGCTCCATGTCTCCGCCGTAATATTTGAAATGTGAATAATTATCTTTAATAAACTCTTCAGTTAGTGCCCCTTCTTCAACATTCCACCCACTCTCATTCGTCTTTTTAATAAATATTTCTGTAAGTTCTTTTGGAGTATATGGTTCCATTGTAAAATGTATGCTGAAACGACGTTCCAACCCGTCATTCATTCCGAAAAAATTTCTCTTGAGCTCATCCTTGTATCCCGCAATCATTAAAATAAAATACTTGTCATCCCCCTCGCGCATTTCTGTTAAACTTTGGTTAATCAAGTCCAGACACTCTTTGCTGTAAGAATCTTGTGTGTCTTTTCCGCTGCTGTTTCCGATAGAGTACGCTTCGTCAATAAAAAGCACGCCGCCTCGCACAGATTTCAAAACTTCGGCAGTTTTTAACGCAGTTTGTCCTAAATATCCGGCGATCAAGTCGCTACGACGAACCTTTCTGAAAATATTATTTTTTAATACCCCCAACTTCAAATATATGTTTGCCAGCTTTTGTGCAAACTCGGTTTTTCCAATTCCTGGTTCTCCATAAATCGCGGTGTGCAATAGGTCGTCGTTTTTACGATTTAAACGCATGCTGTAATATAGAATCAGTGTGACAACTTGTCTTTTAAATTCTTCCTGGCCAATCATTCCATTCAAATCCTCCATTTCCAGAATTAAACTTTTTATCATTGCCAGGTCAATATTGTATTCAACGTGCGGTTCCAATTTAAATTCGGTCCCGACTTTTTTACCCAGATGAATTAAATCATCTAGCGTTTCCACTTCCATTTCAATGTTGATTTTTGTTGTTATTTTTTGAGCTCTGATTGGCGCGGTTGACTGTAATAATGGACTATAATGACCATTGTGTGTATTCAATACCGGACCATTGGCGCCACCACCGCCATATACACCACCGTACGCACTACTATATTCACTTTTATATTTTTTTAAATCATTGTAATATTTTACCATATTATTTATTTCGTTGAATTTCTAAATAAAATATTTTATATACATAATAGTCAATATTTTATTTTAACGCGAATAAGTGATTTTTGTTATTAATTATATTTTATTACTAATTAAATAAAATATAATTAATATAAGGGAATAATATAACTGTTTATAATAATTATGACCACATACAAGCTGCGAAACATGTAGGTGCCTTGCCGAGGTTCGCCCTCATTTAGGTTTGGGATCGGGAATATCGAAATCGGGCGTAGGATTCGAATCGGGTCCGTACACCGGGGCCGAAGTATCGACGCGGTACTTGCGACTCACCACCGACTTCAGCCCGAATTTCTCGAGATTGTCGAGCATGTTTTTATAGTTTGGATACTCGAAGTGTGCGGTGAGAGTCGCCGCATCCTTCCACAATTCGAAGACCTGGATGAGGTCGGATTCAACCGGATCGGCCGCGAAGCAGTACACCATGCAACCCGGTTCTTTACGAACAGCTATCTGGATCGGAATAGACGCGGCGATGGCTGCGTCACGCTGGACAGAACCAGTCATGCGGATGGCGGCCTCGATAACGATGAGATGTTTTGTGGGTCCAACCGGTTCAACAGGTCCAACAAGAAGAGGATTTTTTCTTAAACGTTTCAACATTTTATTTTTATCTCTGCATGATAAATTTTCTATACCATTGGATTTAATTAATTTCGTTATGATATATTTATACGCATTGTAAAAATCAGAAGAGTCCATTTTATTTTTTCTAAATATAAATGTTATAATTATGTTTATATATCTATAGTTAGAAAAAAATAAGCGAAAATATAACAACAACAGCCCTTTCAAAATATATACGGTATTTAAGTGTCGCCACGCTAAAGGAACACTCCGCACACATATTACACTAAATCAATTTAGTCAATTTGGACTTCTTTGCCTATCGTTTTTATGAGACGCTTTTCACTTACTTCCGGTATTGGTGTGCAAACGTGATTAAGTGTTAGTAAAAAATTGTCATTTTTTGTAGATGTTGTTTTTGTAACTTCTGGATCTGAATCTTTCCATTCTTTAAGTTTTTTAATTTGTTTTCGAGAGATTGCGCCGATTGTATCTTTTAATTTTATATTACGTTCATCTTTTTCCCATTTTTCTTCATCTTTTATATACATGATGTCTCTCTTATGGTCCGTGCAATGAATCGGGCGCTTGTATATATCCAACTCTTTCAGCCCTCTTAAAAAAATGTTTTCCACGCTGTCTTCCAACGTCTTTTCTCTAGTTACACTCAAATCATCCAGCGTAATTTGGAGAGAATTTATAAAATCCCCAATATTGAGCGCGTCTTTGCACTGTTCATTTAAAAATACATTTAGATTGAATTTTTGTTTTATATTTGTGTGATGATGATTATTTGTAATTAAATTCGTGTTGTTGGTGGCGCACACCATGGGAATCATTTCCACCAGCTGTTTGTGGTACTGCTCTTGCTGCTCGCGCATGAATTTCTGCTGTTCGCGCATGAGTTCCTTCATTTCCGCATTATCTTTTATGAGTTTCATAATAATATTGTCTTTAATTGAACACGATTGTCGCTTATGCTTTCGTAAACCGCCCGTTGATTTGAATGATTTCCCGCATTCACATTCAACACATTCCTCTGATTCGCAAGCGGTTACGGTTACATGTTGATGTTGTATTTTTTTTGAAAAAATGCATTCATTCTCATTCATTGTAATATTATTATTCGTGTCCGCTTTATCCGATTTATCCACTTTATCCGTCTTATCTTGTTCATTGCCATTATCACTTTTAGTAGGGAAATGGGGCCCTTCATCATAATCTTCATCATAATATTCATTATTTATACTATTATTATTGGCTTCATTTTTTGCATGTTTTTTTGTTTTAATATGTCTTTTATAGTCACTTTCAAAACCGCACGAAAATAAACAATTCTTACATATGAAAAGTTTTATTATCGTCATTTTATCTAATTTATTTTTATAATTATATAATTATATACTAAACACATATATAATTACATTTCTAAATAATTTTATTTAATATTTCTGTATTATTTGTTTTTTAATAATAACCTTCTCCATCTTCATCTTGCCCATCCTCAGTATCTATTACCCATTCATCACCTGAAATTGATATTGTGTCCCAACATTGTGTACTAGCTCGGCATTGAGCATATGTATCATCAATATCAAACCGTACACGACGAAACATCTCCCTCCCCTTTTTAGTAGTAGGAATTTTTTTAAGTTTTTTTATTTGTTTGTTTGTATTATTAGGGTCGATATCTTTTGAAGAAACGTAAAAAACAACACGACCTTCTTTTACTTTAGCATTATTGATTACAAACACGTGTCTCTTATTACCAAGTTCCATGACGGTAGTAGGTGTGAAAGGAACCGCCGCGTATGTTGCGTATGGAGTTTTAGGAAAAAATATTTTTACCCAATCTTTTGCTTTAACTTCACCCACTTTTCGACTACTATTTAACGCGGCAGAAGTTGAGGACCAGGTTTGATACGTTAAAACTTTGCTAATATTCTTTTTGCTAAATTTAATTTCATATTCTTTATTAGAATTGTTGAGTTTCTTAATTTTCACATCACCAGATAAAATCTGGTCGAATTCGCGCTTAGGAGCGGAAACGGTAGTAGGTGTAGGGACTAGGGGACTAGGAGTAGACATAGTATATAATATTTAGGTTATAATATTACTAAATATTTTATATTTTTTATAAAAAAATAATGTATAATATATAATAATGTATAATAATTTGAGCAATAATAATAATAATCATCATGTTAATAACAATAACATTGCAAAAATAAAATTGGTCTTGATTGGAAATTCAGCCGCCGGTAAAACATGCATCGTTCAAAGAATGGTAAATAATATGTTTACTTTGAATGATAACTCAACCATTGGGGCGGCATATACCATTTATAGCATTGATAAAAATCTAAAGATTGAAATGTGGGATACCGCCGGTCAAGAACGGTTTCATTCGCTGCTTCCAATGTACGCGCGAGGTGCAGAAATTATTATAATTGTCATTGATATTGATAAAAATATCGATGAACCATTTGTAAAATGGAACAAATACATTGAAGATAATCAAAAACGGTTTTCACCCCATTTTAAACTGTTTCTTGTATTCAATAAATTCGATTTGAATACCGAATTTGAAATACCAAAACCAATTTTGGATCGAATGCAATACACTTTCATTTCAATAGTTTCCGCAAAAAGCGCGCATAATATTGATAAATTAAAAACGCATTTAGAAGTAGCTGCAAGAAAAATCGTAGAAGAACGCGCAACAAGCACAAATACTAATGTAAATGCAAGCCCAAATATTTCAAATAACAATAAAAATAATAAAAATGATACTATTTTTGGTTCGAGATTTTCAAATATTAATATGAGTATTAACTTTTCCGAATATGGAGACAAGGTGAAAAAATATTATGATGGCGCACATTGTTAGCTTAACCAAAGCGGCTTATATTAATTTTGTATAAACAATTTTTACATGCTTATTTTTATTCAAAATTTATAGTGCCAATAAGTTGTTGTTCGTATGTTTCAAAAGTAAGTGTTTTTGTAACATTATTAAATTTTAACGTATACGCATAACTATCACCATCTTCATAATCTTCATGTTGTCGAAGAATATAAGTAGTAATGTTTAATATTAAATTACATAATTCAAATGATCTTTTATCATTATCAGTTATTGGGGTGTTAGTAATATAACCAAAACAATTTTCTACTGTAGATTGAACTCCTTGAACTCCTCCAATATTTAATACTTTTCCATTTTTAGGATTATAGTAAAATTTTAAACCTACATTTTGTGCTGTTGTTATATTATCATACGTTTCAAGATTTAAATAATTAGTATAGTTTTCACTGAATAATGATCCTTCTATTTTAATTATGGTTCCAGAGTATTGTTCGGTATATTCACTATCAGTTATAGAGTCAATATCAAACCGTGCCTTATGAATCATCTCCCCTTTTTTAGTAGTAGGAATTTTTTTAAGTTTTTTTATAACTTTGTTTGTATTATTCTTGTCAATATCTTCTGAAGAAACTCGAAGAACAACTTGACCGTGTTTATTGACTTTTGCGTCATTGATTATGAAAACGTGTCTGCATTCGCCGCGGTTACAGCGTTTTCCTTTGTGATGGATTGGACATTCGCCATCGTCAAGTTCCATTACGCAAGTGGGTGTGAAACGAATTGCAGGAGGAACAACGTTAGAAGAAGGAAACGCCTTTTTCACCCAATCTTTTGCCTTTATTTCTTTAACTTCCCGATTCTGGTTTAATTTTAACCCAGCAGGAGTATTGGAATCGGACCAAACTTGATACATTAAAACTTTGCTAATATTCTTTTTGCTAAAGGTAACATTGTAATTGTCATCATAATCAGGATTTTTCTTAATTTTCACATCACCAGATAGAATTTGGTCGAATTCGCGTAGAGGACTAGGGGGGAGAACAACAGGAGCAACAGGAGCAACAGGAGCAACAGGAGCAACAGGAGCAACAGGAGCAACAGGAGCAACAGGAGCAACAGGAGCAACAGGAGCAACAGGAATGATAGAATCTATAAAATATTTAATTATTTTATAATACACTTAAATATTTAATTATTACGTAAAAAAATAATTATTTTATTAATTAATTAATTTTTATAAAAAAAAATTAAATAAATTACATAATGTTTCTATTCACACTTTTCGGAAGCGAATGTCCAAATAACATCATGTAAACGAATGCTAATCCTGCTATCAACATGCTCCTGTCTTGTGCAACATTATAACTCTGTTTTAAAACGAATACCATGATGAAATATGATAAAACTCCTAAAATAACGGAATGGAACAAATGGTTGAAACTTGAATTCATATTTATTATTAACTATTTATGTTATTTATTATAACTATATAAAATTATATTAATAAATAAAAATAATATAAATAAAAATAATATTTATTTTCAAAACCTCACCATTTAAATATTATTTTAACAGGAAGCAATGGAACAAATATTAGCATCTGCGCACAAGGTTGATCCTGAGTATTATTCTAGAGTTTTATTACCATCTAGAACAAGAAATTGTATTCCTCTTATAACAAATATTCCATTTGAAAAAAAAAGATTATCAATATCATTTATATTGAATCCGTCAACGCGCGTACTTAATGCGCAGGGATTTAAATCATCTGATAAAGATGATAAAGATGATAAATATTATTATATTCATTTAGATCCATATGAATCGTCGTCATCAAATGCAATTGAAGAAGTGAGTCCACTTATCGTAAATCCTACAAACTTTCAAGTTGGCTCATTTTACACATATGTCACTGCGTCAGTTGTTGGTACGAATCGTATAACAAAAAAAACAGTTGATATAAAACCTATCCAACTATATACAACCAAGGTTGTAAACATGTATGAATTTGGAACAAAACATCAACAAATTTTTTATAGAATGGCGCTTATTGACCAAGCGGAATTATTCGAAAAATATGAAAAAATAGAATATAGATTATATGTTGCAGGTGAAATTATGTGCGTTGACGAAAATACACTAATGTTTAATTTTTTTTCTGGAACATATAAAATGAAAAAATATATATCAAAACGGCGCGCAATTCATGAAGAAGCGTACATAACGCATATGATGCAAGAATATACACCTGTATATAAAAATATACTATTTAATTATTGTCCATTTATAAATCCATCCATTGTACCGTTAACCAGATGCGAGTTAGAACGGTTGCAAAAATATAATGTTCCTGTTTTTTCATTTGATGTTCCGGCCAAGTGCAAAAATATGCGCAATGCTGTTCTTTGTCATAAAAATGTGCTAAAAAAAGATACTGTATCTATAGATGAGCTGCATTCTTTAATGCTTCGTATATAATTTTTATGTTTATAACCGCGTTTTATGTTTATAACCGCGTTTTACGAATGAAATTGCATAAGATACACGATAACAAGTGTAATTAGTATCAAATTAATGGAAATATGATTATAATCTTCAATATCATTCAGGTCATATTTTGTGTCGAAAATAATATCAGCAATGTCAAGACCGTAATTTGTATCCTCATTCAAGTGATGGTCTCTGTGAACCGTCGGTTTAATAAACATATAGTTGATATTATGAGCAGTTGCATACATGAGCGCCCATAGAAGTATGACTCGGCTATCAATGCACTTGTTGTAAAACCATACAAAAATAATTAATCCCCCCCCTTGCGTCAAAAAATTATTTAAAAATTCATATAATATATTCGCCGGTTTTTTATTTATTGACGTATCATGATGTGTTATTCTATGAAAATCTAATGAGTTGAATACTTTTGTTAAAATAATGTCTACATGTTGATTTATATTACCCTTTTTATACCTGTTATAAATATCTAAAAAATGTAGATTGTGGGACAGGCGATGAGTGATATGACCAATTATGAGTATGAATATAAATGAAAATGCAAATTCGATATATGATGATGATGATAATGTTGCATTTATATCATATCGCCTAAAGATATAAAAACATATTACTAAACTAAAAAAAAACCATTTATTTTTTATCACACTTTCCTTTAATGCGCGGTCTAGTAAATTTTTATGGTTTTTAATATTACCATTATTATCACTATTATTACTACTACTAATATTGACATTATCACTATTATTATTATGATTAACTATTATTTCTTTTTTATTCATCTTTATTTTTTTTTTTTTATTTTTTTTTTAATTTTTTTTTTTTTTTTTTTTTTATTTTTTTGTTTTTTTTTTTTTTTATTTTTTATAGAATCGTTCATTTTTTTTGATATTAAATATATTAAAATAGTAATAAAATATTTTCAAAAGGTCCAAATAATCAAATAATCAAACAATCAAATAATAAAACAATCAAATAATCAAACAACCAAAAAAATCAAAAGGTTTAGTTAAAATAGAATATGACTTTAATAACAAAAGAAGAACGAAATAAATTTGTTGAAAATTTTAAAAATAAATGTGACAATAGTAAACTTTCTACGAAATCGCTCGGAATTTTAATGCGATCTTTCCATACGAGCACGCCTGTATGTTTTTTATTAATAGCATTATTTGCTCCAAAACGGGTTGTGTGGATTGTTTTTGTTTTACTGGTTATTATACTTTTAATGTTTATTCTATTTGATGGCTGCATTTTAAGCATGATTGAAAACAAAGTTTGTAATGATGATTTTACAATTGCAGATCCATTTTTAGAGTTGTTGGACTGGGAAAAAAATACAAAAAATAGATTCAATGTTACTTTAATGGTTGGTTCGTCATACTATGTTGCTATTGCCATCATATACTATATTCGATTTTCATGATGTTAAGAACTAAATGGTTGCTTGCCTTCGCGATTGCCTTCGCAATTACCTTCGTTTGTAACTTTTTTTAGTACGCAAACGCCGTTTGATTTTTTTTGATGAGGAGCGTCGTTTGTAACTTTTTTTCATTTGTTTTTTTATATTTCCTCCTTTTATCGGACACACCTTTGGAGTTTGGCTTTGGGTTTTTTCGCGTTCTTCATCTAGTTTCAATTGGTTTGAACGTTGTTGGTGTAATATACTCATGCTCATCAGTTCGGTTAATTGTTGAATAAAACTAAAATCTATTGTCCTTCGCAATCGTTGAGCATCATTAACAATCATTGTTTGTACGCGTGCATCGTCCCATTTAACCCGCGTATTCCCTCTTGAGTCCTTAATAGTGGTACTAGCTAATATTCCGTTTTCTCTGTTATCAAAATCATCCACTTGATATTCTTCTTTTACTTTTTTATATATAAGTGAAAATATTAAGCGCAAATCTATTTTATTGGGGGTGCGAAATAATGCTTCTACATTTTTTCTAATATCAAAATTGTCGGGTGTCGGTTTATCAAAATAATACTCTTCTATTGAATCCACAATTTGTTCTATAGTTGGTTGTTGCCCGCCTCTTGCGACTAAAGATATTCGTTCATCCAGTGATGGTGTCGGAAGAGCCGGTACAGATTCTGTCTCAGATGCCGGAAATGCCATTTATTTTTAAACACTAATATTGATATTAATATATATTAATATTAATATTTAAAAATAAAAATATATATAAAATTATATATAAAATACAGTTTATAAATTATTTAATGAATATGAATACATTTTCTACAATTCATACAAAATTTCAAGGTGAAACAATTTTTTGTTTTGTCTGTATTGCGACATTTTTCGGATATATCTTAGGAGTTAATAAAGTAATAGAGTGTGTTATTGCTAAACATTCAAATAGTAACAATACTATAAAATTGTATAATAAATATACCCAAACGAATCTAAATGATTTGGCAGAATATCTATCTTCAAATAATGTCATTATTGAACAGATTGAAAAGTATTCAAATAATGTTCAAAACAGTGATATAGGTGACGACTCAAATGGTGGTGTAACGAAAGAAAAAATTTATCATTATGATAATCAAGATGTAGAACAACCTCAAGAACAATCTCAAGAACAATCTCAAGAACAACCTCAAGAACAACCTCAAGAACATTTGCAAACATCACCAAAATCTGCAAATAGTGATGCATCTGGAAGTGTACATTCTTCTAATTCTAATTCAGAAGAAGATTATGAGGTGGTTAAAAAAAATGAAAATTGCAGTGTTTCGAAAAATAAAATAAAATTTTTTGAATGGTTTAGTATACTTTGAGTTGTTTTAATCCAATTATAAGAGGCGCCGCATTATATTGTTGATAAACTACGGGTAATAATGCCTTTTCTAAGAAAGCTAACCAGAATACGTTAATAAAAAAAGGAAAAGAAGATACAATCTTCCATACATTCTCGGCCGCGTAACTTACCTTATGTTTACAAATTTACGGTGTGGCACTCCATCTGAACTCTGACTCGGGCTCGGGTTCGGTTTCGGTTTCGAGCTCGGACTCGGAATCAGAATCGGAAAAATCGGCTGATCCGGACCAATCTGATTCAGAGCCAGAGCCAGAGTCAGAATCGGTCGTCCAGTTGGACGAATAATCCACCTTGAACACGTCCTTCAAATCAGTCATAATGATGGTAGGAGACATTGTTGAATCCTCAAACAATCTCATACACAACTTGGAAATCTTGGGCTCGGGTGCAGGCGCAGGCGACACGCAAAATTGGGGTGTTGAAATAATATGAACGGTTGCATCTCCTTTGACATCACGAATGGGTGAAATAGGAACAGCAATCGTGAAAAGAGCGAGTGGAAACATTGAAAGAACTTCGAATTGGTGTTGAAAACTAATAATATAAATTTAAAATAAAAAAAAATCAATTTAGTTTTTTTTTATTATATTTTTTTCATTTTTTTCCTTTTTTTCGACCTTTTAATTTAATTTTATTTTTATTTTTTCATAATGAAATGACGATAAGAAAAAAAGTATTTTATTTGGTTTTTGTTATTTTTATTTTTATTTGGTTTTTGTTATTTTTATTTTTATTTGGTTTTTGTTATTTTTATTTTTATTTATTTTTTATTTTTATTTGGTTTAATTGTGTGCGTACAGCGTGCGTACAAAGTCATCACAACTGGGATTGTGCATTCGGATACCTTCGCTTGATTCCGCCGTGCAATATGGATTGTTCAAATGCAGCTGCAGATGCAACGGTAGACGCGGTCGAGGCAACAACAACGGCTTCAATTTTGCGCGAGAATGTAATTACATTCTTTGTGGTGGTGTTTTTCTGATTGGGATGCAGAATGAATTCGCCGCTGGCTGTTTTTTGCATGCGCTCGATGCGAACTGATGTCGCCGTGACATTCACAATTCGACCGTACTCTGGTTTTCCTTTGCATTTGAAGGCGCAGATGGTTCCAACTACGGCGTCTCTAGGAGTGAATATGCGATGACTCACAGTGATAGGGGTGGTGAGAGGGTCTTGAACTTGAACATTGATGGCGATCATTCGAATAAGATAACACTTGGTAAGCTAATAAGTAATTGAATACTTTAAAAAAAATCAATTTATATTTTTTACATTATGATTTTTTTTCATATTATCAAAATGTTCTTTTTTATTTTTTTTTTTTTTTCTTTTTTTTTTTTTTTATTTTTTTTTTGTTTTTATATATGAAGTATATATAAAAAATTATTTATTTTTTTCACAAATTAAGCAGTTTTCGTTCTTATTTTATAAAAAAGATGCTTAAATTAGTCTTATTTT
>Ga0114966_10000675_pt1 | contig 32749 bp, 18 predicted proteins | sample M_130207_XF_Meta_FD_87029 | JGI IMG/M metagenome (GOLD analysis project Ga0114966, IMG submission 87029) | Freshwater microbial communities from Lake Montjoie, Canada to study carbon cycling - M_130207_XF_MetaG | ecosystem: Environmental > Aquatic > Freshwater > Lake | place: Lake Montjoie... | reverse complement strand
CGCCTCGTCGATCATTTCCGCCTGCCTCAACGAATCCCCGACCTGCGACGCGACGAGGGCATTCTTCGGTCGCGCCTCGCTGCGCTTGCGCCACACGGCCGCCGCCGCTTGCCGCCGCGCGGTCCCATCGCGCGACGAGTCCTTCAGAATCGCGCGGCCCCAGTCGCGCAGGGTGTCCGAATTGTTTGGCTCATCCCGGTCGAGTTGCTCGCAGTGCGCGAGGGCTTCGGAAACTTGGCGTGCTTTCAGCAGCCGGTCGATCAACGCGCGACGCCGTTCCTTCCGCGACGGGGCGAGCTTCACACCGCGCTCAAGCCACGTACTCGCAGACTCATCGCGACCGAACGCCGCGTAAGTCTGCGCCACGCGCATGATCGCATCTAAGTCGTCGGGATGCTTCACGAGCCACGCTTCGTAGTACGTGGCCAGTCCCGCCCGGTCCTCGGTTCGCAGATAGATCGCCTCGATCCGCCGACGGACTTCGCGGTAGATCCCGTGATCAGGATTGAGCTGACGGAGCAGCGACTCGAACTCGTTGAGCGCGGCTTCGGTCTGGCCGAGCCGCGCGCGGATGTCCGCCGCCTCCATCCGAAAGGCGAGTTGCGGCCCGCGATCTTTCACCGATTGAGCCAGCTTGTCGAAGCGAGGCAGCGCGGCGTCAAACGCTTCTTCTTCGAGCAGTGTCGTCGTGATCTGTTTTTGCACGCGTTCATCGTTCGGGAACTGCTGTTCGACTGGCCCTGCAACACGAGCGTCTGGACCAAGTAATACGACGCCAGCGCGTTCTCCGGGGCGAGTCGCTCGGCAGTCTCAAACGCCTTCGCCGCGGCAGCCTCTTCCCCACGCAGCGAGTCCAGCAACCCGACGATCATCGCCGCCGAAGCCGCGCGCGGTTCCGAGGTCGCTGTGGCTTTTGTCCGAAACGACTGATTGAACTTGTCGAGTGAACTCTGTTCGACCCGAAAGGCATAGACCTTATCGACGCCGTCCCGCGTCGCGGGTTCTTCTCCAACACGACCACAAGCCGCGCGAGGACCGCCGCCTCACGCGCCTCGTCGTGCGAACCGGTCACATCGCGCGTCGCTTTCTCGCTAGGAGCATTCGCCGCCGGAGCCTCTTGCGCCGCCAGCGACCGCACCATCAGCACCGCCCACACACAGCCAACCTATCCACTTCGCCGACCCCAGCCACACTCGGGAAGTTATTGCGGCCCTGTTCCTTAGAGGCGATCCGAGAATTAGCGTGCCCATAACAGTTACGCAGGTATTGAGTGGGGTGCCACGGTCACGGCTTTGCGTGGCCGTATCTTCGCTACAATCGAAGCACGGCCACGCAAAGCCGTGACCGTGGCACCCTGAAAACAAGCCTTTTCTTTCCGGATAGCCTCTGAGTGGTAGCCCTGTCGCTTAGCGACAGGAAGCGAGATCGCAAGCCGGCGTATGGCGTTGGTTTGACGTGATTCGACGAATCGACACTCTTGGTTTATTGCGCCTCCTGTCGCGGAGCGACAGGGCTACCACGCGGTGAAACGACACAACCCGGCTGCCGTGAAGCAGCCGGGTTGTGATGGCAGGGGCCGTGAGTTGAGAACTCGTCGTCGATCAGGCGGCGCGTTGTTCGGACTCGGGTTGAGCGGTCTCAGTGGCGGCAGCGGGAGTAAAGATCGTGGGGGTCCAACCCTTGAGGTTCGATCCCGGTCCGCCCCGCGGTGGGTAGCCGTATTCCCGGAGTTTGCCTGACAGGGTGCGGATACCGATCTGCAATGCTTTCGCCGTTTTCTCGCGGTTGCCCGCGAAGCGGTTGAACGTCGCTTCGATCAGTTTGCGTTCCATCTCGGCCAACGTGAGACCGGGCAGGCCATCGGCCTCTTCTTCGGTCAGATCGCGCGGCGTGAGCCACGCTTCGATCATCGAGCCGTTCAGCTTGGTCCCCCAGTCGAGGGCACAAGCGCGTTCGACGACATTTTCCAACTCGCGCACATTGCCGGGCCAGTCGTGCTTTTGCAGCAGATGCAGAGCATCAACCGTTAGAGACCGAGCCGGCTTCCCTTCGCGCCCGGAGACGCGACGCAGGAAGTGTTCGGTCAGTGGTGCGATGTCATCTTTGCGGGATCGGAGCGTCGGCAGTTCGAGCGAACATTGCGTGATCGCTTCATGCAGATCGCGACGGAAGAGACCTTTCACGACGAGGGCCGACAGGTCCGAGTGCGATCCAAACACGAAGCGGACATCGAAGCGGATTCGCTCGCCCGACTGCGGGTGTTCAAACCGTTGATCGCGGATCAACCCGACCAGCACCTTCTGAACCGGGAGTGCCATGAACTGCACTTGTTCGAGCAACAGTGTTCCGCCGTCAGCCAACTCCAACCGACCGGGTTGGCGTTGTGGTTGACCAGTCTGGCCGAACTGAGTCGCGACACTTTCACCGAACAGTTCTTGTTCGAGTGTTTCGGCCGACAGCACGCTGCAATCGAGTTTGACGAACGGCCGATGGGCGCGGGGACTGGAATCATGAATGGCCTGCGCCACAAGGTCGATCCCCGAACCCGGTTCACCGTGCAGCAACACGCTGCTCATCTGTTCAGCGGCTGACTGCACCTTCTGACGGAGCGTGTGCATGGCGGAACTGTGTCCGACCATCTCACGCAAGTTGCGGTTGTTGAGCTGTCGCTTGAGGCGGCGGTTCTCTCCCTGCAACTTGGACTTTTGTACGGCGGTCGAGATCGCCAGCGCGAAGTACTCGGGTGTGTACGGTTGATGCAGCAAGTCGATCCCGTTGGTCGCGGGGAACAACTGCGGTCCGTCGCCGGACGGCGAGCCGATCACACAGATGGGTTGAGTCGCCAAGCCCTTCTGTTGGATCAGTCCGGCCAGCGCACCTGCCGTTTCTCCCTGAGGGAGCGAACCGATCAAACAGGCATCGCTGGGGTGTGCGGTCAGCGCGTGAGCGGCTGCTTCATGCGAAGCCACCACGCGACAACTTTGACCGGAGGCGTGAACATCACGCTCCAGCCGCTGAGCCTCATCGGGATCGCACGAGACGATCAGGATGTTGGGCGGTGTCTCCACAGACGGAACGCCGGCGGCAGCCGGGCGCTGAGGAAACGGGATCACATCGGGATGGGCGAACGACATAGAGTCACCGTGATCTGGAGGAACGACGGAGTGAAGGGCGCGTACGGCGGACGCTCCGCCGAACGCGAGTTCTTCGGTGACAGCGGCGAAAACGCCGCACAAACAGAGAGACGGGAAGGCAGGGAGACGTGGACAGCGCGAGTGCGCGGCGTTCCGAAACCAAGGGACGACGAGTCACACATCCAGACCGTTCGCGGGAGGCGAAACAGTTGAAAATGCGATCGGCGAACACGCTGGCTCGGCCAATCAGATCGAACAAATTGTGAAGGGGAGATCGACGGGCGGGGTTTATTCGCAACCGGCAGAATGTGTCAACGTGTTCTCACGTCCGTTTCAAAAGATTGTAAAACAGGACGTTGCTGCGGGGGCCTCCACAAAGTTAATGGCCGTTCGGCACGCGTGTTTGAGCCCCGATCAGCCGTTTTGGCCCGCAACCCGCCACTGCACACGAGGCCACCGCGCGACAGTCGCCTTGTAATTCGAGATGCTTCGGTATCTTCTCTGCCGCAGCACAGGAATCGGCATCGGCTGCCACGATGATGTGGCGTTGAGATCGCTCGCGGGTGAGTAAGCGTGAGCCGCGTGAGGTATATCGCTCGCACGGCAACCTTTGGCCGAGTACCTGTGTGACATTGAACGCTGCTGGTCCTACCGGATTGCAGGTGTCGAAGTATTGCCTTGAGTGCCACGATCACGGCATTGCGTGGCCGTGGCTTCTCGAGAACAACAGCACAGCCGTGACCATGGCACTCTCAAAACAACGCTGTTCATTTCGAGGCAAAACAGGTTCTGAAATGAGTACCCGACCCACCCTCTGCTCTCCCACACCGCACCGCTATGCGCACGACTTGGCCGAACGGCGGCAGCTTGCGCGCGTCGAGCAGTTGGCTCAGTTTGGGTTGGCGGTCGGCTGGGTGTTCGCGCTCACGGGAGGATTCTGCTGGCTGTGCGTCGTCAGTTCGCTCGATGTCCTGTGGGTAACGCTGTTGCTCACGGGATCACTCTTGATCGTGCTGGGGACATCCCTTCCCGAATCGCTCGAACGGCCGTGTCGTTGGTGGATGACACTCGCGCATTGGCAGGGCCGAATCGTGATGACCGTGGTGCTGACGATCGTCTATTTCACGCTGATCGTTCCCGTCGGTGGACTGCTGCGCCGACGCAAGGGGACGCACCCCTTCCACGCTTGGACCGGCTCGCCCCCCACGGAAGCACTCGGTTGGGAACCACTCCCACAGCGAGACAACATTCCGTCATCAACCGTTGTGTCTGTGGATGGCTCACCGGCGAGTCTCGTCCTGACTCACAACAGCGCGCGTTCCGATCGTCGCTCATTGCCGAGGCTGCTGCTCGCGACACTCGGCTTCTTCTATGAACGCGGCCATTACCTGATGCTGCCGATCCTGATCGTGCTGCTCGGTCTGGGCCTGCTCCTCTTCTTCGTACAGGGTTCCGTGCTGGCCCCGTTCATCTACACGCTCTTTTGAGGATCGCGAACGCCACCGCTTGCCGAAAAAAGCGGGCGAGGCTACTGCCGAAAACCGGATTCTCGGATCGGCTTTAATGCGAGCGGCAAGAGTTCGCGTGCGCGCACCATAGGATGGACGCCCCGTCCGAGCTTGTCCCGAAGAGCCGGACGGACGAGGCGTCCATCCTACGGGTATTTTCTGCCGCTCGTCTAAAGACATATTTGTCAGACTCGCCACGGCTCGGGTCGTTGCGCTACGGGCTGCCGCCCTCCGGACTGAAACCCTTCAACACGCAATCCGGAGTCACGATCAACTCGCCTCGGCCAGCTTCACTACTCGTGTCCCATGCCGCCGCCGCACGATCCGCCAAACGCCCATCAGCCACAGCAGCGGGAAGCCGATGAAGAGCGGGATGAGCAGCCACGGCGTGGTCATGCAGGAATTGGAGACATGCTGTTCGGCACCAGGTTGCACCTCGAACAGTTCCTTGTTGAGCAGTGTCGAGGCGGCGACGAATCCGGGGAGCGGGCGATTGGCGTACAGTGGCTCCGCGTGCAGAAACGTCCGACGAAGTTGGTTCATCCCGTCCTCCACAGAGAACGACGGTGCGGATGAAAATCGTTCGGCGGGAGTCATCATCGCAGTCGGAACTTGATCGCGCGCCGCGTTCATCCACTGGATCGTCTGAAACAGGCTCTCGGCATGTTGAGGATGTGGCTGACCGGAGATTTCTTGGAACAGCTCTTGGCAATGTTCCTTGGTGAACGGGCGCGTCTGGCCGCCCTTGCTCGTCGTAGCTGGATAGCCCAAACGGATTTGAAAGCCGGGGACTAACTGCGAACGGTTCGGAATGGCGGGGAGATGGTCCGATTTGGCGGTCAGCAGGATCGTGTCACGCAGATAGACGTGACTGGGGGGCAGCAGGCCGCAGGTGCGACCCGTCCCCGTGGCCATCATCGAGAAGCCGAATTGAGGTCCATCCCCTTTCGACATGACGGTCTGTGCCGAGGCATCGTAGACGTGATAGTCCGACGGCCCGAACGGGATCACGTACAGAGCGAGCGTCAGCAGAAACAGCACGAAGCACAACACGGACCACAGCGTGAGTCGGCAGATCGTCGCCAACCATCGCCGAACGGTCTGGCTCAAGTGTCCGACGGGCAACCGGACCAGCATCCGGCCGAGATCGGTCTCGGGCCACGGAGTCGTTGCGAAGGATTCTTTTACTGTCGGGAGGTGCAGCCAGCACATCGTCATCAGGCTGATCGGAATTCGTAAAAAGCAACCCGGAGAGATCGGCAGCAAGCCGAGGAACGACGCACCTCGCACGTGGTCAAAGTTCTGTCGCGCGACGATGCACTGTGCCACCGCGAACGAGAACAAACTCATGCCGAGCCACACCACGGCCAGAAGCATCGTCCCGACAACATTGCTCCCACCGCCGAGTGCGATCGTCCCCATCAAGACTGCGCCCACCAAATCGATGCCACCGATGACGAACCACTCGGCGGCAAACACGAGCCGTCGGCGTTCGTTCAGTTCCAACTCGTAAAAGCGGCCGATCCATTTTCCCAAGTGTCCCAAGGTTGCGGCCGACGATTGAAGAACGGAGCTCACTCGCGCGGCCAACGTCGGACGTTCGGTTCCGGCCGCCGCATCAACGCGCGTTGTCTCGCCCTCTACCAGAGTGTCTGGCTGAAGTTCGCCTCGGCGGATGTAGTACGTCACAACTCGCCACAAGACGATCGCGACAATCACGGCGACTAAGATGTTGTTCACGAACAGCAGTGCGGCGAATGCAGCCAGCATCGCGAGGCTCTCAGGGGGAAGACGCCAGATCGGATGAGTGCGACCATCTTGACCGCGATTAGTCGATTGAACGCCATCCCCCGCGGAACTCGCTGTTGATTGAGGCGACCTGTAGACGTTGGCCCAAATGAAACGAACCAGCGCCGCGAGGAGCAGTCCCCAGAAGCAGACGAGCATCCCACCAAAAACACTCGTCAGCAGAGCCTCTTCGATCCCAACGCGGTTGGCGCGCGCCATCGCGAACACGCCCGTCATTCCCGCCAAAAGAATGAACAACAGCCAACGGGCCGAGATCGGCTGAAAGAAGATGGTCGAGGCGAAGACATCGTTCGAGGATCGCGATGCCGGACGCACATAGGACGTGGTGGTTGAGGAAGACTCAGTTCGAGCCGACGCGCTACGATCCGACTGCTGACTGGAGGACTGATCGACGGTGATCGGCCTCGGCACGACCGATGGCTGTTGGACGTGAGCCAGCCATTTCTCCAGAACCTCGGCGACCGACTTCGCGGTTGGGAAGCGAGCCTCACGCTCCTTCGACAGCAGCTTCATAATGATCGCGCAGAGCCAGTCGGGGATGTCGGGGTTCAGTTCTTGAATCGGCCGCGCGGGGTCGTGGCAGACGCGCTTGAGGACTCCCATCGTCGTGCTGGCTCGGAACGGCGAGTGGCCGACGCACATTGCGTACATCACGCTTCCCAGGCTGAACAGGTCGGCGCGGTGATCGACCGCGTCACCGTTGGCCTGTTCGGGAGCCATGTACTGCGGCGTCCCGGCGATCACGCCGCTCTGTGTCAGGCTGGCGTCATCGACGGCGCGGGCGAGGCCGAAGTCGGTCAGCTTCACACGCTGAATGCCGTTCTCCAACAAGATATTCGACGGCTTCACATCGCGATGGACGAGACCCTGAGCATGCGCCGCCGCCAGTCCCGACGCGGTCTGCATCCCGATCCGCAGAATCTCTTTCAAGTCGAGCGATCCGTCCGCGTCGAGCTTCTCCTGCAACGACCGTCCCGCGATGAACTGCATCACGATCTTGGGCTGCTCGGCCGATTCGTCGATGGCATGAATCGTGATGACGTGATCGTGACAGACGGCGGCGATGGCCTGCGCCTCGCGAATGAATCGTTTGCGAGCCTGCGGGTTGTGAGCCAGATACGGCGCGAGGACCTTCACCGCGACCACGCGATGCAGCGACGGATCGAATGCCTTCAGCACGACGCCCATGCCGCCTCGTCCGACGACTTCCGAGACCTCATACACACCGAGCCGCCCGATCGAACCGGGTTGGTCGGAAGGCTCCAGGAAATCGAGCGGCTTCGTGGACGAGTTCGCGGCCGCAGCGGCTCCCTGCCACGCGGCCTCGACGAACTCATCCTTTTTCATTTGCTGAAGCGCCTCGGCGAGAACCGGCCCGTCCGGCTGAGGCGTCTCGTCTCGCAAATGTCCGACCGCCGCATCCCACGACTCGCTCCCAGCCACCAGCCGTTCGAGCGCCGCCTGACACGCGAGACATCCGTCCACATGCCCCTGCATCGCGGTCTGTTCCGGTGCAGTGAGCGATCCATCGAGCAGCGTCTTCAGTTGGTCAGGTGTCAGACAGTCGTTGGATGATTCGGTCATGTTGATCGTCTTTCGTAGGGTAAGCGTCTCGCTTGCCCGTCCTGTTCAACTCGCAGTCGTTTGTCTGCCGCCTCTTCGAGGCTGAAACGGCACGTCTTCCCTCACTCTTCACCGACCAACAACTTCACCTGCTCCTTCAACCGCGTCATGACGCGCCCCTTGGCGAGGTACACGGCCGCGACAGTCATTCCCAATTCGTCGGCGACCTCTTTACCGGGTCGTTCGTCCACGGCTGTCTTCCAAAACGCCTGCCAGGTTGAGTCCGTGAAGTCCTGCTTCACGATGTTGGCTGCGTACTGAAAGAGCTGTCGTTCATAGTCCGCGTCCCACTGCGCGCTCGCGTCGAGACCGCCCGGCTGCGGGACTTCATTCAATTGTTGTTGAGCATCCGTGTCACCGGCCCCTCGTTCGCGACGGCCCTCGCGCCGCCAGTGATCGGTCAGTCGGTTCTGCACGACGGTGAACAGCCAGCCTCGGAAAGAGCCTCGCGCCGAGTCGTACTCCAAACTGTGAACCGCCGTCGCGACTTGTCGCATCACGTCCTGAGTCAAATCGGCCGCGTCGGCATCTTGCAGTCCGCGCTTGTGGAGAAACCCATAGACCAGCGGTCCATACAGATCGACGAACCGCCCCCACGCTTCTTGATCGCGAGCATCGCGAATGCGAACGAGTAACGTCGGTCGTGTCGGTGGAACGCTGTTCATGAAGTGCCTCTGAGAGAGCTACGGTGGCCGCGCGAAAACCTATCGCGAAAATGTTGCGACTCTTTCGAAGCGGGAGACGTGAGTCCCCTGAACACGGCCGGCAACGGAAACAGCGCGAATTCAGGGGACTCACGTCCCCCGTTCCGAAAGAGTGGTTTGAATCGGCGGTTCGCAAACAGCGGGGACTCAATCGAGCGACGAGAGGTCGTAGACTTGGAACGTCGTGTTGCGATAGACCGGTTCAAGTTCCAGCGGTCCCAGTCGGTCGGTCAGCAGGTGCGTGATCCCCGTCGCGCGACGAAAGCCGCGCAGTTCGTCCGCCGAATAGAACTGATCGACGTACTGGTCCTCGTACCACTTCTTCAAGAAGACCAGTCGGCGGTTCCATTCGACGATCCCGGCGGCGTCCTGTGGGCAGTCCTTGAACGTGACGTATTCGGCTCGATGGGCAAACCACTTGAAGGCCCAGCCGTTGTGAGGTGCCTGCACGACCGCAGCGTGGGGAAGATGTCCGTCGATCCACTGACAGGCCGCGATCCAGTCGGCCCGCAGCTCACCCGAGTACCGGTTGGTCTCAACGACCGAGTGTGCTCGCGCGAGTGCCAGCGCGAACAGCACTGCGCCGAGACACCACTTCGTCATCGGCCGCGTTCGTCGCTCCAACGCTCCGACAAGCATCATGCTCACCGCCAACGGCACGAGCACATCGGCCAATCGAAACGGATAGAACTTGAGCAGCCCAGCGCGCTCCATGAACCACGGCATCGTCGCGGCCGGGCGCGAGCCTGCCCCCACGAGTAGTCCCGCCAACGCAAACACCACCGATCCCATGACGACTCGATCAAACAACTTCCGTGCATCCGAACGAGACTGGGACTTCCAGGCAATTCCCCACACCAACAGCAGGACCGCATAGCCCGCATACGCTCGCAACGGGAACAGCATCGGGTCGAGATGATGGGCGAGTCGGTAGTAAACCTGAATGTATGTGGCGGCACGCTTCGTCGCGTCCGGAGCCTCTTCCAGCAACAATCGCACGACGGGGATGAGGCCGGGTAACGCGAGCAGCGCGAGGAGCAGCAGCGCGAGAAGTTTGGATTTGTGAGTTCCGATTTTCGATTGAAGGAGCGGCCGGACTTTCGTCGTCCCCACTCGAAAATCGGAACTCGTAAATCGAAACTCTGCAAGCTTTGCTCCCGCGAACGCCAGCACTCCCCACGCACCGACAACGGGATGAAAGGCGATCGCTAGCCCTGCCAACGCTCCCGCCAGAACGACCCGCGCGGAAGAGCGATCTTCCACACCAACTCGAGGCGTCAGCGAGGACGCCGTCCCCCATTGCGTGGAATGATTATCGCTCACGTCCTCGCTCACGCTGCGGGTTGGTGCGCGGGAATCGCTTCGCAACAACTGTCCGAGAGCCGCGAACAACAAACCGTAAGCGACGACCTTCCCTTCGATCCCGCCGACGAGCCATTCCCCCGACAAGTTGCCGCACGATTGCAAGACCAGAAAGATCCAACAGACGAGCAGCGGAGACTCGCGCCGCGGCAACAATGTTGAGACCAAGCCGATCCAACCGACCGCCAGCACGAGCATCGTCACGGTGCGTCCGACCCACGCGGTCTGCTCGAACGACAGCCATTGCGTCAGCCCACCCGTCGTCGCGAAGAACACGGTGTGCGCGTTGGGCGACGCGAGAAAGAAGTCGTTCGCACACCACTCGGGCTGCCAGTAGTGGTGTGCCTTGGTGAGATAGTGCGGTTCGTTCACGGCCGGGATCGGAGCGGCGATCGCTCCATACACGAGCAGGCTCAACCAGACAGCGATGATGAGCGGCCAGTCCCACGCCGGGGTTCGGATGGACTCGGCGTTGACTTCGGCGGCGGGCATCTCAGTCCCCAAGCGTTTCTTCTGTGGTGCATTCGCTCCGCGAATGCCCGTTGGAGAGTACATCCGATGTTGTTGGAGGGATCACCAATTTGAGTGGAGACTGTACTGGGGGCCAGTGAACCAACAACTGTCGGAAGTTGGTGAGCCGGGTGCCGTAAGGCCCCGTAATTCCCCGACGAAAAGTCCGGGGAATTACGGCACCCGGCTCAGCAAAACCAAACAGGCGAATTTCGATTGTGATTGATGCGCCGGTACTGGGGACCGTTTCTTGATCCTGAAGGGATGAAAACGAACGACTTCATCCGTCTCACTCGAATCAACAATTCCCTCAAAACATCAGACGAACCGCAGCCCCAACCCACTCAACGAAAAACCCCCGCAGGAACGGGGGCTTCTCTTCGAGCAAATGGCTTTGCGGGATTACTTCTTCTTCGTGGCCTTCTTCACAGGCTTGGCAGCGGCCGGTTTGGCAGCGACCACGGGCTTGGCTGCGGCCTTCGCGGTTGGCTTGGCTGCGGCGGCTTTCTTCGGAGCGGCAGCCTTCTTCTTGTCGCCGAAGATGGCGTCGTAGTTTTTCCAGAATTCCGGGGTCGTTCCCGTTCGCACGATCGGTCCGCTCATGTGGTCATTCCTCTGTCGAAATCGTAGTCAGGGTAAAGCTGTTGTCTCGTGACGAGGGTCCAGCGTGGCAGGTTCAAGTGAATGCTCGACACAAACTCTCTTGAAGAGCGGCTGATTCTTCTGGCAGAGCCAAGGACTGTCAAGCAGGTGGAACGATGCACAGGGGACTTCGCCGTGTTGAAGCCGTGATATTGTGGGTGCCACGGTCACGGAGCTTCGACGTGGCCGTGAGAATGAGAAACCGCCGCCACTCTCTCGCACGGCCACGTCGAAGCTCCGTGACCGTGGCACCCCAAATTGAAAAAGACGATGGCCCTGTTGCAAGGTGACTTCACTTGTGTTCGCCCGAAGCATCGACTCAACTGGTCCGTGTCCTCACGGGGAAGTTCGGTTCGTTCGTGTGATCTGTGATTCGGGGAGTCTTCACCGTGTTTCCAGTCGATGGTTTTGGCAATGAGCGTCGGTTTCGAGCCGCCTGGGACGCGGTCGAAATTGTCAGGCCTGTCCGTTACTCGCTCTTCACGTTCGGGGCGTCGGACCTGCCGTACTTTCTCGTCCTGTCGGGGCTGGGCGCGGACAAAACGGTCAGCATCACGAAGGGCGAGGTCAAGATCACGCGGCCGCTGATCATCACGCCGAACAACGCGCAGCCCGAGTTCCAAGACTTCTTCGAGGACTCCGACGACGAAGACCTCGCACAGTTCATTCTCGCGCGGTCGGCGTCGTTCTCGAACCTTAAACTGCAAAACCAAAGTGGTCCTAAACGGATCGTTAGCGACAGCGTGGAAGAGGTCGTCGCGAAGCTCAACAAGCAGCTCGACGATGAGGAAGAAGAACACGTCGCGATTCTGACGGCCCCCCAACCTCTGGCCGGTTTCGCCGTCCTGCGCTACGCCAGCGACCGCATCATGCAGAGCGCGCCGGACAACATTCAGGAACTGCGAGAACGCGGATTCCTGCCGTAGCGCGTGTTGTAGGCCGGACCCCTTGGTCCGGACGAGGTCTCACTTCGTCACGGCCGGACCAAACGAGCGTGTTTCAAAACAAGCCCGACGCGCAAGCGAGGGCTGGACATTCGATGACTGTGAAGCCCTCGCTTGCGCGTTTTGAAGTTGCGATCTTTGAGTTTTCAGCCCCAAAGGGGCGACACTATGCCACCCCAGGGCGGCGCTCCCGTTGGTCGCTTGCCCTGGGCTGACTTACGGCTGCCCCGTTGGGGCGAAAAAAACAGAGTGCGCAACTGCAAAAGTTGCGCGTCGGGCTAGTGGTCCGGTCTGCAACCTGACGACTCACTCGCCAGCAGGCAGTTCAAACACCAGCACCTTGCGGTAGCTGATCCCGCCGGCCACTCCGTCCAACACGACGTGACCTTGCGCGGGGACATCACTGTCGAGTGTCGCCTTCAACACGTCCTTGCCGTTGATTGCGACCTGCACCTTGTCGCCTCGCACACGGATGCGGAGCGTGTTCCATTTGCCTTCGGGCAAGCTGGCGTTCAACAGCGGCGGGTCTGAACCAAACAGCGAGCCGGTCGAATACTGATCGACGTTCTTCTGGGCGAGGTCATTCGCCAGATGAATCTTGGCCCCATTCTCGAACGGGTTCCCGCGACCATCGTAGCGCAGGTAGACGCCACCCATCGCAGTGGGGCCGGTCACCTTCCATTCGCACGTCAATTCCAAGTTGCCGTACTGCTGGTCCGACTTGAGATACGAACCGTTTGACCGCACGTCGTCGGCCAGGAACTCACCCAACTCACCTCGCTTCCACTTCCGTTTGCCAACTTGTTCCCATTGGAGTTTGTCGTACAGCGTCTCCTTTTCTTTCGCGGCCTGCTTCGCGGAATCGGACGTCGGCGCGACGGCAATGGCTTCATCAAGGAACCCGATCCCGTCCGAGAACTTTTTGCGGGCGATCTCCTTCTGACCCTGAATGAGCGATCGCGCGGCGAGCCGTTCGACGAAGCTCTCGCCTTCACCCGCGGCACGTTTCAGCCAGCTTTCCGCGACCTTGTCGAACAGCTTGCCTTGGAAGTGGAGATAGATTCCGCACCGCAACGCCTTGGCCGCGTCCCCCTTCTCCGGTCCCGAGTCCGCCAACACGACCATATCACCGGGCGCGAGGTCGCCGACCTTCTTGACGATTCCTTTCTCCTTCAACTTGAGATGCAGTTCGTCTCCGTCACGGCGGTCGAAGTCGTAACGAGTTCCACCGACGCGGACGGTCGCTCCCGGCTTGAGTTGCTCGACGGCGCGAGTCACATCGCGCCGAAACTCGGCCAAGTGTTCGGCCACTTCGATGTCCCACGTCACCAGCGTGCGGTCCTGCGCGAGAGCCGCGTTGCCCGATGCTTGCTGAGCCAGTGCGAGGGCCGCATCCCCGTCACCCGCCGCCAACAGCTTCGACAACGCGGTCCAGTGAGTCGTGTAGGGGAGCGGCAACGTCAGCGGATCGACGGGCGCTGTGACCGGCTTGGTCATCTTGGCCGAATCATCGTCAGGCTTCGGTTCATCGGACTTCGCCACGACAGCTTTCGCGGCGATCGACTTGCCCACGAACGACCTACCCCACGCGGGCCCGTCGTTCAATCGCACGAGGAACAAATCGCCTCCCGCGCGAGGGTCGTCGCAGTAGAACAGCCACTGCTCGTCCTCCGTCACCCAGAACTGTCGGTGCCGCGTGCTGACGTTGTAGTTCGTTAGCGTCAACTCGCCGATGACTTCGGGCGGACCAAACGATTGCTTGATCGAACCGCGTCGCGCTCGAGTTAGCTTCGTGCCATCAAACGTAAAGTGACGCAAGCCATCCGACGACAGATGCGGGTGATGATCGGGCAACTCGAACTTCAAGGTCTTGCCGAACAGCTTGCGACTTGACGCCCGCACCGCCGCGCGCGACAGCAGTTCGTCGCCCCCTTCTTCGGTCCAATAGAGCCGCAGGCCATCGGTGGAAACTTGCGACGAACGCCATGCGCGATCGGTCTTTTCATCGGTGCGGATGATCTCCTTCTTCTTGAACGGCGCGGTGTTGTTGGTGCGAGTCAGTTGCCAGAGCCGAGCCTTCTCGGGGACGGCGTACACCAGCATCAAGCCGTCCTCCGTGACCGACGGCGATGCGGGGAGATCGGCCCCACTCGATTCCCCCACCAGTTGAGGTGCCTCAAAATCGTGATAGGGCGACAAGCGAGTCGCCACATAAACGCCGCGCAATCCGCCGCGATCGCTCACAAACCAGATCGTCCTGCCGTCTGCTTCGACAAACGGGTCGAAGTCTTTCTCGGGCGAGTTGAGCGACTTTAATTCGAGCGACCTGCCGACGGCGGCTTCAAAGTATGGCGCATTGAGAAGTGGAGTCTCGGCCAGCACGTCGCCTTCATCGAGTGGCGTCTCCACGTCAAACTCGATCTCATCCACGACGGGCACCTCGATGTCGCGCGAGGCCCGTCGCCCGCCCGGCTTCTCGACCGAAATGACCACGCGCCCGCGCGGCACTTGAATCTCCAGCGGAGTCTGCGCGAGCGTCTCTCCCTCACCGCGCACAACATCGGCCCCCACAAACACGAGGCAACCGGGCGGAGTCGAATAGACCTTCAACGACACGAGCAGATTGTCGCGTCCCGGTGGTATGTCGCGCGGATTGACGACCGGCGGTCCGGCCGGCTCCGTAGACGCCACCGACTTGCCATCGGCTCCGCCATTCTCGACCACCGGCGTGGCCGATGAACCGCAGCCGGAGACGCTCAGCCAGAGCATCGCAGCCACACAGGTTTGCAAGGCGAGTGGCAAGACTTGATTTACCCAAAGTAGACATGTCACTCCGTGACACGAACCGTTCCCGCCACGGAGTGTCGAGTCTACTTTCTCTTGCCGGTCGCCTAATGAAGAGTTCGCTCGGAGAAGTCGGAAGCCAATCAAAACGCGGCACATAATCGGACTGAACCTCTCATCATGAACAAGTGAATAGACCTCGCGCGGTTTGTGATGAGACATCTGAGCGGGTTGGCGTAAGCCCCGCTCAGAAATGTCTCACTTTGTCCCGCGTGATGAACAAGTGGCGTGGTCCGGACTTGGGGGGCCGGACCTGGGGGGCCGGACTACGGTTTCGGGAACGTCAGGTCCAATTGCCAGCCGTGGAAGTTGGCCACGATGCGGCGTTGGTCGGGATCGGGTTCCAAGCGCGGCACCGCGTTCGACGACTGTTCCTGCGTCGAGTACAGCAGCCGCCCGGTGCGTTTGTCGAGCAGTGTGGCCGAGAGCAGGCTTTGGTTGGAGAACGGATCGGCGGCTCCACCCGCCTGACTCACCAGCAACAACACGGGCGACCGCGCCGGTTGCAGGCGATCGAAAGTGACATTCTTCACGGACGTGGACCAGAGCCGCGTTCCCTCCTTGCGCGAGACCGCACAGACGAGGCCATCGAAGGCGTTGATGGCTTCGGTCGGTGATGGTTCGCCGACGAGGACGATGTCTCGATCAGGCTGCCGTTGGACGAATAGCTTCGTGAAGCGACCGGCATTCAGCGCGACCGGCAATTCGGCGCGATACTTCTCGCGACCATCGGCCAGACCGACCACGACCAACCGCGACTGCTCCTCGTGCTCTTCGAGAATCGCCACGTCCCGGTCGTCGATCAGGGTCGCCACGTCCTTCACTCCTAGCGGTCGGCTCCAGACCTCGGCATCCTGCGCGAGGTCACGTAGCACCAGCACGCGCTCGTCGAGCTTCGGATGCTGAACTCCCAGACGCCGCGTCCCGCGTTGCCACAGCGGCGCGTCGTTTCCCTTCCAGCGACGCTTCGCCAGATCGGCACCGTCGAGCGTCCGCAGCAACGTGATGTCGCGCGTGGCATCGGGCTGAATCGACACGGCCGTTTCATCGACCGAGGCGGCCACGGTTCCCGGCAATACGTCCTGTCGCGACCAGGCCAATCGGCCCGTGTCGAGTTCCACCGCGCACAGCCTCTGGCCGACGATGTAGACCGCCAGCTCGTGCGTGAGACCGACCAACTGACCGAAGGCCCGCAAGTTCGAGGCACCGCCTGCCAGTGGAATGACCTGTCCGTTGGGCAGGACACGCACGCGCATCCCGCGCTGCGCGAACATCAATTCGGCGCGAGACATCCCGCTTGGCCGCAGTGTCTGCTGCCACACGGAGCGCGGACCCTGCTCGGAATCGACAGCCTGAAACATCACGAAGTGCGTGCCGAAGTTCAGCGCCAGCCAGCGATCCTGAATATGCAGTTCACTACCACTGACCGCGCCGCGCGTGTTGCCCCCGTTCAGTTCACCGAGTGCCGCGTCGGGTGGAATGGCGACCTTCCAGCGGACGCGACCGTCGGTGTCGCGTGCGGTCAACATCCGTCCGCCGCTGTCCGTTTCGAACGACCAATCCTCGAACAGCATCCCGCGTCGAGAGACGACTTCCACCGGCACGACGGCCGGGCCCACATTCGTCTGTTGCTCGGAGACCTCGCGAAGCTTGCGTCTCACGTCGATCGGCCCGGCGGTCCAGACTGATGCCACCGCCAATCGCTTCCGCACGTCATCGCGCTTCAGGAATTGCTCGGCCAAACTGCGACCCGTTTCAAAGCCACCCGATTGATTGTCGAGGCACTTCTGATCTGCGAATTCATCGCGCAGCCGTTCGATCCACGGAAGAGCCTCGTCGATGCGATTCTTTTGAAGCAGATCGTGCGTCAACCGTGCGGTGGCTTGCGCTGCAACGGTCAAATCGGTGGAGGCCGCGAACCGTTCGAGTAGACGTTCGGAAGGAGCCTTTCCTTCGATTGAGACGGCTCGTGAGTTCAATAGCAGTTGTTCGAAGCGTGGCAATCCCGAAAAGAACCGCAGACTCTGTTCGAGATGCTCGGCTAGTTCCGTGGCCTTTTCCGATACCGCGCGCTGAAGATCGACAACGACATACTTGGCGATGATCGTGTTGAACACTTCGCGTTCTTCGGGGGAAGCGGCTTCAAACATTTCGGCCAACTTCGCTCGAACGATGCGATCCGTCCGCACCGCGTGGTTCGACGTGATCGGGTCGAGGTCATTCAAAAAGCGCGAGGTCTCGGCCATGCGAATCCACTGCGTGAACGCGCCGCGCCGATCGCCAGCGTCCTCCAGCCGCTTGGCATAGATCCGCAGGAATTCGTTCCGCTGTTGAGGATCGTCGGTCAGAGCTTCGAGTTCCGCAGCCCGGTCGTGGACGAGCGCCGCGTTGCCACGCAGTCCCGCCAAGAGCGAGGCCGCGAGGATCGACTTCACGCGCGGATCGGACTGCCGACGGAGTGACTCGCGCAGATCAGCCAGCCCCTCCGCTTCGTTTCCGTGATGCAGTCGCAACTCACCGCGCAATGCCAGCGCGGCCGGTTGCTGCGGGTCGGACTGCAATTGTTCGGCGATCTGCGTCTCGATGTCACGGAGCGGCGCGAACGCGATCAGTTCGCCCGCGCTCTGCGACACGATGGCTCCCGCTCCCGCGATCAGGTTGCCGGGGACGCGGCCGTCCGACAACTTGGTTCGCGCGAGGATGCGGCCCGAGTTCAGATCGACCGTCGCGATCTCACCATTGGCCAGCGGCAGAAAGTAACGCGCGCCGACGCGCACGCCGCGTCCCGCCGATTCGACACCGATGCTCGCGAACGTCTCGACCGGCTTGCCGTCGGCCAGTTGAAAGGCCGCCAATCCGTCGCGTCCCACCAGCACCACGCGGCCGTCGATGACGCATGCCGGATAGAGCCATTCGCCGCGCGGCAGGCTCCACAACAATCGGCCGTCGAGCAGGTCGAGACACAGCAGCACATCGGCATCGCGTGGCGTGACGATTGCCCGGCCGTCGGCGATCAGTGGCGAGGCATCGACCCAGCGTGACTTCTCATCGGCGTCATCGACCGAGAGCGATTGGGTCCGGCCGCGACGAAACATCGGAGCCGCAAACTCGACACCGTCCGTGGCCGCCGTCGAAGTGTAAGGATGCCCCCACAACAGCACGCGCCGCACGAGGTCGATCGCGATCACCGCTCCCGTCGAAGTGGGGCAGACGAGAATGCCGTCGGCAAACGAAGGGCTGAGTCCCGACAGACGCCGCAGCGGACTCGATGACACCGGGCGATCGACTGCGACCAAAGTCTGTGACCAGTCGATCTTCACCGCGCCGCGATCGGCCGTCTGTTCGAGGACCAACAACCGCAGATCGCCCTGCACTTCGGCGAGGCAATACAACCGACCGTCCAACGGCAGCGGCGGTCCCAAAAAGAAATGGCCGGACAACTCGACCGGCTTCGCCCCGCGCGGCCCGCCAATTTCCCACAGCATCCGTCCGCCCGCCAAATCGTAAGCGACCAACTTGTTCGCTGCGGCCGGCTCGGCCAGTCCGCGCATGGCATTTGCCGTGGCGTTGTTGTTCGAGGGATCGAGTTCCTCCAGAGCGAAGATCGTCTGTCCGTCGCTGCTCAACGTTCCTGCCGCCGCATCACGGAAGAGTCGCCGTCGCACATGAGCCGACAGCGACGCGCTGACCGCTTCATTCACATCACGCACTTCACCCGCGCGGGTCTCGATGTTGCGGTTGTTCCACAGTCGAGTCAGTGCGCCGTCGGTGAGTGCGGACCGCCAGAGCAACTCGCCCGTGCGGAGCCGAACCGCCGTCACGTCGCTGATCGTGCGATAAACCACGGCGTCGCCCACGACGAGCGGCAGTGCGGCGGGGAACGCGATGCGGCTGTCATCACGCAATGCGGACTGCTCGCGTGCGATCAGTCCTTCAAGCTGTGTGCGTCGTTGCAAACTCAGTTGTGCAGTGAGGACCGGATCGACGCGCTTGGGTTCGGCAGTAAGTGTGGCTCGCGGTGGAAGTTCTCTTCGGAGCAGTGGCTGGATGAGTGCGCCGAGTTCCGCTTTCGCACGATGGAACATCGCCAGATGCTCGACCGACGAGACTCGCCAGCGAGCGCCGCCGACCGGGCTGGCCGGTGCGGCGGACTCGTTGCGCGTCGCACCGCCGCCGGGCATTGCCCACGATTCGACGAGCAACGACGACCGCGAGGACGATCCGACCAGCGCAGCTAACCACGTCGCCGCCTCCTCATCACGAGCAAACAACGCCACATCACGACCACCGATGCGCAGCGAGTTTCCCGGCGCGAGACGCTTCAGTTCTTGCAGCGTTTCCAAACTGCGGTCGGGTCGCCCCGCACGATGCCAGCAGGTGGCGACGTTCATCAAAAACGACGGCGTTCGTTTTTGAGCGGCGACCGGATGGCCCTTCAACGTGTCGAGCAGCAGCGCCGCTTCGAGTGGTCGGTTGCGGTCCGAAGCTCGCGCGGCGAGTAGCACGACGGCCTCGAACCCGGCGGCGGTCAGTGAAAACCGACGAGCCACGGTCGCCACTTGCTCAAAGTCGTCGTCATCCGTCGCGAGGGAAAGTTGGTTGCGCGCGACTGCTCCATAGTCGAGTTCATATGCGCCGAGACCTTCCTTCGGCAGCTCCCTCAACAGTTTGAGAGCGACCGCTTTGACGCCCCCCTGTCCGTCACGGTCATCCTGAAAGTCGTCGCCGTCGCGCCGGAACGTTTGTTCGACAAAGAAGTCTTCGTCGCGGTCCAGCACCGACTGCAACAGTGTCACGGCTGGATGAAACTGCTTCGCTGCAATGACACGCCGCGCTTCGTCCAACGCCCGCAAGACCTCTCGCTCCGTCGCCCCACCGCCGCGCGCATCGGCAAGATCGCGATCTGAGTCCTGCGCGCGAACGACCTCCGTCGCGGAGAACACACCGCTCGCCACAACCAGCAACAGCCAAGACCACCACCATGACCGACGCATCGCATTCTCCGCCGGAAGAGGCTCAGAACTCGTAGGCAAGATACTCGATGTACGAAGCCGTTGTCAGGAGTTGGACCATCGCTTCAGAGCCATCCTCCTTTTCAATTCAATTCGACTCGACCCAACTGATGCTGAATTTCTGACGAGCGGCACTCTCTTCCCCCGTGTCCACCCGTGTTCCCCGTGGGTGCACTCTGAAAGAACCACGGGGAACACGGGAGGACACGGGGAAAGAGTGCGGCTTTAGACCTCACGCAGCCAAGAGTGGGATGTTCGAGTCGCCGTATTATCCGCGAGTCGAGTCGCCAAGGTGGTGGTCGTCGTCGAGGCGCGGCCAAGCGAGCGTGAAGCGCGAGCCTTCGCCGAGACGGCTTTCGACCGCGATGTCGCCGCCGTGTTCGCGGATGATCTTCAGGCTGACGGCCAGCCCCAGCCCGGTGCCGCGCGCCCCCTTGGTCGATTCAAACACGTTGAAGATGCGCCCGAGCTGGTCTTCTGGAATCCCAGGTCCGTTGTCCGAGACCGCGACCCACAGCATGTCGGACTCAACGTGCAAGCCAGTCTCGACCTTCACCACGGCGTGGTCGGAACCTTCCACGGCGTCGATGGCGTTGATCACGATGTTCAGCACCGCACGGTGAATGCCCTCCGCGTCGAACGTACACATCGGCAGATTGGTGTCCGGCTGGAACTGAAGATCGACCGCGCACTCCGTGGCGCGGGCCTGCATCAGTTCGATCACGTCGCCGACGGTCTCATTCAGTTGAGCCGGAGCGAGCGCGGGTTTGCGATCCTTGCTGAAGCTCAGCATGTCCATGACGAGGTGGTAAATCTTGTGCTGGTTCTTATCGACGACGTGCCAGCCCTTGCGCACGAGGTCTTCGTTGTGATCGTTGAGGCCCATGTCGATCAGGTAACTGCCGCCCCGCACGCCCTGCAAGATGTTCTTGATGTGGTGGCTAAGCGTCGCGATCGTCTGGCCCATCGCCGCCAATCGCTCGGCTTTGACGAAGGCTTGCTGGTAGCGATTGTTTTCGACGGCCAGCGCCGCCTGCCGTCCGATCGCCACGAGCAATCGGAGTTGGTCCTCGCGAAATCCGGCCGCCTTGCCCTGCAACAGCAGCCGGTCGGCGGGCGTGGTGATGTCGAGATACATCACGCCCATCAGTTCATGACGCCCCTGCATTGGAACGCACATGGCCTCGCGAATCCCCGCTTGCAGGATGCTGCGTGCCGGATCGAAGCGGCTGTCGTGTTGAGCATCCGCCGTACGCACGCCCTGATTGTTTTTGAGCACGTAGTCCACGATCGTGCGCGAGACCGGCATTCTCGAACCCGGCTCGGACATTCCGCGCTGCCCCGCCACTTGAGGACGGATCTCGCCCGATTGCGGGTCGGTCAGCAGCACGCAGCCACGATCGGCACCGACTGCTGCGATGGTGAGATCGAGGATGCGCTGCAACGTCTGGTCGATCGACACCGACGGTCGCACGACCTCTTCGGCGATGCGGTACAGCACGGTGAGGTTCGACGGAGAACCGCTCTCATCGGATGAGTCCGCCGCTACGGGAAGTGACACCGTGCGGCCATCCATCTGGCTGACGATGCTGGAGTGATCGGCCGGATCGTGCTGATGCAGGAACTGGATTCGTTCGGCCGCCGCTTGCGAAACGCTCTCTCGTTCGACATCGGAGAACAACAGCAGCGTGTGGCCCAACTGAATCTGGTCGCCATCCGCCAACACATGCGATCGCACCGCGACGCCGTTGACCAGCGTGCCGTTCGAGCTGTTGCGGTCGGTCAGCACGAACGTGTCTTTGACTTGCTGAATCGTCGCGTGCAACCGCGAGACTTCCGTGTCGAGAATGCGGACCTCGTTTTGGACGCCACGCCCCATCGAGACGGGACGCTCCCCCAACTGAAACCGCGCGCCCTGTTCGACGCCCTGCACGACGAGTAACGATGCTCTGTTCACGAAGCCGATCCGTTGAGACACCCGCGCGGCACAGCCTTCTCACACGAAGGCCATTGCCAGACAGACGCATCCTATCCGCGCGCCCGGCACCTTGCCCCCCTCGGCCCGGCTTTGCGGGGAGAGGGGCCGGGGGTGAGGGGTCTTGGATCGACTCCAGGGGTTGAACAACGTTGTCTTGCGGGGTTCATCACTAGCCCGACGCGCAAGCGAGGGCTGTAGTTTTTACGACGGTTAGCCCTCGCTTGCGCGTCGGGCTAGTTGGTCGAACAACCCTGCAAATCTCAAGCTGGTCGACCACGAGTTCAGTTCGCTGCCGGAGCAGCCTGCGCGGGTGCAGGTTCGGGAGCGGGTGTGCCGAGCAACTCTTCCCACTGCTTGGCTTGGTCTTCGGTGAGGACGGCGCGGAGTTGATCGTCCCAGTCTTTGCGTTTCTGCGCGGCCTCTTCGGGAGACGCTTCGCGCAAGGCGCGTTGGCCGCTTTGACGATCGGCCAAAATCGGACGGAGCTTTTCGCGTTGTTCGTCACTCAGGCCGAGTCCCGTCGCGACATCATCCCGTTCGACAGAAGCCAAGCCCGTCTCGCGCCAGGTCAGTTGCAACAAACGTGTGAACTGCGGTGCATCGAGGACTTCGCTGACGGACTTCTCTTGCCCTTCGCGCATCGCTTTCATGGCGGCGGGGCGCTCGGCTTCGGGAACGGCTTGCAGCGCTTGGAACCCGCCCCGCGCGGCGGTTTGAAGTTCGGCCAACTTGGCGGTCTGCTCCTCGGTCAGCTTCAGTTCCGCGACGACTTCCTCGCGCTGAGCGATCGCGATCAAACCCCGACCGCGCGGCGCACTCCCTCCACCCGGAGCCGCACCCGGTCCGCCTGCCGCACCGGGGCGACCTGGTCCTCGTCCACCCATGCTAGGCCCACCTGTCGGTGCCATCGAACTGAGCGACGGGGGTGGTGTAGAGGCGTGAGCGGCATCACTGCTCGGCGGTGCCTCTCGGTTGGCGGCTTCTTCCGCAGGATCGATCCCGCCGGGAGTGCTAAAGCCCGCCACCAACGGGTCGTCCCCTTCGCGTTCGACGATCAATTGAACTCGATAGTCTTTGAACATGCTGGGCCACTTGAAGTCGAGCTTGTTGTAAGCCTTCCGCTCGTGGGGTGACTTCACCTCTGTGGGCAAACCGGCAATCAGCGCGCGGACCTCGGAGAGCTTCATGTACTTTTCGGTGTCATCGCTCACCATCTTTCTCATGCGGCTGACGGTCGAGTCGTAGGCGTATTTATGGACGGCTTCATAAGCCACGACGCCGAGCATCACGGCGATCCCTCCCCACACGATGACCCGCTCCACAGGATTACGAGGCTTCTTGCCGGAGGGAGTCGGCGTTTGGGAAACAGCGTTGGCAGGACGATCAGACATGACGGGGCCTCACAACAATGACGAGAAGAGGGCACACGCGAATTGCGCGGCAGCAGGCTACCTGAAAATAGAGAGTTTGGAATGCAATCCACTCAACGCTTTCAGTCTGCCAGTTCCTGCGGACCTCAGTTGTTGTCAGGCAGAAAAAGACCGCAACCGATGCCAGTTGTTTTTCACCTGTAATTGACAGCGCCCGCGAATGGACTAGAGTTGGCCCGCACTGGGAGTGAAAGCAGTTCAATGTCTAGGCGATATCCATTGAAGAGTTCGATCACACGCGGGCTGGCCGTCTTGGGCCGGTTGTGCTTGATCGTATCGCTCTGGCAGGGGCCGGTGCCGATGTTTCATTCGCACGGGACGGATGTCGGCGAGGTGGCGAGTTCTGCTGCTGAGATCGAGCACTTAAGCGAATATCACCCGGAAGTACCGGTGAACTCGCACGTCGATTTCGGCTGGCATGTTCACTTCGTGCTGTTGGCCAGCCCGAATGCGGAGGAACCTGAGGATGGCCAACCCGCTCGTGTTCCGTTCTTTGCCCCGTTTGTGACTTGCCAAGCCGAAGCCAATTCGATGGCGTCGCTGTTCATCGAGTGGCAGGCTTCTCCATGTTGGGTCTCGTTTGTGCAGCGAGTAACTCGCGCCGCGCCGGTAATTTCACCGACGACGCCTTCGCAGTTTCTCGGCACGTATCTCGATTCGGTCTCGCTGCGCACGCTGCTGCGTGTGTCTCGCTGTTGATCCAGATCGAGAGCTAGTCGCTGTCGGCCTCTGCTTGTCAGCCGTTCTTCCGTCCGCTACCGGTTTATGCGAACGGGAATTGAACATGACCCCGTCGGATAGGCTTCCTCGGGGCAGACAATTCTAGCCGATCGGTTTTCTTGGCTACGCGGACGATCTCAGAGGCTGCCCGAGAACTGGGCTTGCCTCACCAAGTGTCGAAGTATCGCCTGGGGTGCCACCGTCACGGCTGTGCGTGGCCGTATCTTCACTACCACCAAAGCACGGCCACGCAAAGCCGTGACCGTGGTGCCCTAAAAATAGGCCTTTTCTTTTCGGATAGCGCTCTGATGCGCTTGCGCCCGTCTTGCAGATCCCCATCGCTCCGAATGACGGGCGACATTTGAGTCCTCACGCGGGTTCGTTCACTCGCTCCATAAAAAGGTCAACCTCATGAAAAAACGTTGGTTCACGATCATCGCGGTGTTGGGTGTCGCAGGCGCGTCGGTGGCTGTGTATCAAGCGTGGCAGCCCGCGCAGCACGTCGGGCAATCCGAGTTCGGTGTGGCGCGAGCCGACTCGCCTTCCAAGCCGAAGAGCCACGTCAGTTTGACCGAGGCCAAATGGGTTGCCGCACGGATCGTCATCGCGCCGGTCGAGCGACGCAAGTTGCAGCCGACTCGCACGGTGCCGGGCCGCATCGACTACAACGGCACGCGGCACGTCGCTGTAAAGTCGCCGGTTGATGGACTCGTGCGGAAAATGGCGGTTCTCGTGGGTGCGAGCGTCGAGGAAGGACAGATCCTCGCCGTGATCGAGAGTCCCGAGTTGGGCGAGCGCCGCGCCGATGTCCTCCAACAGCAGGGCGACCTCGAACTGGCTCGACGCGAACGAGACTGGTGGCAGGAAATACACTCGAATCTCGACGAACTGCTCGCGAAGTTGAAGCGACCGCAGGAGATCGCCGCCCTCGAACGAGACTTCGCCGACAAGCCGCTTGGCGACTTTCGTCGCGACATCTTCTCGGCCTATTCCAAGTTCCGCACGGCCGAGACGATCAATGCCAACTTGAAGTCGCTGTCCGAGGGATCGGTCAGCACGCGTACCGTGCTTGAACAACGAGCGGCTCGCGATGCGGCGTCGGCCGATTTTCAGGCGGCCTGCGAACAGGCTGCCTTCGATTCCAAACAGAAGCTCGGCAAAGCCATCGCCGCGTTTGATGACGAGACTCGGAGGCTGGGCGTTGCCAAAGAACGCTTGATCTGGTTGACGGGTCAGTCCCCCGATGCGTCTGCCGATTCCGTGAAAGACGGATCGCTGAGCACATGGCCGGTGAAGGCACCGTTCGCTGCGACTGTCGAGGAAACGATGGTCGCCACTTCGGAGCGGGTCCGTCAGGGAGACGACATTCTGCTGCTGGCCGACACCACTCGGATGTGGGTCCAGGCGGACATTCGCGAGAAAGACTGGTCCGCCCTGTCGCTGTCTGCTGGTCAAGCGGTCCAGGTGCAGACACCCGCGCTGCCGGGAAAGACGCTTGACGCGACGATTGCCTTCGTCGGTAGGGCCGTGAATGCCGAGACTCGCGCCACGCCGATCGTGGCCGACATTTGGAACGAAGATCTGCTGCTGAAACCCGGTCTGTTCGTGCGAGTTCTGCTGCCCGCCGGTCCGCCGATCGAAGCCCTGGCGGTTCCCGATAGTGCGCTGGTCAGGCACGAAGGACGCACATTCGTCTTCGTCGAAGTCGGCCCGCGCGATTTTGAAGCCCGCAACGTGGACGTTGGCTCGAATATTGATCCCTGGGTGATTGTCACGTCCGGCCTGACCGCCGGAGACCGGATCGCCACCTCAGGGGCGTTTGTGTTGAAGTCCGAGTTGTTGTTGGAATCGGAAGAGTGAACTCTCGGCACCTCTACTAACCCGACGCGCAAGCGAGGGCTGAACACTTCAATTCTGCGAAGCCTTCGCTCGGGCGTCGGGCTAGTTGTGAACCGTCTTATGTGAAAGATCCCATGCTCTCCAAGCTGATCGAATTTTCGCTGCACAATCGGATGCTCGTGCTTTGTCTGGTGCTGTTGATGAGCGGAATGGGCGTCTATTCGGCACTCGGCCTGCCGATCGATGCGGTCCCCGATTTGACGAACGTGCAGGTGCAGATCGTCACCGATGCCGGAGCCCTCTCGCCACTCGAAGTCGAGATGTACGTGACTTATCCTGTCGAGCAGTCGATGACCGGCTTACCCGAGGTGGAAGAGGTCCGCAGCGTTTCAAAGCTTGGCATCTCCTCCGTCACGGTGGTCTTCCGCGAAGGCTCGAACATTTATCGTGCGCGCCAACTCGTCACCGAGCGGTTGCCCGATGCCATCGAGAAGATCCCCGCTGGTTACGGCACGCCGCGACTCAACCCGCTCACGACGGCACTCGGCGAAATTTTGCAGTTCGAGGTGCGCGCCGAGCACCTGTCGGCGATGGAGCTGCGCACGATCCTCGAATGGCAGATCGCGCCGCGCATGCGCCAGGTGCCGGGTGTCACCGAGATCAACTCGCACGGTGGCTTCTATCAATCGTTCGAGGTCCAGCCCGATCCGAACCGGCTGGCCAGTTTTGGCATCTCGCTCGCCGATCTCTTTCGCGCACTGGAAGACAACAATTCGACAGCGGGCGGCGGCTATGTTGTCCATCACGGCGAGCAACGCTTCATTCGCGGCCAAGCGTTGTTGAGCAGTGTCGAAGACATCGAGCAAGTCGTCGTGCAGGTCGGCAAGTCCGGGTCGCCCGTGCTGATCCGCGATGTGGCCGACGTGGTGATCGCGCCTCTATCGCGACAAGGCTCGGTCTCGCGCGATGGTCGCGGTGAAGCGGTCACGGGGCTGGTAATGATGCTGTTCGGAGCCAACTCGCGCGAGGTTGTGATTGCCGCGAAGGAACACCTCATCGAGATCGAGCGGACGCTTCCCAAGGGAGTCTCGATCGAAGTGATCTACGACCGCGCCGACCTGATCGAACGGACATTGCACACCGTCGAGAAGAATCTGCTCGAAGGAGGTTGCCTAGTCATCATCGTGCTGCTGGTGATGCTCGGTAGCCTGCGTGCGGGAATCATCGTGGCGCTGGCCATTCCGCTCTCGATGCTCTTCGCCGCAAACCTGATGGGAGTCCTCGGCGTCTCCGCCAGCCTGATGAGTCTCGGCGCAATCGACTTCGGACTGATCGTCGATAGCTCGGTCATCATGGTCGAGAACTGCGTGCGGCGTATCTCACTCAACCGCGAAGGGCGTCCGCATATCGAGGTCATTCGCGACGCGGCCATCGAGGTCCGCAAGCCGACGATGTTTGGTGAGCTGATCGTGGCGATCGTCTACGTCCCGCTCCTCTTCTTGCAGGGCTCGGAAGGGAAACTGTTTCGGCCAATGGCGCTGACGGTCTTGTTCGCGCTGGCCGGTTCGCTGGTGTTGTCGCTCACGCTGATGCCCGCTCTCGCGTCGCTCGCACTGCCGAAGAAGATGGAAGAGAAAGAGATTTGGCTTATCCGCGTCCTGCATCGCATCTATCACCCGCTCGTTCATCGCGTCGTCGCGCATCCAGTCCTGACGGTCATGCTGGCGTGCCTCGTGTTCGCCGCGAGCGTTCCTGTCGCGGCGCGACTCGGAGCGGAGTTCATGCCGCGACTCGATGAGGGAGACATTCTGATCGAAGCCAACCGCCTGCCGAGCGCGACGCTCGAAGACGCATTGCCGCTCGGGACACAAGTCGAGACGCTGCTGCTGAAGTTTCCCGAGGTCAAGACGGTCTTCTGCAAGACCGGGCGGCCCGAGATCGCCAACGACGTCATGGGGGTCCAGCAGACCGACATCTGGGTGATGCTCAAACCGGAACACGACTGGCCGCGGCACAAGTCGCGCGATGAATTGATCGCCGAGATGTCGGCCGTACTCACCGACAATGTTCCCGCCACGATCTTCGGTTTCACGCAGCCGATTGAGATGCGCGTCGATGAGTTGGTCGCAGGCGTTAAGGCGGACGTGGCGGTACTGCTGTACGGCGAAGATCTGTCGAAGATTGCTCATTTCGGCAAACAGATCGAGAAGGTTCTGAGCGGGATCGACGGAGCAGCCGATGTGAAGGCCGAACATCAGGCCGACCTGCCGACGGTCAGAATCCAAGTCAAACCGCAAGCATTGTCGCGGTACGGCATCGACGCGGCGCGCGTCATGGAAACGGTGGCCGCTCTCGGCGGTCGCAAAGCGGGGCTGGTCTTTCAGGGACGGATGCGGTTCCCGATCGTCGTCCGCATTCCGCTCGAATGGCGTCAGGATGTGAAGCGACTCGAACAGCTTCCCGTCTTCGCCGCCGATGGCCATCAAATTCCGCTCGGTGAGCTGGCAGACCTGATCGTCGAGGAATCTCCTCCCAGCATCGAGCACGAAGGGACTCGCCGCCGCACGTTCATTCAAGCCAACGTGCGCGGTCGAGACGTGGCGAGCTTCGTGCAGGAAGCGCAGCGCATCATCGCGCGCGATGTGACGCTTCCGACCGGTTACGAGATCAAATGGGGAGGCGACTTTGAAAACCTGCAATCGGCCAGCCTGCGGCTGGCACTCGTCACGCCGGTCGTTTTGCTCATGATCTTCCTGCTGTTGCACACGACGTTTCATTCGGCGCGGCTGGCATCCCTGATCTTCCTCGCCGTCCCGATCGCCGCGTCGGGTGGAGTCTTCGCGTTGGCGTTGCGAGGCATGCCGTTCAGCATCTCGGCGGGAGTCGGTTTCATCGCGCTGTTTGGAGTCGCGGTCCTCAACGGTCTCGTCTGGGTCAGCGCGGCCGAGAACCTGCGCGAAGCGGGGCAGCTCCCGCAGGCCGCCGCCGAAGAGGCCGCGATGGCGCGACTCAGGCCCGTGCTGATGACGGCCCTCGTCGCCAGTCTGGGCTTCCTCCCGATGGCCCTGTCTCGATCCGCCGGAGCCGAAATGCAACGGCCGCTCGCCACGGTCGTCATCGGCGGACTCATCACGTCCACGCTGCTGACGACGCTCGTACTCCCCACGATTTATCCGTGGTTCGTCTCGAAAAGTCGCACGAACGATTGAAGCGAAAACGATCCGCCTGTTGATTTCCTGCCGAGGTGGATGCGGACATCGAATGCATGCCGCAACGTGGCGACCGAGGTTCACTCAGTCGCCACGTTGCGTCGGCACGATTCTGGTTTCGACCCATTCTCACCTGCTACCGTCCGAGAACTCTGCTGGCGAGAGTCCTTCCGAAGAGGGCGGCCGAATCGTAGTTGCCAGCCGTGATGATGCGGCCATCGACGATCACGTCGTCGGTATAGGTGGATGGGTTGCCGTACGCTCCTCCATCGAAGACGGCGGCGGCTCCGTTCTGTTCCATGTGCCAGCGGTAAGTGAGAGACGCGGCCACATTGTTGGTTGGCGACGAGAACGCGGCTGTGGTGACCCGGCGACCGCGGACCGGGCTGACGCCGCCGACTCGTGCCCACGCGAGGTCGCTCACGCCGAGGCAGATGCCGCCGACATATTTGTTCTGGGCGAGAAACTCGTTGATCAGCCGGTTGGCTTCGGTGCGGATCGCGGGCGTGGCGTTGTAAGCCGGGTTGGTATAGGTGCCGGTAAACGCAAACTGGTACTGGCTGGCTCCCCAACCACCGACGAACACGATCGTCGAATAATCCGCCGACCGGGCGCTGGCCAGATCAATGTCAGGCATGACCTGCCCGCTCGCGCTCCCCTGTCCCGAGTTGGGATGCGGCATCGACATCTGCCTCCGACCCGCACCCACGATGACCGGAATCCCCGCCGCTTCCAGTTCGCGGCGCGGCGTACCGTACTCGGTGTAATAGAAATCGTTGTTCGGGATCACGATCAACGCGGGGCGTTGAGTGTCGTTGTCGGCAATAGTCACGGTGGCCGCCTTGGCGGACCCCAGCGTGTAAGCCGCGTTGGTGGCCAGCGTCACGATGGCCGTCTCGTTCCCTTCCACGTAGACATCATCGATCGGCCGGATGGTGACCGTGGCCGACGTTTGTCCGATCGGGATGACCACGCTTCCAGTCGGTCCATCGTAGTCCGTACCGATCATCGCGGTACCGCTGCCGGTGTAGCGAACAGTCAGCGCCGCGGTTGTGGCTCCTGTGCGAGTGATCCGCAACGTTCCCGGATCGCGGTTTCGTTCGGCCGCAGCGGCATCAGCCGCGGCGATTGTCACTGTCGGCAAACTTTGGGCGAACAGAGTGCCGGACGTGACTAGCGCGGCTGCGGCTAGCAAACAACAGGTGGCCAAAGTCCCGAAGGTTCTCAGTCGATTCATGAAGCGTGGCATGGCGTGGTCTTTCTGGTCGAAATGAGTTGTGAGACGGCCCGTCAGAAGGAGGCTCGTCAATCAGCTCGGCCAAGTGACACGCGGTTCACATTTTTTTGCGAGTTCCCCGGCGAGACGGGCAGTCGAGGCAGAACTTGGGGTAGAGTTGACGTTGCCGCCAAAAGTAGCCTTCATCGCTCCGCGTGAAGTCAGCCGAGTCACCAGCGACCCGGATACGCAGGAAACAGGGTTGTTCCGCGTTCGGCACTCTTCACGCGGAGCGATGAAAGCGACATCAGCTCCCGTTCGCTTCTCTCCTCACCCTCTCTCTCAGGCTGCCGCCGATGAATCCGGATGCGACCGTGACTCAATGGATTCACCAGCTCAAGGCGGGGCGTTCGTCGGCGGTGCAGAAGTTGTGGGAAGGCTACTTCGAGCGCATGGTCCGGCTGGCGCGGCATCGGCTGGCGGAAGGGCCGCGCGCGGCGGCGGATGAAGAGGACGTGGCCCTCAGTGCGTTCGACAGTTTTTGTCGAGGTGCCCAGGCAGGGCGGTTTCCTCAACTTGTCGATCGCGATGCGCTGTGGCCGCTGCTCGTCGCGATCACCTCGCACAAGCTGATCGATCTGAAACGGCGCGAAGGCCGACAGAAGCGCGGTGGCGAGTGGAAGCGGCTTGGTGCGGACAGCGGTGAGAACTCGGTGACCGCGCTGGACGAACTCGTCAGTCGCGAGCCGACGCCGCAATTCGCCTGTCAGATGGCGGAGGAGTTTCGTCGATTGCTGGATGTCCTTGCCGACGAGACACTGCGATCCATCGCCGTCTGGCGTCTGGAAGGATACGAGATCACCGAGATCGCCACGCGGCTGAACTGCGTCCCCCGCACTGTGCTTCGCAAACTGGACCGCATCCGCACGATTTGGTCGGAAACGACGGAGCAAAAATAGATGAGGATCGCTCATCAGGTAGGGTGCGTGTTTCAAAACTAGCCCGACGCGCAAGCGAGGGCTTCGCGTGAAATCAAAGCGAAGCCCTCGCTTGCGCGTCGGGCTAGTTCTTCGTGCCCGTTCCATCGCGTCCCCAAGAAGCAATTCGCCATGAACACCGAACCCGACTTCTCTGAGTTGTCTGCCGAGGCGCAGGGTCGCGTCGATGACGTGTGCGATGCCCTGGAAGCGGCTTGGCAGAAAGTGGTGACTCGCGCGGGAACGGGTCACGGAACTTCTGCGGGTTGGCCAGAGATCGACTCGTTCGTGGCAAAGTTCTCGGGTCGCGAGCGTGTTGCCGCTCTGCGCGAGCTGGTGCCGATTGATGTCTCGTACCGCCGACAGTGCGGCGTGCCGATCGCGATTGGGGACTACGCGCGGTTCACGGAACTCGACTCGGAATGGCTGGCCGAAATCGTGTTGGATCCCGACGGCGCGACGCGACGGCACTCTGTTCCGAGCAGCGTGCCGTCATAGCCCGCTCCCAAACCGAAGCTGCCGCCGCCGCCGACGTGGGCGGTGTTTGTCGAGCGGCTGGTGAAGAGCGGTGTCTTCGACCGGCAGACATTGGATCGCGAGATCACGTCGGTTCCGCAGGGCGATTCCACAGCGGCCACACTCGGCGAGCGACTGGTCTCGCGCGGGCTGCTCACGCCGTTTCAATTGGACAGCCTGCTGCGAACGGCCAAACCGGGTTTGGTACTCGGTGAGTACGTCATTCTCAGTCCGTTGGGCCGAGGTGGCATGGGGGCCGTCTACAAAGCGCGGCATCGGCGCATGGACCGCCTCGTGGCGCTGAAGGTGCTGCCGTCGTCGGCCGCTCACGATCCGCACGCGGCCAGCCGGTTCAGTCGCGAGATTCGCGCGGTCTCACGGCTGTCGCATCCGAACATCGTGGCGGCTCACGATGCGGGCGAAGACTCCGGCGTCGCGTATCTCGTGATGGAGTGCATCGACGGCACCGATCTCTCGTCGTGCGTGCGAACTCATGGGCCGCTCAGCGTCGCTCACGCAGTCGAAAGTGTTGCTCAAGCCGCCGAGGGATTGGAGTACGCACACCGACAGGGAGTCATCCATCGCGACATCAAGCCATCGAATCTGATCCTGTGCCATGCTCCCGTGGAAGTATTAAACGGAACAGGTGCAACACTGTTCGGCACTCGGGTTGCTTTGTTGGTGGATGTGATCTGACGGGTTGGTTTGAGTCGCGGTCGGAGAGGTTGGAGAGGTTGGTCGGGGCTTCGGCCAGCGCGGGGTGGTGGTCTGG
>Ga0114966_10000673_pt1 | contig 32785 bp, 29 predicted proteins | sample M_130207_XF_Meta_FD_87029 | JGI IMG/M metagenome (GOLD analysis project Ga0114966, IMG submission 87029) | Freshwater microbial communities from Lake Montjoie, Canada to study carbon cycling - M_130207_XF_MetaG | ecosystem: Environmental > Aquatic > Freshwater > Lake | place: Lake Montjoie... | reverse complement strand
TGAACACGCACAAGCGTGCGTTGTTGTCCGCCTACGACAAGTCAGGCATCGTCGAGCTCGCCCAGGGGCTCGTCGAGCTGGGTTGGCAGTTGGTCTCCTCGGGAGGCACCGCGATCGCGATCGCGGCGGCCGGGATACCGGTGGAGGATGTGGCGGCGGTGACCGGTTCGCCGATCATGCTCGGCCATCGCGTGGTGACGCTGCATCCCAAGGTGCACGGCGGCATCCTCGCCGACCTCGACGACGAGACGCACCTTGTCGACCTCGCCACGCACGGCATCGAGCCGTTCGGTCTCGTCGCGGTGAACCTCTACCCGTTCACGAGCGAGCCCGGCATCGAGCTCATCGACATCGGCGGGCCCACCATGGTGCGCGGCGCAGCGAAGAACCACGCGCACGTCGGCGTGCTCGTCGATCCGGCCGACTACCCGCGCGTGCTCGACGAGTTGCGCGCGAACGGTGAGCTGGGTGCCGACATGCGTCGGTCGCTCGCCCGCAAGGCGTTCGCGCACACCGCGGCCTACGACGCGGCCATCGTCACGTGGTTCGACGAAGTCGATCGTGTCGCCGCTGGCGACGACGCCGACCCGCTGCCCACCTCGTTGCACTACGCGCTCGACCGGGCCCAAGACCTTCGTTACGGGGAGAACCCGCACCAGGTCGGCGCGCGGTACCGCCATCATGGACGGGGCGGCTGGTGGGACACCGCGATCCAACATGGCGGCAAGGAGCTGTCGTACCTCAACCTCTACGACACCGAGGCCGCATGGCGCCTCGTGCAGACCCTGGGCGACGGGCCGGCGGTCGCGGTGATCAAGCATGCGAACCCATGTGGTGTCGCGGTGCACGACGACATCACCGAGGCGTACATCCGCGCGCACCAATGCGACGAGATCTCCGCGTTCGGCGGCATCGTGGCGATCAACCGCATCGTGCCCAAGTCGTTGGCCGAGGCATTGGCGACGGTGTTCACCGAGGTGGTCGTCGCTCCGGGCTTCGAACCCGATGCGCTCGACGTGCTCACCAAGAAGAAGAACCTGCGGGTGATCGAGGCCAAGCCGCCGACGTGGCCCACGCTCGATGTTCGCTCCATCGACGGAGGGTTCCTCGTGCAAACCCTCGATCGCGTTTCGCTCGACCGCGCCAACTGGCGCGTGGTCACCGAGCGGTCACCGTCCGACACGGAATGGGTCGATCTCGAGCTGGCCTGGAAGGTCGCCGCGCGTGTCACCTCGAACACCATCGTGCTCGTGAAGGACGGCCAAGCTGTCGGCATCGGCGCCGGGCAGCAGAACCGCCGCGACTCGGGTCGCATCGCCGCCGAGAAGGCGGCGGGTCGTGCGCAGGGCGGGGCCTGCGCGAGCGACGCGTTCTTCCCGTTCCGCGATGGTCTCGATGCCGCCGCCGAGGCCGGCGCCACCGCGATCATCCAGCCCGGCGGGTCCGTACGTGACCAAGAAGTGATCGATGCCGCCAACGACTACGGCATGGCCATGGTGTTCACCGGCGAACGTCACTTCCGTCACTGATGAACCGCTCGAACCAACCATCCAGCACGCCGTCCCGAGCCGCGAGGAGATCGCGATGACCGCACAGTTCTTGGCCGGTGGGCCGGTGGCCGACGCCGTGCTGGCCGATGTGCGCGCGCGTGTCGCCGCATTGGCCCGCAAGGGCATCACGCCTGGGCTCGGCACTATCCTCGTAGGTGAGGACGGAGCGAGTGCGGGCTATGTCCGCAAGAAGCACGAGACCTGCGAGCAGGTGGGCATCAACTCGTTCCACATCGGGCTGTCCGCCGACGACGGGCAGCATGCGCTGATGGACGCGGTGGCCCAGTTCAACCGCGACCCTGCGGTGCATGCGTACATCGTGCAGTTGCCGGTGCCCGAGGGCTATGACTCCACCGCGGCGCTGCTCGCGATGGACCCGGCCAAAGACGCCGATGGGCTGCACCCGGTGAACCTCGGCAAGCTGGTCTTGCAGGAGGATGGTCCGGTGCCATGCACGCCGGCCGGCATCCAGGCGATCTTCGTGCACTACGGCGTCGAGATCGCCGGGCGCGAGGTGTGCGTCGTCGGCCGCGGGCCCACGCTCGGACGGCCTCTGTCGTTGCTCCTCACGATGAAACGGCCCGGCGCGAACGCCGCGGTCACCGTGGTGCACACCGGCGTGAAGAACCTCGCCGACTACACCCGTCGCGCGGACATCGTGGTGGCCGCGGCGGGCGTGCCTAGCTGTGTCACCGGTGACATGGTGAAGCCGGGAGCGATCGTGGTCAGCGGGGGCATCTCGTGGGAGGGACGCAAGCTGCTCGCCGACGTCGACGAGTCGGTGAACGACGTGGCGTCGTGGGTCACCCCGCGGCTCGGTGGCGTGGGCCCCACGACGGTGGCGATGCTCCTGCGCAACACCGTCGAGGCCGCGGAACGCTCGACCTTCTAGGCGTACTCGGCCATCAGGTCACTGCGCCTCCCGCGGCGGATGCGTTGAACTTCGCGATCACGGGACGCGTCACGGTGTAGACGTTCGCAGCGATCGGCCAGCCGGCATAGTGCGCGAGATGGACGATCCAGGCTTCGATCGCTGCGACGTCGAGGTCGCCGCTGACGAGTGCGTTCTCGACGTGGATCGCGAGCGCCGGACCGGGCGAGAACGCAGTGCACGTGAGCGAGACGAGTCGGCGGTCGCGCACCGACAGCTCGGGACGGCTCCAGATCTCGCCGAAGACATGGTCCTTGGTGAGGTCGAGGAACCCACCCTCGTCGGTGCGCGACGGCGGAGCGCTGTTCATGACCTGACGCCACATCTCGTCGCCCACTGCCTTGTCCATCACGCCCCCCGGATACTCGTGTGCCGCATCCTAGGGAAGCTCTAGCCTGCTCGACGTGACCAAGATCCGTGACTTGCTGGCCGCGGGCCCGACAATCTCGTTCGAGTTCTTCCCGCCCAAGACCGACACCGCGATGCGTGCGCTCGACGCCGCGCTCGAGGAACTCAGCCTCGTCGAGCCGTCGTTCGTGTCGGTCACCTACGGGGCTGGTGGGTCGACGAAGGATCGCACTCGCTCGATCGTTCTCGGGATCAATGAAACCCGACCTTTCCCCGCGATGCCGCACCTCACATGCATGAGCCACACCAAGGCCGAGGTCATCGACCTGCTCGATGACTACGCCGACCATGGCATCGAGAACGTCCTCGCGTTGGCCGGCGATCCGCCCACCGACGCCGACACACCGCTCGGTGAGTTCCGGTATGCCCTCGAGCTCGTCGAACTGGTGCGCGACAAGGGCGATTTCTCGGTCGGGGTGGCGGCGTTCCCCGAACTGCACCCGCGCTCGCAGGGCCGTTCGGCCGACGATCGTCAGCACCTCGCGGCCAAGCTCGAGGTGGCCGACTTCGCCATCACCCAGTTCTTCGCCGACGCCGACGACTACGGACGCCTCCTCGACGATCTCGACGCCCTCGGGGTCACCAAGCCGGTGCTGCCGGGAATCATGGCGCCCAACAACCCGGCGGGGTACCGGCGCATGGCCGCCATGAACGGCACGCGTGTCCCCGAGGCGTTGCTCGCCCGTATCGACGCGGCCGACGCGGCCGACGCGATCTCCCTTGCGGTCGAGGCCACGACTCAGCAGTGCTTGCGCCTGCGGGAACTGGGCGCGCCTGGGTTGCACTTCTACACGCTCAACCGGTCCGAGCTCACTCGTCGCGTGCACGCCAACCTGGTGGGCTGACCGCTCTGCACTTGTCTGCAACATGACTACTTCGGGTCGAACGGACTAGCCTCGGGACGAACCTGCCAACCGGAGTGCACCGACCGATGAGCGACCCAACCGCGAAGATCATCTACACCCTCACGGACGAGGCGCCCGCGCTGGCGACGTACTCGTTCCTGCCGATCATCGACGCGTTTGCCGGCGCCGCCGAAGTCGCGGTGGAGTCGCGTGACATCTCGGTCGCGGCGCGCATCCTGGCGCTCTTCCCTGATCACCTCACCGAAGCGCAGCGGGTCGGCGACTCGCTCACCGAGCTCGGCGAGCTGTGCCTCAAGCCCGAGGCCAACATCATCAAGCTCCCCAACATCAGCGCGTCGCTGCCGCAGCTGAAGGCGGCCATCGCCGAGCTGCAGGCGAAGGGCTATGCCCTGCCCGACTACCCCGACGACCCGGCAGACGACACCGCTCGCGACATCCGGGTCCGATACGACAAGGTCAAGGGCAGCGCGGTCAACCCGGTGCTCCGCGAGGGAAACTCCGATCGTCGGGCCCCGGCGTCGGTCAAGGCCTACGCAAAGCACAATCCGCACTCGATGGGGGCGTGGTCATCCGACTCCGAGACCCACGTCTCGGCCATGAGCGAAGGTGACTTCTACGGCAACGAGAAGGCGATCACGGTCGCGGCCGACACCACGTTCCGCATCGAACACGTCGCCGACGACGGCACGGCCACGGTGCTGAAGAAGGCCGCGCCCCTCTTGGCGGGCGAGGTCATCGACGCCACGGTCATGCGCGTCGAGGCACTCGCGGCGTTTATCACCGAACAGATCGCGGTCGCCAAGGCCACGGGCGTGCTGTTCTCGGTGCACCTCAAGGCCACCATGATGAAGGTCTCCGACCCGATCATCTTCGGCCATGTGGTCCGCGCGTTCTTCCCGAAGCTTTTCGCCGAGCACGGCGCGCTGCTCGAGTCGGCGGGCATCAACCCGAACGACGGTCTCGGCACGATGCTGCAGGTCGCACAGACCCTTCCCGCCGAGCAGCGCAAGCTCATCGAGGATGCCGTCGCCCAGGGCCTGGCCGATGGCCCGGCGCTCGCCATGGTCGACTCCGATCGCGGCATCACCAACCTCCATGTCCCGAGCGACACCATCGTCGACGCGTCGATGCCCGCCATGATCCGTTCGTCGGGGAAGATGTGGAACGCCCAGGGCCAAGAGCAGGACTGTAAGGCTGTGCTGCCCGATCGCTCCTACGCCGGCATCTACCAGGTCGTGATCGACGACTGCAAGGCCCACGGCGCGTACGACCCGGCCACGATGGGGTCGGTACCGAACGTCGGCCTCATGGCGCAAGCCGCCGAAGAGTATGGCTCGCACGACAAGACCTTCGAAGCTGCGTCGCCGGGCACGATCCGTATCGTCGATGATGCGGGCCACGTGCTGCTCGAGCAGCACGTCGAAACCGGCGACATCTTCCGGGCCTGCCAGGCAAAAGACCTCCCCATCCGCGACTGGGTGCGCCTCGCCGTCGATCGGGCTCGCGCCACCGGCGCACCCGCGGTGTTCTGGCTCGACAAGAATCGGGCGCACGACGCTCAGCTCATCACCAAAGTCGAGACGTACCTGAAGGATCACGACACCTCGGGCCTCGAGATCCACATCTTGGCTCCCGTCAAGGCGATCACGTTCTCGCTCGAGCGCATCCGCAGGGGGGCCGACACCATCTCGGTCACCGGCAACGTGCTGCGCGACTACCTCACCGACCTCTTCCCCATCATGGAGCTCGGTACCAGCGCCAAGATGCTGTCGATCGTGCCGCTCCTCAACGGCGGCGGCCTGTTCGAGACGGGCGCCGGTGGTTCGGCCCCGAAGCACGTGCAGCAGTTCAACAAGGAGAACCACCTGCGCTGGGATTCGCTCGGCGAGTTCCTTGCGCTGGCCGTGGCCTTCGAGCACCTGGCCCACCGCACGGGCAATGCGCGCGCGCAGCTCCTGGGCGACACCCTCGATGCGGCCACCGGCGACCTGCTCGAGAACCGCAAGTCGCCGTCGCGGCGGGTGCGCGAGCTCGACAACCGGGGCAGTCAGTTCTACCTCACCATGTACTGGGCCAGGCACCTCGCCACCCAGACCAGCGATACGGTCATGGCCACGAAGTTCGCGCCGCTCGCCGAGGCGCTCGCCGCAAACGAGCAGAAGATCGTCGACGAGCTGAACGCCGTGCAAGGCGCTCCGTGCGATGTCGGTGGCTACTACTACCCCGACTTCGCGCTCGCGACGGCAGCCATGCGCCCGAGCCCCACGTTCAACGCGGCTATCGCCGCGCTCTGACCCGGTTGGGCCGAGGCCCAAGGCCCATCGGTAATCTCAACCTGCAAACCCCCCACGTCTATCAGGAGCCTCCCTTGGCGAAGAAGCCTGTGCGTGTAGCGGTCACCGGCGCAGCCGGCCAGATCGGCTACGCCCTTTTGTTCCGCATCGCGAGCGGTGCGATGCTCGGTCCGGATCAGCCGGTCATCCTGCAGTTGCTCGAAGTCGCCCCGGCGCTGAAGGCGCTCGACGGCGTGCACATGGAGCTCGAGGATTGCGCCTTCCCGTTGCTCGCCGGTGTGGTCAAGACCGACGACCCCAATGTCGCGTTCGCCGATGCGGACTATGCGCTGCTCGTCGGCGCGATGCCGCGCAAGGCCGGCATGGAGCGCAGCGATCTGCTGTCGGCCAACGGTGGCATCTTCAAGCCGCAGGGCAAGGCCATCTCCGATAACGCGAAGAAGAGCATCAAGGTGCTCGTGGTCGGCAACCCGGCCAACACCAATGCGTTGATCGCGATGAACAACGCCCCGAACATCAAGGTGAAGCAGTTCACGGCTATGACCCGGCTCGACCACAACCGGGCCATCAGCCAGATCGCCAACAAGCTCGGCGTTCCCCTGACCAAGGTCACCAACATGACCATCTGGGGCAACCATTCGGCCAGCCAATATCCCGACCTGTTCCACGCAAAGGTCGGGGGCAAGAACGCAGCCGAGCTCGTCGACGATCAGGCCTGGATCGACGGCACGTTCATCCCCACCGTGGCCAAGCGCGGCGCGGCCATCATCGAGGCCCGCGGCGCCTCATCGGCTGCATCCGCGGCCAACGCGGCGATCGACCACATGCGTTCGTGGGCTCTCGGTACCGCTGCGGGTGATTGGGTGTCGATGGCCGTGCCCAGCGACGGTAGCTACGGCGTGCCGAAGGGCCTCATCTCGTCGTTCCCGTGCGTGTGCGAGGGTGGCAGGTACACCATCGTCAAGGGCCTCGAGATCGACGCCTATAGCCGGGCGAAGATCGACGCGTCGGTGGCCGAGCTCGAAGAAGAGCGCGAAGCCGTACGCGACCTCGGGCTCATCTGACCCCCGGTCACGCACCCACATACCGGGCTTGCGCCGGACGCGGCCGAAGTCATGGGTCAGTCGTTCGGCGTGGGCTCGTACCTCGGGCAGCTCCGGCGTGTCACCACTCCGTGGACGAGCGCACCTCGGCGAAGGTGTCGCTGATGCCGCGCAGCGCGGGCTGGGCGTGGGCGAGGGCCAACGTGTCGCCCTCGATGGCCAACCGGCCGTTCATGAACGCGCGTTGGGCGCTGAGTTCGCCGCGGGCGATGGCCGTTGCGGTGTCGCGGTCGGCGACAAGCCGCACGTTCGGGTCGGTGGCCGCACCGGTGCGGTACCGCACCCGACCGTCGCGGTAGGACACGTGGTAAGTGAACGAGTCGACGACGTGCTCGACGCACAACTCGAGCTGGCCGCTCACGGCTAGCGGCGCTGCTGCAGCATCGAGGGCGTCGACCCATTGGTCGGTCAGAAACCTGGCCATCGAACAAGCGTGCCACGTCACGTCGGTGTTCCCTCGATCGTGCGAGCGTGCGAAGCTGACCGCATGACGCGCGCCCTGGGCCCGGCCGACGAGAAGCGGCACGTGCCACTGGACGATCCGGGGTGGTGCGAGGCCTTCACGTTCGACTTCGTGGCCGACGACGCGACCATCGCAGGCGCGCTCGGACTCGTGCTGTTCCCGGAGTTCGCGCGTTGCACGTTCTGGACGTGCCTCGCCGGGGACCGCCAGTTCCTCACCATCGTCGAGTCCGACCTGGCGATGCCGCGCGACCTCGAACTGCGCGCCCCCGGACTCTGGTTCGAGATCCAGGTGCTCGTGCCCGGGGACCACGCGATGGTCGGGCTCGAGGCGTTTGCCGTTGGCCTCGACGACCCGGCGGACGCGCTCGGTCGATTGTGGGGTGACCGCGTGCCGTTCGGCCTCGACCTGGAGTGGGACGGCGGTTTGTCGCCGATCGACCAGCCGTTGGTGGGGACCGACGGCTACGAGCTCATGTGTCGAGTGCACGGCGAGGTGCTGGTGGCCGAAGCCCGCATCGAGTTCGACGGGTTCGGCTCGCGGTCGCACACCTGGGGCACCCCGCACCCATGGACGCGTCCTTGGCAACGGATCGTGCACGGGGACGCGGTCGCGTGGCCGCAACAGGTCCCCGGTCAGGCGACGGTGCTCGCGAACGCACCGATGCGGGTGTCGTTCCCCGACGGGACCGCGTGCCAGGTCGACCGGGCGCTCGCCACCGTTGCGGTCCCGGGCTCGCCGTCGGGCGACCCTCGCCAGCCCGCCTGGATCGAACGGAACCTCCCATGTTGATCGACGTCAACGGCCTCGAGCTGTGGGTCGAGGACCACCCGCCCTCCAGCGCCGGCCTGCACGAGGTACCGATCCTTCTGCTTTCGGGCAGCGACGCGACCACGTTGCGTTGGCCGCCCGCGCTGATCAACGCGCTCAGCAACGCCCGCCACCGGGTGGTGGCCTTCGACCCGCGCGACTGCGGGGCCAGCACCAAGATCGACCCCGACACGCCGTACCGACTCGACGCGCTCGCGGCCGACGCGCTCGGCGTGCTCGACGTGCTCGGTATCGCCCGGGCTCACGTGGTCGGCTACTCGATGGGCGGCGCAGTCGCGCAGGTGCTCGCGTTCGATGCGCCCGAGCGCGTGGCGACGCTCACGCTCGTATCGACCACTCCCGGCCTCGGCGACGATCGATTGCCGTTCGCGTCCGACTGGTTCGTCGAGCGCATGACCGAGCGGCTCTTCGCGGCGCCGCCGCGCACGACCGACGAACGCATCGCATGGATCGTCGATCTCTACCGGCTGCTTGCCGGCACCCGTCACCCGTTTGACGAGGAAGGCCAGCGGGCGCTCGCCGCGGCCGAGCTCGAGCGTTGCTGGTATCCCGAGAGCGGCCACGGGCTCGCGGTGGGGGCATCGCCCTCACGCCTCGATCGGCTGGGCGAGATCGGCGCGCCGACGCTCGTGATCCATGGCAGTGCCGACCCGGTGTTCGCGCCCGCGCACGGCCATGCGCTCGCGGCCGGGATCCCCGACGCGCGCCTTGTCACCATTGACGGCTTGGGCCACGAGGTGTCGGCCCAGGATCTCGCGGGCCTGCTCCTCGCTCACGTCGCCCACTTCTCGTGAGCGACGCGGGTCAGGACTGGCTGGCGAGCTTGCGGTTCTTGACCTTCGCCTTGATGTAGTCGCGGTTCAGGTACGCGATGAAGTCGAGGCTGATCTCCTTGGGGCACGCGTCATGGCACTCGCCATGGTTGGTGCAAGAGCCGAAGTACTCCTCCATGGTCTCGACCATGGCCTCGGTGCGCTTCCAGCGTTCGGCCTGGCCTTGGGGCAACAGGTTGAGGTGCTGCACCTTGGCCGCGGTGAACAGCTGACCGGCCGAGTTGGGACACGCGGCCACGCACGCGCCGCACCCGATGCAGGCTGCGGCGTCCATGGCCGCGTCGGCCACGGACTTCGGCACCGGCGTGATGTTGGCCTCGGGTGCCGCACCGGTGTTCACCGAGATGAAGCCGCCGGCCTCGATGATGCGGTCGAGCGCGCTGCGGTCGACCGCGAGGTCGCGGATGACCGGGAAGGCCCGGGCCCGGAACGGTTCGATGGTGATGTGGTCACCGTCGCTGAACTTGCGCATGTGGAGCTGACACGTCGCGGTGCCCTTCTCCTTGCCGTGCGGCATGCCGTTGATGGTGAGGGAGCAGGTGCCGCAGATGCCTTCGCGGCAATCGCTCTCGAAGGTGATCGGTTCTTTGTTCTCGCCGATGAGTCGCTCGTTCACGACATCGAGCATCTCGAGGAACGATGCGTCGTCGGCGATGCCGCGGGCTTCGTAGGTCTCGAAGCGACCCTGCGCGTCGGGGCCGTCCTGTCGCCAGACCTTGAGCGTGAGGTTGAGGTGCTTGGACATGATCGAAACCTCTACTTGTAGGACCGCGTCGAGGGGTGCACGACATCGAACGTGAGCTCTTCTTTGTGGCGGACCTGAGGCTTTCCGTCGCCCGTCCATTCCCATGCCGCGACGTGCGCGAAGTTCTCGTCGTCGCGCGACGCCTCGCCGTCGTCCTGGTGTTCCTCGCGGAAGTGCCCTCCGCAGGACTCTTCGCGCTCAAGCGCGTCGCGGGCAAGCAGCATGCCGAGCTCGAAGAAATCGTCGACGCGGCCGGCCTTTTCGAGCGACTGGTTGAGCGTGTCGCCCGAGCCGAGCACGCGGACGTTCGTGCGGAACTCGTTGTGCAGCGCCGAGATCTCGGACATCGCCTTTTCGAGCCCGGGCTGGTTGCGAGCCATGCCCACGTGTTCCCACATGATCTTGCCCAGCTCACGGTGGTAGTGGTCGACCGACTTGGTGCCCTTCACCGACAACCACTGCTTGGTCTGGTCGGTGACCTGATCGATCGACTCGGTGAACGCGGGGTGCGTGGTGTCGGGGGCCTTCTTGCCCAGCAGGTCGGCCAGGTAGCTGCCCACCGTGTACGGCGCCACGAAGTAGCCGTCGGCCAGGCCTTGCATGAGGGCCGACGCACCGAGGCGGTTGGCGCCGTGGTCGGAGAAGTTGGCTTCGCCCAGCACGAACAAGCCGGGCACGTTCGACATGAGATTGTAGTCGACCCACAGACCGCCCATCGTGTAGTGCACGGCGGGATAGATGCGCATGGGAACGCGGAACGGGTCGTCGCCCGTGATGCGTTCGTACATCTGGAGCAGGTTGTCGTAGCGATCCTCGATCGCCGGACGGCCGTCGCGAGCGATGGCTTCGGCGAAGTCGAGGAACACACCGTTCTTGAGCGGACCCACGCCGCGGCCTTCGTCGACCACGGTCTTGGCATTGCGGGAGGCCACGTCGCGGGGCACGAGGTTGCCGAACGACGGGTACTTGCGCTCGAGGAAGTAGTCGCGTTCGGCTTCGGGGATCTGATCCGCGGCCCGGCTCTCGTCGTGCGACGTGGGGACCCAGATGCGTCCGTCGTTGCGGAGCGATTCGGACATGAGGGTGAGCTTGGACTGGAACTCGTCGCTCGCCGGGATGCACGTGGGGTGGATCTGCGTGTAGCAAGGGTTCGCGAACAATGCGCCCCGGCGGTGAGCGCGCCACGCTGCGGTCACGTTGGACATCTTGGCGTTTGTGCTGAGGTAGTAGACGTTGCCGTAGCCGCCCGTGGCGAGCAGCACGGCGTGGCCGGCGTGCGCCGTGACCTGACCGGTGACCACATTGCGCACCACCACACCCGACGCTCGGCCGTCGGCCACCACGAGGTCGAGCATCTCGCTGCGCACGTTCAGCTCGACGTGGCCGAGCGAGACCTGGCGCATGAGAGCGCTGTACGCGCCGAGCAACAACTGCTGGCCGGTCTGGCCGCGCGCGTAGAACGTGCGCGATACCTGTGTGCCGCCGAAGGAGCGGTTGTCGAGGCGGCCGCCGTATTCGCGGGCGAATGGCACGCCTTGCGCGACGGCCTGGTCGATGATGTTCACCGACACCTCGGCCAGCCGGTGCACGTTGGCCTCGCGGGCGCGGTAATCGCCGCCCTTGACGGTGTCGTAGAACAGCCGGTGCACGCTGTCGCCGTCGTTCTTGTAGTTCTTCGCGCCGTTGATGCCGCCCTGCGCGGCGATGGAGTGAGCACGCCGCGGGGTGTCGTGGAAGGTGAAGAGCTGGACCTTGTAGCCGAGCTCACCGAGCGATGCGGCCGCGGCTGCGCCCGCGAGACCCGAGCCGACGACGATGACGTTGAACTTGCGCTTGTTGTTGGGGTTGACGAGCTTGGAAGAGAACTTGTGGTTGGTCCACTTGTCCTCCATGGGCCCGGCCGGGACGTTGGACTTCAGTTCACCGATCATGTCAGTGCCCCGCTTCCTTCTCGGTTGAAGCGCCTTCGGTTCCGCTGCACACCTTGAGGTGGCCTTCCTGGGCGGCTGCGCGCGGCTTGCAGTTGTTTTCGTTGAAGAACCCGGTCACGGCGGCGATGGGGAAGCTCAAGTTCCCGATGAGGATGATCGTTGCGAATCCGCCGGCGAGGTTGCGCCGCACCTTGTTGATGGACGGGCTGTTGATCCCGAGGCTCTGGAACATCGAGTAGACGCCGTGGAAGATGTGGATGGACAGCGCCACGTTGGCCACGATGTAGATGATCGCGACGGGGATGGTGCTCAAGCTCTCGGTGAGGTTGTGGTAGACGTCGCCCCGGACGTACGTATCGCCGAGGAACACGCCCCAGGTGAGGTCCATGATGTGGAACACCAGGTACAGGGCGATGATGGTTCCGGTCCAGCGCATCGAGCGGCTGGCGAAGTTCGCGGCGGCGTAGTTGCGCGGGCTTTGGTACTTGCTGTTCGACGTCATGTTCATGCGGGTGAGCGTGACGGCCGAGTGGATGTGCAAGGCGAACGCGCCCATGAGGCCGAGGCGCATGACCCACAGGACGAACGTCCGGGGGGCGAGATGGCCGCCGAGTTCACGGAGCGCCTCACCGTAGGCGTTCACCTGGTTCGGCCCCTCGTACATGTGGAGGTTGCCGATCATGTGCACGAGAACGAACCCGAGCAGCGCGGCGCCCGTGAGCGCCATCACCCATTTCTTGCCTATCGCCGTCTGGTAGATGCTCAGCGGGAAGGGGAGCGGGCGCGCCTTCTGGTGAATGGGATCGACCCGACCGGGCCGCAAAGTCTGGGACATAGGGCAGGATCCTCCGAAGCGTGCACTAGCACCCTGGCGAGGCGAGCCGCATGGCATCGGCCGTCAGGCGCTTAGCGATGGCGAAGTTACCCGGGGAACCGCCGACACGACGAACTAAGCGGGTCGGTGATGCCGAAGACCGATGACGCTGCGGTAGCGGTTGGTCACGAGGAGGTCGTCAACTGCGAGCTCGAGCTCGAGGGTGACCGGCCCGACGGTGCTCGGCACGATCCACTCGATCTGCCCGATCCGGGTGCAGTCGTCGGCTGCGATGTCACCCGTCCACTCCCATCTGCGCGGACCGAGGGGGGTATCGATCCGAGCCCGGACGACCCCGGCGGGGCGCCCCGAGCGTTCGTCGCTCACCACGTGCACCTCGAGCACGATCTCGTCGCCCGGTTTGAGGAGCGGGGGGAGAAGGTCGGCGACGACGATCACCGGCCGGCACGCGGCGACGAACGCGTGCCATGCGAGCTTGGCGCCACCCGTGGCGTCGAGCAGGCCGAAGCCGATCTGCGGCGTGACGTCCTGCCAGCGGTACGCACAGAAGCCGCCCGTGGGCTTGTACTTGAGGCGGCGCAGCGTCTCGATGGTTCGGGCCACCACCTCGGCCTGGTGGACCTGGGTTGCGTCGCGCCACGCGTCGTAGCTCGCGTAGGAATCGGGGGGCACGACCCGCACCATGGTGTCGACGTCGAGGCCGTGGTGTTCGGCCAGGTAGGCCCAATCGAGGTTCGGCCAGAACTCGTCCGCGACGAAGGGCCGCGTGTCGGGCGCGGCCTGAGCGCCGAACGCCGACACGAACCGCACATGCCGGGGGATGCGTCGCGCGAAGCGTGCGAGGTCGGCCGCTTGCCCGTGATACCAGCCGAACCAGAGATGGGCATCGGTGCCGTCGAGTTGCGGGAGGTGCGGGGCGACGCCCGAATGGGCGATGACCGGTCGTGACTGGTCGTTCCGCTGGAGCACCCGTTTGAGTGAGCGATCGAGGACGGTGCGGTTCCACGTCGGGAGCTGCTGACGAAGGAACCCGGGACTGACCGCGGCGTCGCGGGGCTCTCCGGCGAGGTAGGGCTCATCGTGCGCGCACCAGAGGAACACGGACGGGTGATGGCCGAGCAGGTCGACCGCCTCGCGTGCTTGGCGCGCCGCCTGGGTGCGCACACCGCGCGAGTAGCGGTGCACGAGCGGGAGGTCCTGCCACACGAGCAGGCCCAGCTCGTCGGCGATGTCGTAGAAGTCGGGGCGGGTGATGTGGGCGTGCACGCGCACGAGGTCGAGTCCGGCGTCGCGGATGGCCCGCAACGTGCTCACGATGTCCTCGCGTGGCACGTGGGCCAGATCTGTGTGTAACGGCGAGAGGGCGACTCCCTTGAGGAAGAGGAGTTCGCCGTTCACGCTCGCGCGCCAGTTTCGTAGCTCGATGGTGCGGAAGCCGGTGCGCCAGCGGCGATGGTCGCTCATCTCGCCGTTGTCGAGCCGGACTTCGACGCGCACGTCGTGCAGCACCTGGGTACCGAGCGCGTGCGGCCACCATCGTTCGACGCTCGGCACGTTGACGGACCACTCGATCTGGTTCTCGCCGGTGGCGAGTGACACGGCGTGCTCGTGCTCGATGCCCGCCACGAGGGTGTGCAGCGTGACGGTGCGAGCTTCGACGGTGTCGACCACGAGGCGCATGGCCAACGCGCCGCGCTCCTCGTTGGCGTCGGCGCAGATCACCCGCCCGTGGCGGATCGCTACGGGGCCGGTCTCGACGATCCGCACCGGTTGCCAGATGCCCGCGGGGTTCCAGCTGCGGGGGAGGTGGTCGCCGTCCTGGAATGCCCCGGTGAGCGAGCGTTTCTCGCCCGGGTCATTGACGGGCGGGCAGCTGACCTCGACCGCGAGCACGTGGGCCGTGTGCTCGTGGAGCTGGTCGGTTATCTCGAAGCTGTGGGTGAAGAAGTAGCCGTCGGTGTCGCCGATGTAGGAACCGTCGAGCCAGACGTCGCCCTGGGCGAACACGCCGTCGAGTTCGATCCATGCTCGTGATTCCGGAGCCGGCGCCGGGTGCTCGAAGCGGTGGCGATAGAGGAGCGGCCCGTCGGTGTTCGCGAACTCGGCGGTGGTCCGCCAATGTCCGGGTATGTCGATCGCCGGCCAACCGGTGTCGTCGAACTCGTTCAGGTGAAACACGCGCCGGAGGTCCTCGTCGGCGAGTTGAGCCCTCCAGAGGCCGGACAGATCCACCGACGTGAGGGTAGTCGGCGCCCGCATGAGCTCTGCGTACCCCGCAGAACGGGCTGTTCGGTCCCTCAAGTCGACGAACGGCGTTCATCGTCCGACGCCATTGCCCCCGCGACCTCGACGACTTCATGTCGTTTCTGCTCGAAGGCCGGCAGGTACCCACGGCGCCGATCCTGGTCGAGGCACGCGCGGCACTAGCGTGACCGTATGACGAACCATCCGAGCACCCTCGGCGCGCTACGCGCCTCTGGTTGGCAGTCCCGTCCGGTCAAGGCCGAGCTGCGGCGCAACGCCATCGAGCGCATCCGCGCCGGCGAGCCGCTCTTCCCCACGGTGCTCGGGTACGAGCACACCGTGCTCCCGCAGCTCGAGAACGCGCTGCTCGCGGGACACGACGTCATCTTCCTCGGCGAGCGCGGGCAGGCCAAGACCCGCATGATCCGATCGCTCACCTCGTTGCTCGACGAGTGGATGCCGATCGTCGCCGGTTCGGAGATCAACGACGATCCGTATGCCCCGATCTCGCGGCACGCTCAAGACCTCGTCGCGGCCGAGGGCGACGACACGCCCATCGATTGGGTGCACCGCGAGAACCGCTACGGCGAGAAGCTGGCCACCCCCGACACGTCGATCGCCGACCTCATCGGCGAGGTCGACCCCATCAAGATCGCCGAAGGCCGTTACCTCTCCGATGAGCTGGTGCTGCATTACGGCCTCGTGCCGCGTACCAACCGCGGCATCTTCGCCATCAACGAGTTGCCGGATCTCGCGGAACGCATCCAGGTGGGTCTGCTCAACGTGCTCGAAGAACGCGATGTGCAGATCCGCGGCTTCAAGGTGCGGCTGCCGCTCGATGTGATGCTCTTCGCGTCGGCGAACCCTGAGGACTACACCAATCGTGGGCGCATCATCACGCCATTGAAGGACCGCTTCGGCGCCCAGATCCGAACGCACTACCCGCTCGATGCCGCCACCGAACTCACCATCGTCGAGCAAGAGGTCGAGCTACCCGACGACATCGCGGTCAGCGTGCCCGAGTTCATGGGCGAGATCATCGCGACGTTCAGCCAACTCGCCCGGGCCAGCTCGCACGTGAACCAGCGCTCGGGCGTGTCAGTGCGCTTGTCGGTGGCCAACTACGAGACGCTCGTTGCCAACGCCATGCGCCGTTCGCTCCGCACCAACGAGCGACTCGTCGTGCCGCGCGTCTCCGACCTTGATGCGCTCGCGTCGTCCACCACGGGCAAGATCGAGTTCGAGACCCTCGGCGACGGCCGCGAAGGCGAGATCCTCGAACATCTGGTGCGCGCCGCAGTGCTCACCGTATTCAAGGACTCCGTGCCGCCGATCACCCATCGCGCGGTGATCGAAGCGTTCGACAACGGGGTCAGCGTCAGCGCCGGAGAGGACATCTCCTCGGCCGACTACCTCGCCCTGATGAAGTTGATGCCCGCGCTCGATGCCCCCGTGCAGGCGTTGCTCGCCGATGAGCCCGACGCCGAGGCGCCCGAGGTGGTGGCCAGCGCCATCGAGTTCGTGCTCGAGGGCCTGCACCTCTCGAAGCGGCTCAACAAGGACGCGGCCGGCGGCCGCGCCCAGTACCGCTCCCGGGGCTGACCACTGCGCCCGACCCGGGCGGGTCGATCGGCCACCCGGGACCGTCATCGGATGACCACCGACTTCACCCCAGTGGCGTGGGCGCGACCTCAGGGAGGGTGCAGGTGCCCGCCGCCTTGTCATGGACCTTCACCATCCGCGCCTCGACGCGTCCGTGGCGGTCCTTGATCTTGTCGAGGCGCGTGGTGAGCTTGGCCGCGACATTCGCATGGCCGGCCGCCGCCTGTTTGTCGCGCAGGGTGCCGAGTCGCTGGTAGTTCTCGTGCAAGCGCTCGTCAAAGGCCTCGAGGCGTTCCCACACATGCTGGGCGCGTTCGCAGCGCTGCTCCGCCGTGGGCTTCGTCGTGGCTCCGGTGCTGCCGGTCTCGGCCGAGGCGGTGGCTGCCGCGCCGACGAGCAGCCCGCCGGCGAGCACGACGCCGGCGAGGGTCTTGCGAAAAGATGTGATGTTCATGTGGGTGTCCTTGGGTGCCCACGGACGATGTGTCCGATGAACAGATCGTGGAGGCCAGGTGTGAGGAGAACATGAGGAGCAAACCAACGTCTGATGAGTTGGCCCGGTGGCGTAGCACGCGGAGATCGGCCCGGCGTCAGCGGGCCAGTTCGGCCGTGACCGCAACGGCTCGTCGCGAGGCGTCGGCGCAGGCGGTCATGTCGTGAGGAGTGCCTGCAGGTAGTGGCCGCTGGCCTTGATCTTGCGGTCGCGATCGATGAGCCCCCGTGGCGCGTTGAAGCCGTACAGCCACTCGTAGCCATCGATGCCGGTGTCGTACAGGTAACCCGTGAGCGGAACTCCATCGGCGATCGCACGTTGCATCTCGATCACGGTGGACCGCAGCAACTCTTCGCGCCACTCGTCGTCGGTGGTGGTCACCCCATCGGCGGCAATCATGAGTGGCGTGGCGGGGGCCAGCTCGCCCAGGCGGCGCACGACCTCGCCAAGCTCCTCGGCGTTCGGGGCGAAGCCGGTCGCGTCGGTGCGCGCGGTGGCTGGGTACGGGCCGAGTTGGAGATCCTCGCCGAGCAACAATGGTGGGCGGTATGCGACACCGATGATGTCGAACGCGCCGGCCATCTCGGGACGGTCAAGCGACGCGCCACCCGGAACGTCGAGGACGCCTTCGCGGCGCGAGCGCAGGAAAAGGTCCCACATGACCGAATCCCAATGCTTGGCCTCGTTGCGCGCCTCGAGGGAGTTCGCGGCGCGAATGGTGGAGAGGCCCAGCACCACCATCACTGGCGCCTCGCCGCCCTGGAGCAGCTTCCACGCCGCCTGGTTCGCCTCGATCGCGCCGACGATCGCCTCGCGGGCCTGGTCGGGTCGGCGGCGACCAGGGGGGCGCGTGCCCACCAGGTACCCGCGGGTGGCCCACCCGATCGGGTCTTCGATCGGCACCCACCCGGCGACGAGATCCTCGAACCACTCGGCGCACCGGTCGACGTGGCGCGGCCAGAAGTACCCGCGTGCCTTGGCGTCGCGGAAGCCGCCCTCATCGTCGTGGAACCAGCCGGGAAGCGAACCGTTGTGCAACGTGATCCACGGCGCGAGGCCGGCGGCGCGGATGTCGCGGAGCACCTGCCGTTCGTGGGCGACGCGATCCGTGTCGATGATGCCGTCGCGGATCTCGAGGCGCGCCCACTCGATCGTGACGCGCACCGCGTTGGTGCCGAGCGTGGCGAGCAACGCCGCGTCGTCCGGGTGGTTGGTTGCCCAGCCATTTCCGTCGGCCGAGCGCGGGGCGTCGTTGTCGCGCTCCCAGGCCGACCAGTCGGCGTTGGGCGCAACGCCTTCCGAACCAACGGACGACGACGTGGTTCCCCAGACGAACGTGTCGGGGAACCCCGCGGCGCTCACGCGAACGTCATCGTGCCGGCATCGAACACCAGGCGATCAGCGACGAAGGTCTGGAACGTGGCGGTGTTGTCGTTCTCGATCCAGATCTTCACCTCGAGCGCCTCGCCCGGGATGACCGGCGAGGCGAACCGACCCGCCATGCCGACAAAGCGCTTCGGATCGCTGCCGCACACCGCGTGCAGCAACGCGCGGCCGGTGAATCCGTAGGTGCATAGGCCGTGCAGGATCGGGGTGTCGAAGCCGCCGAGCGCGGCGAACTGCGGATCACTGTGCAACGGGTTGCGATCGCCGTTCAGCCGGTACAGCAGGGCCTGATCGGTGCGGGTCTGGTACGACACGACGTGATCGGGGGCGCGCTCGGGGGCGACGAACTTGACCGATGGGCCGCGATCTCCACCCCAACCACCTTCGCCGCGGATGAACATCGAGGACGACGTCGTGAACAGCTTCTCGCCGGTGTTGATGTCGGTGGCCGTGGATTCCATGACCACGACTGCGGCCTTGCCCTTGTCGTAGATCGCGGCGATGCGCGACGACGCCGATGCGGCGCCGGTGACGGTGAGCGGCTTGTGCAGCGTGAACGACTGCTCGCCGTGGACCAGCATGGCCGGGTTGAACGAGCCGAGCGCCGCCAACGGGCCGGCGCCTTTCATCTCGCTGCGCAGGGACAGCACCACCACCATCGAGGGCAGGGCCTGCTGCTCGACTCCGTGCGAGTTCTCGGTCGTGAACTCGAGCTCGAAGCCGGTCGGGTCGGTCATGCCCGCACCGACGCCCAACGCGTAGAGGATGCTCGAGGTGGAATCCCAACTGAAGGTGGAGGGGCTGCCTTCGGCGCCTACGGCGTCAGGGTTGATTGGCATGTGCGGTCCTCGCGAATGTGAGGTGGATGCGGGCGAGGTCGCAGCGTAGCGGTCGGCCGATCACGCGAGCATGGGTTCGCGTGGCAGGCCGAGCAGCCGCTCGGCGATCACGTTGCGCAGCACCTGTGACGTTCCGCCGGCGATCGAGAGTGCTCGGCTGAACAGGTAGCTGTTCGTCCACATCGCGAGATGATCGTCGTCGAACACGGCGTCGGGACCGGCGATGCGCATCGCGAGGTCGGTCACCCGCTTGTCGTGTTCGCTCCCGAGGAGCTTGCCGACGTTGCCCTCTGCTCCGGGCTCGGCGCCTTCGAGTGCCTTGCCCACCCGGCGCAGACCGAGCAGGTCCATCGCCTGGTGATGCGCAACGAGTGCGCCGATCTCCTGGCGCACCGAGACATCGCCGGGGCAGTGGCGCGCCGCGAGGGCGAACAACCCGCGCGCACTGGTCGCGAAGGCTGCGGTGCCCGCGCCGGACAACGACACGCGCTCGTTGGCGAGCGTGGTCCGCGCGGCCGACCAGCCGTGGTCGAGCTCGCCGATGAGCGCGTCATCCGGTAGGAAGACGTCGTTGAAGAACACCTCGTTGAACGTCGGGTGACCGGTGAGCTCGCGCAGCGGTCGAACATCGAGCCCGGGCGCCGACATGTCGACCACGAAGCAACTGATGCCTTGGTGCTTCGGTGCGTTCGGGTTGGTGCGCGCCACGCACAAGCCGACGTTGGCGAGGTGCGCGATCGACGTCCACACCTTCTGACCGTTGAGCCGCCACCCGCCGGGAACCTTCTCGGCGCGCGTCGTGAGCGACGCGAGGTCGCTGCCCGCATCGGGCTCGCTGAACAGCTGGCACCACATGAACTCGCCGCGCAGTGATCCGCCGACCCACTTCTCCTGTTGTTCGGGCGTGCCGTAGGCGATGATGGTGGGGAGGTTCCACGACGCGAGGCCCATGTTTGGCTTACGTACTTTGCCGCGCAGCTCCTGTTCCACGACGAGTTGCTCGACCGGGCCCGCGCCGCGACCCCACGGTTCGGGCCAGTGGGGGAACAGGTAGCCGCTGTTGGCCAGCGCGTCCGGCTTGTCGTCGGACGCCAGCGCGGCATACCGCTCGACGAAAGCCCGCACCTGCGCGCGGAACGCGTCGGCAGCGGCACCGAGGTCGACCTCGGCGCCGCGAACGACTCCGCGCTCCGCGAGCTCGGCCGTGGCCGCGCGGTGGGCATTGATCGTGCCGAACGTGGCCGTGAGCGCTGTGGCGCGCCGGAACCACAAGTGTGCGTCGTGCTCGTAGGTGCAGCCGATGCCACCGTGCACCTGGATGTTCGTCTTCGCGCAGTTCTCGTAGGCCTCGAGCGCCACCGACCCGGCGATCGCACACGCAAACGCGCCCTGTTCGTCGATGCGGATGTCGGCGGCGGCATCGAGCGCGCGCACCGCGTCCCACGCGACGGCCGTGGCCAGCTCGGCTGAGGCCAGTGCATCGGCCAAGAGGTGTTTGACCGCCTGGAAGGATCCGATCACCCGACCGAACTGCACCCGCTGCTTCGCGTACGCGGTGGCGAGCTCGACGCAGGCCCGCGAGCCGCCGGCGGCTTCGGCCGCGCCGAGGGCGACACCGACGCGTTCGACGATGGCGGCGGCACCCTCGAGTCGTATGGCCGACGCGAGGGCGGCCGGGTTAAGTCCAACGTGCGCGCTGCGTCGCGTGCGGTCGATGTTGCCGCGCTCGGTGATCGTCACCCCTGGCGCACCGGCCGTGACGACGAGCGCGTCGTTCCCGTCGATCAGGACGAGCGTGTGCGCGTGCGTCGCGCCCAGGACGGCCCCGCCGACCCGGCCCACGCCGCCTATGCGCGAGCCGTCGGCGAAGCCGGGCAGCAGCGCGGCACGCGTGGCATCGTCGCCGGCCTGCGCGATGACATACGACGCAAGCACGGTGGGCAAGAACGGGCCGGGCAACAGCGCCGCACCTGTGGCCTCGAGCACCACGGCGAGCTCGGCCAGCCCGTAACCCGAACCGCCGTACTCCTCGGGCAGGTGAAGTCCGAGCCATCCGAGTGCCGCCATGTCGGTCCACAGCGGCCTGCCGTCGGTGTCCGCGTCGCGCGTGGCCCGAGCGAGGCCGAGCGCGTCGCGGCGCATGCAGAAGTCGGCGGCAACCGCGGCCAGCGCGCGGTGATCCTCGGTGATGGCGATCGCCATGGCAGCTCCCCCTGGAAGTCATCGGGCACTCGACATGTTGCGTCGGTCAGCCGACGGTACCCTCCCGCCCGGTACCCGTCAGCAGACGGCGTGTCCGAACACGGCAGGGGAGCGCATGGCTGAGCCACATCTGAACCAGCCGGGTGGTCTGCACCGGTCGTCGACGCACCCGCGCATCGCGGGCCGCGAGCTCGAGCTTCGTTCGATGGCCGACGCCATCCGCCGACTCATCGCGCTCACCGTGGACAGCGATGCTGACGTTGCGACCACGGCGAGCGCAGCGGCGCGCCTGCATGCGTTGGCGGACGAGCTCGCGCCGATGGTGCGCGAAGTGCATCCTCCGAAGCACAGCGGCATGGCGAACGACGGCGACGAGTCGAACCCGCATGATCACTTCCAGTTCGACGTGATGCTCGGCATCTACAACCCGCTCGCGCTACCGGTCGAGATGACCTGGGAGCCGCCGGTGGCTCGTGGCCGGGCCACGTTCACCTCGCCGTACGAAGGTCCACCCAACTGCGTGCACGGGGCGGTCATCGCCGGCGCGTTCGATCAGGTGTTCAACGTGGCGAACCTGAAGACCGGCGTGGCCGGCCCGACCGCCTATCTCCACGTCGACTACCGGCGCCCCACGATGCTGCTTCGGCCGCTGCTGTTCGAGGGCTGGGTCGACCACACCGAGGGCCGCAAGTCGTATTGCAAGGGGCGCATCATTCAGGACGATGTCGTCACCTGCGAGGCCGAGGGGCTCTTCATCCAGGTCGATCCCGAGCGCATCCGCAACCTGGGTGGTGTCTGAGTAGCCTTCGGTCATGAGACTGCGTCGTCGCGAGGTCCCCGATCCGTTGCGGTTCCGGTATTCGCGCTGGGACGGCCAGCAGCAGGGGTTCGAGCTCACCCCCGACGACATCCTCAGTCAGCTCACCGACGATCTGCTGTACCACGGCGATGTCAATGCAGCCTTGCGGCGCATGATGCAGAGCGGGTTCGACGACCGCAACGGCGAGCGCATCCAGGGCCTGCGTGAGATCCTCGAGAAGCTCCGGAAGGAGCGCAAGGAGCGGCTGGAGAACAACGATCTCGGCGGCGTCTACGACGAGATCGCGCAGGAGCTGCGCGACGTGCTCGACCGCGAGCGCGACGCCCTCGACCAGTACCAGCGCGATGCCGAGCAATCGGGCGATCAGCGGCGCGAAGAGATCGCGCAGAGCGTCTCCCAAGAGCGCAACCTCGAGCTCGATATGTTGCCCAACGACCTCGTGGGGCAGGTGCGTGGCCTGCAGAACTACGAGTTCGTGTCGCCCGAGGCGCGCCAGCAGTTTGAGGATCTCATGGATCGGTTGCGCCAGCAGCTGATGCAGCAGTCGCTCGACCAGATGACCGACGCCATGCAGAACATGTCGCCCCAGGACATGCAGCGCATGAAGGACATGCTCGCCGAGCTCAACAACATGTTGCAGCAACGCCAACAGGGCCAGGAGCCGGACTTCGCCGGCTTCATGGAGCGCTACGGCGACTTCTTCCCCGAGAACCCCGAGACGCTCGACGAGCTCCTCGAGGTCATGGCGCAGCGCATGGCGGCCATGCAGCAGATGCTGAACTCGATGACTCCCGAGCAGCGCTCGCAGCTCCAGCAGCTGAACGAGATGCTCATGGAGGACATGGATCTCCGCTGGCAGATGGATCAGCTCGGCGACAACTTGCGCCAGATGTTCCCGCAGATGGGCTGGGAGCGCAGCCAGAAGTTCCAGGGCGGCCAGCCGCTCGGCTTCTCCGAGGCCATGGAGATGATGCAAGAGCTCGGCGACCTCGATCAGCTCGAGCAGATGTTGCGCGGCACGTCCAATCCGGGCGCCCTCGCCGAGGTCGACACCGATCGGGTGCGCGAGCTCTTGGGCGACGACACCGCTCGGTCGCTCGAACGTATGAGCGAAGTGGCCCGCCAGCTCGAAGAGGCCGGTCTCATCGAGAACAAGGAAGGCCGCTACGAGCTCACCCCGCGAGCGGTGCGCAAGATCGGCCAGAACGCGTTGGGTGACATCTTCAAGCGACTGTCGAAAGATCGCGTCGGGCGCCACGCGATCGAACGCACCGGCATCGGCCACGAACGCGACTACGACACCAAGCCGTACGAGTTCGGTGATCCGTTCAACCTCAACATCGAACGCACCGTCCGCAACGCGATCACCCGGGCCGGCTCCGGTACCCCGGTCCGCCTCACGCCCGAGGACTTCGAGGTCGAACGCACAGAGCACCTCGTGCGCTCGTCCACGGTGCTCATGCTCGACCTGTCGCTATCGATGCCCATGCGCGACAACTTCCTCCCGGCGAAGAAGGTGGCGATGGCGCTGCACTCGCTGATCTCGAGTCAGTACCCGCGCGACTACCTCGGCATCGTCACCTTCAGCGAGGTGGCACGCGAGATCAAGCCCGAGCGCCTACCCGAGGTGTCCTGGGACTACGTGTACGGCACCAACATGCAGCACGGGTTCATGCTGGCGCGCGCCATGCTCGCGAAGCAGTCGGGCACCAAGCAGATAATCATGATCACTGATGGTGAGCCCACCGCTCACATCGATGCGCAAGGCCACCCGCACTTCTCGTACCCGCCGACGCACGAGACGGTCGACCTCACGCTGCGCGAAGTCATGCGGTGTACGCGAGATGGCATTCGCATCAACACCTTCATGCTCGATGCCACGAGCTACCTCACCACGTTCATCGAGAAGATCTCCAAGATGAACGGTGGGCGCGCGTTTTTTACCACGAACGAGACCCTCGGCGACTACGTGCTCGTCGACTTCGTCGAGCAACGGCGCAAGCTGTTGAAGGGCGCCTGAGTACGGGATCTCCGCGACCCTGTTGCGGCCAGATTGCGACCCGACAGGGGCCGAAGCGCTGGTAACCCATGTTGAAGAGCATGTTCAACATGGACGTCTCGGTGGTCCTGCGTTGCCCCGAGGGCGTCCTCAACGTCGGTTCACGCGGCGTCCAAGTAGGTCGGCGAGCGTCAGCGTCGGCCGACTACTTCGGGACAGTCAGGTTGGCGTGGCCGAGTAGGTACCACTTGTCGCCAACCTTGATGAACGTGCTCAGGTAGGGCGACGGGGTGCCCGGGAATTTCGTACCGTCAACGACAAGGTCGGTCGTTATGACGGAAGCAACAGCCATCGAACCGTGGTACTTGCGAGCTTGGACTTGCTCGATCTTGTAGCTGCGAAGTTCCGGTAACCCTACGAGGTACTCGTCCTTGGTCAACGGCTTGCCGACTGTGCGCTGAATTTGCCAGTTCGGCGCTAGAAACTTTTCAAGGTCGGCCTTGTTCTTTGTCTTGACGTCCTCGAAAAAGCGCGTGACTAGCTCTGTGCCTTCGCTGTTGGCCTCGGTCGCGCTGCTGGTCGCGTCGTAGCTCGAGCTTCCGCACCCGGCGATCGAGATAGCGGCAATGAGTACGGCTGCGCTGATCCTGCGTTTTGTCACCGGCCTACAATATAGGGGTTTGCTGCGCGCGCCACACCTTCTTGGTGCGCCCTACGCTGCGCTGGTGCAGACGGCGTGGGTGTTCGGTGATCAGCTGAACCGCAACTTGGGCGCACTGCGGCAGGCAACCCCCGGATCGACTCGGGTGCTGTTGGTCGAGAGCCGAGCCAAGCTTCGCTCGAAACGCTGGCACCAACAGCGAGCGCACCTCGTGGTCGCATCCATGAGGCGATTCGCCGAGGAGTTGCGTGCCGAAGGGTTCGCCGTAGACGAGCGCCGGGCGGCCTCACTGGCGGAAGGGTTGCGGGACCATCGCGCAGAGTTCTCACCTTCCGCAGTCGTCGCGATGGAGCCGGCGTCGTGGGACGGATTGGCACTACTGCAACGCGAAGGGGTCGACGTCGTCGCGTCCGACCAGTTCCTGTGTTCGCGCGACGAGTTTGCTGCATGGGCCGGCGAGCGCAAACAACTCACGATGGAGACGTTCTATCGATGGCAGCGACGGCGGTTCGGGTACCTGATGGACGGCGATCAGCCGGCGGGCGGGCGTTGGAACTTCGATCACGACAATCGCAAGCCGCCGCCGCGCGGTCCACACGATTGGCCCGAGCCGGTGGTCCACGAGCTCGACGACCTCGACCGAGCGGTGATGGCGGATCTGAGCGCCACCTGTGGTGACCGGCTTTGGGGCGAACCTCCCAGCGGCATCTGGGCGACGTCGCGCGCCGAGGCGCTGCGGCGACTCGACCACGCGGTCGTCGAGGTGTTGCCCCGTTTCGGTCCCCACGAGGACGCCATGGTTTCGACGAGCTGGCATCTCGCGCACACCCTCTTGTCGCCCTATCTCAACCTCGGTCTGCTTGAGCCCGCAGAGGTTTGCGACGCCGTTGAGTCTGCGTATCGCGCCGGGGATGTTCCGCTCGCGTCGGCGGAGGGTCTCATTCGTCAGATCATCGGCTGGCGTGAGTATGTACGGGGGCTGTACTCGTTGTGGATGCCCGAGTATCGCGCCGAAAACGCGCTCGGGGCCGAACGTGCGCTGCCGCCGCTGTTCATCACGGGACGCTCCGAAATGCGTTGTGTGCAGCACACGTTGGGCGACGTGGCGGCCTACGGCTGGACGCATCACATCCAACGGTTGATGGTGCTGGGCAACCTGTGTCTGTTGAGCGGCGTTCGCCCGAGCGAGCTCGTGGAGTGGATGTGGGCCGGGTTCGTCGACGGCGCGGAGTGGGTGATGCTCCCCAATGTCATCGGCATGGCGTTGTACGCAGACGGCGGTCGCATGGCGACCAAGCCCTATGCGTCGGGCGGTGCGTACATCGACCGGATGAGTGATTACTGCAAGGGATGTCGATTCGATCGCACCAAGCGGGTCGGGCCGGACGCGTGTCCGTTCACGACGCTGTACTGGTCGTTCCTCGACACCAATCGCGAGCGCTTCGCGCGCAACCCGCGCACCGCGCAGCAGGTGCGCGGCCTCGATCGACTGGGCGATCTCGATGCGGTCCGGAACCGCGCCGGCGAGGTCCTTGCCGCGCTTGATGCAGGTGTGTTGTGAAGCCGAGGCTCGAGCCGATCACCGCTGGCGCACCCCACGACATCGCGCGCTCGGTGATGCTGCAAGGCTGGCACGATCTGACCGCACTGCATTGGCGCTACGAGCCGGCCGAGGTGCAGGCCCTGCTGCCGGACGGGTTCGTCGTCGACACCTTCGACGGCTCAGCGTGGGTGGGACTGATCCCCTTCCACATGCGCCGCATCCGCCTGCCGGGCCTGCCGCCGTTCGGTCCACTGTCGAGCTTTCCCGAAACGAACATCCGCACCTACATCGTGGACCCCATGGGTCGACGCGGTGTGTTCTTCTTCAGCCTCGACATTTCGCGACTGCTCCCGACCGTCGTAGCTCGGCTTGGCTATCGCCTGCCCTACTGCTGGTCGGTGATGTCGATCGACGGCGACGGTCACGGCCCTGGCGCAACGCGGCGGTACAGCTCGCAGCGACGGTGGCCTCGCGGTACCGCGACGAGCCAGGTCGAGATACAGGTCGGTCACCAACTCACCGGTTCCGACATCACCGAGCTCGATCACTTTCTCACGGCGCGCTGGGCGCTCGGCACCACGTTCGGGCGGCGGCTGATGTGGGCCAAGGTCAGCCATCCGCCGTGGCCGATCCACACGGCCACGGTGCTCGAATGCGACGAGTCGCTCCTCGCTGCAGCCGGGCTCGGGCCGCCTCGCGGTGAGCCCGTTGTGCGCTGGTCGCCCGGGGTCGAGGTACGTATCGGTATCCCGCGATCGATCCGAAGGAGTAACTGCGGATGACCACGAACCTCGATGGCGCAGTCGTCGCCGTCGTCGGCGCGAACGGCGGTCTGGGGGCACCCATTGCTCGCCTGCTCGCCGAGCGGGGCGCCCGCCTGGTACTCGCCGCGCGGCGAACAGAGCGACTCGCCGCGCTTGAGATCGAAGGTGCCTCAATCGTTGCGCTCGACGTGCGTGACGTCGGCGCCGGCGACGCGCTCGTCGCTGCTGCGCACGACACGTTCGGTCGACTCGACGGCGTCGTCAACGCGGCGGGCGTCGTGGCATTCGGACTGTTGACTGACACTGACGACGTGGTGCTCGAAGAGTTGTTCCTGACGAATGTTCTCGGACCGCTCTGGCTGATGAAGCGCGTCGTTCCCGCGCTCGCCGCGACACGCGGTTTTTTCGTGAACATCAGCGCCGTCGTGGCCGACATGCCGATGCCGGGCATGGTTGCGTACTCCGCGTCGAAGGCCGCGTTGACGGGCGCGGATCGCGCGTTGGTCCGCGAGTTGCGGCGGGTGTCCGTTCGGCTGTGCGATGCCCGCCCACCGCATACCGAAACGGGACTCGCCAACCGTCCACTCTCCGGGGTGAGCCCGGCGCTCCCGCATGGGTTGTCGCCCGAACGGGTCGCCGCGCGCATCGTGGCCGCTATTGAGGCCGACGAGACCGACGTGGCGGCGGATCAGTTTTGACGCATCGCGTGGTCATGTCGGCGGAGGCCTTGACCGCAGTTCTCCTCGTCTTGGCGCGGCCGACCGGTCTTGGGCGTGTATTCCCTCCTTGTGGGCATCTCTTGATCCTTCCAGGGACTGGGAGGACCTGATGCAAAACCCCGGCCGATTCAGTCGGGGATCGCCACCGTCGCGAACGATGAGCTGGTGACCTGGAACGAGTTCTTCGAGAAGCTGACGACCTTTGCGCCGAAGGCACGCGTGCTGCGTGTTTCTCGGCACCTGGCCACGGGCGCGGCTGCAGTTGGTGGCGCATTCCTCGGCCGAGTCGGTCCTACCATGATGTCGGCCGACACGGCGAGCGGATGGAACCTCTCCTAGACGCTCAAGTCGCGAAAGCTGTGGACGGAACTCGGCCTCACACCTCGCTACCCCAGCGTCGTGAAAGGAATCCCGGTGGCGCTCGACGGATGCGTCGCCTTCGGTTGGCGGCACCCGCTGTTTGACCGTTCATGAACGACACCGACCGGGGCGCGAGCTGCATGCGCCAGATTGGATGAGAGCCTGTGAGCCCCGATGACAACAACGACGAGACTTCCGATCGCGATGTCGTAGCAACGCCTGTACGAGTACTCGTTACCGGAGGGTCGGGCTACGTCGGTGGGCGCCTCGTGCCCGCGCTGCTCGAGCGGGGGCACCGCGTGAGGTGCGTCGCGCGGAACCCGCGCAAGCTCGACCCAGCAACATGGTCCGAGCAGATCGAGGTGGTGCAGGCTGATATTGCCGACGATCTCCGCGAGGCAATGGCCGGGATCGAGGTCGCAGTATTCCTGGTTCACAGCATCGGCGAAGGCAACGACTGGGTCGCCCGCGAACGCGCCATCGCGGAGAACTTCCGACGGGCCGCCGAAGCGGCGGGTGTGCGCCGAATCGTGTACCTCGGCGGGCTCGGCGACGACCACAGCGAACTCAGTGTGCACCTCCGGAGCCGCCACGAGGTCGGCGTCGTGCTGGCCGCGGGCCCCGTCGAGACGGTTGAGCTTCGGGCCGCTGTCGTGATCGGCGCGGGTTCAGCGAGCTTCGAAATGCTGCGCTACCTCACCGAAGTCCTTCCGGTGATGGTCACGCCCAAGTGGGTAGGCACGCGGTGTCAACCGATCTCGATCCGCGACGTGCTTCGCTACCTTGTTTCGGTGATCGAAGCGCCGGGTGCGCTCGCCGGCGTGCTCGAAATCGGCGGACCCGATGTCGTTTCTTACGCCAAGATGATGGCGATCTACGCGCAAGAAGCGGGACTCAAGAAACGGCGCTTGATTCCCGTTCCTGTGCTCACCCCTCGACTGTCGTCGTTGTGGGTGGGACTCGTCACGCCGGTGCCGGCGCAGCTGGCGCGACCGCTGGTCGATTCGCTCGTGAACGCGGTGGTTGTCACCAACCATCGCGCCGAAAAACTCTTCCCGTTCGAGCGGTTTCCGCTCGCCGCGTCCATCCACCACGCCATAGGACGAACCGCCGTCGGTGACGTTCCTACAAAGTTCGACGATGCGTCCTCTCCGGTGTGGCAGTCCGCGGCGACCGACCCGAGCTGGACCGGCGGCACCGAGTTCACCGACGTGCGGACCATGGTGGTAGCTGCCGATCCGCATCACACCTGGCAAGCCGTGTGCCGAGTCGGCGGCGAACAAGGCTGGCACCGAGGCGAGTTCCTCTGGAAGCTGCGCGGGCTGGCCGATCAACTCGCGGGCGGACCGGGCCTGCGACGCGGCCGACGCCACCCGGACCGCCTTTCGGTGGGCGAGCCGGTCGACTTCTGGCGGGTCGAGGACCTCGAGACCGATCGCCTGCTCGTGCTGGTTGCCGAGATGCGACTCCCGGGAAAGGCCTGGCTGCAATGGACCGTCGAACCCGTGTCCGCGGGAACGCTGCTGGTCCAGACCGCTCGCTTTCGCCCGCGCGGGCTGTTCGGGCGCGCCTACTGGTATCTGGTCGCGCCGTTCCACGGGCTGGTGTTCCCGGGTCTCATCAAGGGAATCGCTCGTTCCGCGGTCGAGGAATGATGCGGGTCGTGGTGATCGGCGCCGGGATGGCGGGGCTCACTGCGGCGCGGCTGATCGGCGCTGGGGGACACGACGTCACGGTGCTCGACAAAGGCCGTCGCCCCGGGGGCCGCATGGCTACTCGGCAGCTCGACGGTGGCGCATCCGCAGACCACGGCGCGCAGTTCTTCACTGTTCGCACCGAGGAGTTCGCCGCCGTGGTCGCGGGGTGGCTCGCTGACGGCACGGTTCGCGAGTGGTGCCGCGGCTTTTCATCCGACGACGGCCATCCTCGATTCGCCGCCGCGCACGGCATGGCGGAGTTGGCCGCACGCATGTGTGTGGGTCTCGATGTCCGTGCTTCGGTGCACGTCGATTCGGTCCGTAGCGCCGGACGCCGTTGGATGGTGAGCTGGCCGGCAACGCCTCGGGGTCCGGGCGGCGCAATTGAGGCCGATATCGTCGTGCTGACTCCTCCGATTCCACAATCGGCTGCGTTGGTTGCCGGTGTGGTGGCGCTTCCCGAAGGGAATTACGAGCCGATGATCTCGTTGCTGGTCGCGCTCGACGACCGACCGGCAGTTTCGCACCCGGGAGGAATCCAGTTCGACGACGACCCGACTTGGTCGTGGATCGGCGACAACGTGGCCAAGGGCGTTTCTGCTCTTCCGGCTGTCACGCTGCACACCCGCGCCGACGTCGCGGTTGCTCGCTGGGACGAGGACGACGAGGTGCTGCGCGAGGATCTGTTGCTCGCGGCAGCACCGTGGCTCGGTGCCGCGACGATCATCGATGTGCACATGCATCGTTGGCGGTACGCGACCCCGGTCGGGTCGCATCCCGAACGGTGTTTGTCGAAAGCCGACGGCCGGTTGGTGTTCGCCGGTGACGCGTTCGGCGGTCCGCGCATCGAAGGCGCGTTCCTTTCGGGGCGAGCAGCCGCAGCCGCCGTGTTACATATGGGGGAAACGTCGTGAACGAAGCGTTTTCGTCGCGGACGGCCCGCTCAGTTCCACAATCGGTGTCCGCCGCGGGTCCGTTCTGCGAGGATGGGCTCGTGCCACGATCACCGGTGAGCGTCGAGATCCGATCGGGCCCTTGGGACCTCGCCGCTATCGAAAGTTTCCTCGATTCCGCAGTGATCCCCCTGCGGTTGGCGACCCAGGGTTCGTCGTGGCCGCTGGTGCAGTCGCTGTGGTTCCTCTTCGATGGGTCGGCCTTGTGGTGCTGCACGCAACGCGACTCGGTTGTCGCGAAGCGTCTGCGGAAAACGCCCCAATGTGGCTTCGAGATCGCAGCCGACGCTCCGCCCTATCGAGGCGTTCGAGGGAGGGGAATTGCTGCGCTCGATCCCGAGCCCGCAGCTGATCTGCTCGAGCGTCTCATCGCAAGGTATCTCGCTAGCCGTGATTCGTCGCTGGCCGCCTGGTTGCGGGCGAGGGTCGCCGACGAAGTCGCGATTCGGATCGACACGCTCGCGGTTACGTCGTGGGACTACTCGGCACGCATGAAGCGGCCCTCGACCGCCTGAGGCGAGCCGCTCTCCGGGTGCTTCGGATCGTGGCGAAGGATTCTGAATCCGTTCCGCGCCTGCGACCTGTCGACGAGCTTTGCCGTCGTATACATCGCACAACGCGTCCATCGCCGGTTCTGGCATTGCGGCCACGAATCACGCGATGGCCTTTGCCCCGCTTGGCGTTGCGGTCGACCACCGCTGAGCGACCCCGCCGGCCGTCTCGCGCCTCTCGCGGCTCGCTACAAAACGCGGAATTCCTCCCCGCTCTGGACAACATCTCACGTCAGTGCTGTAATTACACGGATGGTATTTCAGCCTCATCCCCGTGGCCCCCGCCGGTCCGGCTCATCGTGCGGCTCCCTCGCCGCATCGGTGCGCTGCGGCGGCGCGACGCGCACGGGCACGGCGAGTTCCGGCCTGGGGGCCTATTCATGCGAATCGCATTGAGCAACAGCGAAGATACTTCCTGGCAGGATCTGGCGAACTGCCTCGGTGTCGATCCCGACCTTTTCTTCCCCGAGCGTGGCGCGTCCACCCGCGAAGCCAAAGAGGTCTGTCGGGGCTGTGTCGTGCGCGAAGACTGCCTCGAGTACGCACTGCGCAACGGCGAGAAGTTCGGTATCTGGGGTGGCATGAGCGAGCGCGAACGCCGCCGCATCCGCCGCCAGCGCACCGTCGCCCGGGTCGCCGGTCTGCTCGAGCAGCCGTCCGCATCCGCCTGACGTTCCCACCCACCGGACAAGCGGGATCAACCGCGAGGTGGCGGAGGTGGGGATCGGCGAGCGGGCGACCGCAGTTGATCCTCAGCGGGTGGCGCTCAGCGCCAAGTCGCGACGACGCTTGAGGATGCGTCGGCGTTCGCGTTCGGAGCAACCGCCCCATACGCCGTGGTCGATGCGGCTCTCGAGTGCGTGCTCGAGGCACTGGTCCTTGACAGGACAGGTACCGCAGATACGGCGTGCCACTTCGACGCCGACACCGTCGCTCGGGAAGAACGTGGACGGGGGTGCGTCGGCGCAGTTTCCCTGTGCCATCCAGATTGTGTCCATGACAACCTCCGATTCGCCTCCTAGTACGTCCAGACCGGGCCGAAAGCTGCGCGAAAGTGCACCCGCCATCCGGTGAGGATTTGGTTCGGAAGGACCACGGGCCGGCAGCCGAGGCCACGGGAGCCCCCGGCCGCTACAATCGCCTGGCCCAGCCACTCGAGGAG
>Ga0114966_10000672_pt1 | contig 32838 bp, 31 predicted proteins | sample M_130207_XF_Meta_FD_87029 | JGI IMG/M metagenome (GOLD analysis project Ga0114966, IMG submission 87029) | Freshwater microbial communities from Lake Montjoie, Canada to study carbon cycling - M_130207_XF_MetaG | ecosystem: Environmental > Aquatic > Freshwater > Lake | place: Lake Montjoie... | reverse complement strand
GTTACTTCTCAATAAAACAGGTCTAGGTCGCTTGATTTATGCAATAGGTGATAACGCCCAGGCAGCTCGCTTGGCTGGAGTTAAAGTCTGGCAAGTCCAATGGGCAACCTACGTAATCTGTGCGCTTTTAGGTGGAATTGGCGGAGTGCTCATTGGCGGGCAATCTGGAGCGGTTGCAATTAGCCTTGCAAATCCTTTCTTGCTGCCATCAGTCGCAGCTGTTGTAATTGGTGGAACATCAATTATGGGTGGATTTGGTAATTACACCGGGACGATTTTAGGAACATTAATCCTTACAGTTTTGTCTTATCTTTTAGCAACAATTAATTCATCTGAGGCGGTTAAGCAGATAATTTACGGAGCAATAATTCTGACTCTAGCCTGGACATATTCCAAGATATCTCAGAACTCCTAGAACTATGAAAATCAATTCTGCTGCAGTCATTGGTACAGGATTTATTGGTACCGTACATGTGGAGTCAATACGACGCACCGGTGTACACGTCAAAGGAGTTCTAGCAGGAAATCGTGAGAGTACAAAAATCGGTGCTAAGAAACTTTTAGTAGATCAGGCGTATGACTCCCTTGAGCAGATTTGTGAAGACCAGGATGTAACTGTTGTCCATGTGACCTCACCCAACGCACTTCATTATTCACAAGTCAAGGAGTTACTCAACGCCGGAAAGCACGTAGTCTGCGAAAAACCTCTGGCACTTTCTGCACAAGAAGGCAAAGAGTTGGTAGATCTCGCCAAGAAAACTGGGTTAATTCACGCGACTTGTTTTAACACACGTTTTTATCCTATGGTTCATGAAGCCAAGCATTTAATCAGCCAAAAACTAATTGGTGCTCCTCGATATGTTAAGGGTCATTACCATCAAGATTGGTTGACCTTGGATACAGATTGGAACTGGCGCTTGGAATCAGAGAAAGCTGGTGAGTTACGAGCAGTTGCCGATATTGGCTCACATTTAATTGATCAAATCGGCTTTGTGACTGGATTGAAGGTAACTGAGGTTTTTGCTGATCTGCATACCCTCGTACCTGTCAGACAAAAACCGACTGGGCCAGTTCAGACATTCACCATTGATTCAACCTCTGTGCGAGAGGCCATAAATATGAGTTCAGATGACGCCGCCGGAATTCTTTTAAGATTTCACAACGGAGCCCGTGCAACCATCTCAATCTCTCAGATTTCATCGGGGCGCAAGAACTCTATTAACTGGGAGATAAGTGGACCTGAGGGATCTCTTGCTTTTGATTCGGAGAATCCAGAACAGCTGTGGATTGGCCATAGAGGCAGAGCAAATGAGGTTCTACATAAAGATCCTGGCATGTTGTCTGCAGATGCGGCAAAGACTGCATTTTACCCTGGAGGACACGTAGAGGGGTTTTCTGAAACCTTCCGCGGATTGTTTGAAAGAGTGTATGAAGATATTAATAACGGAAATGAATCTAACTCTTACCCAACCTTTGCAGATGGAGTTAAAAGCTTAGAAATAACCGATGCAATTGCTCAGAGCTCGAAAAACTCGGCCTGGGTAAAGATTTCTTAGAGAAAATCCACAGTTGAAAAGGAGAAACAAATGAAGCTAGGACTACTAACCGCCCCACTGCCAGATCTATCCTTGCTTGAAATAGCAGATTGGGCAGCTGCCGAAAAGTTCGAAATGCTCGAAGTGTGTTGTTGGCCAAAGAGTGCTGGAGCAAATAGAAGATATGCGGGCATCACCCATATTGAAGTCGAAGATCTCAGTAAATCCGAGGGTGAGGAAATTGTTGGACAGTTGAAATCTCGCAAGATAGAGATGTCGGCCCTTGGTTACTACCCAAATAATCTGCATCCAGATCCGGAGCAGCGCAAGTTAGTTAATGAACACACAAAAAAAGTTATTCGAGCTGCCGGCGTTATGGGTGTGCCTGTAGTTAGTACCTTTATTGGCGCGGATGCCTCCAAGACGCAAGATGAGAATTGGGCTGAAGCACTTAAAGTGTGGCCAGAGATAGTACAAGTAGCAACCGATAGCAATGTGAAAATCGCAATCGAAAACTGCCCAATGATATTTAGTAAAGACGAGTGGCCAAGTGGACACAATGTTGCTTACTCACCAAGAATTTGGCGCGAGATGTTTGATAAATTCGGTCCAACGGTAGGACTAAACTTGGATCCATCACATTTGCTGTGGCAGATGATTGATATTGAGCGCGTTATTCGTGAATTTGCTTCACGTATTTATCACACACATGTTAAAGACATGGAGATCGACCGCGAAGGCCTCTACAACAATGGAATCATGTCTGGGGGAATTGGGTGGCAACGTCCGCGTTTGCCTGGCTATGGAGAGATTAATTGGGCCAATTTCGTTGCAACCTTGTCACAGGTCGGATACGACGGAGTTCTTTGCATTGAGCATGAAGATCGCCGATTTGAAGGTACAGATGATTTGGTAAAGCAGGGATTCTTAATAGCTCGCAACCAAATAGCAGCCTTACTTCCAATGACCCTTTGATTAAGAGTTAACGGAAAGCAGCGTCTTTGAACACGGGATACGCACGCCCACGCTTGACTTTTGGATCAACCCATTGACACGCGCCTTTCATAGAACTACCTTGTTGAACCAACAACAATTAAGGGGAGCGACAATGGCACAAGTATGGGAAGTTTGGAAGTGTGATGCTTACGAAAAGACTACTGACGCAGATGCACGTACTCGCCTCAAGGATTTTGTGAAGGATCTAAGAGTTGCAACGGGGGCCGAAGTAAAGGTTATGTCTGGTTGGTATGGTGAAGATAATTCCTTCGTAATTCTTGTTCAACATGCCAGTTTCGAGGATTTTGGCAAATCAGCTGCGAAAATTTTCTCAGATAAGACCTGGGAATCACAAAATGCCGAACGTCAAAAGAATCCCAAAATTCAATGGAAGAGTGGCGGAACTTGGGTCGAAGAAGAAATCTAATATCTCACTCGTGATCGTAGATTTGTAAAACTTAATGGAGTTCAGGACTGAGGCCAACCACCTCAGCCCTTTTCCTTTCCAGCGCTTGGAGCAAGAGGCTAAGACATGTCTTGACCTGGCGTACATCGGTGTTTCACTCCAATCCGTAGAAAAACCTGTGAGTTAATAGGTAAGGTTTCCGCCATGTCCGACATGTTGATTGTCTCCATACGCTCACTCAAGTGTTCTTTCGGGGATGTACGGGCTGTAGATGGGGTAGATCTAGATATTCAGGAAGGGGAATTCCTGACCCTACTTGGGCCATCGGGTTCGGGCAAAACAACAGTATTGCGAATGATTGCAGGTTTTGAAAAACCAGATTCGGGAACAATCACACTTGCCGGCAAAGATGTTTCGCAATTGCCACCCTATGAGCGCGATGTGAATACAGTCTTTCAGGATTATGCGCTCTTTCCACACATGAATGTTTTAGCAAATATTGAATATGGCTTGCGAGTAAAAGGTGTCTCAAGAGAAGACCGGCGCAAACAAGCCCTTGTCGCGTTAAAACAGATTCGTCTTGAAGGTTATGAGAATCGAAAACCGGCTGAACTTTCTGGTGGCCAGCGACAGCGTGTAGCTCTAGCTCGGGCGTTGGTAAACAAACCCTCAGTACTGCTTCTAGATGAACCACTTGGGGCACTTGATCTAAAATTACGTGAGCAAATGCAAATTGAACTAAAAGCGCTACAGCGAGAAGTAGGAATAACTTTTATCTTCGTCACGCACGATCAAGAAGAAGCTCTCACTATGAGTGATCGCATCGCTGTTTTTAATCACGGTAAAATTGAACAGCTTGGCACCCCACGTGAGATCTATGAAAATCCAAAGAGCGAATTTGTCTCTGAGTTTGTTGGTCAAACCAATCGAATTGAAATCGATGGTAAAAAGATAAATATTCGCCCAGAACATATCTCCGTTTCCAATTCTTCTTCAACTTTAGATCGCTCGGTAAAAGGGACTCTTCGCGATGAGATATTTGTCGGCTCATCTACTAGATATTTATTTGACACTGAAGCCGGTTTTTCGATGATTTCTACTCAACTTAATAAAAACCTCAAGATAGGTGATGTTGTGACACTGTCATGGCTCCGCGAGAAAGAATTCCTAGTTCAGCAATGAATTGGGTGGCCATATTCAACCGCTGAGTATGGATGATCAAGATGGAGGTACAGATGCAAAAGAAGCGTCTGTTTTCACAAATAGCAGTTGCCTCAGTTGCAGCGCTTATACTTGCAGGTTGCTCTAGCAGCAATGATGCCGCTTCAAGTAGCGGAGTTCCTGACGTCCCTATGATGGAGTCACTTGGTGCAGGCGAAGGCCAAGTAAATCTGGTCGCCTGGGCAGGATATGTTGAAAATGGATCTACTGATCCAAATGTTGATTGGGTTACTGGTTTTGAAAAAGAAACTGGTTGTAAAGTCAATGTTAAGAATGGTGCAACATCCGACGACATGGTCGCCTTAATGAAAACTGGTGAATATGATGTGGTGTCCGCATCAGGTGATGCATCACTACGTTTGATTTACGGTGGAGACGTAGCTCCAGTTAATACCGATTTAATTCCAAATTACGCTGACATTTTCGATAACTTGAAACTGCAACAGTGGAACTCTGTTGATGGCGCTTCCTATGGTGTGCCTCACGGACGTGGCGCAAACTTACTCGCATACCGCACAGATATCGTAAACCCAGCTCCAACATCATGGGGCGCTGTTTTCGATGCGAACTCACCATATAAGGGCAAAATTACTGCTTATGATTCACCAATCTATATTGCAGATGCTGCACTTTATTTGATGTCAACTCAACCTGACTTAGGTATTGAATATCCATATGCCTTAGATCAAAAGCAATTTGATGCAGCTGTTGAATTGCTCAAGACTCAAAAGCCACTTATTGGAGAATATTGGGGCGATTACCTCAAGCATGTTGCATCACTTAAATCAGGTGGAACAGTTCTTGGTACTACATGGCAGGTCAATATCAATTTGGCTAAGGGCGAAGGCACCAAGGTTGAAGGAATTAAGCCTAGTGAAGGTTCAACTGGCTGGTCTGATACTTGGATGATTTCTTCTAAAGCCAAAAATCCTAACTGCGCCTACATGTGGATGAACCACATTGCATCTCCTGCCGCCAATGCTGGTGTTGCAGAATGGTTTGGCGAGGCTCCATCAAATGCCAAGTCATGTGATCTGACAGCAGATAAGAATCACTGTGCAACTTTCCATGCTGCAGATGATGCTTATTGGGAAGATGTCTACTACTGGAATACACCAACTGAGGTGTGCCTAGATGGCCGCACTGATGCCAAGTGTGTTCCTTATGCTGAATGGGTCAAAGCTTGGTCCAGCCTGCGTAACTCATAAGTAATAAACCGGGCGCAGCTTAACCTGCGCCCGGTTTTTTATGCTCATCAATGAATTAAATTAAGCGAAGGAGGTAGCGAATTGCAGAATATTTCAAACACTATGCATAAAAGTCCAAAACTTCGTCTTGCTGCACTCCTCACCGCGCCGATACTGTGGTTAGTGGTCGCTTATTTAGGGGCTCTAGCAACCTTGCTAGTGACTGCATTTTTCACTATAGATTCATTTACCGGAAATGTTATACCGGTTTTTAACTTGGAAAATTTCCAAGACATGTTTACAGATGTTGCCTATAAGAATGTTGTAATGCGTACCCTCGGAATTGCAATTTCAGTAACAATAATTTGCACGATACTTGCAATCCCAATGGCTTTCTACATGGCAAAAATCGCAAAACCAAGATCTCGGAAAATCTTGGTGGCATTAATTCTCACACCGTTGTGGGCCTCATATTTAGTGAAAATTTATGCTTGGCGCACCATGCTAGAACCAGGCAATGGCGTACTCGAATGGCTGCTCGGTCCCATAGGTTTTAAGTCACCAGGTTTCGGTGGTCCCGCAATCGTCATAGGATTGTCCTACCTTTGGCTGCCTTACATGATCTTGCCGATTTATGCCGGGCTCGAACGACTTCCGAATAATTTACTTGATGCCTCCGGTGATCTAGGGGCTCATAACTGGCACACATTTCGCCGCGTAGTTTTGCCGCTAATTTTTCCAAGTTTGGTCGCAGGATCGATGTTTACTTTTTCACTCAGCCTTGGTGATTACATTACTGCAAATATTATTGGTGGAAAATTACAGATGCTTGGAAATGTTGTTTATCAAAATTTCAGCATTAACCTGCCTTTTGCGGCAACAATTGCAACAATTCCAATAACTATCATGGCTATTTACCTCTGGATGGTGCGTCGCACCGGTGCGTTAGCGAACCTCTGATGACGATTTCTCGCAACGCGCGTTTTTTGCTGGCCACATTACTTGGCATCGGTCTTGCCTTTATTTATATTCCTTTGACCGTTGTTGTAATTAACTCATTTAATTCCAGCCGAACCTTTAGCTGGCCACCCACAGAGTTGACCACTAAGTGGTGGGGCATGGCGCTAGATAACACAGGTGTTCGAGATGCACTCAAATGGTCAATTTTTGCTGGCTTGTCAGCAACTTTCATCGCACTACTGCTTGGCACAGCCTTGGCCTTTGCGGTAAGCCGCTATGACTTCTTTGGCAAAGACGTGATCTCATTACTGGTTGTACTTCCTATTTCGCTGCCAGGGGTAGTCACGGGAATCGCGCTCAACAACGCATTTACAAAACAGTTGGGAATATCTACGGGCTTGCTCACCGTAGTAATTGGCCATGCAACTTTCTGTATCGTCGTAGTCTACAACAATGCCGTTGCTCGATTACGCCGCATGGGAACATCACTGCAAGAAGCATCAATGGATTTAGGTGCTAATGGAATGACAACTTTTAGATTAATAACTCTTCCAAATATGGCCTCTGCCTTGTTCGCAGGTGGTTTGTTAGCATTTGGTCTTTCATTTGATGAGATTGTGGTTACTACCTTTACTGCGGGCCCCGGAATCCAAACTCTACCCATTTGGATCTATAACAATCTTTTCCGGCCAAACCAAACACCAATCGTTAATGTCGTTGCAGCCACTTTGGTATTTATTTCAATTGTTCCAATATATCTTTCACAGAGGTTAAGTGCCGATAGCTCATCTGGTGGGCGGTTCTAGGTCATGCGGATTTTTTTGCTAAGGCGTCGCGTCGGCTATAAGAACCAACCAGATAACTCTAAAACAAGTTCTCGAAAAGCGCCGAGCCAAGTTGCTAGTGTGGTGCTTTCGATAGCGTCAATCTAGTATTTGCTTGTCAAGAAAACTTGGCTGAATAAGCGCGAAATCGAAGTTTTGTCAGGAAGGTCCTTCCTTGCCTTCTCTCATTAAGAGTTAGCAGACAATCTGGCCGTACCTCGGCCACGTATGTACTGCCTGGTAAGAAAAAGTCAGTTTTTATGTATCCACTTAACTCAATTTACCTCCTTTTCCTGCTATTTTATAATATGCAACCAACTATAAAACTAAGCAGAGACCAACATATCTGGGCCTATAACGCGGATATGAAACCAGTGGTTTCTGTTCAACCAGGAACCGTCATTGAGATTGAAACTTGGGATTGCTTCACTGGCCAAGTTCAGAAAGAGTCAGACACACTTTTAACTCTGGATATGACGCGCATCAATAGCGCGACTGGACCAATTGAGGTTATCGGCGCCGAACCTGGCGATTCACTTTCAGTTTCAATCATTGATATCAATCCTGGTCCACAAGGTGCTGGAATGGTTATTCCACAATGGGGACAACTAATTGATAAGGCAATGTCTCCACAGACGCGCATCTTTACAGTTAAAGATGGCATGATCACGATGGAATCAAATGGCGTTACATTTCCAACGCGCCCCATGTTTGGTGTAATCGGTGTTGCACCAGCATCTGGTGAGATTGGAACATTCTTCGCCGATCGCCATGGTGGCAATATGGATGATCATTTAAATGGAATTGGGGCGACTGTTCACCTGCCAGTATTTCAACCGGGAGGCCAGTTAGCTATAGGTGATATGCACGCATCTATGGGAGATGGCGAAATTTCCGGCACTGGCGTCGAAATCGGCGGAACGGGATTAATCAAAGTTGACCTAATAAAAGGTAACGCTGCTGGCTGGCCAGTAACCGAACTCAAGGATTCCTGGATAACCCATGGAACTGCAAGCACCATTCAAGATGCTCTAAAATATGCGTGTGATGAAGCTGCCAAGTTATTAGTCGACGAGTGGGGATTTACTATCGAAGATGCGTTTATTTTTCTGTCAGTCGCCGGCGATCTCGGCATCGCCCAGAACTGTCATCCAATGCCAGATGGTTTTGCTGTAGCCAAGATGCGTGTTCCCAAGATTTCACGCGCCCCAAAGCCATTTAATATATAGAGAAGATTCAAGGTATTCGAATGAATATCTGGTGTTCTAAAAGCAACACACACGGAAAAGGAGAAAATAAGTGGCACAACTAGAAAAGAATGCGGTTGGTTTACGCGAGGTCGTATTCCAATCAATCTGTTCGATGGCCCCTGGCGCGGCTATTGCTGCGTCGATTCCCTTCGGGTCACCGCTTGCAGGGGGAGCACTGCCACTTGCAGTTATCTTCGCCTTCATCGGTATCTTTTTCACCGCATCCAGTATCGGACAACTTGCAGCCCATATTCCTTCAGCGGGTTCTGTTGCAACTTACAGTGCTGTTGGACTTCGCCCTTGGGTTGGCTTCCTTGTCGGTTGGGCGTATGCAGCCGTTGAAATCCTGATCGTACCGTTGGTAATGCTGCAACTTGGCTTTACTGTTGCAGGTGAATGGAATGCAGAACAACCTTCATTTGCAGTTGGCAACTGGTGGATCTTCACGGTTCTCGGCACATTACTTGTTGGCTATATCGTTTATAAAGGCGTTCGCTCATCTGCGCGAACTGGTGTCATTCTCGGTGCCATTGAAATCGGCGTGTTCTTACTTGTTGGAATTGTTCTTGTGGTTAAGGCTGGATCAAATAACGATCTCGCCGTTTTCTCGCCACATTATGCAAATGCAACTGGCTTTGAAGGATGGTCTGGCGTAATCGCAGGATCAGTCTTTTGCCTCCTTGCCTTCTCTGGCTTCGAAGCCGCCGCCCCACTTGCAGAAGAGACTGAGAATTCACGGAAGAACATTCCTAAAGCAGTTATGTATGCAACGCTATCAATCGGTGCACTCTATGCATTCACAACTTATGCTGCAGTTATTACCTTCGGCCCAGATAAGTTTAAGGACTTTGCCGCACATAACAACGGTGCCCCATGGGATGCTGTTGCAAAGGGCGTTGGAACCATCTTCTGGATCTTGGTTCTCTTTGCAATCATAAACTCAACTATTGCTAACGCTAATGCTGGAGCGAATGTATTTACTCGTACTGCATTTGCTTTCGGTCGTGCAGGGGTATTTCCAAAGATGCTGGCTGAGATTGATCCAAAACATAAGACTCCACGCAACGCAGTTATCGTGCAGTTGGTAGTTGGATTGGTGCTAGCACTCGGTCTTGGCGCAAAGTACTCACCACAGACCGCCTTTGGGATCATCGCAACTGGTCTTGTAGTTGCAGTAGTCCCTGTTTACATGATCGCAAACGTTGCCTGCATTGGTTACTTCACCAAGCACCGTAAAGAAGAGCGCCGCCCTATAATCCATATCCTCGCTCCAATAGTTGGCTTCCTATTTTTGATCCCTGGCTTCTTCAATGCTGCAGGTATCACAGGTATGCCAGGTCTTAGTTTCATCGTCTCACTTGCAGCGCCACTTACATATGGTGCATATGCGATGGGAGTCTGGATGATCCTCGGACTATTTGCTCTGGGGTATCTGTCATCACAGAAACCAGCTGCTATCAAAGAGGTAGCAACAATCCACGGTTAACGAGTTAATAGAGAAACCCCGCAGACTATCCTGCGGGGTTTCTCTATTTTCAATACTAACTTGACCACATCTTAATAATCTTTCTAACTATCCAGATTGCATTTTTTCAATCTCAGAAAGTGAGCATCTTCAAGGTTTTAAGAGTAATAAGGTGTTAACGGAGTTCTACCCCGTTTTGGTAGAGAGCCTTGATTGTTAGCGTTGAAACCTCACTGGGATCTATGGTGAATAAGCTCTTCTCTAACACGATGAAATCAGCCTTCTTGCCGGGGGATAGTGAGCCGCGTTCCTTGTCACGAAACATTTGGTAGGCAGTATTTCTGATATAAAATGTGAGTGACTCTTCCATCGTTATGGACTCGCTGATGTTCCAGCCTGATTCGCTTCTAGTTCCTGGCGCTAATCGGTTCACTGGTACTGCTAGAGCCAAAATTGGAATCTCACTTGTTACTGGCCAATCACTACCAAAAGCGATTAGTGCACCACTGTCGATGAGCGTTCTCAATCGATACTGGAGATCATTTCTGGCTGCACCAATTCGGGGAAGAATTAAATCTTTATTCATAGGGTCTAAGTGACACCAGAGAGGCTGAATATTTGCCACTACTCCCAACCGGTTGAAACGGGGTAGGTCTTCATCGCAGATCAACTGCGCATGCACGATGACCGGACGCCTATCCCAGTTAGGGTTTATGCGCATCATGGCCTCTATAGCATCTAAGGCTTGTTTTACTGCGGCATCGCCTATTGCATGGATGTGGACTTGGAATTTGAGCATATCAAAAACAGAGAGTGCATTTAATAGCTCGTCGTCATCCCAGATTTTAATTCCAGAGGATGAAGGATTATCTAGGTATGGAGCCATGAGCGCTGCAGTACCTGCAGACAATGCACCATCGGCAAGAAACTTAATGCTGTTAGCTTTGACTAAATCCGGATCAGTTAACTGTGAAAACTCTTGGCGAAGGGCGATGAACTCATCGACTTTCTCTCTCCAATTTGTTGGGCTAGCAAGGAAAGAGAGGTTCATAGCGATGGTTAAATCTCCAGATTTAGCCGCGACTAAGTATGCCTGTGCCATCTCTTTTTCAACCCACGAATCTGTCGCTGCGGTAACTCCAGCATCAAGGTAAGACGCACATGCGCGTTTTATCGCCTCTACATCACTGGCAACTGTGTCGGCCGGGGCGATATCGAGTATGAGAGCCATTGCGCTGGGTTCGCGCAATGTACCTTTTGGTTTTCTATCGGCACGACGGGCTACTATGCCACCGATTGGATCTTGAGTGCGTTCAGTTATACCTGCAAGATCAAGGGCCTTTGTATTGACCCAAATTGTGTGGTGATCGACTGCGTGCAAAACCACTGGTCGGTCTGAAACCACCGAATCTAACCAATGGGCATCAAAGTCACCACTGTCAATAATTGCGGCCTCGTAAGCACCACCAATTATCCAAGAAGCATTTGGGTTTTTCTCAGCAAAGTTCTTAACTTCCTTGAGTATCTGATCAACCGTGCTGAGGCCATTAATTGTTGGTCCAGCAGCTTCGCGACCAGCAAAAATTGGATGTGCATGTCCATCGAGAAATGCTGGAATAACAAATGCACCATTTAAATCTACGGATTCATCATGGGGTGAAGATAATGCCTCTATACCTGTTGCAGTAATTAATCCACCTTCAATGAGAATTCCATCAAAGATCTCTTCTCCTGCAGACCAGCAGTGGGCATTACGAAATAAGGTTCGCATAGAGAAAAATAAAAGTAATCAGTAAGTTACTGGGCAGGTCAAGGTGCGAGTGATACCAGCGACGGCTTGTACCTTAGATAAAATAACGCGACCAAACTCTTCCATGCTAGGTGCCTCTGCACGCATTATTACATCGTAAGGACCAGTGACGCCCTCTGAGAGAGTTACACCTGCGATTGCAGAGACTGCCTTGGCAACCGAGCTAGCTTTACCGACCTCGGTCTGAATTAAAATATAGGCCTGTATTGACATCGCTTCTTCCTTTCCTTGGAGCCCACAGGCTACTTCAGAGATGGCATTACTCGCTAGTGCAAAAAGGTTAAGGTTAGGGATATGAACTTTGATGAAGAGCAGATTATCTCAGTCTTGGCCGAGATCTTCCAGGCTCATCACGCCGGGGTACTGGTTAGTATTGGCGATGACGCAGCCATAGTTAAAACATCACCTCAATCGGTAGTAACAACTGACATGGCCGTTGAGGGAACGCATTTTAAAACGCAGTGGTCAAGCGCCTTTGATATTGGACGCAAGATAACCGCGGCGAACTTGGCCGATATCTATGCGATGGGTGCTACACCTGAGTATTTACTTGTAGCCGTTACGTTAACTGGAGATGAAACCATGGAGTGGATTAGTGATTTGGCCCATGGAATCGCGCATGAAGCTCGGAGTTGTGGCGCAGTAGTTGTGGGCGGTGATTTAACTCGCGGTGCTATCAAAGTTATCTCTGTAACTGCCATAGGAAAGATTGAAAATGCGGTCCTACGAAGTGGGGCTCAACTGGGAGATTCAATTTATATCTCATCCCTCCCGGGCTGGTCGGCAGCTGGATTAGCCGTCGTTGAAGAAGATGCGCCAGATGACTTACAGGCATATGCGATCGAGCAGTTCTGTGCACCGAGCGTTGATTACTCTGCTGCTGTTGCTATGACAGATGCAGGTGCAACCTCTATGTGCGATGTGAGCGATGCACTTGTTACTCAGGCTAAACAGTTGGCCGATGCATCTAGTGTGTGTTTAAGTTTTGATAGAGAGGCATTTAGCAACCACCCGCAATTCAATGCGCTAGCAGAGTTGAGTAAGAAAGCTGGCATAGATGTCTGGCAGTGGATTTTTTGCGGGGGTGAGGATCATGTATTCCTTGCAACGGGAAATAATCTGCCGGGGCTGTGTATTGGAAAAGTTATTGCAGGTCACGGAGTTATCGGTTTAGAAACAGAAAAAGCGCCAGATACCTGGCGCCATTTCAATTAACAGTAATTAACGAGTAACTTTTCCAGCCTTTAGGCATGAAGTACAGACGTTTTGACGCTTAGGTGTTGAACCAACCATTGTGCGTACTCGCTGAATATTTGGATTCCAGCGACGACGTGTCTTTACCTGTGAGTGAGAGACGTTGTTACCAAAGCTTGGGGCTTTGCTACAGATATCGCATGTTGATGCCACAGCGGTACTCCTTTATAGATCTAGTGATTGGTGCTTTGGCCCATAACGGGCAAGGTGAAAGGATATCGCGGGGGGCCATGAGTACGCCAATCCATGCGTGGCATGGGGTAATTGAGGCCGGATACACGAGAGAATTACTCTGTGGCCAGCCTTGAGAGCAGACTTTCCGAAGTAGTGGGCGACCGGACCACGAAGGTTCTTGATGACGCATTCGGCATTAAAACCGTCGGCGATTTAATGCGCCATTACCCCCGCAGATACATGGTCCGTGGCGAGCTCACAGATATCGCTCAACTTCAAGAGGGTGATGAGGTAACGATTCTTGCCGAGGTTTTTACTTCAGCAAATCGCCCCATGCGTGGTCGTAAGGCAAGTATTTTGGAGGTGATTGTCACCGACGGAAGCCAGAAACTCTCACTTACGTTTTTTAATCAAGGCTGGCGAGAAAAAGAGTTAAAGGTAGGAACTCAAGGATTATTTGCTGGCAAAGTCGGCATTTTTAATGGGAAGAGACAGTTATCCCACCCGGATTATCAGCTCATTGCCGACGGCGCAGATGTTGACGATGCAACCAAGAGTTTTGCCGGAAAATATCTTCCCGTCTATCCAGCAACATCAAAGATGCCTTCGTGGAAGATTTCCCAGTGTGTGGAGATGGCTATTTCATCGCTAGATGAGGTCATCGATTTTTTACCAGATGAGATTCGTGTGGCCCACAACTATCCGACGTTGCAGCAAGCGCTCATCCAACTTCACACTCCTGCAGATTTAGAGCATGCCGATACTGCGCGCGAGCGGTTAACATTTGATGAGGCTTTCCTGCTGCAGCTGATGTTGGTTATGCGACGCAATGAGTTAAAGAAACTCAATACTATTTCACGTAAAACTATTAAAGGCGGCCTGTTGGAGGCCTTTGACGCATCACTTCCCTTTGTCCTCACAGGTGGGCAGATGGCCGTTATAAAAGAGATTGAGTCGGATTTGGCCCAGCCACACCCCATGCACCGGCTACTTCAAGGTGAAGTTGGATCAGGTAAAACTGTAATTGCACTGCGAGCGATGTTAGCTGTTGTTGATAGTGGTGGACAGGCAGCGTTACTTGCACCGACTGAGGTGCTAGCCGCCCAGCATCTTCGAACTTTTGAAAAACTATTAGGAGCATTAGCCGAAGGTGGAACATTAGGTGGTGCTGATAAGGCGACTCGCATCACTCTTATTACCGGATCTCAAAGTGCAGCGGCACGAAAAGAGGCACTCTCACTTGCTGCTAATGGTGATGCGGGGATAATTATCGGTACACATGCATTGTTGGGAGAAAAAGTTGAGTTCAAAGATTTAGGTTTGATTGTTGTCGATGAGCAACATAGATTTGGTGTCGAACAACGAGACGCACTCAAAGTTAAGGCACAAAAACCGCCACATTTATTGGTGATGACGGCAACACCGATTCCACGCACAGTTGCTATGACGGTCTTTGGTGATCTTGATGTATCAACTCTGCGCGAGCTGCCATTGGGTCGACAACCGATTGCGACGTACATAATTCCTGTGCTTGAAAAACCGGCGTTTTTGGCGCGGGCTTGGGAGCGAATATGTGAAGAAGTCAAAGCTGGTCACCAGGCCTATGTCGTCGCCCCACGCATTGAGGCAGGAAGTGATACTGGTTCGGATATAGATTTTCTCTTTGGTGAAGACTCACCCGATATCGCATCTGTTAGTGAGTTAGCTCCACAACTTGCGCAGGGTGCCCTTAAAGGCCTGCGGGTTGCCGAACTACATGGCCGGCAGAGTAGTGAGATAAAAGATGCAACCATGCGGGCATTTGCCGCGGGTGAAATCGACGTTCTTGTCTCAACGACCGTGATTGAAGTTGGTGTTGACGTAGCAAATGCAACGGTCATGGTCATTATGGATGCCGATCGATTTGGCGTATCTCAACTCCATCAGCTACGTGGTCGAGTAGGTCGAGGGAGTTCATCAGGTTTGTGTCTTTTGGTGAGCGGAGCTCCTATCGAAACCCCCGCACGGATTCGACTTGATGCAGTTGCTTCAACCTTGGATGGTTTTGAACTTTCACGGATTGATTTAGAGCAGCGCCGCGAAGGCGATGTGTTAGGCGCAAGTCAATCTGGAACACAGTCGCATCTTCGCTTGCTTCGAGTATTACGGGATGAGGCGTTGATTGAAACCGCTCGCTCGGATGCAGAGGCAGTGATTGCAACATCAAGTGATTTAACAAGTTATCCTGCGCTCAGTGCCGAAGTTGCACGTGTGGCACGAAATGCTGCCGTAGATTTCTTAGATAAGGGTTGACGATTGAGAATCATTGCTGGTGTTGCAAAGGGACGTACTTTAGGAACCGTCGCGGGTGCCACACGTCCAACGTCAGATCGCGCCCGAGAGGGTCTATTTTCCTCTCTAACATCGGAGTTCGGTGATTTCTTAGGTCTGAATATTTTAGATTTATTTGGAGGCTCAGGTGCTATTGGCCTTGAAGCGCTTTCACGTGGTGCATCAATCGTCCATGTTGTAGAGAGAGATCCGCAGGCTCAGAAAACAATTGAGATTAATTATGAGTTAGTGAAAAAAAACTTACCTGTTGGGAAGTTCCACCTCTATCCAATTTCTGCGCAACGTTTTGTGAGTGATGTTGCACAAGAGAAATATCACATCGTCTATATAGATCCACCATTTGATTTCACAGATACCGAGGTAGAAGATGTACTCAGCAAACTTCACGTTGGTGAGTATCTAAAAGACGATGCACTGCTGGCGATTGAGCGCACTGCAAGGGGTTCGAAATTTAGCTGGCCCGAAGGATTTAGCGCGGTGAGGGAGAGGAAATACGGCGCTGCCACTATCTACTACGGTAATTACTCTCCCTGAGAATGGCTAACTGCCCCATCTCTTGCTAGCGTTTGAGCCATGAAGCGCGCAGTCTGCCCAGGATCCTTTGATCCCATCACTTTTGGGCATCTCGACATCATTAAGCGGGCCAGTGCCCACTTCGATCATGTGGTAGTCGCGGTTTTAGAGAATCGCACGAAGTCTTCACTCTTTAGCGTTCCTGAGCGTATTGAGATGATTCGCGATTGTGTAAAAGATTTACCAAATGTTTCAGTCGACTCATGGAGTGGGCTCTTAGTTGATTATTGCAAGAGTAATGAGATAACAACGATTGTTAAGGGTCTTCGAGCTGTCACCGACTTTGATTATGAGCTCCAGATGGCGCAGTTAAATCTGCAGGCATCGGGTGTTGAGACCATGCTCATGGCTACAGCGCCTACATACTCATTTCTCTCATCATCAATCGTTAAGGAGCTCGCACATTATGGAGGAGATGTTTCATCCATGATTCCAGCAAATGTAAATACCGCAATAAAACTTCGAGTAGGTGGGAAGTAACCCATGGATTCAGTAGATAAGTTAGCTTCGGCAATCACAATGGTCGAAGAGGCGCGAGGAGTGCCACTATCAGCCAGTTGTGTCGTACACCGTGGTGAGATGCTTGAACTCCTTGACGAAGCACGAGCAGCGTTGCCTACTGACTTTGAATCTGCACAAAAAGTCATCGCCGCACGTGATGCGATAATTGAAGAGGGCCGACTCAGTGCCGAGCAGATGATTTCAATTGCTCGCGAAGACGTCGCCCGCATGGTAGAGCAGACGTCAATTGTTCAAATTGCTCGAGATGAGGCGCGCAAGGTTCTAGATGAAGCTCGCGACCAGGCAGCGCAAGAGAAAATCGAAGTCGAAGAGTACATCGATGGTCGACTTGCCACACTGGAGGTTATTCTCAATAAGACTCAAGATGCTGTCGCACGAGGTCGTGAGCGTTTGGCTGGCGCAGGCGATAAAGATGCGTTGTCGCAACTCTCAGATGCTGACTAAGTTCAATGCCACGTCTACCAGAGGTTTTTAAGCTCAACACATTCGAACTCCCACGCCGAGCAGGGGAGATGAAAGAGTACGAACTAGATATTGAACTCCTTGAAAAAGTCGGCGTTGAACTCATCGCTGTACCAGCCGGTGAGATTATCGAAGTTGATCTACGCCTTGAATCAGTGGCAGAGGGTATTTTGCTCAGTGCCGACATCTATGCAGTTGCTAAGGGTGAATGCATACGCTGTTTAGATCCAGTGGAAGTTGTTATTGAAAAGCGTGTTCAGGAGCTCTATCTCTATGAACAAAAGGTTGAACGCAAGAAACGCACACCAGTTGTCGAAGATTTAGATATCGAGGATGAGCTGCTGATGGATGGCGATCTCATGGATCTAGAGACACCAATCCGTGACGCTATTGTTTTAGCGCTGCCAAACAACCCGCTATGTAGTGGCTCGTGTGAGGGTTTATGCCCGGGCTGCGGGGGTAAATGGGCAGATCTAGAGAGTCAACACGCTCATGAAACTATAGATGTGCGCTGGGCTGGCCTTGCAGAGCTAGGCAGTGATGAGCCCGATTTCAAGAATTAGGGTTTTTGAGGGATACTTACGGCCTGCAACCACCGTTGCGTTAGGAATAAGAAGAATAAGAAGAAGAGGTTAGAAAAGTGCCAGTACCAAAGCGGAAGACCTCGCGTTCAAAGACGCGCTCACGCCGAAGCCAGTGGAAGACAACTGCTGCCTCTCTTGCAACGTGCCCACAGTGCCAGCAGCCAAAGCTGCAACATACTGCCTGCCCAACCTGCGGTACATATAACCGTCGTCAGGTATTAGAGGTCTGATCTGAGCTCGTTGCTCAATGAGCAGCTGGGGGTTGTAATCGAGCCCTCACTTCTCGAGTTAGCTTTTACTCACCGTTCATTTGCATATGAATCAACGAGCAAAGAGACTAACGAGCGCCTTGAGTTTTTGGGTGATTCAGTTTTAGGGTTAATCGTCACTGAAGAGCTGTATAAACGTTATCCAGATTTCGATGAGAGTCGCTTGTCACCACTTCGTTCGGGCATCGTTAACATGCGTGCGCTCGCAGATATTGCCCGCGAATTGGATTTAGGCAAATACATTCGCTTAGGTAAAGGAGAGGAAGTCACTGGAGGGCGAGATAAAAACTCCCTTCTTGCCGATGCCCTTGAAGCTGTTATCGGTGCGATATATTTGCAGTTCGGTTTCGCGGTGTGCACAGATATTGTTCGACGATTAATTGCATCCACATTAGATTCTGCAGTTGCTCGCGGTGCAGGTCTTGATGGAAAAACAGCGCTTCAAGAGTTAGTCGCCGCCCTCAATAAAGGGCTACCTGAGTATGTTGTGAGCGAAGAAGGCCCCGATCACGATAAGAATTTTACGGCCGTTGCAATGGTGGCCGGTGTAGCTATTAGTGAAGGCGCTGGAAAGAGCAAGCGAGAGGCAGAGCAGATCGCAGCACGCCTTGCCTATGAATTACTAAAAAACGAGCTGCCTCAGCCTTAAATCCGCTAAAAATACTCTCGTGAGGCGATAGGTTTACCGCGTGTATTTAAAGAGCATCACCCTGAAGGGCTTTAAGTCCTTTGCTTCGACAACCACTTTGCGTCTTGAACCGGGAATCACATGCGTTGTTGGCCCTAATGGTTCGGGAAAGAGTAACGTCGTCGATGCACTTACATGGGTAATGGGTGAGCAAGGGGCCAAGTCTCTTCGCGGCGGCAAGATGGAAGATGTAATTTTTGCTGGCACAAGTGGGCGCGCACCTTTGGGTCGCGCTGAAGTTGCGCTGACTATTGATAATTCGGATGGCGCGCTACCCATTGAATATAGCGAAGTAACAATTTCACGCATACTTTTCCGTAACGGCCAGAGTGAGTATCAGATCAACGGTGAAGCATCTCGCCTGCTGGATATTCAAGAGCTTTTGAGTGACTCTGGAATCGGTCGTGAGATGCACGTAATTGTCGGTCAAGGTCAGCTCGATGCGATCTTGATGGCAACTCCTGAAGATCGTCGTGGTTTTATTGAAGAGGCAGCGGGAGTTCTAAAACACCGCAAAAGAAAAGAGAAGGCGCTTCGTAAGCTAGATTCGATGCAGACCAATCTGGCACGCGTGCAAGATTTAACGGTTGAGCTTCGACGACAGCTGCGACCATTAGGCAAACAAGCCGAAGTCGCAAAAAAAGCTGCAACGATTCAAGCAGATCTTCGCGATGCAAAACTTCGATTGCTTGCCGATGATTTTATATCATTGTCAAAGGTTCTCGATGCAGAGGTTGCTGACGAAACTGCATTGCGCGCACGACGGGCTGAAGTTGAATCCGAAGTTGATTCCATTCGCTCCAGGGAAGAAGCACTCGATGCTCAAGGCAGAGTAGAAGGACCACAACTTGTTGCGGCACAAGAGACGTACTATGAGTTGAATTCTCTGCGCGAAAAATTCCGAGGTACACAATCATTGGCCCAAGAGCGTTCCCGCTTTCTTATTGAAGAAGCAGAAGAAGCCAGGTCATCTGGACGCGATCCTGAAGCTCTCGAGGTTGATGCAAAAGCTCTGCGGCTAGAGGAGAACGAACTCCGTGAAAATGTTGCTCTTGCGAAGCAGTCACTCATAGATGCAACAACAAACTTAACCAAGAGCGAGCACGAGTTAAAAATTGACGAAGATAAAATCGCTGCAGCGATGCGCGCTATCGCCGATGCTCGTGAAGGTACCGCACGGCAAGAGGGACACATTAAATCTTTGCAGGCCAGACTTGAGGCCATCTCAGAAGAGGTTGAGCGACTTGTGCGCGCACGCGATGAGGCACAGATGCGCGTTGAGACGGCCCAGCGGGAGTATTCAACGTATGAACTCGACATCGCAAGTGCCGATACCGGTGAGAGAGGTCTTGACTCAGAGTTCGAGTCAACTAAGTCGGCGCTAGAGAGCTCTAAGTCAGAGCTCAACGAACTCATAGAGGCCGAACGCTTGGCTGATCGTGAACGCAATGCTCTTGAGTCCAAAATTGAAGCGATGAAGTTAACCTCACAAAATCGAGATGGTGCATCTGAGTTGCTTCAAGACTCGCGCGGAGTACACATTCTCGGTTCAATTGCTAGCCTGATTGAAATCGACCCAGGGTGGGAGTCCGCCGCCGCCGCCGCTTTTGGCGCACTAGCTAATGCCATCGTTGTTGAGAACTTAGCATCAGCGGTAACTGCTTTAACAACTTTGCGGCGTGAAAACTTGGGTCAGGCAGATGTCTTGGTTTATGACGAGCATGCCCAATCTCACTCCTCAATTCCATCGGGTTTGACACCTCTTTCCTTACATGTGCGATCACAATCAATAGGAGCACTTGTCACATCTCTGCTTGCAAATATCGTTGTCTCCAACTCTGCGCGTGATGCCGAAGCGATTCTTCGTTCACACCCAGAAGTAACCGTAGTTACTCGCGAAGGCGATGTCGTGACTCGAGCCCGAGTTCGAGGTGGCTCCCAATCATCATCTTCTTTAATCGAGATTAACTCTCTTATTGCAGAGTTAGAGACCAAACTTTCTCAAGTGGCACATACGTGTGATCGATTGAAATTTGAAATCTCTACAAAGAGTGGTGAGGTCGCTAATCGTCAAAGTGATTTCGATGTGGCACTTTCAAAACTTAATGAGTCAGATGCACGAATAAGTGCTTTAACTGAGCAACTCGCAGTCTCTGGTCAGAATATGAAGTCTGCAATGGCTGAAGCCGAGCGACTGCTAGCAAATATTAACGAGGCAAACTCAGCCAAATCTCGTGATGAGGGTGAGTTGCTCATTGCTCACAACCAACTGAACCAGCAGGGTGTAGTCGCAGAACCAGATCACACATCTACTGAAAATCTTCGTAACGCCGTTTCTATTGCCCGCACCGCCGAAGTCGAAGCCAGACTCGCAGTGAGAACTATTGAAGAGCGTGTTACATCGGTCGCTGCTCGCGCAGTAGCTCTTGAAGAGGCGGCCCGTAATGAGCGCGAAGCATCAGAGCGCGCGGTCATCCGTCGTGGTGCCCGTGCCCGTGCAGCAGTTATCTCGCAAGCAGTCGCTGAAGCAGCATATGAAGTACTTATTCACATTGAGCGCTCTATCTCAAAGGCTGCAATTGAGCGGACTCGACTAGAAGAGTCACGCTCACGTCGTGAAGGCGAGACTCTAACAGTACGAACACGGGGTCGTGAGTTAGCCACCGAACTTGAAGCGCTTACATCAAGTGTTCACCGCGATGAGATTGCCCGTGCCGAACAACGGATGCGCATTGAATCTCTTGAAAATAAGACGGCTGAAGAGTTTGCAATCGATACACAAACGCTTATAGCCGAGTATGGACCCGCTAACGACGTACCAACCTTCTTTGAAAACGATGATGGAGAGATTGTTACAACCGAGCTGATTCCGTACCGTCGAGATCAACAGGAAAAGCGCCTTGCATCGGCCGAACGCTCTCTCAATCTATTAGGAAAAATTAACCCACTTGCCCTCGAAGAGTTCTCATCCCTTGAAGAGCGTCTGAAGTTTTTAGCCGACCAGTTAGAGGATTTGAAGAGTACAAAGAGAGATCTTCTGGATATTATTAAAGAGGTCGATGACAGAGTCCAGATGATATTTATGGAGGCCTTCATTGAGACAGCCCGCCACTTTGAAGATATCTTCGCGCGTTTGTTCCCAGGGGGTGATGGGCGATTAATTTTGGTAGATCCAGATAATCCTCTTACCAGTGGTGTTGACGTGGAGGCCCGTCCGCCGGGTAAGCGAATCAAACGTCTCTCACTTTTATCAGGTGGAGAGAAATCCTTAACCGCAATTGCCATGTTAGTTGCCATCTTTAAGGCGCGCCCAAGTCCATTCTATATTCTCGATGAAGTTGAAGCCGCACTTGATGATGTCAATCTCGGGCGATTACTTGGAATCTTTGAAGAGCTCCGAGCAAGTTCGCAGCTAATCATTATTACTCACCAAAAACGCACAATGGAGATTGCAGATTCTCTCTATGGTGTCACCATGCGCGGAGATGGTGTGACAGAGGTAATCTCTCAACGCCTGCGTGAATCTGACACGCAATAAGTAGTCACACTATGGGTCTTTTCAGTAAGTTTATTGCAAAAATTAAAGGTGAAAACTCTTTTGTTCCAGCCGATTGGCAAGAGCTAGAGAGCGAGCTATTAGCATCGGATATTGGCCCAACTCTTACACGGGGACTTCTTGAAATGGCACGAAAAGTTAAGAGCGAGAATGCTCATGAGGCGCTCAAAGCATCTCTGTCATCGCATCTGTGTACTCAGTCGCGATTACCGATCACTAACCCTGCAGGTATAACTGTTGTGATGGTCGTCGGTGTCAATGGAACTGGTAAAACTACATCTGTCGCAAAGTTGGCTAGCTATATTAAAGGTTCTGGCTCAACTGTCGTGGTTGCTGCAGGAGATACATTTCGTGCAGCGGCCGTGGATCAGTTACAGACATGGGGCGCTCGAATTGGAGTAGATGTAATTTCAGGTAAGGCAAATGGCGACCCTGCATCTGTGGCCTTTGACGCGGCAAAGCGAGCAAGTGAATCGAAGGCCCAGTTTTTGATTATCGATACCGCGGGACGTTTGCACAATAAGAGTGATCTCATGAGTGAGTTAGAGAAAGTGAAGCGGGTCGTTGAGAAAGTCTCGCCAGTTAACGAGGTTTTATTAACTATCGATGCAACGACCGGCCAAAATGGTATGGCACAGGCAAAGATTTTTTCGGAGAGTGTGAACGTAACTGGGATTATTCTTACAAAATTAGATGGAAGCGCGCGTGGAGGTATAGCCCTTGCTATTGAGAACGAGCTTAATATTCCGATTAAGTGGATAGGCACTGGTGAGTCAGAGGGTGATTTCAAGGCCTTCGAGTCAGATTCTTACATTGAGGGCCTGCTGGCGTAACCCAGATTTAACACAGGTGAGCTTTTTGCAACCTGTTTGAAACCCTGGTGAGCATCGCTTGTAACGCCGAGAAGGCATCTTTGCGCCATCTCAAAGGCGAGAACTCTTGTATTTATTCCTTGAAAGATGGCGCTTATGACTCAGACAGTTTTGAACTCTGGCGATACCGCATGGATGTTGGCTAGCACGGCTCTCGTACTACTCATGACACCTGGACTTGCATTTTTCTATGGTGGAATGGTTCGCACTAAGAGCGTTCTTAATATGATGATGATGTCCTTTATTACAATCTGCATCGTCAGTATTTTATGGGTGATCTATGGCTTCGAACTAGCTTTTGGAAGCAAAGCAGATTCACCGTGGTATGGAAATATCTCATTCTCAGGTTTAGGTGGGATGGTTAATGAGTTCACAAATAATGGTGGAATCTATCCAATCCCAGTATTGGTCTTTGCTGCGTTCCAATTAATGTTTGCAATTATTACACCGGCGTTGATATCAGGTGCAATCGCTGATCGAACTAAGTTTGTTTCATGGGCAGTCTTTGTCACCATTTGGACAACGATTGTTTATTTCCCGGTGGCACACTGGGTCTTTGCCTTCGGAAATAAAGTGGGTGATACAGTAACAGGGACTGGCTACCTTGCAGGCAAAGGTCTTGAGGACTTTGCAGGTGGTACTGCCGTGCATATCAATGCCGGTGCCGCAGGCTTGGCACTTGCAATCGTATTAGGCAAACGCATCGGTTGGCGCAAAGAATCAATGCGTCCACACTCATTGCCACTGGTACTTCTTGGTTCAGGTCTTTTGTGGTTTGGTTGGTTTGGCTTCAACGCGGGATCTGCTTTAGCTGCTAATGGAATCGCTGGCCTTGCATTTATGAATACGCAAGTTGCAACCGCTGCCGCACTTGCCGGCTGGCTACTTGTTGAAAAGATTCGTAACGGTCATGCAACATCACTGGGCGCTGCATCTGGGGCAGTAGCGGGACTAGTCGCTATCACGCCTGCTTGTGCATTTGTTGCCCCATGGGCTGCAGTTGTTATTGGTTTTCTTGCAGGAATTTTCTGCGCACTTGCAGTTGGCCTTAAATACAAGTTTGGCTTCGATGACTCTCTCGATGTTGTCGGCGTGCACTTAGTGGGCGGAGTCTGGGGCTCATTAGCCATTGGCCTCTTTGGTACGCATGTCGTTAATAGCCTAGGAGTTGATGGGCTCTTATACGGAGGTGGCATCGCTCTACTTGGCAAGCAGGCACTTGGTGTTGGAATGGTCGCACTGTATTCATTTGTTGTCACCTTAATTCTGGGATATGCAATTGAAAAGACGATTGGTTTCCGCATTACGGCTGATGAAGAAATTGAAGGCATCGATCTGAACGAGCACGCTGAAACCGCATATGAAATGTCTAGCTCATCACGAGGAGGTTCCTTCTAATGAAACTTATTACAGCAATTCTGAAACCATTCAAGTTAGAGGATGTTAAGAATGCTCTACAGGCACATGGTGTTAACGGCATGACGGTCTCTGAGGCAAGTGGCTTTGGTCGCCAAAAGGGCCATACCGAGGTCTATCGCGGCGCTGAATACACCGTTGATCTCGTACCTAAGGTTCGCCTTGAAGTACTTGCCGACGACGACGACGCCGATTCAATAGTCGATGTGATCGTGAAGGCTGCATCGACAGGGTCAATTGGTGATGGAAAGGTTTGGACAACACCAGTGGATCAAGTAGTTCGCGTACGTACGGGTGAACGCGGGCCAAATGCAATCTAAGATGTAACACATGGGTACACGTGAGAGAAGAGAGCGTTCAAATGAGAGCGATCGTTCTCTTCTCTCACTTTTCTATGCCGCAGCGCTGGAGCATCTTGGAATTAAGGGCGACAAAGGTGTAGCACTTGCTGCAGTCGGCGGTTATGGTCGAGGTGAACTAGCGCCAGGATCAGATTTGGATATTCTTATTCTGCATCACGGTCAATTCAGTAACGAAAAACTCGTCGGTTTTGTCAATGCGCTCTTATATCCATTATGGGATACAAACTCAGTTGATCACGCAGTCCGCACGCGCAGCGAAACAGACAAGGTTGCACATAATGATTTAAAAGTCGCGCTTGGTTTATTAGATATTCGCCTTGTAGCAGGGGACGCAGATTTAGTTGCAGGCGTCCAGCGCGACAGTATTGATAGTTGGCACAAGAATTCACGGGCACGATTGCCAGAGCTGAGAGCGTCGATGATGGTACGCCACGAACGTGCAGGGGAGTTGGCCTATCTTCTCGAACCCGACATCAAAGAGGCTCGTGGAGGAGTACGAGATGTCACTGCACTTCGTGCAATCGCACTATCGGGTGCGGTACAGGTGCCACTCGAGCGAATTAGCTGGGCAGAATCTACACTCAACAACGTACGTGAAACTCTGCACTCAGTTACTGGGCGCAATAAAGATCGATTACTTTTTCAAGAGCAAGATAAAGTCGCCGCTGCCTTGGGCTATGCCGATGCAGATGTCATGATGAGCGAAGTTGCACAGGCGGCTCGTTTAGTTGATTACCTACTTGAACACACATGGCACTCGCTAGCTCACAAAGGACGTGATGGTGTGGGCAGAATCTTGCGAAGGCCGCGCACGGTATCGGTAGGCCACAACATCAGTGTCAGCAGTAATGAAATTGTGATTGATCCGCTTATTTCCATCGGTAAAGATCCAGTCATTGGTCTGCGTGCTGCAGCACAAGCTGCACAGTTGGGGCTACCGATTTCTCTTGAGAGTTGTGCACTTATTTCGACTTCACTTCGCAACGGAACTGGAATATTGCCAACACCTTGGCCACGAGAGGCCAGGGAGAACCTGATTGCACTCATTGGTGCAGGTGAATCAATGGTTCGGATTTTTGAGAGTTTAGATCAAGAGGAGATTATCTTTGGTTGGATCCCTGAGTGGCGTCCACTTCGATCGCTGGCTCAACGCAACGCACTTCATCGACACACAGTTGATCGTCACATGGTCGAAACCGCCGTGCATGCCGCCGCGTTAACGCGCACAGTTCATCGCCCCGACCTTCTTCTCTTTGCTGCACTCTTTCACGATATAGGTAAAGGTAGCGATGAGGACCACTCTGTTCGAGGTGAGCGTTTAATCGCCCCGCTTGCAACACGCATTGGCTTTTCTCGCCCAGATGTCATTACGCTGCAGATTCTTGTCAAACACCATTTGCTCTTATCGGCTACTGCTACGCGCAGAGATTTAGATGATCCCGCGACGATCTCATCTATCATCGAGGTCATTCCAGATTTAAATACGCTCGAACTCTTGCATGCATTAAGCGTTGCAGATGGAGAGGCGACAGGCAGTGCTGGATGGAGCGAATGGAAAGCATCTCTTGTCAATGATTTAGTACAACGAGTACGTCGGAGCATGACGGGTTCAATGATTGCAGCACAACCTGCGCTGACTGCACAGCAAATTCTTGCGGCAGAAAACTCGGTGCTGACAGTTGTACTTGATCAACACACCAGCGGATATTCCATCGAGATTGTCTCTCCCGATAAGCCTGGGTTACTATCTCTTGTCGCGGGTGTTTTAAGTATTTCACGCTTAGACGTTAAATCAGCGCGCACAAAAAGCCATGGTCCATCAGCTGTAATGAATTGGATCGTTTCTCCCGAACCATATGCGCCAGAGGTGACACAGGTTGGTCTGCGCAACGCGATCATTCAAGCATTTGAAGATTCAACATTAGTTGAAGAAAAACTATTTGCGCGGGCAAAGAGCTATGCCTCAATTCCCAGTATTCCCGTTCCAGCGCCTGAAATTGTTTTTTTCAACGATGCTGCAACAGATGCCACGGTCATTGAAGTTCGCAGCCACGACCGGCCAGGTTTGTTATTTCGAATCGGGTCAGCGATTACGCACGCGAAGGTTGATATTCGCTCGGCCATCGTGACTACCCTAGGGGCAGAGGCGATTGATACTCTCTATGTCACAGAGATTTTTGGTGGACCATTAAGTGATGAACGCGCGCAAGAGGTTGCGTCGCAGCTGCGCCTAGCGCTGAAGTAGTCTTAGCCCACTATGTTTGACTCACTTTCCTCACGTTTCAATCTGGCATTTTCATCACTTCGAAACCGTGGAAAGATTTCAAAGAGTGATATCGAGGCGACATGCGCCGAGATAAGGCAGGCGCTTCTGGAGTCCGATGTTGCTCTAGAAGTCGTCGAAGCCTTCATTACAGAGATATCGCAGAAGTCAACGGATGCTCTTTCGAGAATACAGTCCGGCACTAACCAAGCCAATGCAATCTTTGAGATAGTCAATGCATCCTTAGTTGAGATACTTGGAGGTTCTGCGCGAAGAGTACGATTTTCAAAAAATCCACCAACTGTCATTATGCTGGCAGGTCTACAAGGTGCAGGTAAGACGACGCTTGCCGGCAAGTTAGCAAAGTTCTACGCCGACCAAGGAGATACTCCACTACTTGTTGCCGCTGATTTACAGAGACCAAATGCTGTTACGCAGCTGCAAGTTGTAGGAGAAAGTATCAACGCTCCAGTTTTTGCTCCTGAGGTTGGAAACGGTGTCGGTGATCCAGTAAAGACGGCAAAGGCTGGAGTTGAATTCGCAAGGGCCAAGAAGTACAGCATGGTCATTGTTGATACTGCAGGTCGATTAGGTGTCGATGCCGATCTCATGGCACAAGCAGCCGATATTCGTGATGCAATTAAACCCGATGAGATTCTATTTGTTGTCGATGCGATGATTGGCCAAGATGCAGTGCGTACCTCACAAGCATTTTTGGAAGGTGTCGGATTCGATGGGGTAGTTCTTACCAAACTCGATGGCGATGCACGAGGCGGTGCGGCGCTTTCAATCGCATCGGTTACAAAGCGTCCGATTATGTTTGCATCCACCGGTGAAAAACTGACTGACTTTGATATTTTCTATCCCGAACGCATGGCCTCTCGAATCTTGGGAATGGGGGATGTAGCGACTTTAGCCGAGCAAGCTAAGAAAGCTTTTGATAGTGATACATCGGCAAAACTTGAAGCTAAGTTTGCAAGCGGTGAGGATTTCACACTTGAGGATTTCTTGGATCAACTCAGTGCAATGTCGAAGATGGGTTCGATGTCAAAGTTGATGGGCATGCTGCCGGGAGGAGGGCAGATGAAGGCGTTAACTAAAGGCGCGAATTTCGATGAAAACGAGATCGTGCGCACGAAGGCGATTATTCAGTCGATGACGCCGCAAGAGAGGCGGGAGCCAAAAGTTCTCAATGGTTCTCGTCGTGCTCGCATAGCCCTTGGCGCAGGTCTGAAAGTTTCGGATGTAAACAATCTTGTTGATCGTTTTACTGCCGCTCAAAAGATGATGCGACAAATCCGCAATGGTGGTGTGCCTCCCGGTATCGCCGGTATGGCCGGTAAGGCCGGAATGGGGATGCCAGCGATGGCATCCAAACCACTCCATATAGCTCCAAAGAAGAAGTCCAAGTCGGGGAATCCTGCTAAGCGGGCCCTTGAGGATTCCCAGTAGGCGATTTCGCGTCTGAGTGGCTTAGATGGCAGAATAAGCATCCTGTTGAAGGGGCCCTCTACCCCCGAACAACATCCATATAACCGATAGTCGAATCTCTTTCACCACGCACCCCGCTGTGGAGAAAAGAAATGACACAGAAAAAAAACAGGAGATACATTTCTTGGCTACAAAAATTCGTTTAATGCGCATGGGTAAAATCCGTACACCATTTTTCCGCGTCGTTGTTACAGACTCACGCAAAGCACGTAATGGTCTTTCAATTGAAGAGATCGGTCGCTATGTCCCAGGACAAGAGCCATCACTTATCGAGATCAACTCAGAGCGCGCTCTGTACTGGCTCGGAGTCGGTGCACAACCATCAGAGGCAGTAGAGGCGCTTCTGAAGATCACTGGAGATTGGCAGAAGCACAAGGGTCTTCCAGGAACTGAAGGCACATTGCGTGTTGCAGCTCCTCGCGTAGGCAAGCATGTTGCATATGAGGCCGCCGTTAAGAATGCAATGGATGAGCCTAAAGAGGGTGCAACAACATTAAAGAAGAAGGCACAAGAGCGCCTTGCAGCTAAGGCAAACCCCGTTGAAGAGGTTGAGCCAGTGTCCGAACCAATCGCAGTCGATGCTGTCTCCGAGGTGTCCGAGCCAGTAGCAGTCGATGCTGTCTCCGAGGTTCCAGCTGAAGTAACAACTACAGACGTTGCGGTTGAAACAGAAGCGGCAGCTGAATAACTATGATGGATGAAGCCCTCGAGCACTTGGTAAAGGGGATCGTCGATAATCCCGATGATGTTGTCGTATCTGAAAAGACTCATCGTCGCGGAACTACTTTAGAGGTTCGAGTAAATCCTGAAGATATCGGCAAGGTTATTGGGCGCAACGGTCGCACCGCGAAAGCGTTGCGTACTGTTGTTAGCGCGCTCGCAGGTCGCACGGTCCGTGTTGACCTCGTCGAGACCGACGAACCTAACTAAGTAACGAGCAACATAGCCATGCGATTACTCGTAGGGCGTATCGGTCGAGCCCATGGAATTCTAGGTGAGGCCACCATTGAAGTTCGTAGTGATGATCCAGAGAGTCGATTCGCTATCGGTCAAGAGCTGCAAACCGATCAGCATGGGGTCTTAACAATTACTTCAGGACGCGTTCATAATGGAATCTTGCTACTTGGTTTTGTCGGTTACACCGATCGAAATAGCGTTGAGAAGCTTCGAAATACGCTTTTATTTGCTGATGTCGATATCAATGAAGCAGGTGAAGACTCCGATGACTATCACGTTTTACAGTTAATTGGTTGTCAAGCGTTTCTTGAAACCGGAAGTTTATTTGGCGAGGTCACCGATGTCATTAATCTTCCCGGTCAAGACTTACTTGCCATCACGACGGCTTCTGGCGAAGTCTTGATTCCATTTGTGCGCCAACTTGTTCCTACCGTTGATGTAGCAAGCAAACGCCTCGTTATTATTCCGCCAGATATGAGTGGAGTTGTGCAGTGAAGATTGATGCCGTAACGATATTTCCTGATTACTTTGCTCCGCTTCAACTTTCGCTCCTCGGTAAGGCGAGCAATGCGGGCATTGTGAATTTTCAGATTCATGATCTGCGCAGTTTTTCCAGCAACAATCACCATGCAGTTGATGACACACCTTATGGTGGTGGTGCTGGGATGGTGATGCTTCCCGAGATTTGGGGTTTAGCCCTTGATCCATTGATGGAAAACGATACAGATTTAATTATTTTAACCCCTGCGGGAAAGCGATTTGATCAAAAGATGGCAAGTGCTTTCTCTCGAGGCAAGCACTTAGTCTTTGCTTGTGGTCGCTATGAGGGCATCGATGATCGAGTTCGTCAGCATTATCAAAGTGAACAGTATTCATCACGCAATATTCGGGTGCATGAAGTTTCAATCGGTGATTATGTTCTGGGTGGGGGAGAAGTAGCATCGCTGGTTATGATTGAAGCGATAACCCGATTAATCCCAGGAGTCCTCGGAAACCCTGATTCACTGAGTGAAGAATCACATAACGAGGATGGCTATCTTGAGTATCCCAACTTCACGAAGCCAGCTATCTGGCGTGAAATCGCGGTTCCTGAAATTCTTTTAAGTGGCAATCATGGTGAAATTGCGAAGTGGCGTGCCATTGAGGCTAAATCGAGAGCCGAGAATAATTTATAACTCGCGAGTAACGCCTCTATTACCGTAGCCTTCACCCCATGACTTCAGATGCGGCAGCGATTCAGGCACGATTAATTCGCGATCTGGAACCCGTTGTGGCAGTTGAGTTTGAGCGTCATTTATCGGTTCAGAAGAACTGGTATCCGCACGAGTATGTCCCATGGTCTGAAGGGCGCGATTTTGCTGGACCTTTAAATGGGGATGCCTGGGAAGCAAAAGATTCACGTCTTACACCCGTAGCTCAAGACTCTTTAGTTTTAAATCTTTTAACCGAAGATAATCTTCCGAGTTATCACACTGAAATCGCAATATCGATGGGTCGAGATGGCGCATGGGGTTCTTGGATTGAGCGCTGGACGGCGGAGGAAGCTCGACACAGCATAGTTATCCGTGACTACTTAATGGCAACGCGTGGAGTAGATCCTTATGAGCTTGAAGATCTACGAATGGCGCACATGTCATTGGGTTATCAAACGCCGTATGAGAACGATATGTTGCACACAATCGCCTATGTTTCTTTTCAGGAGTTAGCAACAAGAATTTCTCACCGAAATACTGGCAAGATTTCAGAGGATCCAATCGCCGAAGGCATGATGCAGAGAATCGCCTTAGATGAAAACCTCCACATGCTCTTCTATCGCAATACTCTAGGTGCTGCTATTGAGATGGAACCCAATGCCACAATGCGAGCGATTACCGACGTAGTTACCAACTTCGGAATGCCTGGGGCAAATATGCCTGGCTTTGGCCGAAAAGCTGTTCAGATTGCGCTAGCTGGCATATATGACATGCAACAACACTTGGATGAGGTAATTGCTCCGGTCTTGCGAGCTTGGAAAGTCTTCGAGCGCACTGATTTAACTGGAGATGGTCTCAAAGCCCGCGAAGATCTATCGGCATTTCTTGCCAAAACCGGCGAAGAGGCCAACCGCTTTAATGAAAAGCGCGAGGTTTACTTTGAACGAATGATTGCACGTGGACAAGAGCCACTGCGGATCATCAAGTAATTCAAATCATCAAGTAATCTAGTGCTATGAATAAGAGAGTTATCTTTATTGAACATGACCATGTCAGTGCCGGCGGGCCTATCTGGGCACAGTTTGAACGTCGCGGTTATGCGATAACTAGATTTATTATCGTAGATGAAGAAAATGCTAAAACTCCCAATGTGATACCAGAGTGGCCTGATTTACTCTCATTTGATGCGGTCGTTGTGATGGGCGCGCCATACGCCGCATACGATGACGAGCGCATTGGTAACTGGTTATTGCCACAAGTGGAAAAGATGCGCGAAGTCCACAACGCAGGAATTCCAGTTATGGGTATCTGTTTCGGTGGACAGCTAATGTCACGTGTATTAGGCGGTACAGTCTCGCGATCTCCACGCGCTGAACTTGGTTGGTTTGAAATCGATAGCGTTGATGAGAGTTTTATTCCTCGTGGGCCTTGGTTCCAATATCACTGGGATCGTTTTACTTTTCCACCAGGGGCTCAAGAGATTGCCCGCAACGAACTGTGTGCTCAGGCTTATGTTTTCGGTCGTACTCTTGGAGTGCAGTTTCACCCTGAAATCGACTCACAAGTTCTAGATATGTGGCTAGCAATGGATGGCGGATGTGTAGAAGTAGAGTCTGAAGGCGTTGACGTTGAAGAACTTCGTGCGCGAACTAAAGAGTTGGAGCGAGAAAGCAATCAGCGCGGCTACGACTTAGTAAATCAATTTCTTGATCGAGTCGCAACCGCGCCGATAGTAATTATTTAGTTTTTACTCTAGATATCTAGCGGCGTTACATACGCGCCAGAGATTCCACCATCAACTAAGAAGTTAGCGGCAGTGATAAAGGAAGAGTCGTCACTTGCTAAGAATGCTACTGCAGCTGCAATCTCACTGGCTTCAGCAAAGCGGCCCATTGGAATGTGAACTAAGCGACGAGCGGCGCGCTCTTTATCCTTTGCAAATAGCTCTTGAAGAAGTGGCGTGTTAACTGGCCCAGGAGATAATGCATTCACACGGATACCTTCACGTCCAAACTGCACCCCGAGCTCGCGGCTCATCGACAGAACGCCACCCTTAGATGCCGTGTATGCAATCTGAGATGTTGCCGCACCCAGTGTTGCGACAAATGATGCCGTGTTAATAATTGAACCCTTACCTGCCTTTTGCATATAAGGAATCACTGCTTTGCAGCATAGAAAAACACTCGTCGTATTGACGCGTAGAACGCGCTCCCAGGC
>Ga0114966_10000671_pt1 | contig 32857 bp, 56 predicted proteins | sample M_130207_XF_Meta_FD_87029 | JGI IMG/M metagenome (GOLD analysis project Ga0114966, IMG submission 87029) | Freshwater microbial communities from Lake Montjoie, Canada to study carbon cycling - M_130207_XF_MetaG | ecosystem: Environmental > Aquatic > Freshwater > Lake | place: Lake Montjoie... | reverse complement strand
CCATACCGGGTGTACTTAGGATCTGACTGGCAGTGGATTTGCGGAAGTATGACCTATCCGCTATCCGACACGCTGGGGTTTGTCGTCATGGGATTCAAGGCATGGGCACCAACTGGCAGCACGGCCACTGGCATCGAGATTGCGCCAAAAATGCACTCCTGGATGGACTCGCTGGCAGAGCCACTGTTTGTGGCGACCCGCAATAACACGGTACGTCGAGGCTTCCCCGGATTCCTTGGTGAAACGGTATTCTCGCAACTGTTTGCCGCAGCGAACGGAACTCAGCTGGTTTGCGCCGACTGTACGATTGCCAGCCCGACAGCCGGGGGTGGCGCAGGGGCTTTGGCCGTTCGTATTGGCGGGATATGGGTAGGGAAATAAATAAGCGTAAGCGGATTCGCACCACTCACATGTATCCGCTACACACTTGACGTACAGGCAAGGAAAGGGTATACTTAGCGTATGCCCTTCCCCAAAAAGAATCCCGCTCTGTTCGATGGTCGATTAGTTGACTTAACCAAACTGGCGAAGGATGCAGATATTGATCTGAGTCATGTATCCCGCATCATGCGAGGCAAAAAGGACCCGAGTATCCGAGTTCTGTTGCGGCTGGCTGACGCTCTCGCTATGGCCCCGGACTACTTCCTCGAACAGTTGTTGACTGTGCGGCAAACATCTCAGGAATAATACTTGACTCACAGACAAGCGACTGATATGATGGTTGTGTTGTGAATATCCCCTCCCCAAGAGAACTCGGACTGCCTGAGAAGTTTGACGGCTGGCGAGACAATCAAGTCCACGCGATTGAAACGGTCCTGCATTCCAGTAAACGGGGATGTGCGCTGTCTAGTCCGACAGGTAGTGGCAAGTCTCTCATAACGGTGGGTGCTGCTTTGATATCCGGTCGCCCCACGGCCATCGTCACGAATAGTCTTGGGCTACAGAATCAGTATCTGGCAGACGCTGAGAGTGCGGGTGCTGTAGATCTCCGGGGGCGCAGCAATTACAAGTGCGATATGCGGTCGGACTACACTTGCGAGGACGGCTATGCGGCACAGTGCCCGTACAAGGGGTCGGTTGGGTGCGCTTCTACTCGGGCCGAAATGGCAGCGGCTACCAGCAACCTAGTGATCACCAACTACGACAAGTGGATCTCGACCAAGAAGTACGGGATGGGGCTGGGCCACATCCAGCAGGTCATATTCGATGAAGGCCACGAGATGCCGAATGCCCTCGGACGTGCTCTGCAAGTTGTGCTGCGGCACAAGGAGATAGAAGAGGGGCTGAGAGTGCCGTTCCTATCCGGGACTGATGCGCTTGAGTTTGCGGAATGGAAGAAGTGGGCGGTGAATTGCCGCCAAGTTGCGGACTATGCCTGCACAGTAGCGAAGGCGAAGATTACCGGGGTGGGCAAGCCCAAGACATCTCACATCCGTGCCTACAATCACCTGCGGAATCTGGTGAGGAAGCTGGGACTGATCTCGACGGGCCGGGTAGCGGACTGGGTTGTGGACTCTATCGACGATGGGTTTCAGTTCGATCCGGTTCGACCCGGTAAGTATGCGGAGGGGTATCTTCTGCTGCGTGTCCCGAAGGTCGTGATTGTATCTGCTACACTGCGGCCCAAGACCATGTATCTGTCGGGCATGAGCAAGGACTCGTTTGATTTCCATGAGTATCCGAGTGAGTTCGATCCGACTCGGAACCCGTTCTATTACGTGCCGACAGCGCGAATGGATTCAAAGTCGGATAACTTCACGGCTATGCTGCGAATGTTTGACCAGATCGCAAGCCGTCGCCGGGACCGGAGTGGGTTAGTCCACACGATCTCGTATGACAGGCAGCGCCAGTTCGAAGAGTATTCCCGGCATCGCGACAACTTCATGCTGAATAAGCGCGGGGAAGCGGCTGGTGAGATTGTCGAGCAGTTCCGAGAAGCAACGAGGGGTACGGTGTTCGTGACTCCTAGTGTCAGTACCGGATATGACTTTCCGGGTAAGATGGCAGAGTGGCAGTTCATTACCAAGATTCCATTCCCGCCTCCGAGTAAGGTCATGAAGGCGCGGACGGAGGAGGATAGTGCATACCCGATGTACCTGACAATCCAGCAGATCGTGCAAATGTGCGGTCGCCTCATGCGGTCGAAGTCAGATCAGGGGGAGACGTTTATTGGGGACATGCACATGGATTGGTTCTGGCCGAAGTGGAAGCACCTGGCTCCGAAGTCGTTTCATTCCCTGTTTAATGAAGTGCGGACGCTTCCGGCTCCGCCACCAAGGTTACGGTGACACAGACAGAACGTAGAGCTTTGGAAATGCTGCACAGCGCCTATTTCTTGGGTCAGGGCAGATGCGAGTCATGCTCCACTTTCGGAAACTTGGCGGCTGTAGATGACATGAGCATAGGCATGAAGAGCTTGGAAATACTGCCATATGGAAAAGATGTACGAGCGTGCGTAACATGCTTTACTCGGATTATGTCGGAGAACAGGACGAAGAAATTCTCTGTAGCCGCTACACACGCCCTATGACCCTTCCCGAAAAAGCACTACAGAATCTGGCGGATGCTCGAAGAGCAGTACAACTACTCCGCCAAACGGTTGATCGCAGGGTGCATGACCCGGTGATATCCGAAGCAGTAGAAGCAGTGGACATAGAGCTGTCCCTGTGCAAGTCAACAATAAGGAGAATGCAAGACAATGGCAACAGTTAAACACGCAGCTTTCGGTAGTCTTTCCTCGCTGGTAGCCAGCGGGTTCAGCATCCCCGAAGGCAATTACAAACTGACTTTCGAGTGCAAGTTGTGGGCACCTGAGAAATCCAACTTCCCGGCCTCTCTCGGCGTGATGGTGTCGTTCGAGGACCCGGATGGCGAGAAGGAGCCGAAAGAGAAGTTCTACAGCTTTGGCCGCAAAGTCCACGAGGCGTTCATGGTTGATCCGAAGTCGGGCGGCAAGAAGATCAAGGAGATTCCCGGCAAGGAAGGCAACTTCCCGGACGGGACGAAGTGGTCAATTCTGCTCAACTCGCTCTACAATGCGGGCCTGCCGGAAGGGCATTTCGTGGATGATATCAGCGTCCTGGATGATCTGGTCGGCCATGTGCATGAGGAGTTGGAGCCGAAAGACTGGAGCAAGATCCAGAAGTCCACGGGCGATGCGGAAGCGAAACCGAAACAGCGCGGCACGATTGCGGTCGTGACCGAGTTCATCGACCCGCCGTGGGAGAAGGGCGGCAAGAAGAAAGCCAAGCCTCCGGTGAAGGGCAAGGCCGAACCGGAAGAGGAGGAAGAAGAAGAGGACGATAAGCCTGTCAAGAAGGCCACGAAGAAAGGCGCGAAGAGCGAAGAGGAAGAGCTTGCCGAAACCGCAACCGAACTCGTCAAGACCGTTCTCGAAGCAAACGAGGAAGGCATGGCCAAGATCCGCTTCCGCGCAGCTCTGGTACCTCTCGCAAAGAAGGCTCTCAAGGACGACGAGGAGCTGGTTGACGCCCTGACCGACTTCCTGTTCTCCGACGATGACAACCTCATCGCGATCTTGGATCAGGTCGGATTCGAGCTGGACGGCAAGAACATCGTCGTCAAGGAAGAGAAGCCGAAAGCCAAGAAGAAGTAAACGGCGGTACACTGTAGCGGATACACGGGGCGGTGCTGGAAACGGTATCGCCCCGTTGCGTAAAGAGGAGAGGATACTATTTGTGACTGTTACTGAAGTAGAAGCCCCGTTGTTTCTCCCGGAGTCAGACGAACCCCGGTCACCCGGCGTCCACTTGTCCTCTATCATTCGCCGGATTGCTATACAGGAGGGCATCCTCACGACCGACGAAGAAGAGAGCATGGGCCTGCTCTCGGACCACCGGGAGATTACCGACCCCATCGCCATTCTCCGAATCAGTATCGGCTTGGCATGGGAGCAGTATTATATTCCGCGCATTCTCGGACCTGCTCTCGATGTCATTGACCATCCCGGCGAGATGCTGGTGGACGGCATCTACATGACGCCGGATGGCGAGTCTGTCGGCATTGTGCATGTAGAGAAGCGCGGCAAGAAGCGACATGACTCGATTGTTCACGAGATCAAGGCAACGTACAAGACGGCGAGGAAGGACATCCGCAAGCAGTGGATGTGGATCGCGCAGATGCGGAGCTACTGTCGGGCGAAGGGGACATGTCATGCTATGCTGCATGTCCTGTTTATCTGCGGTGATTATGGCCGTCCAATCAAGCCGATGCTGCGGACGTTCGTGTTTGAGTTTACGCAGGAAGAGCTGGACTCGACCTGGGATCTGATGTTAGAGTGCAAAAGGATGGAAGATGGCGCTACCGAAGAGCTTTAGCAGATACAAGACGGCAGAAACAGTGTCGCAGAATCGCGGGATTATTATCAGCATCGAGGGTCCTACCGACTCGGGGAAGACTGAGTTCTGTCTGTCATGCCCCGGCCCCGGCCTCGTCGTGGCTCTGGACCCCGGCCTCGAAGGATGTCTGGAGAATCCGAATCCGCCGAAGTCAAGGAATGTGGACAACTTCGCATTCGAGAGTATCGAGTATAAGCCTGCCGGGTCCACGAATGACAAGGGGACATGGGAGAACTCATGGTCGCGATTCAAGGAGGTGCTGTATAGTGGGCTGGATAACACTGACGCACGCACGGTGATAGTGGACGGCGACTCAGACGGCTACGAGTTGCAAAGGCTGGCCGCATTCGGGAAACTCACGCAGGTTCTACCGCACCACTATACGGATGTGAACATGGCACGCAAGGCTATCCTCATGCGGATGCACAGAAGCGGTAAGGTGATCGTGCTCACGCAGAAGCTGAAGAAGGAATATGTAGCGGATACAGACGAGAATGGCGCACCTGTGTTTGATGACAAGGGTCGGGAGAAGCGGTCGGCTACGGGCAAGATGATATCGGCAGGATTTTCGTCGAACGGGTATCTAGTGAAAATCGAGCTGCGGAGTTTCTTCCGGCAGGGGAAGAGGGGCATCGTGCATGGCGTCGAGATCCTGAAGTGCAAGCCACAGATGTCGCTAATCGGGGCAGAGCTTACGGGGAAGGACTGTAACTTCCGGGGCCTGATGGAGCTGGTGTACGAGGGGCGTGACCCGGAAGAGTGGGGAGAACTCGCGTGATATATGTTGACCCGCGAGTCGGTTCCGGTGAACTCACGGCACCACTCATGCGGCTTGGTGTCCCTGTCGAACGCACTCCACTCGGGTTCGGAGATGTCTGCTTCTCCGGTAACGGCCCCCGTGGTGAGATCGCAATCGGGGTGGAACGCAAGAAGCTGCATGACATCCTCGACTGCATCGAGACGGCACGATTCGCGTCACACCAGCTCCCCGGCTTGGTTCAGACCTACAACCGGGTGTTCTTACTCGTCGAGGGCGAGTGGGCCTGTCACGACCGGGAGGACATCCTCATCGAGAAGTACAGTGGGAGCTGGGGTGTCAGCAAGTACCGCAACCGCCCGGTGAAATACTCGAAGCTGTACCGCTACCTCACTGGGATCTCGCTGACTGGTGTAGCGGTTACACAGAGTCGGGACATGACGCATACGGCGCGGAACATCTTCGACATCTACCAGTATTTCCAGAAGCGGTGGGAGTCGCACACGAGTCTCGCTGAGTGTCAGGTGCTGCCGCTGAGTGGGATATCTGGCAAGGCAACCCTCGCCAAGGAATGGGCTGCGAGACTGCCGGGAGTTGGGACCAAGAAAGCGGGGGCTGCTGATATGAAATTCCAAACCGGGTACGGTATCGCAACCGCGACCGTAGAGGACTGGATGGAGCTTGATGGCATCGGGGAGAAGACAGCGAAAGAGATCGTGCGAAAGATAAGGGAGAGAAGATAATGACGCCGAAAGAAACACTGGGTATACTGTTTGCTGCAATCGCAGTCCTGCTGCTGGTCGAGTCATTCTCCACACTCGAATGGACTTGCTTGGAATGCCGACACAGGCATGTGAGTGGCGCGATATCATCACTGTGGAGGAATTTCTTGCATACTGTGTCGTGTGAGTGGGGGAGGGACGACGATGTTTAGGAAAGTCAGTAGAGGCGTGAAGAGGCAGAGGGAGCAGTACAAGGATCTGTGCAAGATGGCAAGGGACCTCGGACCTGTATTCGCGGTCGTAGATAGGAGGTGGCTAGTGTGTAGCATTCCGATAAACCTGCCTATAGATCTTACCATGTCGGTGTACCCGGACGGCTGGAAATATGGGGATCTTGTGACACTCGGGAGCAAGGAGAACCCGGCGCGGGACCGGAGGACGGGAGCACCTATCCCGCCTATGCAGCAGTTCCGGCTGGTGCAGGCTGTAGCGGCTACAGAGGCGGAGGGCCGTGAACTCCCCGTGTAGCGCCTGCCCCAGGAAATTCAATCTCCTGCAACCCAGTGGCCCGTCTCGTGCTCGTGTGTTCGCACTGGGCGAGTCTCCTGGATTGCGAGAGGATGAGAAAGGCCAGATTTTCATCGGCCCTGCGGGCGAGGAGCTGAACCGGGGATACCTCCCACTCGCGGGCCTGTACCGATCAGACATTTGCTTACAGAATACGATCTGCTGCTATCCCGACCGCCACAAGGGCAAGCTGAAGTCGGACAGGTGGGAGGATATCGAGTTGCTGACTTCCTGCTTCAATCACAACGCGGCTCCGATGCTGGATGCAGCCAAGCCAGAACTCATCCTCGCGATGGGGGCGTTTGCTTGCCGCGCTCTGGACCCGGAGATAGATCTGGAAATGGATCACGGGATTCCGAGATGGAACAAGCGGTTCGAGACTTGGGTGTTCCCCATGTTCCATCCCAATCTCGGGATGTATGAGCCGAAGAAGATGCTGCACATCCGCAACGACTGGGTGAGGCTGCGGAAGTTTCGACACAAAAAGCTGCGGACACCGAAAGATTCCTACGCAGGCTGGGAAGATTACCAGATTGTGAATGCGGACGGTGTAGCTGATACACTCGACGGGCAGGAAGACTTCGATATGGCGTCCGATACCGAGACGATGAAGGGCGGCGACCCGTTTTGCTACACCTACTCGACGCAGCCTGGGACCGGGTACATGGTGATGGCAGATGACACCAAGGCAGTGCAGCGGCTACAGAAGTACATCAACCGTTGGCGTGCTAAGATCCTATTCCACAACTGGCTGTTCGACTTCCGGGTGGTGACGAAGATGGGGCTGGTGATTCCGGCGAAGAAGGTCGTGGATACGATGGTCAAGGTGTTCGCTCTCGGGGTGCTGCCGCAGGGGTTGAAGGCTCTCGTGCGGCGTGAGCTGGGCGCGACTATGCAGGACTTCGATGATCTGGTGCGGCCTTATTCCAAGATTCGGGCGATGGAGTATCTCATGGGGGTTTGGGCCGAGGAGTGGGAGAAGCCGGAAGCGCAGATGATTACGCAATCGGACGGCAGCTTGAAGAAGTACCAGCCGCAGAGCGTGAGGACGAAGCTGAAACGGTTCTATACCGACTACAAGAAGAACCCGGATAAGGACCCGTTGGATGCGTGGGAGAACTGGAAGGATCGGCACGATGAGATTGAAGCGCGGTGCGGCGAGTGGCCGGGGATGTGCATCACACATGCACCGCTGGATGAAGTCATACATTACAGTTGCCGAGATTCGGACGTACTAGGTAGACTGAATCCGAGACTGGATCGGATGCTGGCACGGGTGCGGAAGACAGCGCCTGAGAACTGGGGGGATGTGAGATGATCTACGACGATCACGACACTCTCGGTCCTGAGTATTTCGAGATATATCGCACTCTCCGAGCGGCTGGCAAGATAGGGCGGGTGTGGCCGGAAGGGCATCTGTGGCGGGTGGGTCCGGTTCACGAGACAGAGAGGGTACTGGGGCCGTCTACCTACACCCTCGCGGATCAGATGACGGCGGGGAAGTTGAAAGAGCTGCTGGATGGGCTGAACGGGACAGTGAAGAAGCCAGCGGCGAGTGAGAGGTGGGGCAGGTGGTCGAACCCGTATAGGAGAGAAGCATGACAATCAAGGTACCAGATAAGAAGCTGAAGCAGATCAAAAGACGGGCCACTCGCGGGGCCGAGTATACCGCGCAGGTGATTGTGCGGGTTGGGCGCAAGTCCAGCTACTGCGAGGAAGCTGATGGCGTCTGGAGATGCGGAGCCTGCAAGACCGGACTCATTCCCGAGCCTGTGAAGCGTGGTCATAAGTGCCCTGATTGCGGGGCGGATGTTCACGGCGTAGTGAAGGAGACTGACTCGGATCTGCTGAACGATCTGCGGTCGGATCTCATTGACCAAGCGGTCGGGGTGGGAGACTAACATGGGACAGGACGAGATAAACTACGTGGATGAGTATGAGCGCGGACTTGGAATGGTTTACGATGAGCCGAATCCAAGCCGCATCGTGGAGTTAGATGTACCCGCTACACGCAAACCGGAGACGAGAGTGATCGGCATCTGCGGCAGCTTCGGGGCCGGGAAGGACACCGTTGCGGCACTGCTGTCGATGCTGGGGTATCAGAATGCGTCGTTCGGAGCCGGGGTTCGAGGAGAGATACTGTGGTACCTGTCCCGCACCAAACCGGAATGGCTACCGGGCATGTCAAGTAGCATGTGGGCAGAAGTGCTGAGGATGCCTGACTACGCCGACACCATGCTCTTGCGTGAGTGCGTGTACGGCAAGCCCACATCCAAGTTCATGCGGGAACTCTTGCAGTGGTGGGGTACTGACTACCGCCGCAAACAGGACCCGGATTACTGGGTGAAGCAGCTCACTCTCGGGCCGGGGAAGTGGACCATCTCCGACGTGCGGTTCGAGAACGAGGTTACACGGATCAGGGAACTGGGTGGTCAGGTCTGGAGAGTGGATAATCCGAGACTGCAAGACGAGCCGGAGAGAGGGCATGAAAGCGAACTGGTGATTGCGGAGATCATGCCAGATGTGATACTGGTGAATGATGGTGACATACACAAGCTGGCGATCACAATCCGAACCGCAATGGGAGTGTAGCAGCTACACATGCTCAGACTTTACAACGGGATAAGGATGCACAATTTGGGGCCGTCTCCCCGTTCCGCATTCCGACTCGACATGAATGCCATGCCCTTTGTGCAAACGTGCGCGGGGCGTGGCCTTCAGGTTGATCTCTCCCACTTCGCCAAGATGGAAGTGGACCTGACTCGGGATATGGAGCGGATAACCGAGGAGGTCCGGGAGAGCACTGGCTACTACGTCAACATCGACTCGGGCGATCAAGTTGCCGACTTACTCTTCAAGAAGCTGGGGCTGAAGCAGGCCCGTATCAAGCTGACATCCAGCGGCGACCGGGAATCAGTGGAGGATGAGGTGCTGAAGGCCATCCAGCACGAGCACCCGGTGGTGGGGCTGGTGCAGGACTTCAAGGAACTCTCCAAGCTCCGTGGGACGTATGTGGTGCCGATGCCGAAGCTGGCTACCCGGACCAAGTTCGGGGTGTGGCGTATGTTCCCGAACTTTAAGACGACCCGCGTTCCCAGTGGCCGTCTAAGTTGCAGTGATCCGAACCTGCTTGCGATGCCGTCGCGTACCGACAGGGGGCTGGAGATCCGAAAGGGATTCATCACCGACCCCGGCTGGAGCTACGTCTCCGTAGACTTCTCGCAGATCGAAGTGCGGATGGCCGCAGACAGCAGCGGCGACCGGAACTTGATGTCGGTATACCAGAATGAAGAGGATATATACTCTGACTTCGCGACATCTGCATTCAAGCTAAAGGACGAGCGGTACCGGGATAAGTCCGGGGAGTGGAAGTACCCGACCGTCAACAAGCTGGAGCACAGGACCCCGAGTAAAACATGCGTGCTGGCTGCGCTGTACGATGTCACAGCGGTGGGGTTGCAGGAGCAGATGCCCGTAATCTGTGCGAACTGCGGTAAGAAAGCAATGGAGCACGACTGCGGGAAGTTCGAGCCGAGGTGGACTGAGGACCCGTGCCAGAACATCATCAATCAGTTCTACATCCGGTACTCGGGAGTGATGGAGGATCGGAAGCGGGCGCATCGGATTGCGAGAACTCGCGGCTACATGTATGACATGTGGGGCCGGGTGCTACATGTGGCTGCGGTTAAGAGCGTGCATGAATGGGTGCAGATGGCTGCACTTCGGGAAGCGGCCAATTTTGTGTATCAGTCGGGAGCGCAGGGTATCATCAAACTGGCGATGGCAGAGGTGTATGACCTCTGGGTCGAGCATCTGTCCGAATACTGCTGGCCGCTGCTCCAGATCCATGATGAGTTACTGTTCGAGTGCAGGACCGACATGGCGAAGGAACTGGGGGTGCTCATCAAGCAGGTGTTTGAGAATTGCGTGGAGTTACGAGTGCCTGTGAAGGCGAACTGGTGTACGGCCCCGAGCTGGGGATTGTTGCCGAAATAGGAGTGTAGCTGATACATGAAAGTTCTCATCGCATTCGAGTACAGCGGCGTCATCCGAGACGCATTCATACGAAACACATCTACAATAGTGCATAGACTTGTGATGCAATCATCTCATGCTTAATACGCCCGTGCTTGTGCCGAATTTCCCCGCATACCGTGTATACCCGAATGGAGAAATAGAATCCAGATGGAGATCTGGAATGTTCTATAACGGATTCACTACAGAGGATAGGTGGAGTAAACCTAAATTACGACGACACGAATCAGGTTATCTCGGTATCGATCTACGGGATGGACATGGGATAAGTCGGCGGACTTACATTCACATCCTTGTCGCAGAATGCTTCATAAGCCCTAAGCCATTTCCTAAAGCGTGTGTTCGGCATCGAGACGGAATCTCAGATCACAACTGGGTTGAAAATCTTAGGTGGGGGACATACAAACAGAATGAACATGATAAAAAAGAACACGGCACTTGGGATAAGAGATGCGGCGGATCTCGCTTAACAGCGCAGCAGGTGGTAAAAATACGAGAGAGGCTGGACGGCGGAATGTCTCAACAATCTCTAGCTAATATCTACCAAGTCAGCAGACCCACAATAACCAGAATCTCCAACCGCTCAATCTGGAAATCACTATGAGAGTACTTGTGGGCTGTGAGGTTTCAGGGGTAGTGAGGCGGGCATTCCGAGACAAAGGACACGATGCATGGTCTTGCGATCTATTCCCCCCGGATGATAATTCTCCATTCCACATTCAGGGGGATATACTGTCTGTGCCTATTTCCAGTTTCGACCTCGCAATAATTCATCCGCCATGCACATACCTGTCTAACTCCGGGGTCAAGCACCTGTACCAGTCCCGACTGGTGATGATGCCGAGCGGTAAGTTCGTGAAGCAGAACCGAAAGGTCCACGGGATAGACCCGGTGCGGTGGAAGAACATGGAGGAAGCAGCGGCGTTCTTTAACCGGGTGCTGGATATCAAATGCCCCCGGCTGTGCGTGGAGAACCCGGTACAGCATGAGCAGGCCATCCTCCGTATCCCGAGACGCTACACTCAGACTATCCAGCCACACGAGTACGGGCACCCGGAGCTGAAGACTACACATCTGTGGCTGCGCGGGTTGCCTCCGCTCGTGCCAACCAATCCCCTGCCGCCCCCATACCGCACGAGTGTTCATGACATGGGACCGTCCCCGACTCGGGGTAAAGACCGGGCGAAGACGTTCCAGGGGTGGGCAAACGCAATGGCATCTCAATGGAATTTTTGATGGAAGAATGGGGGGCTACAGTGGTATAGTGGGGATATGGCCTCATCTAAAAAACCGACAGTCAAAGAGGGTGATATTTTCTACAGGCTAACCGTCATTCGCTTGAGTCACAAAGATAAGAGGTGGAGGCGGCACTATCTCTGTAGCTGCATATGCGGAGTCACAAAGACTGTACAAGGCACATTACTGACATCCAACAACACAAGAAGCTGCGGGTGCCTATCGAGGGAAGTCAAAAGATCGACTCGACTCGCTAATGACGGATGGGCCATTAACCAGCTAATCCTGAGAGCCAAGAGACACGCAAAGGACAGGTCACTGATCTGGTCTTTATCCAAAGAGTTTGTAGATTTAATCGTTCGACTACCATGTGAGTACTGCGGAGTAAAAAGCTCCAATGTTCTCCGAGACAAGAAGCATTTAGACGGGTTCCCGTACAACGGGCTGGATAGAGTGGACAATAGCCACGGCTACGTAGAAACGAACGTAGTCCCTTGCTGTAAAATGTGCAACATAGCCAAGCAGGATCACACAGTAGAAGAGTTCAAAGAATGGATAACAAGACTAAGTGCGTTTTCCATAAACTGGAAATAGACGCAATGGCATCTCAGTGGGGGGTGTTATGACGACGTGGGCATACAACGAACAGGACGAAGAATCCCCTGACGGCAACAGAGTAGTGACTGTGACAGAAGCAGAAGTCTTGGCCACATACGGACCCTATTTCCGGGACAGATGCGAGGCTATCGGCATAGTCCCCACAGACGAGGAGTGTATAGAGAACTGGGCTATCGTTAACTGGGCTTGGAAACTGTAGCAGGTACACGGCGGTATATTTGTATTGACAATATACCCTCACTCTGGTATGATGTAGGTATATGGCATTAGTCAAAACGTCAGTACAACTCGACGGCGCGGAGAAAGACAGGCTGCTGGCTATGTACCCAGGTATCAGTGTGTCAGTGATTATCCGGCTGGCTATCCGGTTTATGCTGGAAAAGCAGCCAGAAATCCAACTAACTCCCACGTTTTTCGAGACAAAGGATAGGAGTTAATATGGCAAAAAGTAATCTCGCATCGGCCCGTGCCGAGATCCACGGCTCTCGCAACGCGCCCATCGGCAGCAAGCCTGCGCCGTTTAAGCCCGAGCCGAAGCAGAAGGAAGAGCCTGTCCCAGATATCAGGGACCAGGTGAGCAGGAAGACTGCTGACGTGTTCATGTCACTGGTCGAAACCAGCATGGATCTGAAATCCCAGATCGACGTGCTCGAACGGGAGCGTATGGGTGTAACCGCTACACTCAAGAAGCTGGTGTCGGACAATGGCATCGAGAAGGCGGTGATCGGGGACTGCAAGCTGGCGTACTACAATGCACCGCGTACTTCCATCTCCCGTGCGAAGCTGCTGGATCTCGGTGTCAAGCAGAGCATACTCGATGCGGCTACGGAAAAGACCGACGTGTTCACGCTAAAGATCAGCAGGATGAAAGAGGGGGAGGAGTAGATGAGCCGGGTCGCATACTGGGTGGCATACACGCAGCACAAGCCGAGGGTCAACCGCTTCGGGTTCTTCGTATCTGGATTCTCAAAGGATGATGATCTGGTGGAGACTCGACATGAGCAGGTCGACTTCTCGACGGAAGCGGAAGCTGTCAGAGCAGCAGAAGGAACTGCGGCCCGGTATTGGCCCACCCCGTTCTCGGTCGCGGGTGTAGCGGATACAGAAATGGAACCACTAGAGGTATTCTCACCGGATGAAGTAAGATTCGCTACTGCTCTTAAAGCATCTGACGAGGAGAAAGCTACACTGGCTACTGCGGCTGCGATTATATCCCGTGTTCCGGGTGCAATTGAGATTTGGGATTACTCGCCGTCCGGGGGTGGAGGATCAGACTCGACAGACATTGCCCGGTTGCTGAGAGCGTGCGCAAAATGATGTACTCCAGTAGCTATACCAGTCTGGCTGTGAGATTGCAGGAGCTGGAGAAGTTCACCCCTACCCCGGAGCAGATCAACAATCTTCCGCAAGGAATAAGGGATTACATCATGATGCTGGAAGCACAAGCTGATCCGGCTGGGGACTTGGCATCTTTGCGGTGTGCTCAGGAGAATGCTGAAGCACTACTGCTGGAGAATGACAGGCTACGGGATGAATTAGAGAAGGCGTGTGCCAAGTAGCAGCGCAGCGCCCCCTTGATCGGAGGACGTTTAGATCATCAGAAGGATGATCGGACCCCCAGATAGCATTATAGCAAGGCTGTCAAGTGATGTCTATGAGAAATATCAGAGAGATAATTATGAAAACCAAGACCGCAACTAAAACCGACGTAGCCGTCATCGAGAAATCTGTAGCCGCTACAGTCGCCAGCTTGCAGACCAAAGCCGTGACGGTCGGAAAGATCCGAAACGAGGAGCAGTACCAGCAGGCATCCAATCTCCTGAATCTGTGTGCAGCCAAGCACAAGGAGATAGAGGCCGACTTCGAGCCTGTCGTGCGGCCCATGTACGATGCGCTTCAGGCGCTGTATAGCCTGCGTAAGAAGTATATGGACCCGATTGGGCATCCGAAGACGGGGCTGATAGCGCAGATCAAAGCCGCGATGCAGACCTTCAAGCGGGAGGAGATGCAGAAGCAGATCGAGGCTGAGGCGCAAGCGCGGAGGATCGAGGAAGAAGCGGAGGCAGCACGGGAACGGGCCGAGTTGGTGACCAGTAAGGCATCGAAGACCAGGCTGCTTGCGAAGGCGGAGGAGAAGGAAGAGGAAGCGCGAGATGTAGCTGGGAGTGTAGCAGATACACGAGCGGTCGGGTCGTCGGCAGTGCGAGTGGTGAAGTGGGAGCTGAAGAACTTCGAGGCCATCATCCTTGCAGTTGCGGAGGGTGAGATAGACTCGGACATCCTGTGCATCAATGAGGACTGGGTGAGTGGTCTTGTGAAGCATGACCGGGCCGAAGCGGAGAAGATCAAGGGGATTCGGGTGTACGAGGATGTTGAGATACGGAGGAGGGGATGAGCGTCAGCGTGCCCGCATTCACGCCTATTCCAATCGAGTCGCGGGATAGAATCAACGCAGCCGCTGCGCTTGGCCGCGCTGCAATCGAAGCCGTTTGGGCTGCGAGGAGAGCAAAACTTGTCCCATGCCGAACTTGCGGAGGCGATTGTGCCAGCCCGCAAGTATGCCACAATTTTGCGCCAGACTGGACACCCACAAAGGAAAACTCATGGAGATGCAGCATGATCCAAATCAACAGCAAAGCAGACCTCAACCGGGCGGTAGCCAACGCGCTTTGCCCGGAGCCGCCAGCGTCAGAGCGGCGGGCGATACACGAGAGTGGGGTTTGGCGCTGGGCCAGATACCACACTCCAGTAACCCGCAACGAGTGGGGGAGATGGGAGCCTGCCGACTTCTGCGGCGACCCGGTAGCGTCGAAGCTGCTGCGGAATCGCATGTGGGAACGCAAGTGGGAACGCAAGTGGGATTGGGCGCTGGCAAGTGATGGCAATCGGTGGCATGTGGAGATGTACGCGCAGGATCATTGTTGCGAAATTGCAGAAACTCACACAACACTCGAAACCGCTATGGCACTCGCCGCCCTCCGCGCCCTCGGGGTGGAGTTTATTTTGGTGGAAGGATGGGACGCAGACTCATGTTCCTGAATCGCGGGTTCTCTCCCGGCCAGCACATGCGGAAAGACTTCGGCACCATCACGAAGTGCCCGCACTGTCCAAAAACCAACATCACCAGGGCCACTCCCATGCAGATCACATGCAACGGGAAAGAGTGCCGAGCTGAAGCGCGGAGAGTCAACGACAAGACGCACCGCGATAAGAAGCGGAGGCTGGCCGCTAGTCCCAGCCCCCGTCCATAGATCGCAACACATCCCGCTTAACCTTACGCCCCCGGCCTGACACCTGGGGGCGTTTGTGCGTAGCGGCTACAGTCGCGGCTGCGAGTAGGATATCCGGGATGGCACTCCCGCCCTCGCGTTCTACCCACACGCGGCAAGCGGTGCGTAGCTCGTGGGTTACTTCTCGATTGCCCCGCTTCACGTTGCAGTACTGGTGTGCAGGGAGGATGTTGTTCGGCTTGGCTGTGCCGCCATGCGAACGGGGGTGGATGTGATCGCGGGTGATGACTAGGCGTGGGTGCGGGTCGGGCCGGATGTCGCACGGGATGCCGCAAATCCAGCAGTCGGGGCCGCAGCGGGAGACGAGAGTGAGGAGGGATGTGCGCTTCATGCTTCCGAGTTCTGGAGTGTAAGCTCCGTGAAGATGTCAGTCTCCAAACCGTCGGGGTAGTTGGGGGGCTGGACATTCACTGTCATGCAGCCGGGGCCGTCGAGTGACAGCACGCGATAGAGGGCCGGGTAAGTCTCTGGGGCGATACGCTGCCAACGCACCCGGAGCTTACCTACCCCTGCCATCTCACCGCCCCAATCATCGCAGCGGCATACACAGCGGCAGCTACGATCACCAGCCCGATTCGGAGCCTCATGCTGCCTCCCTGTACCACACTACTTCCGGCATCGCCAGTATGGGGGCCGGGACGGTAACGGGGGTGTATCCGCTACACACCCAGCGGCCATTGCGGTTCTCAAATATCGGTATCATAGTTGTCTTGTCCTCTCTACTGAATTGTATCTGCTTTTGCCCACATCCTCCCAAGATGCGTAGAATGTGTCCCTGTGTACTATAGGCGGATGGTAGAAGAATCGGCTGTACCATGCCTCCCGTTGTAGGTGTGTTGCTTCCTTGCCAGTCGGGAGATACTTGGTAAGCTCCCAGAGTTTTTCGTTACGTTCCATATCTCTCTCCATGATGGCAACACATCATCTCGCCACTCCTGTACCTGCTACATGTAAAAAGCCCCCGGTTTTTTACGCCGGGGGCCAAGTCAACAACCGAGGAGAATCGGGGTTGGTCTATGCTTTGGGCGCTTTCGGTTTCGCCTCGCCCGTGATGAGGGCCAGACGCTTGAGGAGCTGATTGTCGGTGATGCTTCCGGCGAAGCACTCATCGAATGCCTTGGCGATCAGGATCACGTTTGCCGTGGAGCCGGGGAGTTGCAGATCCCGGATCACGTTCCGCATCTCGGTCGCGCTGAGCTTGACCGGGCCGCTATCCGGCACGCTGCCGACTTTCTTCGCGGCCTTCTTCACGTCGTCGTCGGATACCGAAGCCACCTTCTTCTTGGGAGCCTCGCCAGACTTGGCCGCTTCCCGGAGCTGCTTGAGTTTCGCAGCCCGATCTTCGGCGGTCGTCTTGACCGTCTCGACTTTGGATTCCAAAGTCTTGACTTTCTTGGTGAGGGATTCCTTGAGCTTGGTTGCCGCAGTCACGGCATCGTTCGCCTCCTTCTCCGCTGCCACGAGTTCGGCCTTCTTGACAACATCCGCATCTTCCGGCGCGTTGAACTTGGACTCCGATGCGCGGATGGCCTTGGTCTTGGCAGTCTTGAGGGAGGCATCAGCTTCCTTGAGCGCGGTCTGAGTCTTCTCCAGTTCGGTAGAAGTCTCCTTGACTCTGGTTTCAGCTTCCGCTGCCGCCGTCTCGATCTTCTTCGTCTTCTCTTCAGACTTCTCCAGCTTGGCGTCGAGCTTGTTCTCGTCTTCAATCTCCGCTGCCCGAGCTTCGAGGGCTGCGTTGTAGATCACATCGCGTTCTGCCTTCGGATGCTTCGACAGTTCGTAGATGGCGCGGAAGGACAGGTCGCCAACGTGTGCCGACATCTGAATCTTCTTGGACATATCGTTCAGGACGTTGATGATGTTGACCCAGGAGTTTGAAGCGGGGCGCATCTCCGTACCCTTGTTGCCAGTCGGACGGGCGAAGTAGGTGCGGATCGCAGCCCGGTCCATACCCGCAGAGAACATCTTCTTGATCGCAACCGCGCAATCCATGAGGGTCATGTCCTGACGGTCGAAGTTCTCGGAGAGCTGAGACTTCAGGCGGTCCACATCCGATTTGCTCTCCACAACGAAGGCGGGGACGGTAGCGAACCCGGCTTTCGTGGATGCAGCCAGGCGGTACGCGCCCGTCTCCAGCATGTACTCGCCAGAACCGATGTCCACGACTTCGATGGGGTTCTTGACGGTGCCATCGCTGGTGATGATGTCCGCCAGCCGTGCCACACGGGCAGGGAGGAGAGAGAATCGGATGTTATCGTCCACGGAGATCTTGCCGACCGGGATCTGAATTACTGTACGTTCCATTGTGCGTTTTCCTTTTTGGTGCCCGATGTGGGCGGTTGGTACAACTCCAGATTACGGATCAGGTGCCGCCCTGTCAATAGGGTCCGCAGATATATTTGCTCTACTGGTGTAGGAGGTAAATCCCCGCGACGTGATCGGGTGTAGCTGCTACACTTGCCGCAGAGTCAGGTGATTTTCCCGCATCCCAGACTCGCTTATACTCCAGCCTTGAGGCCCTGAGTGCGGCAGATCGCCGCGAAAGCAGTCGGGAGATGGTAAGGGCTAGGACGGGGTCAAACCAGACGCATACAGAGGACAAGAGAAAGACGAATCCGAGATACATAAGGATGTCCATGCTACTTGTCCTCGCTTTCAATTACTGCCATCACGTCCCGCTTCTTGGTGTCGAGGTACTTCAACAGCAGCCCCTCGCCAGCTTGCCGCAGCCTGTGCTTCTTGTTCATGCTTATGGTAGCCACCATGCTTGCCAGTACCTTCACCAGTAGTGCGTCTGCTTTTGCTCGTTTCATTTCTCTCCACTCCTTCTTCTTCTGCTTGGCTATGTTCGCGGCGAGGGACATCTCCTTACGCCGCTCCGGGGACAGGGTTCCGATACCCTTGGTTACCTTTGCTTGGCCCCCGAGTTTGCCGCAAAGGATACGCAACTGCTGGTTGTAGGTGAGGCGCTTGATCTCCTCGCGGATATCAGACATGCGGCCTGCCAATCCCGATGCCCTTGCCGTCGAGTCTGTCGGCACGGCTTGCGTACTCCGCAAGGGTCAACGCAAGTTGCCGTGCTTCCTTCGGTGACATCTCGTAGGCGATGCCGTACCGTATGTCTAGGCTTACCCCGTGAGCGAACCGGAGAGTTACTGTAGCAGGTACACCAGCCACATCCTTACAGGTGCCTACTTGGGTGTCACATACTGCACGGGGCGGTTGCCGGATGCGTTGGGCGGAGAGTTTGGTGTGTCGGGTATCGGTCAGCATATCGGGTCCAATAACTGCCGGAACACTTCGGCATTGTCTCGATCTTCGGGGGTTAGCTGCAACCCCTGCGACACCTTAGCCAGCAAGTCTCTTATCTCTTCTGCTGTTTCCTCACTAACCCTTACGTCGTCCATCCTACTTCACCTCCCGGCCACATGTGATGCACCGTGCCTCAGTCACCACTCCCGCAACCTTGACGTAATCGGCACCCAGACTCGGATACCGGGTGCCGTCAGCGCAGTCGGGACAGGACACCCGTGCTTCCCGTGCCCTCTCTGCTGCCATCTTCAGGCCGATGGAGATCCCCATATCCAGCGTCTCGATGATGAGGACGTATGTGCTGCGTTCGCCGCCCATTAAAGCCTGTGCAACCTTATGCACCTGAGCAATTTTGAGCAGGGACGTAGCCGTTTTTGTATCGTCCGAGATTGCCTTGAACAGGCCGGACATGTTTGGCGGTGGTTCGTGCTGTTCGATTGCATTTCTCGCAGCAAGCCCAACATCGTTCAGCTCCTGCGCCAGCATCCCCCCGATTTGGGGGATGTTCTCAACCGTCATGTACTTCGTGGTGTACTTTGTCATTGTCGTTTCTCCTGTAGCTGCTACACTTGGCCGCTTTACTGCGCCATCTCCAGAATCTTACCGCCAGCTCGATCCATCCGCTCACGGGAGTCGGCATACACACCCTGAGACAGACGAGTGAGTCCCGCAACGTAACCCCAGGCGCTCGTCGGGTTGCCACCGTGGTCATCCTGCACCCGATCCGCGATGGTATAGGCGTCGCTGCATTCGGCACGGGTGAGGCCGAAGTTCTTGCGGAATACCAGATCCACTACCTCGTCGCGACCCGGCCCAAGCTCATACCGCTTCGCCGCCTTGATCCGCTTCTCATCTTCGGACCCGGCCCGATTCATGTTGCCAGTGATACTCGCCATCGCCTCCGCAAACGCTTCCCGTGCGTTGCCAGTGTGGCGGATGCTGATCTCCGCCAGTACCTTCGAGTTCCAGATGATGTGGTTCCCACAGATACTCTCGAACAGGAACATGGTGCCGAAGAACCTGCGGTCCCCGACTTCAGAGTTGCCCCAGATCACGCCGCGATACAGGTTCTCGCCGTTGCCGCCCTCGATGCTGCAATCCTCGTTAATTTGCAGGATGTAACAGTCCTTGTCGCTGGCATACAGCCCGGCAGGGGAAATCTTATCGCCCGGTTTGATACCGAGGGATGGGTGAGAGGCACGCCGCAAGCAGTCGGCAGCGGTAGCCGTCCGCACTTCCACACCGGAGAGATTACAGGGCCGCGCCGGGGGTACTCGCCACCCCTCGCCCTCTTCGAGCGCCAGTGCCATCTCCGCCACCTCCCAGTTCCAGATCCGGGAGTATTCCTGTGATGTGATGCAGCGTAGGGCCAAGCCTCCATTCTGGTGCAGCAGCATGGCCTGTTCACCGCCCACCCTTGCAAGCCCGTGGTTCAGGCATTGGGCCGCAAGCGGGGCCGGAAGCTCCCGTAGGTATGCAGCCGGGGACTTGGCAATCCCGGCAAGCTGGCCGAAGGAGTAATGCTGGAATGTGATCACGTCATCGGACGGGGTGAGGAGGAGGAGATCATCATCCCCGTCATACTCGGGACCGTAGCCGTCACCGCTCGTGATGATGCTGCACTCCGACAACGCCACCGGGTCCACCCGGCACTCGGACGTGTAATCCGACATCTTCTCAAGCATGTCGGATATGGTCCAGAACCTCTGATCTGCGGGGCGCTCCGCCCACTGGCGGGATGCGCCGTATAAGTTAGACATCTTCCCGCACCCCCTTTGCCTGGCGGCGACGGCATCCCTCGCACACGGTCACGCCCCGGCCCACTGGGGACTTGCGCTTGTTCGTCTGCTTGGTTCGCTTGCCGCAGTTGCCACAATACTTGGCTGTTGTCTTGCTCATGGTAGTTCTCTCCTGTTCGGCCCATCCTGCGTCCGCTCTTGCGGCCCGGTACTTGGGATATCCGGGGTGTCCAGTTAGCCGGGTGTGGGCCGGATGATTATATTGGGCGACCATCTCCGCCACACCCTTGAGTAGTAGTAGGTCCGTTACTTTGTGGGCCGCATATGTTTTGTTGCCTCCTTGTCGTGTGATTGTGTAGCAGCTACGCTTTCAGGGCCGCGATGATGACCCGCAGTTGCGCCGGGGTGACATCCATCTCCAGCCGCGCCGTCTTATCGCCCCGCTGGTTCAGTGTCATGCCGTGCGGCCCGTACTGATAGCCGTGATCCGGTTTCTTGCCGATGACGCCGCAGATCTCCGCCCACACATCACGGCAGGCATTCTGGTACACTTGCCGCTCTGCCGCCACCCTCACGCACTCCGCATACAGCCGGGTGTACTCGGGGAGAAACCGCTTGCGGATACCGTCTGCTAGTGCCGCCGCGCCTCGGTCGAGAGCCACTGAGATAGACGCAAGACTCTGACTCCCCGCCAATTCCCGTGGCGTGATGCTGACCTCCGACGTGTGCCGCCTGTCGGTGTAGGGTACGTACTTAGGCCAGTGCCATGACCCGATGTTCACCCGGTCCCACTTCCCGGCCCTGTCGAGTGAGATATAAATGCCCATGCCATCACACTCGATCACGTATTGCCGCCAGCGTTCGCCGTCGTCGGACGGTTTCAATACCCAGCCGGGGAGCAGGTCCAACAACCCCGGCATCATCGCCGCCAGCTTAGCGCATTGCGCCTTTTCGTATTCGTCTCGTTGTTTGTAGTCCATGTTACGCTCCTGTCAGGGGGTGGATTACGAATGCCGCAATGGCAAGCACCTCCGCCACTAGTGTCAAAAACATTCCCACATACAATGGCATGAGCCATCTCGGTTCCTTTTGCTGCGTCATATCAATCCCCGTACACCATGATGAGCAGCGGTATCGCCGCCACTACTACACCTACCAGTACCGCAAGCACTGCCATGAGAGCGGCCCTCATCCCACAGCCACCCGCAGAGTGCGTATCAGGTGTACTCGAAACACGTGATCGTGATCGGACAATACGCTCTCGATGAAAGCAGCATCAGGGAACCAGCCACTCACCGCTTTCAAGGCCTCAAAACAATCGTACTCGTCCGACCGCAGTGTGACATAGATCGTGTTCATTCTCCGCCCTCGAACGTGCTGCCCACGTCCTCACCCCGTCGCCGCAACTCATACCAGATGGAGATCAGCAAGACTTTGTTTCCGTGTGTAAACTCCCGTTTGTACAACGGCCACCTCTCAAGTTCCCGGAACGCTGCCAGCCTTGCCACCAGCGCAGGTGTCGGTGTCTCTGTGATCTCTTTATCCCAATCTGCAATCGTCATGGTATCTCCTTTGTTTTCTTCGTGTTACGTCGCCACTGTAGCCGCTACACCGCCGCCTTTACATGTGGTAGCGGGTGCGTCTGCTGTATTCCAACTCCTCGGCCAGCCACTTCGCCTCAAGCTCGTCACCCGCGCTTGTCTCGTCATCGTCGAGTAGGAATTGCCGCCAGTCGAGTCGGTCGAACTTGCGGGACGCTGGCCACATCGGCACATACTCACCCGGCTTGCGTTCCACTGACACAGCACCCCAATCCACGGCGATGAGAGCCTGCGTCACCCGCTCAAGATACCCGAGATCCAATGTCTCACAGACACTGTGTTCATTCTGGTAACCCACGCTGATATTGCTGCACTCTGCGATGAGTTCCGTATAGTTCGCGCTGTCCGTGAATATCCCGTCAGCCGCCTTGTGGCCCATGCCAAGTTGCGCCGCCAGTGACTCCGCGAACGTGTCACTGGCGCACCCGGCCCACGACTGCGAGACGATGATATCTTTTGTCCCGCGCCTGTCAAGTGCGAGACAGATATCGAACGATTCCAGCCATTCCGGGTATGACTTGGCCAGCCACGCGCTACCATTGCCGCCCGTCTCTTCGTCCCGATGGAACACGAATGTAGCAGGTACATTTGCCTCAATCATACGCAAGGCGATATAGATACCCGCTGCATCGTCAGCGCCCAGGCAGTTACTTAAGCGTTCGCCCTTCGCAAGCGATACGATACCGCCATGCGACACCGATACCGATTGCATTCCATCAAGCCGACTCACGCTGTCAGTGTGGGCCGAGATCATGACTCTGGCCCCGGTATGCGGCAGTATGCGGTTGCCGAAGTCATCTGCATACATTCCCGGTATGCTGTCGAGATACTTCGAGATAAACGCATTCTCGGTCCGTGACCGGGCCTTGCGGCGATATCGCAACATGTCCACCAATCGTGCCGTCTCTGTTTTATTCATGTTCCCTCACTCTCACAGTCTGTTATAGGCCGCAATCAGTATGGCCCGTTCACCTTCTGCTGTCTCGCGAGTATCTCGCAAGCATACGAATACCCGATTCAAGAATGCCCTTGCCCCAGCTGCGTCCATGCCGTCATACTTCGCATCCGGGTCAGGTTCGCAAGTGTGATATGGCCTGTCATCGCATTCACACTCATCTTCGAGTTCGTCACACGTTTCGCAGCGGTCGCAGGAGCACTCGTCACGCTGGTGTGAGTATATCCCTGCCCGTAATTCGCCGCATTCGCCGCAGCGTGTACAGTTGCAGTCGCTATGTGTAACGCAACGATCACACCGTTCGCACATGTCGCACTCATTGCAACCATCTGGACTATGTGTATCGCAACACGGGCAGTAACTACACTCGCAATCATCCGGGCGGTTATTACATGAGTCGCATCTACTCACATTTTGGGTTGCATCGCCCGTGGTTCTATCGGCAGAGTAGTCACCGTTACTCACAACGCGCCACCAATCACCTTCGTCATCCACGTCGGTGGCGTTACCGTCTAGATACGGGAGCATTACGTCCGCCGTGTCCAGCTTGGTCAATCGACAGCCGAGTAGAGATCCTTTTTCGTATCCCGCATCGGATAGCATGGATTCGAGGATACCGCATTCGGTACCGTTATCGCCGGATGTTGCAGCATATGGCCGAATCCAACGCCGTTTCACCTGATTTACCACGGTGCGCGATACAATTCTATCGGCCTTAGTCACATAGGCCACGGCAACATCAGGCGAATCCGCATACACATGATATGGGCGGATGGTATCATCTGCAAATTTGCCGTGCATACACGATAAACACCCTGAATCCCGAGCACACATGGGAGTTTCGAAGATATCGTTTATGCGGTCCTTGCCTGTTGCGAAATGCAGGACATGAGGCGATACCGCGAACGCTCTTGCGGCCTTGAATTTGCAGACAAGATCCGCAACCCACGTATCTGGTTTTTCAGGGAATGTCTTTTTCAAGTAACGCCCAAACTTCAGACGAACTTGACGATCAGCCACACCGTATGCGTCGGATGGCGTATAGGCCACCGCATCCTCCTCACCGTCTACCACGCTCAGGTGGAGATAGTGCTGAGACGGGTACGAATCCGGCCACGGTACGTCCACAGGGACTGGCAGGTACTTGGGTGCGTCATGTCCACTGCCGTTCCACGTCTCATAGAAACGACATCGCTCACGTTCCTGCCAGGCGGTTATTTGCTCCGGCGTTACTTCCGGTTTGTCTGGCATCTGGCTTCCTCCGCTACATAGAATGCGGGATACGTTCCCGTTTCGTGGCAATTCGCGTTGTACAAGCAGAACTCGCACACCAGCGCATCGAAGAAACTTTCCGGTGTGGGCCACGTCGGTGACGGACTGCGCTCTGCTTTGTGGTGTGCGGGGTCCACTGTCATGCCCAAGCTAAAGGGCATTCCAGGCCGCATTTTATGCGCGATGATATAGAATCCTTGATTGGAATTCCATCGTTTACGCGCCTCCCGTTTCGTGATTCTGGTGTACGTCGTCGCACCGTCGTTAATTACGTGTCGTGTCATATTACTCCTACTTTCCGCCAAACATTCGGCATCCGGCACCATGAAAGCGTACTCTCACGGTGTCGGGTGCCCCAGTTCGCAGCTGCTATTCCTCCCCTCTCATTACCGCATCTGCTTGATTAGCGAGATACTGTCCAGCGTGATACAGCATTGTCCACGCTGGTGTTGCGCTTGATGCGCCACTAACTCGCGCATTTTTCAGGATCTCGCAAGCTCGCATAAGGTTCTCGTATTGTTGCATTGTTTTCTACCTCACTCCCGGCTATCAATCCCGCATTCCGATGCACTTTGGAACGCTAGAACTGATAGCCAGGCTTAAGGATGTTTCACGGTTCGCACAACGGAAACATCAAACGGTGTGTACGGCATTTCCCATTACCATTACCGCCAAACAGTGTTCGATTGAATCACATACTAGGTACCATCGCTGGCAGTGTTCTGTTATCGCTCTAATAAGTATTCGCGGACTTAGGTAACGGGAAACTTGTAGGCTACAAAGTGTAGCGGATACATTCAAACGGCAAACAATGCCGCTAGAGTCTCTAGAAAATTCGCAATCTGTCACATTACAGGCGCTAGATTCACCTTCCTTACAGTGTCGATATGTTCGTTTCGCGTTTTGATTAAGGCGCTAATTGGGGCCGATGGCTAATTGGATCACGTCACCGTGAGTGTATCTTTGGTCCCACGTCGGGCGATGTTGCCGTCCGATTGCGGGAGATACTACTTAGTCATCCAATGTCTACTGGGAAACATACTGGACACTCCATTCATATGCGTTTTGTTTCGCACGTCGCCTAAACCTCTCTCACTCTACACAGCAACACTGCAATAATTCGGGACAGCCAAGCCATGAAGCGGTTACATCCGTAGATTGCGGATGACCGTCTGGGCCATAATTGGTTCCCTTACAGTGTTGGTTGTCGAGTCGCGGACGGTCGCTGGTGCGGTTACTCCGAACATCAAGGTATCGAACCCTGAAGAATACTAACCGCATCCAAACGCCTGTCAGGCGGGTTGACGTTCCGGATTATCTCCCGGACAGATTCGAATTGAGAAAGAGCAGTGACGCTGTACCACTTACCGGCTAACCACTTGCATCACGGTTACTAGGATTCTTTGAAACTCGGGTAACCGTAGTAACACCCGAGAGAATCCGTTCTATTTCCTGCTAGTGTCTTGCTGTTCCGGTTGCGATGTCTTGCCCCGAAATCCAATTAGACCACGGCTACCGTCCGATTGCAACATCTCCCATAAGCAAAACTCCTGCTAACCCCTTTGTTTCCTAGCTAGTAGAATTATTTTCACCCATAAGCTCTCTACATCTGTAAAACTACCGCGTTTTCGTATCTCATTGATTCTATTGACTTAGTTACGCTGTAACTTATAAGTGACAAATGACGATTTTACGTCGATTTCGATGACCAGGTAGCCGGGACCGGGACCGGGATCGGACTGTATCCGCTACACTTGCGACACATGTAGTAACGACCGATCGGTAACCAATGGGTGGGTTGTGATACCAGTGGTAGTACCAGTGACGCTCTGGGATCGACTCCGGGCCGCATGACCAGGGCGTCACCGTGTAGCGGCTACACAGGCTGCGCTTGGCCCCCCCCCCATACTCCCACCACAGGAACCCCACGACGCACACGCACGTGCGGATATTGAATCCCATGCACGCCCGCACATGACGCGGTCGATCTGAGACGGGAGGTGGTTATCTGTTGGGTGTTATTCTTGCAGCAAAAGGCGGTTTTCTGTCAGGTTACTCTTTCATGGGCAAAAGGTTATATACCCCCCCCCGTTCTACAGAAATACACAGATTCGGGAGTAGAGTGTATCTGCTACACTTCGGCAGCATAAAAGGCACTATCAATCTGGGGGTATATATACTCACGGTGGGGTATGGGAGAGATGGTATATATACTCACATAATGTCCCTTCGGGCCATCATGTTCGTACCAGAATCGCATGTGGTATACTGGCCGCATGGCTAAGACAAATAAAAAACGGGCACCGAAAAAACGGGCACCATCCCGCGCCACCCTCTACACCCCCAAACTCGCTGACACAATCATCGAGCAGATTGTCGTCTTCAACAAAACCCTGGCCCAGATTGCAAATATCCCCGGAATGCCGGATTACGTCACACTGCGGCACTGGTCGCGCCTCGACTCGCCCTCGCGCCCCGGCTTCGTAGCGGCCTACGGCGACGCAATCATCAAATCCTACGACCTCTTGGAGGCGGAAATCCGGGATATTGCCGACGACGACTCTCGCGACTACGTGAAAAAGCGAGTAAACGGAGCCGTGGTCATGGTCCCGGACCCAAACCGCATCGCACGCCACCGCCTGCAAATCGAAACTCGCCTCAAGATCATGAACGCTCGGGTCGCGGCCTACAAACCGAAGATTTCCGTGGATCACACCCACACCCACAACCTCATAATCGAAACCCGGCTGCAAAATGCACGCGAACGCCTCGCCAAAACAGGCAAAAGTGTAGCAGCTACACGTAAAACGCTGGAGAGTGGGAGTGACAGTTCAGCTATCGACTCGAAATGCTCCGCATTTCTCCCTGATATCCTCACAAAAGCGGCGGAGGATGGGGTCTACGAGGCAGAAATCGTGGAAATGCAGGGAGATTGACGGGGAGGGGGCTATTTTATGGCCCGAAGGGGCATGAAATAGGTGGGGGAGGGGCAATAATACCGGGGAAATATTATTGAAACCCCATTGACTCCGGCGTCTGGACCTGTTACAATAAGATTGTTCGGGAGGGGGTTGAAGGGGGGTTTTCGCTTATGGGTTTTGCCTTAAAACACTCCCATTTCCTCCTCCTCATGTACCCGCTACACCGTTGTTAGACAATCACAACGTGTGTATACTGGTCACATGCTCGATTCCCCCCTTATCACCCCATCGCGTTACTCTCCCGGCACTATCCTTTCCCCCGCAGACGAGCAGTTGGTGTCGTTTGTCGAATCCTGCTACGACGATCCGTTGCGGTTCGTAACCGGAGCGTACCCGTGGGGTGAACCGGGACTGCTACAGCATCACGACGGGCCGGATACTTGGCAAACCGAGTTCCTTATCGAGCTGGGTGAGGAGATACGGAGCCGGAAGTTCGACGGGGTGCATCCTGTGGACCCGATCCAGATGACGAGGGCATCAGGGCACGGAGTGGGAAAATCGACAATAGCTGCCATGTTGTGTAACTTCATCCTCTCCACCCGCCCGCACAGCAAGGGCACTCTGACCGCCAACACCTACAACCAGCTAAAGCAGAAAACTTGGTCTACAGTAAAGACCTGGAACAAGCGGAGTATTACCGGCCACTGGTTCGACGTGCAGGCGGAGGGCATGTTCAGAATCGGGGCCGAATCCTCTTGGTTTGCAAACTGCGCCTCGTGCGCGGATGAGAACTCGGAAGCGTTCGCAGGACAGCATGCAGCGGACTCTACATCATTCTACCTCTTCGACGAAGGCTCCAACATCTCGGATAAGATATTCGAGGTCGCGGACGGCGGACTCTCGGATGGCGAACCGATGATATTCGTGTTTGGCAACCCGACCCGGATCACAGGCAAGTTCTTCCGTATCAACTTCGGGGGCGAGATCAACCGCTGGAATCACGGAAGCATCGACAGTCGCCAGTCCCGGTTCACAAACCTGGTGAAAATCGAGAAGGATAAAGAGGAATGGGGAGAGGATTCTGACCGCTTCCGGGTCCGGGTTCGGGGTCTGCCCCCGGCCACATCCGACATGCAGTTTATCTCAACCGAGACAATACGAGAAGCGCAACTCCGGGTGCCTCCTGTCCTCGCAAACGACCCACTCATCTGCGGGCTTGATGTCGCACGCGGAGGCAAGGACAACTGTGTATTCCGATTCCGGCGCGGGCTGGACGCGAAGAGTATCCCGCCGATCAAGCTGGCCGGTGAGAAAGTCAGGGACTCCAACATCCTACTCGCGCAAGCGGTTACTCTCCTGAAAACTGGAATCAAAGGTCGCCGCATCGACATGATGTTTATCGACGGGACCGGGGTTGGTGGCCCGATCTGTGACCAGTTGAAGAACATGGGATTCTCCCGCCGCATCATTGAAGTGCAGTTCGGGGCCTCGTCGCCAAACATGCCGGGGTATGAAGCCGCAGCCAATATGCGGTCGTGGATGTGGGTTGTGATGAAAGAGTGGTTGAATAAGGGCGCAATCGACGAGGACACTGCATTGGAGATGGATCTCAAAGCACCCATGTTCCAGTACCGGCAGAAGACCGGAGACATACTGCTTGAGAGTAAAGAGAGTATGTCGTCGAGGCTGAAGAGTGAGGACAGATCTGGATCACCCGACGACGGGGATGCGCTCTGCTTCGAGGGGAGCACGATGATCCAGACCCCTTCCGGCCCTGTTCGGATTGCGGACATCCGACCAGGAGATCTGGTCACTACCCCATTCGGGGAATCGAGAGTGCTTGTGAAAACAAGATCTGTAGCAGATACACTCTCGGATGTGCAATTCTCCAATGGTTCTCGGCTGCTAGGGAAGGGAGATCATTCTGTATTCTCATTCGACTCTTGCATTTGTCGATTAGATGCTATACCGTTGACTTTCGAGGTAGAAGCATACTCGAAATGGAGAGTGGGATTATGGCGACTAGCGAGTTTACCATTTACAGATCGGAAAAGTTTTGGATTCAAACAAGCGGCAAGTACTTTAGCTCCGGGAATAAAACTAAATCGGAGAGACTTCTTCATCGCCGGGTGTGGTCAGATGTTCACGGCCCTATTCCAGAAGGCTATGAAGTTCATCACAAGAACGGCAACTGGAGAGATAACAAGCAGGGTAACTTGGAACTCAAGAAAAAAGGAGAACATCAACAAGAGCATATGCTCAGGAGGATGCAAAACCCCGAGCATCTTGCGAAGAATTTGGAGTACCTGGATCAAGCCCGAGAAGAGGCCGCAAAGTGGCACAGATCGAAAGAGGGAAGAGAATGGCATAGTGTGCATGGGGCGAACACTTGGATCAATCGAGAACCCGCCCTCATCTACTGCCAGAAGTGCGGAACAGGATACGGGACATTCTTCCCGTCCCGTTCCAAATACTGCTCCAGTGCTTGTATGCAGTCAGTCGGCTTCAGGACTTATTTCACGGATACTCGGGAGTGTGAGTTCTGCGGTAAAGAGTTTATGGCTAATCGCCACAGGACGACAGCCTGTTGTTCCAGAACATGCAGCAACCGTAAGAGGGCAGGGCATAGACCTGTACGATTTGACGCTGGAGAGTGATAATGCATACTACGCGAACGGGATACTGGTGTACAACTGCCTCACATTTGCATACCCGGTGCAGCCTTTGAAATCAACCAAGCAGGCGGCAGTGGACGACGAGGGTTTCGACGAGGATGCAGATGACGACTACGAGTCGCGACACAAAGCGACAGGCTGGGGCTAGACTGTAGCAGATACATTTGCTTGACAGGCCAGTCCCCAGTACCGTAATCTGGTAACACTTGCGCGGTTGGTAGCCCGCATCGGGCGGGGTCCGATTCCCCTGTCGGCCCCGCTCTCTCCCACTCACCAGACAGGATAAGATGACCCCGACCACACCCACTCCCGCAATCGGAACCCACTCGTGCTCGTGCTGGAAATGCTGGATTCAAGCCAACTTCTCGGTCATCATCTTATTCACCATCCTCGTCTTTAGTTTTGCTGCGACCGTCACTCTCATGCACGAGGAAGTGATCGCAGACAAGTACGTCATCTGGTTGCAAGGCTGGGATGCGGGCATCTTGACATCCCTTGGCGTGGCCCTGAAGAGTGACCAAGCGGCTACTCGGCACCAGATCCCAGATACGGAATACACCCCGCAACCCCAACAAAAGAAAGAAGATACGATATGAAATTCCTACTCGCATTCCTGCAAGTTCTTCCCGCCACACTTGGCGCTATCAAGGCAGTCGAAGACGCTTATCAAGGCGTCCCCGGCACCGACAAGAAGCAGCTCATGCTCAACGCGATTCAGGCCGGGGCGCAGGCTGGGCAGGCTATCCCCCACGTCCAAGTGCAGGCATACTCGGCTGCTATCGACCTGACCGTGCAGGCGTTCAACAGGGCTGGCATCTTCCAGTCGCGGAGCACTCCCCGGAATATGGCAGGCATTGCCAGCAATCAGACAGCGCAGACACAGCAGGGGCAGGACAAGAAACCGCTGTAGCGGCTACATTCGCATAAGGGCTACCAACCATGCACAGTAGAAAACAAATAGGCCGAAGAGGCTTTCTCGGGGCACTCACGGGTCTGGTGTCGGGAGCGGTACTGGACCCGGAGCTTGCATTGTGGAAACCGGGGAAGCTGATCAGTATCCCGAAACCGTTCACACCTGTCCAGATCGGATGTGATTTTCTAGCACCCTTTGGCCTGACTGCTTCTGAGTTTGAGTTGATGTATCTACGCCCTGCGATGATGTCTATCGCAGAGAGTATAGATTACAAAGGCTACCATAACTACAAGCTGCTTGATCTGCCTCTTCCCGTGGCGGTAGAAGAATCGAGACACATACGGCACGATATACTACGAGGCAAAGGATTGGCCAGATACATAGTGTCTTACGACGGTGTTCGTGACAGGCATCTGCATCATGTGGATGTTCTAGTTGCACCGGGGAGAGCGTAATGCCCATCTACGAATACCGTTGCGACACCTGCAACGACACGTTTGAAACCGTGCAGAAGATGGGGTCCTCTCGCGCTCTGCACACCGACTGCGGCGAGTACACCAGTCAGAAGTTGGTGTCACTCCCGTCCCGGCCCCAGATCCCCGGCCCGCAGGACTTCGCGGCCCCGATGCCGTTCCAGCCATTTACCGAACCGCAGGTCACGCGGGACTGGATGGAGAAGGACGGCACTATTCGGCCTATGAAGAAAGACGAATGGACAAAGGGCAACGTGCCGGGGTTGGAGAAATGACGGAGCTGGTGCTACTCCAGACCCAGACCCTCACCCGAGAAGCATCTCCGGGAGTTACCCCTCACTGCTTCTTCTGCGTAACTCACGGGTTCACACATTCTTCTGGACAGGACGCCATCCTGTCTGTTACTCTGGGGCTGAACTGATATGACACCCGACCCGAGAATGGCCCCGTATCTGGACGACTCGACTCTCCTGCTGGCGCTCTGTGTGTATCGAGAGGCGAGAGGCGAGTGTTACGACGCCAAGCTCGGGGTGGCGAATGTGGTGCGGAACCGAGTGCGGCTGTCTCCTGCCGAGGGGTTTAAGCGGACGGTACGGGAAAACGTATTGAAACCCTATGCCTTCTCGTCTTTTAACGACGACGATCCGAACCGGAATGTGTATCCGCTACACATCGCGGACACAAGCAACCGGGCGTGGCAGGACTGCTTGCGGGCTGCGAAGTCTCTGGACCCTGATAACACAGGCGGAGCGGTGTTTTACTTCTCGTCGCCGCTGGTAGATCCGCCACCGGCGTGGGGTAAGGTTAAGCCCACGGTGCGGATGGGTGATCTAAGTTTCTTCAAAATGGTGGCCAAATAACATGAGATCTTTATCACAACTGCCATCAACTGGCTCCCCGAAAGCGGTAAAATCCCTGACCGGGAGCAATCGGGCTGGCTCTCCGGGTCTGCCCAAGCCCAAGAAGCTGGTGGGTAATCCGGCTGTGATGATGAGGATGGGGCAGAAATGACACACTATTTCTTAATAATTCAATACGATGCAGTCAGAGATGAGATGATACATAGGCTTCATGCTCTGTCCCAGCCTGCTGCGGAGGAGAACTTGGGCAGACTCAAGAAGTTGCCTGTGGAGTCGGTCACATACTGCTCTTCCTGCAACATGCTATTCCGGCCTTGTTCCGGTAATCCTGATTTCGTGCTCGATCAGCCAGTCGTGTAGCGGATACATATCATGCCCTCATCCACCCCCGAATACTCCGACGACCAGATAGCGCAACTCGCACGGCAGACATTGGCCGTTGCGAAGAAGGCAGATAAGCACAATCGAGATGCTTACACCTCGAACTACCAGTTCCTCAACCTGTCGCAGTGGGACCCGAGAGAGCTGGAGCGCAGGCAGAACAAGCGTCTGG
>Ga0114966_10000669_pt1 | contig 32884 bp, 33 predicted proteins | sample M_130207_XF_Meta_FD_87029 | JGI IMG/M metagenome (GOLD analysis project Ga0114966, IMG submission 87029) | Freshwater microbial communities from Lake Montjoie, Canada to study carbon cycling - M_130207_XF_MetaG | ecosystem: Environmental > Aquatic > Freshwater > Lake | place: Lake Montjoie... | reverse complement strand
GTTAAATGGGTCAACCAAAGTGGGAGTGTCGCTCGTGAGCTCAAGGGCCATGGCATTGATTGTGAAGTCACGGCGTGACAAGTCGATTTCGATTTCGTCGGCGTACTCAACGTCGGGCTTGCGAGTGTCGGGGTGATAAGCCTCGGCGCGGTGCGTCGTAATTTCGTAGACGCGGTCGCCCTTTCGCGCTCCGATGGTGCCGAACTTTTCGCCTTGGGTCCAAACCGCATCGGCCCAACCGCTCAGCAGGCGTTTTGTTTCATCCGGTCGAGCGTTGGTGGTCGCGTCAAAGTCAATTTCAGTACTGGCATGCCCGCCTAATAGATCGCGGACCGTTCCTCCCACTAGGTACAGCCGTTTGCCAGCTGCTCGGAAAAGAGCACTGACATCAGATAGCTCGGCGAGCACAGGGGCAAAACGATCGGGCACCACGGGCGTCAGGCTATGAGGTGGGCTCGGTACTTGGCGGATACTTTCACGCAACATTTAGTAGACGATGGCCTAGTAGCCGTCTAGTCTTACGTTGCAATTGCATCGTGTGAGTAGACAGCCACTGGGCGATGCCTAACCTTGAGGAGAAGTCATGTCCCCATCCGTTCAGTTCAATCGCCGAACCTTGTTGGCTGGCACTGGCGTCAGTGCCCTTGCCATGTTGATCGCTGCGTGTGGTGGTGACAATAAAGGTATGGCTGGAAATGGCTCGGGCGTTTCGGGTTCATTGAAAGAAATTGACCTCTTGACCGTGGCTTTCCCCTCGTCGCTGTCCAATCTGTATCCCGGCCAAGAAGCCGGCAACTTCAACTACTACGTGGCATGCCTCGTTGGCGAAGGCCTCGTCGCCCCCGACGGAACCGGCAAATTGGTTCCGGCATTGGCCTCTAAGTGGGAGCAGACCTCGCCAACAACCTACGTCTACACCTTGCGTGACGGCGCCAAGTTCAGTGATGGAGTCCCCGTCACCCCCGAGGACATCGTCTACTCAGTGGGCATCTCGAAGGACGAAGAAAAGTCCCCTAACATCGCTTACTACTGGGCCAACGTGGACAAGGCCGAAAAGACCGGCGACAACGAAGTCACCATCACTTTGGCTTCACCTGATGTGGCCTTCGAATGGGGCCCATGTGCCGCCAACGCTTTGTGGATCACTTCACAGGCATACGTCGAAGGCAACGGTGGCGAAATGGGAACTCCCAAGGCCCTGTTGTACGGCACCGGCCCCTACAAGGTCACCAAGTTTGAACCAGACACCATGGTTGAACTCGAGCGCGTCGACACGTGGTGGGGCGGAGTTCCACCAGTCAAGACCGTGCGCATTGAGTTCATCACCGAAGAAGCAACCCGAGTGTTGGCTCGTAAGTCGGGCGACATCGACTTGGCGATCAGCATTTCGCTCGATCAGCTCGGTCAGTGGGAAAACGCCGCTGACACATCTGTGTTGTTCGCTCCCGACCGCAGTTACGCCGGTATCGACTTCAACACCGCAGTTGAACCCTTTGATGACATCCATGTTCGCCGCGCCATTGCCTACGCCTGCGACCGTGCGACTGTCGTCGAAAAATTGCTCGTTGGTCATGGTGAGCCCGCAACTGCACTCATCACACCTGATCAGATTTCATCGGTGCTCGGACTCGATGGTGCTCGTCAAGCACTCAAAGGTGTTCTTGACCTTCCGTTCGATCTTGATAAAGCCAAAGCAGAACTCGCACTTTCAAAAGTGCCTGATGGGTTCTCCACCAAAGTTGGTGTCTCATCGAGTGCTCCACAGATCAGTCAGTTCTTCCAGTCGCTCGCCGAAACCGTCAAGCCCCTTGGTATTGACATTCAGGTTGAAGAGATGCCCGTTGAACAGTGGTATGACACCATTGGTTCAGCCGATTGGGGCTTGGCATACATGTGGTACTTCAACGCCACTGGTGACCCGGCTGAAATGTCTTCGTGGTTCTTCGGTGAAGGTAACCCGGCTTCATACAGCAATGACGCCGTCACCAAACTGATGGCTCAGGCAAAAGAAGAGACCGATCCCGCCAAGCGCGTTGAGATTTTGATTGAAGCACAAAAGACTGCACTCGCAGACATCCCGTATGTTCCTTTGTGGTGGGGCGAAGCCGCGACGGCTATCAATAGCAAGTACACCATTGAGGACTTTGGTTCGTACTCACTGTTGTCGCCGTGGACACCGCGCATTCTCACCGTCGATTGACCCAACTCATTTCCCGTGGTTCGCTGACGCGATTCATCATTGTCCGCCTTGCGGCCACGGGTTTGTTGTTGTTGGTGCTGTCGTTCGTCGTTTTTGCTCTTTTACACCTCACGCCTGGGGACCCGGCGCGCAATCTTGTCGGTGTTCGAAATGTAACTCCCGAATTGTTGCAATCAATTCGCGATAAGTATCACCTCAATGATCCGTTCATAAGTCAATATCTGCGTTGGCTTGGAAATGTCTTGCATGGAGATTTTGGTGAATCAATTCGTAATAACACGACGGTGACAACGTTGTTGGCCGATCGAGTCATGCTCACTTTGCAACTTTCTTCGTTGTCATTTGTGTTGACGGTCGTCCTTGCCGTTCCACTAGGAATTGCCGCCGCATGGCGAACCGGTTCGGTACTTGATCGTTCAATAAGCGCAGCATCAATTGTTGGTGTCGGAGCACCAACATATGCCGTTGGCTTGTTGTTGCTTTATATCTTTGGCTTATGGTTCAACATCTTTCCTGTATACGGCAGCGGCGATGGAGGCTTTGATCGTTGGTGGCATTTGGTTTTACCGGCAATCACATTGGCAAGCGGACTTGCGGCAATGGTTTTCAAATTGACTCGTACCGCAGTCGTTGCAGAACTCAATCAGGACTACGTGGTCTTTGCCCAAAGCCGCGGTTTGACTCATCGTCAAATACGGTCGCTTGTTTTGCGCAATGCCATGATTCCGGTTGCCACAAGTTTGGGTTTGGTCTTCGCATTTTTGTTCGGTGGAACAATTCTGGTTGAAGTTACATTTGCCCTTCAGGGAATCGGTTCATTGCTTGCTGGTTCGGTGACATTTAAAGATCTTCCTGTTGTACAAGCAATCACCTTGCTGACGGCAACGTTTATTGCACTCACTGCTTTGTCCGTCGATATTTTGTACTACGTGGTAGATCCTCGAGTTCGTAAACGAGGCAAGCAATGAAACTCCGAGTGACCCGCAAGCCAGTCGTTCCTATTGTGACGGGTATTCCGCTAGCAATCATTGCAATTTTCGTCATCGCATCAAGGTGGATCGTGCCGAACGCGACGCGTCAAGACATCATGACCGGAGTAACTTCACCAGGAACTGCTGGCCATCTCTTCGGCACCGACCAACTCGGTCGTGACATTGGCCAACTTGCTATCGCTGGTGCTAGCTCTGCCGTCGTCGGACCAATCGTTATCGCACTTGGTTCGATGATGATCGGAATTTTGCTCGGCACCTTCGCTGGATACATGGGCGGTTGGCTCGACTTGCTGCTGTCTAAGTACGCCGACTTGCTACTCGCGCTACCGACAACACTCGTCGCACTTGTTGTCACTGGTCTTGTTGATGGTGGTTATTGGGTCACTGTTTTGGTACTCATCATGTTGTTCTCACCAACCGATATTCGGATGGTGCGCGGATCAGTCATTGCTCAAACAGGCCGACCATATATTGAGTCCGCAAAAGTTTTGGGTCTCGGTCGATTGCGCATCATGTTTAGACACATCTTGCCCAATGTTTTACCGGTGGCTTTTTCAACGATGTTGCTCAATGTTGCCTTTGCCTTGGTTTCAATGTCGGCCTTGTCATTCCTCGGACTTGGGGTCGGCCCTGGTGTTCCCGACTGGGGACGTCAACTCAGTGACAGCCGCGATCTTCTTGATCGCAACTGGGGCTCACTTGTACTTCCGGCAATGTTGATCATTATCACTGCTGCCGCGATCAACCTCTTAGGCGACTGGTTACAAGAACGCTATGAAGAAAGTTCGGTGGCTCGATGAACCGTGGGCTTTCTCTCCACAACTTGGTAGTCACAGGTCCGGCCGGACTCATCGTGACACGTATGGATCTCCAAGTTGAACCAGGACAAACAGTTGCCTTAGTTGGTGAGTCTGGTTCGGGTAAGTCGATGACGGCAAAAGCAATGACTGGCTTGCTACCACGGGGAGTCACTGCCACTGGAAGTCTTCAACTTGATGACATCACTATTGATCTCGCACTTGGACCACAAGCACTCTCTGGTTTACGCGGTCAACACATCAGCCTGTTATTACAAAACCCATTTACAAGTTTGAGCCCAGTTCATCGTTGCGGTGAGCAAATCACCGCAGCTCTCTCCCACGATTTACGTCGATCAAAGGACGAAATTCGTCGCCGACTTGATGAAGTTGATCTTCCCGAACGCGTGGCCCGACAATATCCCTTCGAATTGTCGGGAGGAATGCGGCAACGTGTTGCCCTTGCGGCAAGTTTGGCAAGCAACCCACAGATCTTGATCGGCGATGAACCAACGACCGCCCTTGATGTCACCACTCAACGAGAAATGCTTGATCTTCTTGAACGTATTCAACGAGAACGCGACATGGCACTGCTCTTGATTACTCACGATCTGGGTGTCGCACGCGAAAGAGCCGACAAGATCTTGGTGATGTACGCCGGCCGACTCGTTGAGTCGGGTGATGGCGCCGATGTTTTCACACATGCTCAGCACCCGTACACCGCTGGTTTACGTGACAGTGATCCACCACTCGAACATCGTCTTGTCGAATTGCCGGCAATTGCTGGCTCAGTTCCGAGACCATGGGAAGTAGAAGTTGGCTGTGTTTTTGCACCTCGTTGCGATCGTGCCGATGATCGATGTCGTACCGATGCCCCCGAGTTCGTTGGAACGACGTCACAAGTAGCTTGCTGGAAACCCATCTCGGTCACTGATGCACGTCGACCAATTCAGATTGCCACCGATGTCCAAGCGCAAAACACCGACAACGATCTCGTTGTCATAAGGGGCTTAAGCAAACGATTCTCTTCATCTGCACCGCTGGCTTTAGACAGCGTTGATATTTCTATTCGTTCAGGCGAAGCCGTTGGAATCGTTGGAGAGTCCGGATCGGGCAAAACAACTTTGGCACGTTGCCTCATCGGGCTCGAAAGTTTTGATTCAGGAAACATTGAATGGTCAATCAACACGCCGATGGCTCAACGTGCTCAAATCGTTTTTCAAGACCCCACATCCGCCCTAAATCCAGCAATGACAATCGGTGCAACCTTGACAGAGGCTCTGCGAGCTAGTCAACGAACCAAGGCTGAAGTCGTCTCATTGCTTCGACTAGTCGGACTGCCAGCAGAATATGCCAATCGTCGTCCCAACGGGTTATCGGGCGGCGAACAACAACGTGTCGCGATTGCTCGAGCTGTAGCACCACGACCAAAGTTATTGATCTGTGACGAACCTGTCTCATCATTAGATGTATCTGTGCAAGCACAAATTTTAAATTTGATGAACTCACTACTCAAGGAGTTAGGAATTGCGGTCTTGTTCATCACTCATGACTTAGCAGTTGTTCGCCAAGTCGTCAGTCGGGTCTATGTCATGAGCAATGGACGGGTCGTTGAATCAGGAAATATGGAAAATGTCTTACGAAATCCCCAGCATGATTACACACGTCAACTCTTTTCATCGGTGGCCGGCAAATGAAAACTAGTAATCAACAAAATATTGAGCATCTTCATAGCACTGCTGATGAAAGCACAGTTATTCGTCAAAGTGTGGCGCACAACATGCGTAAAGTTCGCCTTTCCCGTGGACTTAGTTTGCGCGATCTTGCGACACAAACAAATCTCAGTACTGCGCTCTTGTCACAAATAGAGCGAGCTGTGGCAAACCCAACTGTCGTTGCTCTAACTCGAATTGCAGTAGCACTCGATATAAGTTTCGCCAACTTGACGCGTTCAACAGTGATTGAAACTGAAATCGTTCGAGCCGATTCAACCGATTCAGAAAATCCTCGAGCGCGCATGTTGTTTGCGATGATGCAACGTCGACGATTTGATATTTCAGAAGGAAAACTGCCCGCACATCAATCAGGAGTGTTTAGTGACCACGGTCGGCAATCAGTTGAATACGCGTATGTTATTTCGGGCGAGGTTACCTTGGCTCTTGGCGACGAAACGTATGAATTGAGCGAACATGATGCCATTCGTTTTTCATCTGAAATCTCTCATGCCTATAGCACTGGTGCCTTGCCAGCGATTCTCCTCACGGTCGTGAGTTACGACGATGAATGACAATTCAATAACTGCTCGGTACTTGGCCAATCGAGCACCTGTTTCGGCTCAGCTCAGTGATGATCACTTGTCGCTAGTGGTCAACACTGCACAAATTCCCATTGGCTCTGATGAGGTTGTGTATCAATCGTGCACAATCAACATCGCCACTGGACATGAGTCGGCCGCACCCGAGGCTGACCTCGACATCAAAAAGTACGCACCAAACGATGAACCAGTGGTGGTTTCACCGAACAAAAAGTTCTTAGTTGTTGCCAAAAGCCGCGGCTCAAACATCGATGTCACTCAGCCCTATCGCTGGACACGTTCAATCCGACACTTTGATGCCGTGGGTGCAATTGAAAACCCTCCTCAACTGCAAGTTGTTGAACTCGCGACTGGTGATTCGTATTGGATCACCAACGACAGTTGGCGTTGGTCGTCAGCTCGGTGGTCGCCCAACAATGACTTCATCTTCGCTTGTCGATCTCTTGACCCACTTGAACACGATGGCTATCAATACGCCAACGTGATTGCACTTGATGGCACGGTTCGCCATCTTGCTGTTCCAGGCGGCCGATCTATTGTCGGAACATGGTTAGCCGACGGACGATTGGCTGTGCTTATTGCGAGTCCACAAGGTGAACCGCCGGGTAGTCAAGCCCGTCTGTACATCGTCAATGAGGATGACTCACACATCATTGATGTCCCGAATCTTTTTGGAGATGTCTATGGTGATCAGCCAGCAGAACTCGCTGATATCTATGACCAGATACTGATGACTCATCCAGATGGTTCGCTCATCGTTCGCACCGGATCACGCGGTCGAATGGGAATCGCTCAGATAAAGGCAAATCAATCTGGTGCAGACTCGTATCAGGTTCTCGTTCATGGCGATCGATGCTGTTCGCCTGTTGCAACAACATCAAGTGAATTGATCTTCACTACTCATTCCTCAACATCGCCGGTCGAGCTTGCAGTTTTTGACTATGCAACAAAAACCGAGCGTCAATTAACCAAATTCAATCAGGTTGATGACGCGCCACTAGAGGTGCACCGATTCTCTGTCACAACTCCTGACGGTTTCAATCTTGATGCGTGGTTCCTGTCTGCTCATGTAGTCGCACAACCGCTTCCCACGGTGAGCATTATTCACGGTGGTCCACACTTCACCTACGGCGAAGCATTTTCACTTGACGTTCACGCTCTCTGTGCATCCGGCTTTGGTGTGTTATACACCAACGTGCGGGGCTCCACGGGTTACGGCGATGCGTTTGCTCACGCCGCTCATTCAAATTGGGCTGAAGGACCAGCCAGCGATCAACTTCTCGTGGTTAGTGAAGCGATCAAACTCGGTTTGGCCGACGAGAAAAAACTTGGTATCGCCGGAAATTCTTACGGCGGATATCTATCGGCATGGCTGGCATCAACCACTTCTCGTTTTCAAGCCGCTGTCATTGAAAATCCAGTGACCGATTTAGTTTCGATGTACGGCACCAGTGATATTGGCGCAACGTTCTTTCCGAGTCAATTTTCTGGTACACCCCATGAGCAATTTGAAATGTATTACCGACAGTCACCAATCATGCACGCTCATAAATGCGCAACGCCATGTCTCTTTGTTATCGGTGAAGATGATCGACGCTGTCCGCCAGCTCAGGCGTGGGCCATGCATCGGGCTCTTTGTGTGAGAGGAACCATTAGTGAAGTGCTTGTGCTTCCTCATTCATCCCATGAAGGCAGTACATATGGTCCACCAAGTGGACGTCTTGCGCACGACAATGCCTTAGTTGAATGGATGACCCGATGGCTGAAATAGATCTTGAGGCCTTACAGGCGACACAGCCACTCATCGATGAAATCGCCGCTCAGGTTGCACGCGAATTCACGCTCGACAGTGTCGTGTGGGGTCTCGTTGCCGGCGACCAACTTATGGCGACTGGGGCAACTGGCTCTATCAGCAATATGTCCACGCGATATCGCATCGCATCAATGACCAAGAGTTTTACAGCGGCGGCTGTTTTGAGTCTGCGCGATGAAGGCATGCTGTCAATTGATACTCCGGTCGATGAATACGCACCTGAGTTAGCAACAATTTGTCGAACCGATTCAGGCACGCGCATCACTTTGCGGCATTTGTTATCAATGACGTCTGGCTTGGCTACTGATGATCCATGGGCTGATCGTCATCTTGATGCAACGGCTCAAGAAATGAACGATCTCTATCAAAGAGGTGCGCTGTACGCATTTGCTCCCGGCACCCATTTTGAATACTCAAATCTGGGCTTCGCTCTCATTGGTCGGGTCGTTGAACGAGTCACCAGTCGTCGAGTTCGCGACTTTGTGGACGAACGTTTTCTTACGCCCTTATACATGACGTCAACAACGTGGGATCCCCCGATCGACCGCGAATGGGCGCCGCCGACTCGTGTTCAAGACGGACAGATCGTTCCTGATGGTCTCATGCCATTAGGTGATGGCGAAATTTCGCCGATGGGCGGATTGTGGACCACAGTTGCTGATTTGGCTCGTTGGGTCATTTGGCTCAACGAAGCCAACAACAATGTCGATTCAAATACTGGTCAGCTCTGTGTTGCGTCACGTCGTGACATGCAAGTAATGCATACCTATGCCGGCGTCATCGCACTTGATGGTGAAAAGGCACCCACTGGTTATGGATACGGACTCATGATGCGCGACGATCCCACTCTTGGAATCGTCAATTCACATTCGGGTGGGCTGCCTGGATACGGAAGCAACATGCGTTGGTTGGCTGGTCGCGATATAGGAGTAGTCGCCATGTCAAACACCACATACGCACCGATGGCGATTTTCACTCATCGTGTTTTGAAAATGTTGCACTCTGCCAATCTTGTGCCCGAAACCAAGACAGATATTTCTGGTGTATTGCAACAAAGATCAGATCAGTTAATTGCGTTACTCAACAACTGGGATTCTGAGCAAGCGCAACTGATCATTGCGGACAATGTTGCCTTAGACGAATCATTTGAAAGGCAACAAGCCACTGCGCTCAAGATCATTTCCGAACATGGTCCCCTGGTGATCAAATCAATCACACCAAGTAGTCACGTTGAAGCAGTTATTGAATGTGTCAATGGCAAGAAGATTGACATCTTGCTTGGTCCCCTTCACACAGCACCCATTCAGTGGTACGCCATAAAATAAGACGAGCCTAAATCTGATCTTTCCAATATGACTTGATGACAGCAAGTTGCTCAATAGATTCGGTTGGCCCACCCGACGTGGGTTGTTCATCACTGTGTCGTTCACCAACCATGGCAGCGAGTGTGCTTGCCGTTGACATTCGCAATGCATCCAAGTCGTATCCGCCTTCAAGCATGACCAATCGACGGCCAGCCGGTACTAACTGCAATATGCGTTGCATCATTAAGGGATAATCACCAGACGAAAGTCCCATGTGTGTAATCGGATCGTTTCTATGCGCATCAAACCCTGCCGACACGATCAGCCAAGTCGGTGCAAACTTTTCGCTGATCGGAAGAATCAACTGATCGAAGGCCGCAAGATACACATCACCGGTTGTTTGCGGCGGCAATGGAATATTCATCGTGTATCCCAAACCTTCACCAGCACCGGTTTCGTCATACCAGCCAGTTCCTGGATACAACGGCCATTGATGTAGCGAAACAAACATGACACGAGGATCGTCGTAAAAGATGTCTTGGGTGCCATTGCCGTGATGGGCATCAAAGTCGACAATCAATACTCGCTCACCTGCATCAGCGAGAACAGCCGCGGCGACAGCAACATTCGAGAATAAACAAAAGCCCATCGTCTCGGTCTTGGTGGCGTGGTGACCAGGTGGTCGAACCGCACAAAATGCAGAATCAGCTTGTCCGTTCTGCAAAGCACATATCGCTGTAAGCCCAGCACCAGCGGCCAACATTGCCGCTTTCCAAGAACCAGTTGATGCGCGCGTATCGGGATCAAGGCGACCGCCACCTGCTTGCACAACACTTTCGATTCGATCTACATGGGCAGACGTATGAACGCGCAAGATTTGTTCGCGGGTTGCCGGCTCTGGCACTAACGCAATCAGGGCATCGGCAATTCCGGCTTCGCGTGATCCGTCAATGACGGCAGCGAGTCTTTGTGGTCGCTCTTGATGTTGAGGACCGTTGAGGTGATCTAAGTACGCCTCGTGAGTGGCAAAGAGAATGCTCATTAATTCAAACGATACGACATTGACTGGATGCTTTTACTGCGCGGCGCGGCGTTCAAAAGCCGCGTCAACTTCTTTTGTTATTGCCGCGGCCCAAATTTTGTTGCCTACCAAACTCAAATGGAAGCCATCGTCACCACGTGACTTCTTACGTTGGCCATCGCTTGGATCAATGACGTATTTCGAATAGTTACCATCAAGTCCTAAAAAGAGATTCCATGTATCGAGATAAAACACATCGGCGCCATTGGCTCGGACAGCCTCAATCGCGTTCTTTGTCGCTGTTCGCAAGGTAGCCAAGTTGGCACGAAAGGCTTTCCCTTTTCCATCGGGGGTTCCGACCCACACCAACGACCGTCCTTGTGATGTCACTAAGGTGACAAGTTCGGTGACACGCCGTTGGTATTCAACGGACCACTCAGGATCATTCGGTGAATACGACTTTCCATCGACCTTGATATTTTGACCGTCGTTAGCGCCAAGGCCAATCACGACCACGTCCGCATCTTCTTGCGGCACCCATACATTGAGATGATTCGGCCAGTCAAAAAACCCGGGCTGACTTAAACCGGATGAACCGTGCGTCGCCAAGAATGTTGTGACACCTTGACGATCAAGAGTTGATTTCAACAAGCGACCAAATCCAGATGCCAGGGAGTCGCCATAAATACTCACGCGTGGCGGACCTTGAATAGCGACCGTTGTTGTCGTTTCGGTAGGCAACGTCGTGACGAGTCCTAATTCTTGGGATGTTGAAGGCTGAGTAAACTCTTTGGCGTCATTGGACGAACTGGCAACACTTGCTCGAGATTCGGAACTCAACGCCTGCACTGCAAATATGACGACCATTAATCCGGCCACGACGCCCAAGCCAACGAGCATTCGACGACGGACATACACCTCACGAGGAAGAGGAATTGAGTGTTGCGGTGTCTCGTTTTCTGACTCGCTCATGTGCTCTCGCCCCCGCCTGATGACCATGACTAATCTATTGGACCAATATATAGGTATCAGTAAAGGCGTTTTCTATACCAATTTGGCACTACCGTCGATGTGGTGATCACTGGATTACGACAACGTCGACACGCTATGAACGCTCAACTTTTTGACGACGGAGTTGTGTGTGCACGAGTTCGTCAATGGCCAAGTCGTCCCGACATCGCGCATTTGGTGCTTACTGATCACACTGTTGCGCCGTCAAGTGCCTCACTTGCAGAGTGGACTCACTCTTTGAAGTCCGAAGGTTACGGGTTTATTCGCACGGGCGCACTGTCACCGAGTGCTACTGAACCGTTTGAGCAATCTGGTTTTTATGAAATTCAAAAATTAGCTCTACTTCGCATGAAAAAGCCTCTCCCCCATCTGTTCACTCGTACAACCGCTCGACCACACCACGAAATGCGTCCATTACGTTCTCAACGATCTTTTGACGTTGCCGCTCGCCTTGACCATTTGGCCTTTGATTCGGGGTGGGAGCTTGATGTTGACGGCATTGAAGAAGCATGTCGCGCGACTCCCGTACATCGAATTCGCTTAGCGGTTACAGCGACCGACGAACCTGCTGGCTACATGATCACTGGCCGTAACGGGTCAGCAGGATTCATACAACGCCTTGCCGTTGACCCAACCCACGAAGGTCAGGGTGTCGCGACATCACTTCTGCAAGATGGTTTAGGTTGGTTGGCACGACGCCGTGTCACCGACATCCTGGTCAATACACACCTTGATAATCAGCGGGCTTTATCGTTGTACCAACGGATCGGTTTTGAGCAGTTGCCTGAAAATTTGCGGGTCATGGAATTATCACTTAAATCACCACTCGATGAATCAGGTCGCTCGTGAAGGCTCGATTGTTTGTTGCGCTCGGGGCATTGTGTCTCGGAATAGTGCTGCCTTCCCAAGTCACTCAAGCCGTTACTCCAGAAATCATCTCTTCGTTGATCAGTCAAGACCAGTACGTCGCTGGGGTTGAGGATTCGCTCATACATTTCAGCATCGCGCTCAGCGGCCGCGATCCGGCATCAACCGCTTCAACAAAATTAGTCATCACCTCATACAAACCCGTGCATACGCGCCAAGAAGTTCGAGACGCCTCGTCGGGAAAGTTACCGTCGACGGTTGACACCGTCATTATTGATCTCGGTGATGTTCGCGATGCTGCAACTGGTCGGGTTGACGTGGCAATCCCTATTGAAATTGGAGTTCGTACCAAGGATGCCCTACAGATGTCGGCCACTGGCGTGTATCCAGTCAGTATTGGTCTTCAAGAAGACAAGTCGGTCACCAGCCAAATCGTCACTTTTGTCGAACGGTTGGCCCAAGATGTGACGAGTCCACTCCCCAGTGAAAATCTACAAATCGCGCTCGTCGGGACCCTCAATAGTCCGGTGAGTCTGCAACCCAATGGCACAACTTTGGTTAGTGACGAAACTCGTTCAATTGTGGCCGAGGTTGCATCAACACTTGAAGCTCTCCCTGACACTCCGATCTCGTTGTCGATTCGCCCCGAATTAGTAGACGCCCTCAGTAATTCGTCCGATGAAGACAATGCGCTTCTTGCGCGTCTCCAGGCTTCAACATCACTACAACTACTGCCTTCTACCTATGTCGATGTGCAACCCGATGAATTATTTGCCAAACAGAGAGCTGACATCTTCACCACTCAATTGCGGCTCGGCGAAGATGTTCTGGCTACCGACTTTCCTGCCCAGTCGGTCAACCGAGACGCGTGGATACAAACATCAACTTTGTTCGGCAGCGGTGCGCTATTGCTACGCGACCTCGGCTTGCGAACTGCAGTGTTGCTAGCCAACGCGCAGAAAACTACGGCGAATGGCGTCTCGGTTTTTATCGAACCAACTCGCTTAGTTCAACTCACTCTGTCAAATTCTGATCGGATGACGGCCGCTCTCGCCGATTTCAACCTCAGCGAAGCACTGACGCGCGGTTCAAACGAACCAACTGGTGGCGCCTACCTTGTTGCCCAACAGATTTTGGCCGAACTCAAGATTGCACGCTCTGAAATTGTTAATCGCGAAGAAACAATGAACGGGCGGGGATTCATCTTGGCAACCGATTCGGGAGAACTGCCATCTCAGGCACTCATGACCGCTCTTGTCTCCACAGTTGCGAGTCAACCTGACATGGGTTTTGTTGCCCTGAACGAACTTCTGGGTTCGATGACTGTCAGCGTGATGGACGGACTGCCCGTTTCTATTGAACTTCAAAACATCGAAGATGTTTCCCCCACCACCACCATGTTGAATGATTTCGCCTCCCGGGTTGAGGGGTTTTCGACCATGTTGCCCGACAGCGATGAACGTCCAGCGCAATGGCGTCAAGTCGTCAACGTTTTACCGGCCAGTAATCTCACTCCAATTCAAACAAAGGCCTATATCGACGCGGTTGATGCTCAACTCGCGGCGATCGGCGGGTCGGTGGTGACACCGACATCAACGACTTTCACCCTTGGTGGTCGAGATAGTTCAATCCGTCTCTCATTGCGCAATGACAATGAAACCAACTTGCTTGTACGCGTTCATTTGACCAGCTCAAAGCTCATCCTTCCAACGGATGATCAAGTGGTCACTTTGCCGGCAGGAACCACCACCCTCGTTGAAATTCCGGTGACTGCAAAAAGTAACGGGCGTTTCCCTGTGACATTGCAACTTTTCACCCCTCTTGGAGACATCACCGTCGGTTCGCCAGCAGTGTTCTCGGCTCGAGTCAATGCCCTAGCAGGGCTTGGTCAACTTTTTACTGGAATCGCAGTGTTGCTGCTGTTGTCATGGTGGATTCATCATTTGCGCCGCGAACATCAACGCCGCCAGTTTCAAAATGATGAGACGGTCAGTCGCCACCCTTCTGGCGAACGTTCGGCCTAGCCTGAACGAACTAACCTAACGATGTGACTCCTTCAGCCGTTCGCATTATCACCGACAGCGCTTGTGACCTTCCTGACTCGGTCGTTCAGTCTCTTGGGATTGAGGTGGTTCCGTTGTTCATCAGGTTTGGTGAAGATGAACTCATCGATCGCGAACAATTGACGACTGCTCAATTTTGGCAAAGGTGTTCTGTTGAACCTGACTTGCCGTCAACTGCAGCTCCTTCACCTGGTCGATTCGAAGAAGCAGTCCGCAAACTTCAAACCGAAGGTGCGACAGGGGTCGTCATCATCAACTTGTCGGGTGCACTTTCAGGAACGATGCAAAGTGCTGAAGTGGCAGCCACTGCTCTTCAATCAACATGTGACGTCCGTGTGGTTGATAGCCGCACTGTCACGATGGGTCTAGGTGCCATTGTGGTGGCCTGCGCCCGCGCCGCCCAGGAGGGCAAAAATATTGATGAGATTGAAGCTCTCGCCCTAGATCTGAGTCGTCGATGCAAGGTCTGGGGTGCTCTTGACACCTTGGAAAACCTCAAGAAGGGTGGCCGCATCGGCGGAGCAAAGGCGATGCTGGCTTCAGTTCTCTCAATTAAGCCAATTATTGAGGTACGTGAAGGTGTTGTTCAAGAAGGTGGCAAGCAACGGACACGTAGCAAAGCCTTGGCGTTTCTCGTTGACAAAGTTCGTGAAGCATCAGCCAACCCCGGAATCAGTCAACTGTCGATTCTCAACGCTGATTGTTCTGATGTTGAAGCATTCATCACCCAACTCAAAGTTGTGTACCCGGGTGAAATCATGGTTGGTGAGATCGGCGCTGTCGTTGGAGCACATGCCGGTCGCGGAACAATCGGAGTCGCTTTCTTCGAAAACTAAGCGTTCCTGCGCATGATTTCGCTGAGATGAACTCAATGATGTTCACAGTGGTATTCCGCAGTCTGCACAGTTACGACTACTAGCGTTCACTCTCAAGCATGCCTTCGTCGTCCAACCATTCTGCGCCGCAACCTTCAACGATTATCGCTGATAGGTATCGTCTTGATTCTTTGCGCGCGCACGGTGGTATGGCCGATGTATGGCAAGCGACTGATTTGCAGTTGACTCGCGTTGTAGCGATCAAGCTTCTCAAGCCGCATCTTGCCGCCGAGTCAACTTTGGCGGAGCGTTTTCGTCGTGAAGCAATCGCTGCTGCGAATCTCAATCACTACAACATCGTCACCGTGTATGACGCGATCGAAGACAATGGTCGTCAGGCCGTCATTATGGAATTTGTTGATGGTGAATCATTGCGCGAACGACTTGATCGCGAAAAAACTCTCACCATTAATAGTGTCCTAAGTATTGGTTACTCAGTGTGCTCGGCACTTGAGGCCGCACACAAGCAAGGTTTGATTCATCGCGATGTCAAGCCAGGAAACATTTTGATCAACACCACAAAGCGTGTGATGTTGACCGACTTCGGGATCGCCAAAGCGCTTGACGGTGATGAAGACCTCACCAGCGAAAACATCATGATGGGAACAGCGAAGTATTTATCCCCCGAACAGGTTCGTGGTGACAACCTCGACGCTCGTGCTGACTTATATTCATTAGGTCTCGTGATGTACGAATGCCTCGCCGGCAAGGTACCTTTTGTTGGAAAAAATGACACTGATACTGCGCTCGCGCGCTTACATCGCGACGCGACTGATATCACGAAACATCGGTCCGATGTTGATCCTGATGTCGCGCGAATTATCAACCGTCTCATTGCTCGCGAACCGAAAGATCGATTCAATGATGCCGCTCAAGCCGGCGTGGCTATTCGGCGAGTGATCGAAAGTCGCAAATCATCAACTCCCACCGGCGCTACGCGGCCCACTAGCGATCGCACCCCTACACCTGGCAAAGTCATTCGACCCAAAGGTCACACCCCGATTGGTATGAATCGTGAACCACTTGAATCGTCAAGCGGTCAGCAAAGTCCCCAACAACAAAGTTCTCGACCGAACCCAACGGCAAAGACCACTTCGGCAAAAATCCGAAGTAATACCGCATTTAAACCCACACCAGCAATGTTGATTGCTGTCGTTGCTTTTCTCTTAGTCGTCGGTGTGGTTTTCGCCAAAATTAATAAGTCAGATTCCACTTCAGCAAAGCCAGTCGTAACTACTGTTGCGGCGACCACTCCCAGTGTGAGCGGACCTGTTCAAATCACCGGCATTAAATCTTTTGATCCACAAGGTGACGATCAAACCGAAAACGACAATGAAGCGAGCAATGTCACCGACGGCGATGCGACAACTGCATGGTCAACGACCTGCTACAAATCTTCGACTTTTGGAAGCAAATCAGGTGTTGGTTTAGTGATGCAACTTAATGGTGCATCTTTGGCACAACTCCAAGCTGACGTTGACGGGGACAGTTGGAAAGCCAAGGTCTACACGTCGAACGTTGCCGGCACGGATCTTGATTCTTGGGGCTCACCGATTTGGGAAGGTTCAGCCGAAAGTGGTCCAACGATCACGGCCACATTTACAACACCCTCACAATTTGTTTTGGTGTATCTCACCCAAATCGGCCAAAGTGGATTTTGTAGCAAAAACAACCCGTACCGCGGCTACATCAGCGAAATTCGCATTCTTCCTTCTCCCTAGAGGACAGCCGCACTATGTCGACGACGCCTTCGCTTGACTCATTATTGAGAGAGCACTATTCAATGATTCGTTCTGTGTGTCGACGAATACTGCTCAACGACTCTGATGCCGACGACGCCACACAAAATGCCATGATCGCGATTGTTCGCAGTTATGAATCGTTTGATGGTCGTTCGGCTTTTTCAACTTGGGCTTACCGCATCGCGACGAACGCAGCCCTGGATGAACGTCGTCGTCGTAATCGTCGGCCTCTCTCGCTCTTTTCCACTGATGGGCAACAGGTTGATATTGCTGATACCCATAGCGATGATCAGCAATTGGCCTTCGAAGCAAACGATTATCTCGCTCAAGGGCTTGCCCAGATCCCTGAAGAATTCCGCGTTGCGCTGGTACTACGTGATGTCGCCGACCTTGATTATGAAGAGATCAGTCAGGTACTCGGCATACCAATTGGCACCGTCCGTTCGAGGATTGCGCGCGGGCGCGGGCGCCTCGCGGACATTTTTGGGAACTTAGAAGCCCGTGACGAACGTCAAAACCCAGACACTGGAAATCAATCATGAGCACCGACCCGACCAACGACTTCGATATGAACAATCTTGATATTGACGAACTGGCAAGTCGTTTGATTGATCACGATATTGAACTCAGCGAAATTCCTCACGAACTGCGCGCCAATGTTGATGCGCGAGCTGCTCAGTTTGGTGAGAACCGTCAACAACTGCTGACATCACTCCCCCTCGTTGATGGTTCCATTATCAACAACGCTGTTCAACGTGCAGTGATCAGCGGTCAGACCCAATCGAAGCCCCGCAAGCTCAGTATGTATATTGCATCTCTTGCTGCAGCGGCGGCGGTCGTTGCAATTGTGGGTGTTGCGGTCACTCGATCTGGTTCGTCAGATCAATCTGCTGGCGATATTGCCGTCGCTACAAAAATTTCGCCCGGCGTTGTGGCTGCGCCAATGGCCACCGAAGCACCAGCAGACATATCGGCAAATAGTTTCGTACCGATGGCTGCCGACTCGTCGTTAGCTGAAGCGACATCAGATGACATGTCTCTCGTCTTAAACGATGTCAATGAACTTCAAGCTTTAGTGACATCGTGGTCGATTGAGGGTTTTGTTGTTCCACAAAAAACCACGCCCATTTGCAGTGACCCCCTCCGACCTGCAGTAGAGGCCAAGGTCATTTTTGCTGGTGAAACCGCCGAAATTCATTTCACCCAGCCTGATGGTGTGATGGTTTATCGCTTGGGTGACTGCTTAGTGATTGTTGGCATCGTGCCGTAATTGGTATTCGTGGCTAGCCTCAAGATCATGGCTGGCAATCCGCTTACCGACCCCAATTGGGCAACTGACTTCACCGAAACCATTATCGACGCGGTCGATAAGGTTCGCGATCGCACCACCAAGCCCATTGTCATGGCGGCTCGTGGTTTGGTCTTTGGATTGCTGAGTACTTTTCTCGGATTGATGGCGTTGGTCTTATTGCTCGTTGGTATTTCTCGTGGGCTCATCAACTTGTTGGAATGGCCGCTCGATCATGATTCAGCGGTTTGGGTTTCTCATATTGTTCTTGGCTCACTTTTGTGCCTCGTTGGCGCATTTTTTATGGTTCGCCGTCAAAGTAAGGAAAGCATCTAAATGTCTACTCATCATCGCGTCATCATCATTGGCTCAGGCCCTGCCGGACTCACAGCTGCCATATATGCCGCTCGCGCCAACCTGGCCCCGTTTGTTATTGAAGGTGAACCAAGTAGCACCAGTGATCAACCTGGTGGGCAGTTGATGCTGACGACTGAAGTTGAAAACTTTCCAGGCTTCCCAGAAGGAATCATGGGCCCAGAATTGATGATGCGTTTTCGTGATCAAGCAGCGCGCTTTGGTGCAACGTTCTTAACTGGCAAGGCGACAAAAGTTGAGTTCGGCGAGAAGCCGCTCAAAGTGCATGTGCGCGATGAAGTTTTCACCGCTGATTCAGTGATTATTTCAACTGGTGCACAAAGCCTCTTGCTTGGTCTTGAAGCTGAAGAACGCTTGATCGGACACGGTTTATCAACATGTGCAACATGTGATGGTTTCTTCTTCCGCGGTAAAGAAATTGCGGTTGTTGGTGGTGGAGACTCGGCAATTGAAGAAGCCAGTTTCCTCACAAAGTTCGCATCTAAGGTGACCTTGATTCATCGTCGCGATTCATTCCGCGCTAGCAAAATCATGCAAGACCGCGCCCTCAACAATCCGAAAATTGAAATGTTGTGGAACACCGCAGTGACCGAGATCGTTGGCAAAGATCACCTCGAATCCATTTCACTGAAGAACACCGTGACCGGTGCAGAAAGCAGCATGAATGTTGCTGGACTCTTTATCGCGATCGGTCATCGCCCCAACACTGATGTGTTCAAGGGTGTCATCGACATGGAAGACAGTGGATACTTAATCACTCGCCCCGACAGCACCTACACCAACATCGACGGCGTCTTTGCGTGTGGTGACGTGAAAGATCATGTCTACCGCCAAGCAATTACTGCGGCTGGTTCGGGGTGTATGGCGGCTATTGACACCGAACGTTGGTTAGAACAGCAGCACTGACTCATACGCGGTAACATTCGTTTGTTACACACGTTTACAAAGGATTCGCCATGGCTGAAGGAATTGTCACTTTGACCTCAGGAACTTTCGACGAAACAGTTAATTCGTCATCCACCCCTGTTGTTGTTGATTTTTGGGCCGAATGGTGCGGTCCATGCAAAATGATCGCTCCGATTTTGGCCGAAATTGCTACCGAAAAGGCTGGTCAAGTCACAATCGCGAAATTGAACGTCGACGATCACGGCGATATCGCTCAGCGTTATGGCGTTATGAGTATTCCGACTCTGTTGGTCTTTAAAGACGGCAACTTGGTCAAGACCATGGTTGGTGCAAAAGGCAAAGGACAGCTTCTTTCGGAACTCGAGGAATTTCTCGCCTGATGGCTATTGCACCCGGTGAGACGGGTGAGGCGGTTCGACAACTGCAACATCGCCTCGGAGCAGCTGGTTATCTGCCAGATGCTGGCATCACCCCCGATCTCTACTGTTCAGGCACCCAACAAGGAGTTCGAGCTTTTCAAGAAGATCGCGGACTGACGGTTTCTGGTATCTGCGACGATGATACTTGGACTGCCCTGCTTGAAGCCTGGTGGGATTTAGGTGATCGCTCACTCATGTTGCGTTCGCCCAACCTACGCGGCGACGATGTTGCCGAACTGCAACGGTTGCTCTCACGTTTGGGTTTTGATTGTGGACGAATCGACGGCATTTTCGGACAAAAACTCAATCAGGCGTTGCGCGATTTTCAATTGAACGCCGGTCTTGATGTCGACGGTGTTTGCCATAGCCATACCGTGACAGTTTTACGTCGCCTGTCCCGTATGACCGGAGATGGTCCGGGTATCGCTGCTGTTCGCGACTCTGAAGAGGCCCGACGGGGGCAACCCTTAGCTGGTCGACGTGTTGCAGTCGGGCAGTTCGGAGATTTTGAACCGTTACGTAAGACTTTGAGTGAAGCTTTGCGTGAGCACGGCGCGATGTTGATCGAACTCACTGAGGAAGAAGTCCCTGGTCAGGGGCGTACTGCGAATCTTTTTGGGGCTGATGTGTACGTCGGTATCGAGTCGAGTGCCAAGTATGAAGCGCGCGTTGCCTACTACTCAGTTCCGGCATTTGAGTCCGCTGGCGGTCGATCGTTAGCACACTTGATTGAGCGACACCTACGCGATGTTGTCCCACGAATGACCGTCAGTGGTATGCGATTGCCTATTTTGCGAGAGACCAAAATGCCCGCGGTGCTGCTAACTCTTGGTCCGGTCGAATTGATGACTCATCGCAGTCAATGGATCGCTGATGCCGTTTTTTTAGCCCTCAGCGCGTGGGCACCGTGAAGTAAAGGAAAATATTAGTTATCCACAGGGTTTTCCACAACTTGTGTGAAACTATGTCGCGCGACTACAGGGTCAGAGTTGAGAGTTTTGTGAAGATAAATCTCTTAACTCGCGCGTGAGGCTTATCCACAGACCGGTCATTCGGTGGGCCCGGCCCCCATCATGAGATAGTACAAACGCTCAAGATCATCAAGTCCACCGAATTCGATCGTCACTGAACCTTTTTTACTGCTATTCATTTTGACACTGACTCGAGTAGACAGATATTCCGAAATTTGGCTTTCTAATTCAAGAAGTCCAGCTGGCGGCAATTTGGATACGGTGCCACCAGTGTTTGAGTCGCCGCCAGTTTTACCTGGTTCAGCGACCGGGACCGGCACTTCTCCCCCACGATCACGAATTGCTTCTTCGATCGCACGAACTGACCAGCCTTCGGTTGCCGCACGACGAGCCAATTGTTCTTGGAAAGCCCGGTCTGGGCTTCCGAGCAACGCTTTAGCATGTCCAGCTGACAGTCGGCCATCGGCCAAGAAGGCTTGAATAGCCACAGGAAGTGCGAGTAATCGCAACGAATTGGTAATCGAGCTACGGCTTTTGCCCACACGTTTGGCGACGTCGTCGTGAGTCAGACTGAAATCGTCGATGAGTTGTTGGTAGGCGCCAGCCTCTTCAAGTGGGGCTAAATCTTGGCGATGGAGGTTTTCAACCAGCGCCTGTTCAACCGATGCCATGTCGTCAGTGGTCTTCACAACCGCCGGAACCGTCGACAGACCAGCCTTTTGGGCGGCGCGCCAACGACGCTCGCCGGCGATCAGTTGATACGAGCCATCGGGTAATTGCCGAACCAAAAGGGGTTGCAGAACGCCGATTTCACGAATGGAGGCCGACAAATCACTGAGTGCCTCTTCATCAAAATGCACACGCGGTTGGTTGGGGTTGGGTGAGAGATCTCCGACTGGGATCTCCACCAAACTGGCTCCTCGAGCCGATGTGCTTGTTCCTGAATCGCTGAATCCTGATGGAATCAGTGCATCAAGTCCTTTACCGAGTCCTGGGCGACGTGCCACCAGCTACCTCCTTAGCCACCAATCGATAGGCGATGGAGCCCTTCGACGACGGATCATAAACATTGATGGGTTGATGGTGGCTGGGGGCCTCCGACAACCGAACGTTTCGCGGAATAATTGTGGCGCACACTTTGTCGCCAAAGTGCTCACGGACTTGCTTCACGACCTCGACTGACAACTGAGTACGGGCGTCGTACATCACACACAAGATGGTGCTCACCTCAAGGGTTGGATTGAGATTCTTTTTGACTTTGTCAACGTTGCGAAGCAATTGGCCAAGACCTTCGAGGGCGTAATACTCGCACTGAATGGGGACAAGGACTTCGCGGGCGGCAACGAGTGCATTGACGGTCAACAGACCAAGAGACGGGGGACAGTCAATAATGACGTAGTCATATTCGTCAAGCTCTTGGTCGATAGCTCGCTTGAGACGGTGCTCGCGGGCCATCTCGTTGACCAGTTCAATCTCTGCGCCTGCCAGGTCGAGGTTGGCTGGAACCACGAAGAGATTCTTCACATTGGCTGGTTCGACGCAATCGCTGATTGCGACGTCGTTGAGAAGCACGTCATAAATTGAGGTCTCAATACCGCGGGTTTCAATTCCGACTCCCGAGGAGGCGTTGCCCTGAGGGTCAAGGTCGATCAAAAGGGTTCGAAATCCGAGTTCGGCCAGACAGGCCGACAGGTTCACCGAGGTTGTGGTTTTGCCCACGCCACCTTTTTGGTTCGCCACAGCAATAACGCGAGGCAGGGGCCGGTTGTGCTGAATCTCGGGGGAGTCGGTCATGGGGTATTTCCTCATTGCGGCAACCTCACAACAGTGGGGTTGACAGGGGTGGGGTTTTGTTGCTCCGAACCGGAGGAACGGCAAAATCGTACCTTACAGGTGTGGCAACAGGGCGGATAGCCCTAAATCAGTGTCGTTCAATGTTCCACGTGGAACATTTCTAGCTACCGGTGCTCTTTTTGGGGGCCCTGAGCGGGTTGGTCGGGGTTGGATGTTCCACGTGGAACATTCAGGACTTCAGGAGAACTGCCACGCCAAGCAGTACTTTCTGCCATTTCAAGCCGGTGGCCTCAACTTCAGGATCGCGCCAGCGCCTTCCGTCTGATTCGGGTGGTTCGCTGACAATCAACAATCCTCCTGATGCCAACAGTGGGGCAGCGTGCTGGGCCGTATAGGCCGGCGAACCAAAACCACGGCTCGTCACGGCGTCCCAAGTTCGTCCTGGAAATCGTTGGGGGAGTAGAGCAACGTCAATTTCTAGAACTTCAACATGGGCCTGAAATCCCATCCGGCCGACGAGGCGGGTTAACAGGTCGGTCCGTTTGGCCCGGCGGTCCACCAGGGTGGTCATGACTTCCGGGCGGGCGGCGGCGATCACTAGTCCGGGGTCGCCTCCGCCTGAGCCAAGGTCGACAACCGTTCGGGCGGTTTCGGGGAGGGCGGCGACAAAAGCCAGCGAATGATCGATCACTTGATCAAGCGATCTGTCCCCCAACATGCCGATGCGCTGGGCATCGCCCAGCGCATCCAACAACTTCTCTCGATGATTTGGGCTCAGCGGGGGAACCAATGACATGGCCCCACCCTACGCCCCAACAACTACTCGGCGGAAGCCGCTGGTGCTGCTGGTGAAATAACGACTCGACGATTCGGGTCTTCACCCTCAGAGTGCGTGACAATGTCGGTACGGCCAGTCAAGGCATCGTGCACGATCTTACGATCGGGTGAAGGCATGGCCTCGAGGGCACGAGCTGAACCGGTCGCCACCACTTCGTCGGCAACCTGGGTCACAAAGCGACTTAAGGCTTCCTTACGCTTGGCTCGGTAACCGCCGATGTCGATACGCAAACGAGTGTCGTGGTCACCCATACGACGCTGACTCACGACGCGGGTGATGTCCTGAACTGCCTGCAAGGTGCTGCCTCGGGGACCGACCAAGAGACCGAGTTCGCTGCCGTTCAACTGGACTTCGATGTCGTCGCCCTGAATATTGACCACTGTTTCGCCAGTGGCGCCAATTGATGCAGCGAGGCCAACTAAGAACTTCTCGGCTTCGGCAGCAACCTGTGCGGGATCGGCAGGAGGACCCTCGGGGCGCTCACGACGGGGGCGCTCAGCATTGTCTTTGTTGTCACTCATGTTATTTTCCTGCTTTCGTGGTTGCTTCGGACGACTTGAACGTTCGCCAGTACTGGCACCGTCTTCACGGCGGGGACGACGCTCGCGACGATCATTCTTGGCTCGCGGAGTACGGGGCTTGACTCGTGCTCGGACTCGGGCCTCGCCTCGGGTGCGACCAAAAAGACCAGCTTTTGGCTCTTCTAAAATTTCAAATTCTGCTTCTTCATCAGCGACACCAAGTTGATCGAGGGCGATGCTTTTAGCTTCTTCGATGGACTTTCCAGTTGTTTCTACCCATTCCATGGGATTTCCTGCTTTCTTTCAGACGTACGAGTTGTTATTTCAGCCGCGAGGCGGCTTCGGGTGGCGTGACTGGCCAGATGGCTTCGGGCGGTTTGGCGGAGTTGGCTTACCTTTTGCTGGGGTTGCACCACCCTTGGGAGGGGTGACTCGCTTACTCACTGTGGGGCTCGGTTTTGACACATTTTTGGGTTGCTCTTTTGCTTTGGCAAGATCTTGTTTCATCTGGCCGAATATTCCGCCGCCGCCCGAGCCATCTTGTTTGGCAATTTCACGGGCTTTAGCGCTGGCAGCTTGAGCTTGCTGACCGAGAGAGTGTTCGCCACGATAGAAACGGCGAGTGATGTACTGCTGTTGGGCAATACGCACGACGGTTTGGGAGATGTAGTACACAACCAAAGCGACCGGGAAGAACAATTGGAATAAACCAAAAAAGACTGGCAGGTACTGCATGATCTTCTGCTGCGAGGCTGACATAGTTGGCGAAACTGTGCGGCTGGCAATCATGCGTTGCTGCACGAAATACAATCCCATCAACACAATCACCAAAAGGGCGTACACGACACCTTTGCCTGGACTTGCTTGAATGGCCTTAATAGGAGTCAACGATAAGTCCAAGCCTAAGGACAGCATTTCTTTGCTCTTGTCGAGGCTTTCGTACAGTTTGCTTGTCTTGCTGATGTAGCCCGGATTAAAAGTTCCATCACTCCCAAGGAGCGTGAGATGGCGCAAAACGCGGAACATGATCAAGAAGATCGGCATTTGTGCCACCATTGGCAAGCATGACGCCAATGGGTTGACCTTGTGCTCTTGATAGAGCTTCATCATTTCTTCGTTGAGTTTTTGACGATCGTTGCGGTACTGGTTCTGCAAACGCTTCATTTCGGGCTGAACACGTTGCATCTCAAGCATTGATTTGGTGCTCTTTAGGGTCAGCGGGAAAATCAGCATCATGATGACTACGGCGACGAGCGCAATCGCAGACACATAGTCAGATGTGAGGTTGTAGAACTGGCTAATCAGCCAGGCGGCGGCTTGAAACATGTTAGGAAACCCTTCTAGTGGGGTGAACTGGGTTGATAGTTAGACACTTTTCATCATGCTGATGAGTTCTGGATTCGGGAACCGGGTCGTATCCCGATGGACCAAATGGGCGACACCGCACCAGTCGACGCGTGGTTAACCAGGTGCCACGACCTGCGCCGTGAACCTCGACTGCCTCTTTGGCGTACTCAGAACAACTAGGGGTAAAGCGACACGGCGACGGTCTGCCTTCGCGGGCAACTTGATACCAATTGATGCCTTTGAGCAGGAAAGATTTCATAACGACATCAACTTTGGGCGGACCATTTGCTCATCAAGCCGACGACTGCTTGTGAAACATCAGAGTAAGAAATATCGGCCGCGGGCCGAGTGAGGCCCATCAAATAGAGACCGGGCCCAAGATCGGGGGAGTGCGTGCGCAAAACGTCACGCAACTGTCGACGGACGCGGTTGCGCTTCACCGCTGTTCCAGCGGTGCGACCAATAGCAAAGGCCACTTGGGGCCCCTCAAGAGATGGGTCCGACACCATGACACACCAAACCACTCCACTACGAAATCTGGTTCCTTCGCGACGTAGTCGCGAGAAACCATCTCGACTGTGAAGTCGTTCAATCAAGCCGACAGCTTCTTGCGGCCCTTCAAGCGTCGGGCTTTCAAAACTGCTCGCCCGGCGCGGGTGGACATGCGTGCGCGGAAGCCATGCTTAGCCGAACGACGCTTCTGATTTGGTTGATACGTACGCTTCATTACAAACTCCTCAATTCCTGGTGTTGCCCCATCCGGGCGAGAAACACCAGGTAGTGGCCAATAATCAGCCGTCTTGACAATCGCCTGTGGACTGAACCACATCACGCTTGTCAAGCGCATTGAAGCAGGCTACGGGCGAAAGACCGACGGGGGCAACCCTAGCCCAGGATCTCCGTGTTTTGCGGATTATCCACAGCCTGCTAAGGTCGTCAATCCCGAGGTTTTGAGATCAGCTTGAACCCTTAGGTGGTCGGCGTCAGCGCAGGTCAGAACCGTAAAATATTTGTCAATTAGTTGTCCACAACTTGTGGACACGCTTGTGGATGAGTAACCGAATTTTTGAAGGAGTAGCAGGTGGAACGCACAGAGGACTTGTGGACAGCAGTATCGCAACTGCTGCGCGCCCAGGTCTCCGACGCGGTCTGGTACTCGACCTTCAACGACGTTCATTCACTTCCAAGCGACGAGTCCACGTTGCGGCTCGCAGTTCCGAGCGGAACCGTCCGCGACAAAATCACATCGCGTTATTTGCCGCTTGTTCTTGATGCCCTCGCCGAAATCGGCGCGGGATCAAAACAACTTGAGGTTGAGGTTGTCTCAAACGACCCCACCGAAGTGGTCGCTGATCCCGCCCCACAACCTGCGCCAGCCCAACTGGCGACCGCGACAAGGTCAACGCGTCACGAAACCCCTTCGGCGGACAAAGTTGAAGAGATGGCCGACCGAGCCGGACTCAACCCGCGCTATACCTTTGAAACTTTCGTGAAAGGTGCCTCGAACAGCTTCGCCCTCGCCGCGGCACAACGGGTCGCAGAAACCCCAGCTCGTTCGTACAACCCGCTGTTCATTTACGGTTCTGCTGGTCTGGGCAAGACCCACCTCCTGCACGCGATAGGCCATTACGTTCTTCAGAACTACAGCCACTACCAGGTGCGATATATCTCGACTGAGACTTTCCTCAACGAATACGTCGACGGAATTCGTAACAACACCATCGCCAATTTCAAGCGGCGCTACCGCGACATTGACGTGTTGCTCATTGACGACATCCAGTTCATGGAGGGCAAAGAAGGACTCCAAGAAGAGTTCTTCCACACCTTTAACTCGTTGCATGGGGCCAACAAACAAATCGTTATCTCCTCGGACCGAGTTCCGGACGCCATCCCGAACCTCGAAGAGCGATTGATTGGTCGTTTCCGTTGGGGTCTCATTACCGACGTTCAACCTCCCGACCTCGAAACCCGTCTGGCTATTTTGCGCAACAAGGCCGAGCGCGAAGGCACGGTTGTTCCTGGTGACGTTCTTGAATACATCGCTTCTCGGGTCACGAGCAACATTCGTGAACTTGAGGGGGCGCTCATTCGCGTCAGCGCCTACTCAAGTCTCAATCGAGTTGACATGACCGTGCCCCAAGCCGAACGGCTTTTGGAAGATTTACTTCCGAGCACCGCACCTAAGCATCGCACCGATCAAGAGTTGCTCAACGAAATCGCCGGCATGCTCGGGTTTGCCGTCGACGCACTCCGTGGGAAGAGTCGCCAGCGACCGCTTGTTATGGCTCGCCAAGAAGCTATGTATGTTTTCCGCGAGCTCACCGATTTGTCGTATCCGGCTATTGCTCGCCTCTTTGGTGGGCGCGACCACACCACCGTGATTCATGCTGTCGACAAAATCACTCGTCTCATGGCTGAGCGCAGCGAGACCTACGATCGAGTCACCATGCTCGTGAAAAACTTGAAGTTGAGCTGACATGAACTTGTTTCACAACACCACTTCTTGCATGATCAACAGACTGTGTACATCTCGTGTGCATAAGCGTTCACATCATGTGGGCAACCAACAGTTATCCCCTGCCACTCACCGCGAAAACAGTTTGCTTGTGGATGGCTGTGTACAAGTGTGCGCGGGTCGTTTCTCGTCTCACGCTGGGCGAACAAGACTTCATCCACAATCCACAGCCCTTATTATTAGAACTATCTTAAATCCTCATCAAAACGTGATGACAACAATGAAGGAGCTCAGCCGTGAAATTTCGGTGTGAACGTGAAGTCCTCGCTGAGGCATTCGGGGCCGCAAGTCGAGCGTCCACTGGTCGAGCAACTAATCCAACGTTGTCGTGTTTACGTTTGGTTCTTGCTGGTGAACTCTTACGCGTCACCGGAACCGACGGTGACTTAACGATTGATGTGAGTCTCACTGTTTCTGGAATGAAAGACGGCGTGGTCTTAGTTCCGGCAAAACTCACGAGCGAAGTTGTTCGTTCACTTCCTTCAGGTGCAGTTGAATTCGATCTTGGCGAAGAAAAAGTTGATATCTCAGCCGGTCGCGTGAATTTCACTGTTCCAATTGGTGCAGGCGACGACTTTCCGAAGTGGTCAGGCACTGTTGGCGAAGGTGCACCAATGGCGACCAAAGATTTATCTGAAGCGCTCAAGCAAGTTGTTCGTGCTGCCAGCAATGATGATGCGCGTGGTGTCTACACCGGTGTCTTGATGACGGGCGTCGAAGGAAAACTTCGCCTCGTTGCTACCGACTCGTACCGCATGGCCATACGCGACATCGCAGCCAACGTGATTCCCGATGATGCAAGCTTTGTTGTTCCGGCGCGCGCCCTGAATGAATTGCAACGGCTACTTGGTACCGCTGATCGTGTATCGATCAACATCACCGAGAACGATGCAACATTTGAAGTCGGCAACATTCGTTTGGTGACACGTCTCCTGAAGGGTGCATTCGCTGATTACAAGCGCTTAATTCCTCCAAATTTGCCAAACACGTTGAAGGTTTCACGCGAAGCGATGATTGATGCGATTCGTCGCGTGAAGTTGGTTGCTCGCGATCCAATCGGAACGCCGCTGCGTTTGCAGGTTGCTGGCGATGCGGTGACATTACGCATGGTGACACCAGACAACGGTGAAGCAACTGAACAAATCGATGCGGTTTCTTCCGGTAGCGATATTGAGATTCGTTTCAATAATGAATTGTTGGCATCAGGTCTCGAAGCATGCGGAACTGATGAAATCACCATTCAAACCAGCGAACCAGGCAAGTTGGCTCTTATTCGTGGTGTCGATCAGAATGAGTTCACATACTTGTTGATGCCACTGAAGTCGTGATCGCGCGATGATCGTCGAGCAATTAGAGCTCGTCGATTTTCGCAACTACGTCAACGCGTCATTTGCATTGACATCTGGTGTCACAGCAATTGTCGGGCGTAACGCTCAAGGAAAAACCAACGTTGCTGAGGCGATGGCCTTTTTGGCAACACTTGACAGCTTTCGTCAAGTGCCACCTGTCGCTTTAGTTCGTGAAGGGGCAGACTTTGCAACGATTCGCGCGGTGGTGCGCCATAACGATGGTCGCGAACTGCAAGTTGAAGTGCAAATTCAACGCCAAGGACGAACCGTTGTTCAAGTCAACAAACAACGACTTCCGCGCACGCGCGATTTGCTCGGAGTATTGCGTGTCACAGTTTTTTCACCAGACGATCTTGAACTTATTAAAGGTTCACCATCTGAGCGGCGACGATTCGTTGATGAGACTTTGGTGAGTTTGGCGTTGCGTAACGATGCATTACGCCTTGAACTTGATCGCGTTTTAAAACAACGCAACACCCTTTTGCGTCAAGCTAATGGCCGCCTCACCGAAGAAGTTGGGTTCACTCTTGATGTTTGGGATGAAAAACTTGCCGCGGTCGGAAACGAAATTGGTCAAGAACGCGCCACGGTGCTCGCGCAACTTCAACCGTTAGTGCAGCAGGCATATCAACATTTGGCTGGCTACCCGATGGCTGTCACGCTGCAATACGAACCAGCTTGGCGACGAACTGGTTTAGGAATGGCCTTAGCCGCAGTGCGACAAGACGACATTCGACGAGGCGTCTCAACCGTCGGACCTCATCGAGACGACATTGACTTGTACCTCGGGTCGTTGCCGGCGAGAACTCACGCGAGCCAGGGCGAAATGCGGTCACTTGCGCTTTCGTTACGGCTCGCCGCCCATCAGTTGGTTGCCGAAAAGACTGACATGACACCACTGCTTGTCCTTGATGACGTTTTATCCGAACTTGACCCCGATCGTTGCACAGCACTGTTGACCCACCTACCCAAAGGCCAGGTCGTCATTACGACCGCTAGCGCTCTTCCTGAGGCGGCCCGACCAGATCGGGTGTTGCGCATTGAAGGAGGGGCTGTTGTCGCCGATCAATCCTGAGCCAACCCCAATTTCGAGCAGTATTGAGCGACTCCTGAAGTCGTTGCGGGGCGGAGATCGCCAGACCACCGTGACGGTCTTTTCACGATGGGCCGAAATCGTTGGCGAACCCGTCTGTAGTCATGTCAAACCGCTCAAGCTTGATGCCGGAACCTTAATCGTTGAGGTTGATGAACCAGCCTGGGCGACCCAGTTGAAATTTCTTGAAGCCGACCTCTTAACACGTCTGAATGTTGGGGGAACGATGCCCGTTGAACGGATCGAAATCCGGGTCAACCGGCGGCGCAAATAGTGACATTTTTCGACGCAGAAAACACAGCAAAAAACGGTGTATTTGCCCTGCGTGTGTGGCTCGTATTGACACGATTTAAAGGTTGTTAGCGACTAAGATTTTGTCGTTGTGTTGAGCCATCGTGTCGCCCAAGATTTTCGTCTTGAGCACACAGTCGTTACGGCCTTCTAAACCCACCCACAGAGGAATACGTGTCCAACAAAAGCACTACCACCACCGGCGATTACGGCGCCAAAGATATTCAGGTTCTTGAAGGCCTTGACCCCGTTCGTAAACGACCCGGCATGTACATCGGTTCGACTGGTTTGGCGGGTCTTCACCACTTGATTTGGGAAGTCGTTGACAACGCAGTCGACGAAGCAATGGCGGGTCATTGCACCACCATTAGTGTGACCCTGCTTGAGAATGGCGGTTGTCGTGTTGATGACAATGGTCGCGGAATTCCCGTTGACCCATACCCGTCAGGTCCGCATAAAGGCAAGAGCGCTGCCGAAGTCGTTTTGACGGTGTTGCACGCCGGTGGGAAGTTCGGTGGCGAGGGTTACAAAGTTTCGGGCGGTTTGCACGGTGTGGGTGTGTCGGTAGTGAACGCACTCTCGACGAAACTCAAACTCGAAATCGATCGTGGCGGTAAGCGCTACGAACTTGAATTTGAAGACGGCGGAAAACCAGTAGGCAAGATTGCCATTACTGGCGACACCCCCGCCCGCGGCCGCAAGAATGGTACGTCAGTCACCTTCTGGCCCGATCAGACCATCTTTGCTTCAGAAGGAAGCGAGTTTGTTGCCCGCACAGTTTTAGAGCGCCTACAGACGATGGCGTTCTTGAACCGTGGCCTCGAAATTGTGTTCAAAGACGAACGCACCGGCAAGGCCCAAGATGTGACCTTCCAATACAAGGGCGGCATCGTTGACTTCGTCAAGCACCTCAATACTTCGAAAGAAGCTTTGTTCAGCAAGGTTGCTTACTACGAAGATGAAGACGAAGGCCAGATGCTCGACATCGCGATGCAGTGGAATACCGGATATCACGAAGGTATTCACGGCTACGCCAACGGCATCAGCACCATCGAAGGCGGTATGCACGTCGAAGGTTTCAAGACCGCGCTCACCAGTGTCATCAATAAGTACGCCAAGAACCGCGGCTTACTGAAGGAAAAAGAAGACAACTTGTTAGGTGAAGACATCCGTGAAGGAATCACCGCGATCATTTCAGTGAAATTGGGCGAACCACAATTTGAAGGTCAAACCAAAGCCAAGCTCGGCAACGTATCAATGCGTTCTTTTGTTCAGAAAGTTACGAACGAACGTCTGGCTGAATGGCTTGAAGAAAACCCGACTGAAGCGAACAAAATTGTTAAGAAGGCTCAAGCAGCTGCACAAGCGCGCGTTGCCGCAAAGAATGCGCGTAACGCGGTACGACGCAAGACCGCTCTTGCTGGTGCTGGTATGCCCGACAAGCTGAAGGACTGCAGTAGTGGCAATCCATCAGAAAGCGAAATCTTCATTGTTGAAGGTGACTCTGCAGGTGGCACAGCGCTTGATGCACGCGACCCGCGCACACAAGCGATCTTGCCGATCCGCGGAAAGATTCTTAATGTCGAACGCGCGCGTCTCGACAAAATGCTCAAGAACAACGAAGTCATCGCACTTGTCACCGCAATCGGCGGCGGCGTAGGCGATGAGTTCGATGCAGCAAAAGCTCGCTATCACAAGATCATTATTTTGGCCGACGCCGATGTTGACGGTAGCCACATTCGCACCTTGTTGTTGACGTTCTTCTTCCGGCAAATGCGCCCGCTTGTTGAAGCGGGGTTTGTGTACATCGCACAACCACCACTGTTCTCAACTGAAATTGGCAAAGTCAAGATTTATCTGAAAGACGATATTGCGAAGACGCGATTCCTTGAAGAACATCCCAATCACAAAAAAGAATTCCAGAGACTTAAAGGTCTTGGTGAAATGGACTGGGAAGAGTTGCGTTCAACGACAATGTTGGATGGAACGCGAACTTTGTTACAAGTAACAGTTGATGAAGCGGCATTGGCCGATGAAGTCATGGGTGTACTCATGGGCGACGACGTTGAAAGTCGTAAGCACTTCATTCAGACCAACGCTAAAGACGTAAGGTTCCTCGATATCTGATGGCAAGCAAAAAGACTCCTCCCTCCACGCCCGATGAAGGCGCAACACCAG
>Ga0114966_10000667_pt1 | contig 32949 bp, 26 predicted proteins | sample M_130207_XF_Meta_FD_87029 | JGI IMG/M metagenome (GOLD analysis project Ga0114966, IMG submission 87029) | Freshwater microbial communities from Lake Montjoie, Canada to study carbon cycling - M_130207_XF_MetaG | ecosystem: Environmental > Aquatic > Freshwater > Lake | place: Lake Montjoie... | reverse complement strand
GCTTGAACCACGCACGGGCGAACGCATCGGCAAACGCGGCCGGGTTCTCATGGAAGCGCCGCGAGATCTTTTCGTAGGCCGGATCGACGCGGAGCGCGAGGTCGGTAGTGAGCATCGACGGCGCGTGGCGCTTCGACGCGTCGTGCGCGTCTGGCACCGTGCCCGCGCCCTTGCCGTCCTTCGGCGTCCACTGGTGAGCGCCGGCCGGGCTCTTCGTCAGCTCCCACTCGTAGTCGAAGAGGTGCTTGAAGAAGTCGTTGCTCCAGCGCGTCGGCGTCGTCGTCCAGGTCACTTCCAGACCGGAGGTGATGGCGTCGCCGCCCTTGCCGCTGCCGAACGTGCTCTTCCAGCCGAGCCCCTGCTCTTCGAGCGGCGCCCCTTCTGGCTCGCGGCCAACATGCTTCGCATCACCGGCGCCGTGCGTCTTGCCGAAGGTGTGGCCGCCGGCGATGAGGGCCACGGTCTCTTCGTCGTTCATCGCCATGCGACCGAACGTGTCGCGGATGTCGCGGGCCGCCGCCAGCGGATCGGGATTGCCGTTCGGCCCTTCCGGGTTCACGTAGATGAGCCCCATCTGCACCGCTGCCAGCGGGTTGTCGAGCTGACGATCGCCGCTGTAGCGCTGGTCGCCGAGCCACGTCGTTTCCGAGCCCCAGTAGATGTCCTGCTCCGGCTCCCACACGTCCTCGCGCCCACCGGCGAAGCCGAAGGTCTTGAAGCCCATCGACTCGAGCGCCACATTGCCGGTGAAAACCATCAGGTCGGCCCACGAAATCGTGCGGCCGTATTTCTGCTTGACCGGCCACAGCAGACGGCGCGCCTTGTCGAGGTTGGCGTTGTCGGGCCAGCTGCCGAGCGGTGCGAAGCGCAGCGTGCCGGCGCCGGCGCCACCGCGGCCGTCCTGGATGCGGTAGGTGCCGGCGCTGTGCCACGCCATGCGCACGAAGAGCGGACCATAGTGGCCATAGTCCGCCGGCCACCAGTCCTGCGACGTGGTCATCACCTGCTCGATGTCCTTGCGCAGCACGTCGAGGTCGACGGTCATGAACGCCTCGGCGTAGTCGAATGACGCCCCGAGCGGATCACCGGCGGGTGGCTGCTGATGCAGCACCTTCAGATTCAACTGATTCGGCCACCAGTCGCGATTCGACGTGCCGCTCTGCGCCTTGCCCGAGAACGGGCATTTCTGTTCGTTGCTCATGTTGCCGTGACCCCTAGGGAACTGCTGATTGTCGATTGCAGATTGCTGATTACTCGGCCGCGTCCAGGTGAGGGCGCGCATGTACAGCTACAGGATTGTGCCGTCGACGCGCTGATACCGTCAAAGACAACTTGACTGTAACAGTGATAGTTTTTGATTATGAGCGTTCCAGACATCTCGGCCACCACGCTCCGGCAGCTGCAGTACATCGTCGAGGTGGCGCGGCTGGGTGGGTTCCGCCGGGCGGCGCAGGCGTGCCACGTCTCGCAGCCGGCGCTCTCGGCGCAGGTGGCGGCGGCTGAACGGCAGCTGGGCGTACAGATCTTCGAGCGCGACCGTCGCAGCGTGCGGCTGTCGCCGTCGGGCGAACAACTGGTGGAGCAGGCGCAGCGCGTGCTGGTGGCGGCGGCCGACCTGCGCGAGTTGGCGCGGCAACTGGCCGATCCGTTCAGCGGCCGGCTTCGTCTCGGCGTCATCCCCACGATCGGTCCCTACCTGCTCCCTGAAATCACGCCGCCACTGGCGCAGGCGTTTCCGAAGCTGACGCTCACGTGGTCCGAGGCTCGCACCGAGCACCTGGTGCAGGCGCTGCGCGCCGGCGCGCTCGACGCGGCGTTGCTGGCCGTGGAAGCCGACATCGGCGACCTCGAGTACGCGCCGCTTGGACGCGATCCGTTTGTCCTGGCTGCCGCGCCAGGGCATCCTGCCGTGCGGGCACGCGGCCTTGCCACGGCCGAGGTCCTCAACGGCACCTCGGTGCTGCTGCTCGACGATGGGCACTGTTTCAGGGAGCAGGCGCTGCAGGTGTGTGCGCAGGCGCGGGTAGACGAACACAGCTTTCGCGCGACCAGCCTGGCGACGCTGGTGCAGATGGTGAGTACGGGAACTGCGGTGACACTGCTGCCGACCATCGCCCTGACGGTGGAGAACCGCCGGTCGCAGCTGCGCGTGCGGAAGTTCGCGGCACCCGGTCCAGGCCGGACGCTGGCGCTCGCCTGGCGGCGGGGAGCCGCGATGGCACAAACGCTGCGGGCCGTGGCTGACGCCATCCGGCCCGCAGTCAGGCAGCACCTGCAGTCGGTGCGATAGCTACTTCGCGGTGGCTTCGGCGACGATCGCGCGGATGAAGCGCTCCGAAGTGGTCGCCCCCTGCGGCACCGTGGCGTCGTAGTCGGCCGTCGGCTTCGCCGCCACGATCTCGTCGGCCGTCTTGCCCTGCTTCACCAGCGCCACGACCTTGTCGCGCACGGCAATCGCCATGTCGCGATGCGCCAGCACCTCGGCCTTGTTCACCACCGCGCCGTGACCCGGCACGATCTTCGTGTTCGCGCCGGCGGCGTCGGCCATCTGCTTCAGGCCGTCGATGAGCCCCTGCACCGACCCGCCGTTGTTGCGATCCGGGAACGGGTAACCGACCTGACGGTAGAAGTCGCCCGACATGATGACGTCCGCCTTCACGAACTTCACCATCGTGTCACCGTCCGTGTGCGCACTCCGCACCCGAATCAGCTGCACATCGTCGCCGTTGATGTGCACCGTGACCGGGCCGTCGTAGGTGATGGTGGCCAGCGCCACCGGCGGCGCCGGGCGCGCCCCCGAGCCGAGCCGCGTGCGCAACTGGTCGCTCGAGAGGAGCGTGACGCCGAGCTTCGCGAAGTTCTCGTTGCCGCCCGTGTGGTCCGGGTGCACATGCGTGTTCACCATGAAGCGGATGGGACCGCTCGACACCTGCTTGATCGCGGCGACGATTTTCTCCGTCAACTGCGCGTACTGCGTGTCCACCATGAACACGCCATCAGGACCGACCAGGATGCCGACCGTGCCGCCCGACCCTTCGAGCGTGTAGTAGCTGTCCGTCAGCTTCGTCGTCTTGATCTCGACCTTGCTGAAATCCTGCTGCGGCGGCGCGGCCGGAGCCGCCGGCACCTGCCCGAAGGCCGACGTCGCCACACTCAATACGGCGCCAAGTACCCACTTCGTCTGTGTCATAGCTGCCTCACGGAGAAACGTGCGCGTTGGTCCGGCTGAAGCCGGACACTACGTACCTGGCGACTAACGACTAACGACTAATGACCAACCGACTACTTGGGCTGCGGCGTGACGCGCAGGTACGGCTTCTTCGTCACGTAGCCCGGGAACTTCTGCTGAGCGTCGGCATCCGATACGCTCAGCGCGATGATGACGTCCTCGCCCTGCTTCCAGTCGGCCGGCGTCGCCACCGAGTGCTTCGACGTCAACTGCAGCGAGTCGATTACCCGCAGCAGTTCGAGGAAGTTGCGCCCGGTGCTCGCCGGATAGGTGAGCGTCAGCTTCAGCTTGTTGTCCGGACCGATGACGAACACCGAGCGGACCGTCGCCGTGTCGCTGGCGTTGGGGTGGATCATGTCGTAGAGGTTCGCGACCGTCTTGTCCGGGTCGGCGATGAGCGGATAGTTCAGGGCGTTGCCGGTGACATCGGCGATGTCGCCCACCCACCGGGTGTGCGAGTCGAGCGGGTCGACGCTGACGCCGATCACCTTGACGTTGCGCTTGTCGAATTCCGGCTTGAGGCCGGCCACCGTGCCGAGTTCGGTCGTGCACACCGGCGTGAAGTCCTTCGGGTGCGAGAACAGGACCGCCCAGGCGCCGTCCTTCCACGCGTGGAACGAATCGATGCGGCCGTCGGTCGTATCAGCTGCGAAATCGGGGACCACGTCCCCCAGTCGAAGTGCCATTGCTCGTCTCCTTGTATTGGAACAGGTCGATTCTAAGTCAGTGCGTGGCGGGCGACTTCTCGGCCAGTAGCCGTTCGATCTCCGCCTTCATGTCCTTCTTGCTGTCCTCGTGCACCGTGCCGGTGGCGACACTGGCAAAGCCGGCGTGCACCGTGCGCACACGGCCGTCCTTGCCGAGCACGAACGTGGTCGGGAACGCGTTGAGGTTCTCGGCCTGCGTGATCTTCGCCGGCGCCTCCTCGGGTTCACCGACCAGCAGGAAGGGATAAGTGATGCCGAACTGCTTCACGAAGGCGCGCGGCCGCACCGGGTTCTTCAGCTGGTCCGGCTCCTCGAAGCCGAGCGCGACGATCTCGAGCCCGCGCGGGTGATAGAGCTTGTAGAGCTCAGTGAGGAGCGGCGCCTCGTCGTGGCAGTTCGGGCACCAGCTGCCGGTGACGCTGATGAGGACCACCTTGCCCGTGAAGCGGGCGTCGGTGTTCGACACCAGCTTGCCGTCGAGGTCCGGATAGCTGAAGCGGAACGGCTCGGCCGGGTTCTTCATGCGGGTGAACTGCGTCGGCGCCGTCGGCGTGGCGTTCTTGGCACGGGCGTCGGTCAGCTTGTAGGCCGCCATCGTCTGCTGCCCGTTCTGCACCAGCGCGAGACTGCCGTCGGGGCTCACCGTGATTTCGTACTTCACCGGACGTGCGCCGGAGAAGTGGCTGATGAGGAACTTGCCGTTGGCGTAGCGGCCGCTGAGCGCGCCGGTGTCGCCGTCGATGCGGAGGATGGACGCCGAGACGTTGGCGCCGGTCTGGCGGACGATGAAGCGCCAGCCGGCTTCGCCGCGCGCGTTCTTTGTCGGGATGCGCCACTCACCGCTGATGTCCGGCACCTTGCCGGCGACGGGTGCCGCCGCCGCACGCGTGGCGCGGAACGGGTAGGCTGCCCCGCGCGTGCCGCGGTCATACTTCCCGTCCAGCGTGTCGCCGGCGAGCGTGGCCACCACCTTCGCGCCGTACTGGTCGAAGCGCAGTTCCAGGTTGCCGTTGCTGAACGCGCCGGGCTGCGACGGCACCTTCACGTCGCCATCGAAGAAGTAGCCGCGATAGCTGCCGTTGGCGGCGACGACCTCGAACCTGAACGGGATCTCGATGGTGTTGTTGGAGACGGAGACGACGCCGTCCCAGACCCCGACCGGCGAGGCCGCCCGCTGGGCGAACGCCGGAGCCGCGAGCGCCAGCAGCGCGAACACCGGGACGAACAGCCGAATCATGAACTTCATGCGAATGTCCCTCTCTCTGTGACGTCAGCCGTGAAGACCCGGGCCGCAAAAGAAAAAGGCCCGGAGGGTGTGCCTTCCGGGCCTGTGCAACATCGCTGATGTCTGCGCTGACTCTCGATCGTCTCAGGCGAGTACATGGGGCGACGCTGGGCCGGAAGTGCTTCCGCCACAACAACACGCCATGCCTGCAGCCAGGACGTTCATTGACGGTACTTGTACGCGAGGGCTTGCGGGGCTGTCAAGACGGAAGCCGCCTGGCACACCGAGAGACCGTTTCAGAGTGCGGTGTTATGTTCGACAGTGATATGAGCATGAAAGACGCGACCGCACCTGGCGCCGCCGGCGTAACCGGACACCCGCCCACACAACTGCTCGAGAGAAACATCGATCGGATTCAGGGCAGGCACCTGCTGCTGCTCGGGGTGCCGAACGATCCGGCGGTGGTACCGCTGTTTCGCAGTCAGAGCGGTGTGCTGCTGTCGTTCGACTACAGCGCGCATCTGCTGCAGGCACGACAGGTGCGCGACAGCGGTGCCGGACTGACGCCGGTGTTCACCGCAGACTACCCGCCACCCGATCCGCGCCACGACGTCGTCGTCGCCTACCTGCAGAAGGGCAAGGAGGCGAACGACTGCCTGCTCGCCCTCGCCGGCAGCGTCGTCTCCCCTGGCGGGCGCGTCTTCCTGGTCGGCGAGAACTCGGCCGGCATCAAGCCGTATGCGGCACGACTGGAGGAGCGGGTCGGCCCCGTGGAGTTCGCGGATGCGGCGCGGCACTGTGTGCTGTACGAGGCTCGCGCCACTGAGACCCGCGCAGCCGTGCGCCTCGAAGACTGGGAGAAGCGCTTCCACGTCGCGGCCGGCACTGGCGGCATCGATGTCGTGACGCTGCCTGGGGTCTTCAGCCACGGACGCCTCGACGAGGGGACGGCGCTGCTGCTTCGCCACCTCCCCACGGACATCCGGGGCGCGGTGCTCGACTTCGGCTGCGGCTCGGGAGTGATCGGCGCAACCATCCAGTCGCGGCATCCGGACTGCCAGGTGTCGCTCGTCGACTCGAACGCATTCGCTCTGGTGGCCGCCCAGCGCACGTTCGGCGCGAACGGTCTGACGCCACACGCCATCCGCCCGGTGGACGGCATCGACGGCGTGGGCGATCAGAAGTTCGACCTGATTGTCTCGAACCCGCCGTTCCACCAGGGGATTGGCACCGACTACACGGTGGTGTCCCGGTTCCTCGAGTCGTGTGTACAGCACCTGACCGACGACGGCGTGCTGCTGATGGTGGCCAACCGCTTCCTGCCCTACGAGCGGATGATTCCCAAGGCGATGCCGGTGTCGCTGGTCACCGAAGACGCCAAGTTCAAGGTACTGAAAGGGCGAATCAACCGGAGCGGCCGGGCGCGGCGCTGACGCGCGGTCGCTACTCGCCGATCACGTCCTCTGGCCTGAAGGGACGATACTCGCCCGGTGGCAGGTCGTCCGGCAGGACCAGGTTGCCGAAGCTGACCCGGCACAACGCCGCGACGTGGCTCCCCAGTGCCGCAAAGATCCGCCGCACCTCGTGATACGCACCGCCCGTGATCGTGATGGAGGCGTAGAGCGTCGCGTCGTCGGGTCGAGCGAGGCCCGGATGCAGGCTGGGGCCATCAAGCTCGCGCATCTCGATGATGTGGGGCTGGTGGCCATCGTCGAGCGTGAACCCTGGCGGCGGCTGCACGAAGGGCTGGGCCAGCGCGGCCTGGTAGGTGCGCGGCACCTTCCACTTGGGATGGGTCAACCGCTGCAACCAGTGCCCCTCCGTCGTCCACAAGAGGAGGCCGCTGGTGTCGAGGTCGAGGCGGCCGACCGCACGCAGTTCGTCCAGCAGCGCCGCCCCCTCCAGGTAGTCGTAGGCGACCGCATGCTGCGAGTCCCTGAGCGCCGTCACACAGCCGACCGGCTTGTGCAGCAGCACGTGCGACGAGTCCGCGAGCACGACGTCCTGCTCGAGGACCCGCACCGTCAGCGGCAGGTCGGCCGGCTCGACCCAGTCGTCGAGCTCCGCACCTGACTGGCTGGTGATGGCCCCCACCTTGAGCAACCGTTTCACTTCGCCCCTGGAGTAGGGGGTATTCCTGGCGAGTAACTGATCGAGACGCGGCATTGTTCGAGTGTCCTCAGCCCCGCGGCAGTGCGTCAAGATACTTCAGCGCCCCGCCCGTGTTGAACAGCACCACCGATTCGTGCGGCTTGATCGTCCCCGCCGCGAGCAGGCGCTCCAGTGCGGCCAGGGCCGCCCCACCTTCTGGCGCGGCGCTCACCCCTTCGGTCGAGCCGATGGTGACCATGCCGTCCACCATCTCACGGTCCGGCACCGACAGCGCCGTGCCGCCGCTCTCGCGCACGGCACGCAACACGAGGAAATCGCCGATGGCGCGCGGCACGCGCAGGCCGTCGGCCACGGTCGCCGCGTTCTCCCACATCGGCGCCTTCTCGAGCCCCTGTTCGAACGCGCGCACGATCGGTGCGCAGCCGTCGGCCTGCACCGACACCATGCGCGGCCGCCGCTGCGGCGCGATCCAGCCGATCGCCTCCATTTCCTCGAACGCCTTCCACATGCCGACCATGCCGGTGCCGCCGCCGGTCGGATAGAGAATCCAGTCGGGATAGCGCCAATCCATCTGCTCGGCCAGCTCGTAGGCCATGGTCTTCTTGCCTTCGATGCGGTACGGCTCCTTGAGCGTCGAGACGTCGTACCAGCCGAGTGGACCGCCCTTCTCCGCGGCCACCCGTGCGGCGTCGGTGATGAGGCCATCGACGAGGGTGACGCCGGCGCCGTAGAGGATGCACTCGCGCGCGAACGGCTCTTTCACGTCCTTCGGCAGGAACACCTCGGCCCGCAGGCCGGCCTTCGCGGCGTAGGCCGCCATGGCGTTGCCGGCGTTGCCGGCTGACGGGACGGACACCGTGGTCACGCCCAGCCCCTTGGCGCGCGTGATGGCGGCCGACTGTCCCCGCGCCTTGAACGAGTTGGTCGGATTCAGCGATTCGTCCTTGATGTAGAGCCGGTCCATCCCGAGTCGTGCACCCAACCGCGTGGCGTGGAAGAGCGGCGTGAATCCCTCGCCGAGTGACACGGGCGTTTCATCCGCAAACACCGGCATCAACTCGCGGTAGCGCCACATGTTCGGCTCGCGGCCTCGGAGCGAGTCGCGGTTCCAGGTGCGGGCCGACGCGAGGTCGTAGCGGGCCAGGAGCGGCGCGCCGCAGACGCACAGGTGGTGACGGCCGCGCGGGTCGAGGGCTGGCGCCCCGCACGGCACGGAACATTCGAGATGGGTGAACCAGGAGGTCGGCACTGGAGAACGTTGGCCCGCGTGCGGCGGGCGTGTCAAGCCGCCGGCTGCGGCGCGTGGAATCGCTGATGATTTCCGGGCATACTGCCGACATCAGATACGCGCCGGCGGACCGGCGCAGGAGAATCGTCCGATGATCAAGAAGGTCGTGCTGGGCCTCGTGGTGCTGCTCCTCGTCACCGGGCTCGGCCTGTTCGTCTGGGCTCGGTCGGTGCTGAGAACCGATACGGTACGGAACGCGCTCGCGGCGCAGATATCGACGGCGCTGGGGCAACCGGTCACGGTGGAGAGCGTGAGTGCCACCATCTACCCGCGCATCACAGTGCAGTTGAAGGGCGTCGCTATCGGCAAGGACGGCGCGATTAAAATCGACGCGCTGGACGTCGGCACCGACTTTCGCGCGCTGCTGTCGCGGCGCATCGAGGCGGCCGCCCTCCACATCGACGGCGCGACGCTGAACCTGCCGCTGCCACCGCTCGCGTTCGGGTCGGCCGACGCCGCACCGGCGCCAGAGTCGAGCGCCCCGGTGACACTGGGCTCGATCGACGAGCTGGTGCTCTCGAACATCCAGATCGTCAGCCGCGGCCGCACGCTCACGGGCGACATCGACATCGTCCCGCACGGCCTGAACGCGCTGACACTCCGCAGGATTGCGCTGGTCGCCGATGGCGCCCGCATCGACGGCTCAGGTGAGATCACCGACCTCGCCGGACCGGTCGGCACCCTCGACCTCAAGGCCGGTGCGCTCGACCTCGACCAGTTGATGGCGTTCGCCACCGACTTCATCGAAGGCAGCGGCGTCTCGGCAACGGGTTCGGCCGTGCCGGCTGGCGGCGCGACCACCTCGACTGCGCCGTCGACCGCCGATCTGAAAGTGACGCTCGCGGCCGACCGCGCGACGATGGGCGGCGTGGCTATCGATCATGTGACCGGCCGCGCGCACCTGAAGGGAGAGGCGGTCACCGTCGACCCGCTGGCGTTCAACCTGTTCGGCGGCACCTACGAGGGGACGCTGGCCGCCACGAACGGACTGACGCCGTCGTTCGGCTGGAAGGCGGCACTGAAGAACGTGGATGTCGCGGCCCTCACCGCCTACGCCGGCAGCCCTGGCCTCGTCACCGGGCGTATGTCGGCCGACATCGATCTCGTCGGCAACGGCATCGACGCCGCTACGGCGATGAAGACCGCGCGCGGCACGGCGCGGCTGACCGTGGTCAACGGCACGGTAAAGAACCTCGCCCTGGTGCGCAGCGCCGTGGCGGCCACGTCGCTCAACCCGCAGGCCGTCATCTCGGCCGCGCAGGGGCAGTCGGTCGACGAGCCGTTCACCGAGATGGGCGGGTCGCTCTCGATCGCCGCCGGCACCGCGAGCACGCCCGACCTGCACTTCATCTCGAAGGACATCCGGCTCGATGCGGGCGGCGCGCTGAAGCTCGATGGCTCCGGGGTGACGTTGCAGGGGATTGTGCAGCTCTCGGAGGAGCTGTCGAAGCAGGCGAACCCGGCGATTGTGCGGGCGTTGCAGGACAACGGACAGATCACGTTGCCGACCACCGTGCGCGGCACGGCGCAGAAGTACCAGATCGAGATCGACACGACCGCTCTGGCCAGGCGCGCACTCACCAACGAGGCGACGACGCAGGCGACGGACGCCGTGAAGCGGGGCCTGGGCGGCCTGCTGCGCCGATAGCGTGTGCGTGAGGCTACGTGTCCAGCGCGTGGAGGCGCAGTGGCAGCACGCGGCCGAACTTCAAGAAATCCTCGTCCGTCGTCAGGATAGGAAATCGGTATCGTTCGGCAACGGCGCACAGGAGAAAGTCGGTGTTCGAGCCCTGAATCCCTTTCGCGCGACAGAGGTTGAAGCAGTCTGCCGCGCGCTCGTGATCGGCAGACGTGATCGGCTCGTCAGGAAACGCCCGCAGGTGGTCGCGGAGTCGCTCGAATACCGCCCGGTCGCGAATGCCACTGAGGAGCTCCTGCCGGACAGGACCGACGATGGCGGCACGCCCGTGGGAGACCAGGCGACGAAGTTCGTCTACCGCCGGGTGAGCTGGCGCGCGTCGCCGCAAGGCGAGAGACCAGACCGACGTGTCGACGAGTACCTTCATGAGCGCTGTCGCTGCTTCTTGTGGTCGTACTTCGGGTCGTAGTCGATCGTCCCGAACAGGTCGGCGATGCGCGCCTGCTTGCGCCGGCCGATGTACTCCTGCAGCGCCTCGGTCACGGTGTCTTTCTTGGTCGCCTTACCGCCGACTCTCAAGGCTTCCTCGAGGAGTTTGTTGTCGAGTGCCAGGTTCGTCGCCATTCACACAGATTACTACACATCGTTATGTGTAGCTCTTGAGCGCACGATTTCATGCGGAGCGGCCGCCGCGCCAACGGCTTCGCCCTGTTCGCGCAGTGGCGAGACATCCGGCTCCGGCCAGGAAGTCGAAGGCCGGGCACAGCGATCGTCCTGCCGCCACCGATCGGGGTACGCGATCTTCAGGGATTACTTCGCGAGCGTCGCCTGGGCCTGGACCTTCGTGGCGGGCGACATCCACTCGAGGTCGTCGATGCCTGCCTTGAAGGCCGCGAGGAAATTCTGGAGCAGCGCATCGACGAACGCCGCGGGCAGATAGTCCGCGTACGCCGCAATCGTGCCGAAGGTCAGATAGTCCTTCCAGGTCTGCAGCGGCACCTCGGTCAGCGCTCCGTCGAGGGTCTTCAGGTAGTAGGGCTGCCTGACGACCACGTCGATGAGGCTTGCGGCTGCCGCGGGCGCGGCCTGCGCGAACTACTCCCCCCAGTCGAACTGCGGCGTTGCTTCCCCGCAGCGAGGCGACCGAGAGGAACAGCGCGGGGATCAGGTTCGAAGCCTATATAAGGTTGAGCGGATAGCCCGGTGATCAGCCCTGGGGGAATAGGGTCAGTTCCTGCCGAACGGCCTACTGGCGAGCAATCACAGCCCGCCACGGCAAGAGCACGCTGAGTATGATCATATCCTGAGTCATACTTACGACATCATGGCAGGAACTGCACGCGTGACCGTGACGCTCGCCGCCGACCTCGTCGACCGCATCGACCGAATCGAGCGCAACCGGAGTCGATTCATCGCCGAAGCCGTCCAACACGAACTGACGCGGCGACGGCAGGCGGGGCTGCTCCAGTCCATCCGCAGTCCGCATGCCGACACCGTGGCGCTGGTCGACACCGGGCTGGCCGACTGGGTGTCCGACCTCCCCGCAGACGAAGGGCTTGTCGATGCCGACGCGGGAGCTCATGTCCGCTGGGTCGAGGGCCAGGGCTGGACGAAGGGTCGCTCGTGACACTCGCGCGCGGCACCGTCGTCCTCGTCGAACTCGATCCCACTCTTGGCCACGAGCAGCGCGGCTTGCGCCCCTGCGTCGCGGTGAGTGACCTGGCCGTCAATGCTGACCAGCGTTTCCCCTTGATCGCCGTCGTCCCGGTGACAGGGACCCCTGGCGACGGGGCGCTCTATCCGTCCTTGACGCCTGGGCGAAGTGGCCTCACCAAGACGTCGTACGTACTGACAGACCATGTCCGATCGATCGACAAGCGTCGAATCCGAAAGACCTACGGCCAGGTGTCGCCGGCCGAACTCGCCTCGATCGATCAGGGCCTCGAACTGTTTCTCGGCTTGAATCAGGCGGGATAAGACGTCGGACGGTGCGGCCGCCTTCCGGATTCTTCCACGCTGCGGCGACGCGTTTACAAACCCCTGGGGGGGGCCGGAAGCCGTCAGCTTCTTGGCCACTTCCCGCTCTTCCGCGTTACCAGCCACCCGATCACCCCTGCTAGCGTCAGGGCCGCGAGATATCCCAAGCGCTTGGGGGCACGCGAGCGGGGTGACTCCTGGTAGACGGGCGGCTGTTCAGGAATACAGGCGCCCGGCCAACCCCAGAAGTCCGCAGGGGAATCGGCAAGGGCTAGCGGCGTACGCGCAAAGAGTCCGCCCCCTCTCTCGAGGAAGCGGGCTCCTGTCGACTGTCCGGGCCTTCCGGGCCTGTCCTGCCTGTCCTGCCCTAGAAGAAGTACAGCAGGCGCATGAAGGCGGTGCTGCCCTTGTAGGGGCGGCTGCCGTAGCCGGTGCCGAGGAAGCCGAGGTAGTCGATACGCGGCGTGCCGGTTGCGGCGGTGAAGCCGACCGACCCGTTCGTGTCGATCGCCGCGTAGTCGCGAATCGCGAACTTCTCGTACTGGTAGCCGAGCGCTGCGCCAACCTTCTTCGAGAAGTGATACTGGAAGTCGGCCGCGAGCTTCTGCCAGGTGTTGGTGACATTCGGCAGCGGGATGAACTGGCCAAGCGCCGCCAGGCTCGAGATACGCGGACCACCGAACAGGAAGCCGTTGTCGGAGTCGGCGTAGTCGTAGTTGAACCGGACGTTGGTCTTCTCGATCAGCTTCGGCAGGTTCACGTAGACGTCGACGTTGTTGACCCGTTCCGCGTTCGTCATCGTCCAGTTGCGGGTCGCGTCGTTGAACTGCGGGTCGGGTGGCGGGTTCGCGTTGCGCGACTGCTGGTTCGACACGAAGCGGTCGCGTCCATAGCTGGCACCGACGTCCACCGCGTCAGTCGGCGAGATGCCGACGGACAGCGTGACGTTGGTGTTGTCGTTGTCGAGGAGGCCGAATTCGTGCCCCTCGCCCTTGTAGGTGTCCTTCCCCTTCGACATGGACGCAGTGATGTCCATGAAGCCGGTCGGGTTCACCACCACCAGCAGCGTGCCCTTGTTGCGGTCGCGGTCCGATTCGTCATAGTAACGGAGGCCGGGCTGTGCGCCGCCGTCTTCAATCGACGCCTCGGAGAAGCCGGCGCCGATGCGGTTGGTGTGCTCGGCAGCCGCACGCAGCGTCACGTACTGATTGCCCACTGTATCGACCGACGCCTTGAACGTGTAGTCGCTCATGTCGCTATACGCGCGGCCCGTCCTGGCAAAGGCGTCGTAGGTGTAGCCCAGGTTGATGGCGGTGTACTTGATGAGGTTCCACGTGCCCGTCAGATCGAACGTATTCTGGCGGATGTTGAAGTGCTCGGTCTCGCTGCCGGTCTCTTCGGGCACCGCATCGAACCGCACGTACTCGACTGCGTCGAATTCCGGCGTGAGGTTCTTGTGGTCGTTGAAGCGGTAGCGCATGCGCAGGCCGAAGTAGCGGTTCGGGCGCGACGTGAAGTTGAACATCGCGTTGACGCCGTGCACCTTGGCTTCGGCCGTGGCGCGCGGCAGGCCGCGCAGACCCGGGAACACCGCCCAGACCGCCGCGTTGTTGATGGCGCCGTTGGTCGTCCACGGAATCAACGCGTCGTTCTGGTTCATCGCCGTGAACGACATGATGCCGTTCAGGGTGGTGTGCGCCGGCATCTTGTAGAGGCCGGTCAGGCTCACGCTGTTCATGCTGTTGCTGGGCGGCATCGCCATGCGGCCGAAGGCCGAGCCGTTGCCGTTGCTGTAGCCGCTGGCGTCGAACGGGGTCGTATCCGTGGCGCGCAGCGGATTGTCCCAGAGGATCTCCTTGATCTTGTTGTCGAAGAAGGAGGCATCCCATCCAACGCGAACCATCCCCTCGGGGCGGACGTACTCGAGTCCGGCCGAGAGGTCGTTCGTGCGGTTGTCGATCGGCATCGGCAGCTCGTTGGCGTTGTTGAAGGCGAACGACATGCCGTAGGGCTGGTTGCCGCTCTTCTTCGTCGAGGTGAACGCGAGGTTGAATCCGACGTCCTTGTTCAGGTCACGCGCGTACTTCAGCCCGAGGGTGTCGCGCTTCGACCGGAGGTCGAACGGCTGCGCGATGCCGACGTAGATGGACCGGGTTGCCAACTGCGCCGCTGACGTGGGCAGGCCGACCACCCCTGGCACCTTGTTCTGCACCTGGAGTCTGGCCGCCGAGTTCAGCGTGAACACGCCGGTCTGCGTCTCCACCCAGGGCGTGGACGTGAGGTAGCTGTAGTTCAACGGGGTCGAGTCGAAGTACCCGGAGTACTTCGCTTTCCCATTGGTGTATTCCGCGTTGTAGTTCTGGTCGCGGTAGCCGATGTTCCAGGCTCCGACGTTGAACATGTAAGTGTCGGTCTGCTTTCCGAACTGGACCTGCGAGAAGGCGCCGCCACGCAGGTCCTGATACCGCTCGTACCGGGCCTCGTCGCCTTCCGTCGTTCCCGCCCGGATACCGAAGTCGACGATACCCGCCGGTTCGGTGCTCGCAGCCTGTTGCGCGTGCGCGAAGGGCGCAGAACACAGCAGCGCTGCTGTCAACACAATCAGCTTGGTGCGCATGTGATCTCTCCCTCGCTACCGCAGGAACGCCTTGCCCGATGGGGCATTGGAACCGTGGATCTGCTGGTGGCAGACCGTGCATGACCGGCCGAAGATTTTGTTGCCGTTCGTGGAGTTCTGCAGCAGGAATCCTTCGTAGACGGTTGGAGGATGCCGCGAAGTGACATGGCAGCGCTGGCAGAGGTACGGCAGCTTTGCCTGGAGCATGCGGTCGTTATTCGTGCCATGCGGGTCGTGACACGTGACGCAGGCATTGGCGACGGGGGCGTGCTCCCACAGGAACGGACCGCGCTTCTCCGCGTGGCAACTGGTGCACGCCTCATCGACGGTCGTGCCGACCTTCAGCAGCTTGACGTTCGTCGACCCATGCACGTTGTGGCAGGAGGTGCATTCGAGCTTGCCCTCGCGCACCGGCATGTGATTGAAGCGATTCTGCTTATTGGTGACGTTCTTGTGGCAGGTCGCGCACTGCGCGGTCTGGTTCTCCGCCTTCAGCAGTTTTGCACCCTTCGGGGCGTGCACGCTGTGGCAGGAGATGCAACCGACGTTGCGCTGGTCGTGCTGGCTGCCGGCCCACAGCGCGTGCGTGCCGCGGTCGTGGCACGACGTGCAGTAGACGCTGGCGTCCTGTGGCTTCAATTGTCCGAGACGGACAATCTTGGTCGTATCACCGCCGGCGTCGGCGTGCGCCTTGCCCGGTCCGTGACAGCTCTCGCAGCCGTGGCCAGCGGCCGGGGTGCGGGGATTCGAGGCAAGGGCGTGTGTCGTGCCCTTGTAGCTCTGGTCTTCATGACAGGTGACACACGTGTCCTGGCCGACGTATTCGCCGGCGTCCTGGACCGGTGCCGCCACGACGCGCGCTGGCGTCCCGGCAGCCGACACTGTGGACGGGAGACAGAACGCGGCGATGGCGAGGCCAATCGCGGTGATGGCCAGTCCAGCGCGGTTGTGAGTGCGGGTCGGTAGCATGAACATCGCTCCTCCGCCGACGTGCCCGCTCCCTCCGCGGGACCGGACATGCGCCTGCGGTTTCCCACCTACTCGCAAGCTGTGGACCATCGAACCCCACCGTGTCGGCAGGGTGCCCCCCCCCATGCCTTTCCTCGACAAAACGACGATTCAGCCCACCGCAGTGTTCGACGGATTTGCGGCAACGCCAGCTTTCCGGAGCACCACAGGCGTCGACTGCCGGATTACCGGCGCACCGCCAGGGCGGCCAGCACCTGGACCGGACACGCCCGTGTCGTAGAATGACGACGCGATGTACGCAAACGTCCTCCTCATCCACAACTGGCTGCGCTGGTTCACGCTCATCATGTGCATCGGCGCCATCGTCTATGCGGCGCGGTCGGTACGTTCGGACACGAAGGAGTTACCGGGAAAAGCCTGGGACACCTACCTGATGCTGGCCGTCGACCTGCAGATGCTGACAGGCCTCATCCTGTATTTCGGCTTGAGCCTCTTCACGAAGGTCGCGATGGAGAATCCGGCTGGAGCGTGGAGCGATCCGGCCGTGCGCTACTGGTCGATCCTGCATGCGGGCGCGATGTTCGCCTCGCTCCTCACGGTACGCGTGGCGCGCATCCTTGCCCTGAACGCCCCGACGCCCGCGATCGCGCAGCGCCGCCGGCTCATCTGGTTCATCATTTCGACGGCGGTCATCCTGTCGGCGGTGCCGTGGCCGTTCCTGTCGAACGGGCGGCCACTGTTCAGGTTCTAGGACGGGCGGGCAGGCCGGGAGAGCCTGGAGGGGCGGGACGGGCGGGCAGGACTGTCACGGCGGCACCGAATCGTGCGTCCTACACGTGATGCCTCGCAGATCAGTCCTTCTGGCGCTCATCCTCGGCACGATCGTCGCAGGCGCACCCATCATGGCTGCGCCTGTGGTGACACCCGTTCCGTCCGTCGACCTCGACCGTTACAGCGGGCGCTGGTTCGAAATCGCCAAGTACCAGAACCGCTTCCAGGAGAACTGCGCCGGCAGCACGACCGCCGAGTACGCGACGCGTCCGGACGGCCGCGTGACGGTGACGAACCGCTGTCGCCGGGCGGACGGCTCGCTCATCGAAGCGGTCGGCATCGCCCGCCCGCGCGACGCCGCGCATCCGGACGCCACCTTCAAGGTCCGCTTCGCGCCCGCCTTCCTCTCGTTCATCCCGCAGGTCTGGGGCGACTACTGGATCCTCGGCCTCACCGCCGACTACCGCTACGTCGTCGTCGGCGAGCCGTCCCGCGAGTATCTTTGGATCCTGTCACGCACGCCGCTGATGTCCGAGGAGGACTACCAGGCCGCCGTCAGTGTGGCCGTGGCCAACGGCTACGACGCCGCACGCCTCGTGCGCACGCCGCAGCCCGATTGACCAACGACCAATGACGAACGAGCGAGGACTAGCGAAGTACGTCGAATAAATGTGAGTACTTGACGATGAACGCGCGGTTCACCGGACCGACCCCCTCGAACCCTTCCGTGTCGTTGTAGACGACGTAGAGCCCCGTCGCGGCATCACGCTGCCAGTTGAAGCGCAGGTTCGTCGACCAGCGCCGCGTGCGATCGTTGTACTGCACCAGGCTCTGCGCATTGATCGCCGGCGTGAAGTTGTAGGTCATGCGCAGGCTGCCGAGGTTCGTCTGAAAGGCGCCCTGCGGCAGGTGAATGTCGCTGATCGTCCAGCGCAGGCTCGACGTGAAGGCGCTCCCCTTGCGGACGTTCAGCTGCGGCGCCCAGCTGTTCTGCGTGCCCGAGAGGAATCCGCCGATGGCGTAGGAGCCGCTCAATGACACGGCCTTGCGCCGGTCAGTATTGAACAGCGCGGCGGCGTGCGGGCTGCGGTAGCTACCGGCCGGCACGACCACGCCAGGGTAGACCTCGAACGCCTTACGAAGCCCTTCCCACTGCACGTTCATCGCGGGGCTGAAGGTGTAGCCCTTCTCGAAGTCCCAGGCGTTGTCCATGTGCAGGGTGGCCGTCTCGTGGAAGCGGTCGAAGCCCCAGAAGCTTTCGTAGCTCACGTGCGGGCGCCATTCGCGCAGTCCGTGCTTCGTCAGCCACGGCGTACGGACGTTCTCGAACCAGCCGCTGAAGATCTGGCGGAAGCCGTCGCCAGGGCGCTCGAGGAAGCCGACCTCGGGGTTGAAGTCGGCGCCAACCTCGGTGTACTCGAAGAAGGTGCGCCGCTTCCGTACCTGGTACTGCAGGCTGCCGCTGAACGCGCGCTCACGGCCACTGGCCCCAGGGGTTTCCGTGCGCGCCGCGAAGCCGGTCGCCGTCCACGCCTCGCCAAGACCCCACTTGCCGTCCACGCCCCACGTGCGGTTCCAGTTATCGCTGCCGGCCAAATCGCCCGTCGCGACGCGGTTCACGAAGATGCCGCCGACGCTCGACCGGTTCGGCAGGTCCTTCGCCACGCGGACGGCGCCGAAGTTATTCGCGGCCACCTTGCCAACGTCCTCGGTCTGCATGTCGAGCAGGCCGATATTCATCCCGGCCACCTTGCCAGAGAGACGGGCGCCGCCGCGGATCGGCACCAGCGCGCCGCCGTCGGTGATGCCGATGCGCCTGCTGAAGAAGAGATCGATTTCGCCGTTCTTGCCAACCGCGAACAGCCCGCGGTTCTCGAGGAAGAACGGGCGCTTCTCGGGGAACAGCAGGTTGAAGCGCGTGAGGTTCACCTGCTGCTCGTCCACTTCCACCTGCGCGAAGTCGGTGTTGTAGGTCAGGTCGAGGTTCATGCTCGACGTGACGCCGATCTTCGCGTCAACGCCCCAGTTCAGGTCGCCGTCGGTCGTGGCGCCGGGGGTGAAGTTCCGGTTCGCCTGCGTCAGCGCATACGGCATGACCTTGAAGTTGCGCGGCGGCGCCACGTTCAGCCCCTGAAGTTCACCGGCCGATGAGAGCCGCGTGATGTTGTAGACGCGGGCGAGCGGCGACCAGTAGACCTGCTCGCGCTTGTGCTCGATGGAACGCGCGAAGTTGATGCCCCAGGTCTGCGGCGGCGGACCGTAGCGCAGCGTGCGCAGCGGAATCATGAACTCGGCCGACCAGCCGTTCGGCAGCAGCTTCGTCTTCACGTCCCACGCCCCGTCCCAGTTCACGTTCAGGCCACCGCCCGACCCGCCACCTGAGCGGCCGAGCGTCGGCGCACCGGACGACTGCTGTTCGCCTTCGTTGCGGACCTGCGCGTCGTACTGCATGCCGACCGGCGTCGTGCCGAAGATGAAGCCGCTCTGGCGATCGTGGTAGGTGTCGAAGATCAGCTGGAACGAGTCCTGGCCGCTCAGCGCCGAGTCGCGGCGGGCGTCTGAGGTGACGATATGCGACGGGTCGCTGTCGAAGGCCATGACGCCGACGTAGATCGCACGGTCGTCATAGAGGATGCGGACCTCGGTGGCTTCCGAGGCCGGTTGGCCTTCGGACGGCTCGGTCTGCACGAAGTCGGCAATCGGCGCTGCCTGCCGCCATGCCGCATCGTCGAGTTGACCGTCGATGGTCGGCACCTCGGTGGTACGAGTGGCGATCGCCTTGCGCTGCGCCGGTGCGCCGGCGCGCGGAGCCTGCTGGGCTGAAGCGGAGAGCGCCACGGCCAGTGCCGCCGCGCAGAAAACCGAAGAACGGACAAGGCTCACGCAATACCTCGAAAAGCAACGTGGACGTCAGAAATCAGAGTGCAGAAGTCAGAACGTTCATGACGTCGATTGGGGAGCACCATTCTAAAAGAAAAAGCGCGCTGAAGGACGGTCTCCCGTCCCCCAGCGCGCTTCTGTTGTCCTTCAGCGCTGACTTTTTATTTCAGCCTTCTGACTTCCTAACCTATCGTCCCGTCGCGGCCGGCCAGAGTACGCCCATCTCCTTGCGCGGAATGGCGCCGATGCCCTTGCTGACGAACTTCTGCACGCGGCGCCCCTGGTAGGTCTCCGTCGTGTAGAGGTTCCCCTTCGAGTCGATCGCGATGCTGTGAATCGCGTAGAACTGCCCGGGGTAGTGGCCGCCTTCGCCGAAGTTGTAGACCTCCTGCAGCGTCTGGCGGTCGATGATGCGGATCTTCGCGTTGCGGCCGTCGGACATGAAGATGTACTTCTGCTGCGGGTCCTTCGAGAACGCCACGTCCCACACCGAACCGTCGCCGAGCGAGTCCTTCTGGTACTGCTGTTCCTTCACGAACTTGCCGTCCTTCGTGAAGACCTGCATGCGATCGTTGACGCGGTCGCAGACGTAGACGAGGTTGTCGACCGACAGGTCGGCGCAGTGCACCGGGTTGCGGAACTGCTGCGCCAGCGGCGCGTTCGGGTTGTAGCGGCCAAGGTCGGTGTCGTCCGGCTTGTTGCCGTAGGCGCCCCAGTAGCGCTTGAACTGGCCGGTCTCGGTGTCCATCACCACCACGCGCTTGTTGCCGTAACCGTCAGCCACGTACAGCTCGTTGTTCTTCTCGTCGACGAAGATCTTCGCCACCTGGAAGAAGTGATCGGTTGCGTTGCTGTCCGCCTTGACGCCCTTCTTGCCGAACTGCTTGACGAACTTGCCGTCGCGCGTGAACTTCAGCACCAGGCCGTCGGTGCCGCCGTTGCCGCCAATCCACACGAACCCTTCGCTGTCGGCGAAGATGCCGTGGTTGCTGTCGGGCCAGTCGTAGCCCTGCCCGGGTCCGCCAAACGCATGGACGACGTTGCCGGCCTGGTCGAACTCGATGATCGGCGGCGCCTTCTTGCAGCATTCGCCGGTCGGCGGGGTCTGGTCGGCCGCAGCCTCGTAGGCGTCGGGCGAATCGTTGCGGTGGATGATCCAGACGTGGTCCTGGGTGTCGGCCCACACACCGATGGTCTGGCCGATATACCAGCCGTTCGGCAGTGGCTTCGGCCACATCGGATCGACCTCGAACCGCGGCGCGGTGATGCCGCCGCCGGCCTGCGCCGAGGCCTGCTTCTCGAAGACGCTCTGGCTCACGCCAAGCGCCGCGAGGAGGGCAATGAAGCTTGCCCCGATGAAAACGTTACGTGACTTCATAACGTGTCTTCTCCTCATGCGCACCTGAAGGTGCGCGGCTATATTCGCTTGGTTAGCGGCCGGTGACGAACTTCTGGACGCGCTTGCCGTGATGCTGCTCGCCCGTGTACACGTTGCCCTTCGAGTCGACGGCGATGCTGCCGACGGCCAGGAAGCGTCCCGGCTGGCGGCCGCCCTGTCCGATTGAACCGACTTCGGTGAGCGAGGCGCGATCGAGGATGCGCACCTTCTTGTTCTGACCGTCCGCCACGAACAGGTAGCGCTGCTGCGCATCGTTCGAGAACGCCACGTCCCACACCGAACCGAACGCCGACACCGCGCCGAACTGGCCAGCGACGACGGCGCCGAGAGTGCCCTTGGCGATGACAGCTTCCTTCACGAACTTGCCGGCCTTGCTGAACACCTGGATGCGGTTGCTGGTGCGGTCGCAGACGTAGACGTTGCCGTCCTTGGCGAGGTCGACGCAGGTGACGTCGCGGAACTGCCGCGCCGCCGGGGCGGTTGCGGAGTACGCCCCGGGATCGGCCCCCGGCTTTTCGCCGTAGGCGCCCCAGGCACGCTTGAACTTGCCGGTCTCGCTGTCGAAGACGGCGATGCGGCGGTTGCCGGTGTCGGCAATGAACACCTCGTTCGCGGCGGCATCCACCGCCACAGCCGACGGCTTGCTCAGGGCATCGTCACCGCTGGTGAGCCCCGGCTTGCCGATCTGGAGGAGGAACTGCCCGGTCTTCGAGAACTTCAGGACGTGCGCATCGGCGGGCGGTGCGGCAGCACCGGGTGCCACGCTGCGTCCACCGGCGGCGGCTGGCGCCGGAACCAGGCCAGCGGCCGTGATCCAGACATTGCCCTTCGCGTCGACTGCGATGCTGCCTGGCGACTGTGGCCAGTTATAGCCCTGCCCCGGTCCGCCGAAGCTGGACACCACCTTGCCGGCGGCATCGAGTTCCAGCACGAACGGTGCGGCCGTGCAGCAGACGCTCGAGGTCGGCGGGGTGAGCATCATCCCCTTCTCGTTCGATTCGAGCGAGTCGGCGCCGCGATGCACCACCCAGAGGTGGTCCTGCGCGTCGACGGCCACACCGGTGACCGAACCGAAGACCCAGTGATTGGCCAGCGGTTGCGGCCAGAACGGGTCCACTCTGTAGGCTGGCGCCGCGCCCTGCGCGGAGACCGTCGTGCCCAGGGACGCCAAGGTGAACACACCAGCCACGGCCAGTGCGCCGACTGTGACGCCGACACTCATCATTTGCTTCATACCCCTCCTCCATCGGCAGCCGGACTGCCGGCTCCGGGTCAAGGTTCTTCGGGACGACGCAGTATATAGACAAAAAGGCGCCGAATCCTTTCGGATTCGGCGCCTTTTCTTGGTCTATTTGGCTTTGGGCTTTGGGCTATGGGCCTGGCAGCGTCACGCTGCTCGGCCTACCACCCATCGCCTACCGCCTATGGCCCTGTCGTTTAGCGCGTGGTCGGCCAGACGATGCCCTGGTTTTCCTTGGTCACAGCGCGAAGTCCTTTGTAGACGAACTTCTGGACGCGCTTGCCCTCGTAGGTTTCCGTCGTGTAGAGGTTGCCCTTCGAGTCGGACGCGATGGAGTGCACCGCGTACCAACCGCCCGGCTGACGGCTGCCGTCGCCGAAGCTGGTGAGGATCTCGAGCGACTGACGGTCCATGATGTAGACCTTTTCGTTCGAACCGTCGGCCAGGTAGATGTACTTCTGGGCGGCGTCCTTCGAGAAGGCGATGTCCCACACGGCGCCGTCGCCGAGGGTCTTCGACTTGATGCGCTGTTCCTTGACGAACTTGCCGTCCTTCTGGAACACCTGGATGCGGTCGTTCACGCGGTCGCAGACATACACGAAGCCGTCGTTGGACGGTTCGGCGCAGTGGACCGGGTTACGGAACTGGCGGATGAGCGGAGCCTCCGGGTTGTAGCGGCCCGTGTTCGTGTCGTCCGGCTTCTCGCCGTACGCACCCCAATAGCGCTTGATCTTGCCCGAGTCCATGTCCATGACCGCCACGCGCTTGTTGCCGTAGCCGTCCGACACGTACGCTTCGTTCGCCTTCTCGTCGAGCGAGACCTTGGCGACCTTGTTGAAGGCCCACATGTCGTTGCTGCCGGCGTTCGCGTAGGCGAAGCCGAACTGCTTCACGAACTTGCCGTCCTGGGTGAACTTCAGGATCTGGCCGTCGTTACCGCCGTTGCCGCCGATCCAGACATTGCCCTTCGAATCGGGCGTGATGCCGTGGTTCGACTCGGGCCACTCGTAACCCTGGCCGGGGCCGCCCCAACCGGTGACGAATGCGCCGGTCGCGCCGTCGAACACCATGACGGGAGGCGCCGCAACGCAGCACTCCGACATCGGGGGGTTCTGCGCCGCGTAGATCTCCTTACGATCAAGCGTCGCGGCACCACGGTGAATGATGTAGACGCGGTCCTTGTTGTCCACGCCAACACCGATCACATTGCCGTACAGCCAACCCTTGTTGAGTGGCTTCGGCCACATCGGGTCGACCTCGAAGTACGGCGCCTGCACGGCAGCCTTGCCCTGTGCCGCCGCAGCCTTTTCCATCATGCTCTGCGCAACGCCGAGCGTCGCGAGCACACCTACAAAGGTGACACCCACGAGAAGATTTCGCTTGCTCATACCCTTCATCCTTTATCCTCCGGCTCTCCCCAAGCTTCGCGTGAGAGGGCGCAAGTATACACAACTCGCTTCGAGCCTTGCGAACGGATTGCGCTCCCACTATCCTTGTGGACTTTAGAAACCATGATGCAGGCTTGCAGTACCCCGGTGCGCCGTTTCGGCGCCGCTCTCCTGATTGCCCTCGCGATCGCCGTGCCCTCTGTGCTCTCGGCGCACGAGATCCCCAACGACGCCCTGATCCAGAGCTTCGTGAAGGCCAGCGGCCAGCAACTGACGCTGCTGGTCCGCGTGCCGCTCATTGCCATGCGTGACATGACGTGGCGCTACAAGGACCAGGACGTCCTCGACCTCGAACGGTCGGCGCAGGCCCTGCGCGACGCGACCACCCTCTGGGTGGGCGACGACGTCTCGATCTTCGAGAACGGGAAGAAACTGGGCCCGCAAACGATGGTGGCCGTACGGGCGACGCCGCCTGACGACCGCTCCTTCGAGAGTTTCGACAGCGCCCTGTCGCTGCTGAGCGTTCCGCAGCGGGATGTCAACGTCTCGGTGCCGACCGGCTACCTCGATATCCTCTTCACCTATCCGATCGAGTCGGCCGGCTCGCGCTTCTCGATCGAGCCGCGCTGGGGGCGTCTTGGCCAGCGCTCGGTCACGACGGTCCGACTGATGCTGCCCAACGACACGGTCCGCGCCTTCGAGTTCCGGGGCAACCCGGGCCTGGTCGAACTCGACCCGCGCTGGTTCCAGGCCGCGTGGCGCTTCGTGAAGCTTGGCTTCGAGCACATTCTGGACGGCACCGACCACCTGCTGTTCCTGTTCTGCCTGGTCATCCCGTTCCGCCGCTTCCGCTCGCTGGTCACCGTCGTCACGGCCTTCACCGTCGCGCACTCGATCACGCTCATCGCCTCGGCCTACAACCTCGGGCCAGACTCGCTCTGGTTCCCGCCACTCATCGAGATGCTCATCGCCTGCTCCATCGTCTACATGGCGCTCGAGAACATCGTCGGCGCGAGCCTGCACCGGCGGTGGCTCATCACGTTCGGCTTCGGCCTCGTGCACGGCTTCGGCTTCTCGTTCGCGCTGAAGCAGACGCTGCAGTTCGCCGGCTCACACCTGCTCACCTCGCTGCTGTCGTTCAACATCGGCGTCGAACTGGGACAGTTGCTCGTGCTGATCGTGCTCATCCCGGTACTGAACCTGCTGTTCAGCCGTGTCGTGCAGGAGCGGATGGGTACCATCATCCTGTCGGCGCTGGTGGCGCATACCGGCTGGCACTGGATGACCGAGCGCTACGGCGTCTTCATCCAGTACGACCTGTCGAGGCCGGAGCTCACCGCCGCCCTGATTGCGCAGTGGTTGCGCTACGGGATGGCACTCGTCGCGCTGGCGGCGATGCTGTGGGCGGTGTCGGTCTACACGAAGCGCCGCGACGACGCGGAAGCGACGTCGTAGCGTCGCGCCCGCCGTCTGGCGCGACGCGGCTTCGGGGTTCCCGAAAGAGATCCACCACGCAGGACACGGAGATACGCGGAGGACCCGGTTTTCCTGGTTCGAGGGCCGTGGCGTCGGGATCGCACTCGGTGTCCTCGGTGTCCTCGGCGGTAGGGCCTTAGCGCGGCAGCCTGAACGCCAGCCGCTGTCGGTAGCCCTCGCGTCTGGCGGCAATCGCGTCGGCGTCGGACGGCTTCAGCGCCAGCGCGGTGGTGGCGGTATCGACGGCACGGTCGAAGTCGTCATTCGAGGCCTGCGCCGCGGCGAGCGCGTCAAGCGCCCCGGCGTCCTTGCGGTTCGTCAAGGTCACCGCACGCTCGGCCAGTCGAAGTGCCAGGCCCGAATCGCGGAGCGCGTCCTGCGGTGTCGCCGCCAATAGCCACGCCAGGTCGACGAGCGCGGCCGCCGCATCGGGAGCCAACTGCACCGCCCGCTTCAGATGCCCGATGGCATCGGCCGGCTTCGACTGACGCAGTGAGGCAATGCCCGCGTTGTAATGCGCCTGCGCGTTGTTCGGGTCGAGCTTGATCGCCTCGCTCAGGTGCGGTAGCGCCTCGGCCACCTTCCCGGTCGCCAGCAGAAGGCTCCCCAGGTTGTTGTGCGCCTGCGCGTAGTCCTTCTTCAGGGTCAGCGCTCGCTGATATTCGAGCATCGCCGACTCGTAGTCGCCCGCCACCGTGAGCGCGGTGCCCAGGTTGAAGTGCGCCGCCGCGGACTCGGGCTCGAGGTGCGCCGCCGCCCGGAAATGCCGCGCGGCGTCCAGCGGCCGGTTCAGGTCGAGATACAGCTGGGCCACGCTGTTGTGCAGCGGCGCGCTGTCGGGCTCCGACTGCAGCCACCGCTCGTATCCGACGGTGTCCTCGGTCACCACCTTCGGACCGAACTGCGCGTTCAGCGTCTGCAGGTCCTGCTCGTTCCGCGTCAATACCTGAATCCACAGGTCGCCCATCTCGTCGGCCGAGCGCTGCCCCCAGTAGACCCGTTCTGGCGGCTGGTTCGGGTTGCGCGGGTTCTCCGCCGAGTTGTCGTAGGTGTAGCGCATCTGCAGCCGCGTGCCCTTCGGCAGCCAGAACGGCGTGACGTAGCGGAACACGTGCTGCCAGCGGAAGTCCCAGTCCTGGATGTGGATCAGCGGACGCACCGAGCCGTCGGGCAGGTTGGCGAAGCCGACCATCTCTTTCGCGCGGGCGTGCGCGTGCGGCTGCACGGCCTGCACTTCGATGTCGACCGGCGTGATGAACGAGTCGGTGATGACGTAGTTCTTCTCGCCCGGCGGGATGTCGATGCTCTGGCGACCCAGCCGCAGCATGGCCGGCGTCCGCTCCGGCGGATCGCTACCGAAGTAGAAGCCGATCGTCGGCTGCACCACTTCTTCCTTGCCGCTTGGCTGCATGTGCAGTTCGACGACGAGGTCGGTGTTCGGCTGGAGGCGCCAGGCGAGCCCCTTGGGCAGCAGCGGCGGCACCTGCGCCGGCGTCCACCCAAGGAAGTGCCCATCCGGATAGATCGCGGAGTTGGCGATCAGGCCGGTGTACCCGGGCTCAGGATCGGCCTCGTCGAACTTGCGCGACGCATCGGTGCGATCGATGCGGATGTTCGCGTGATGCACCACGCGCGCGTTGCCCGGCTTGAACTCCATGCCGCGCACGAACTTCAGGTTGTCGACGGGCAGCTTGATGACGAAGACACGGAAGACGTCGGTGCCGTCGGCCTGCAGCGTGAATTTCGGCGTGGTCACCACGAGGTCTGGCGTGCCCAATTGCCAGCCGTCGGTCCACTGCGGCGGTGCCGGCGTATCGGCCGCATTCCCCTCGAGCGCCCCATCGGCACCCCAACGCTGCAGCACATCGAGCTCGACCGGCGTCAGGCGCGGCTGGTTCAGAAACTCGCCGCCGTAGTCGCCGTCTGCCTGCCACGGCGGCATGTAGCCGCGCTTCGTCACGGTGGCGATCTGACGCGCGTGCACACGCGCGTCGGCGTAGCGGATCAGGCTGAACGGCGCGGCGCCGCCGGGGTGATGACAGACGCCGCACTTGGCGTAGACGATCGGCGCCACGTCGCGCGCGAACGTGACCGGAGCGGCCGGCTGCGCGGCAACCGGCGACGCGAACGCGGCGAGCGCCCATACCGCGAGCGCAAGAGCGGCCGTCCTCATGGTGCGAAATCCGCGATGTAGCAGCCGACCGCCGGCGCCGACGCCACCGCCGGCGCTTTCCCGTCGAGCACCGCGGTGAGCGCCTGGAAGAGATCGCGCGTCGTGGCCGCGGGCCGTTCGACGCCAAGGCTGACAAACCGGTCGTCGATACGGCCGTGATAGGCCAGCGCACGCGCCCGATCGAACAGCGCCGCTTCCGGCGTAATGCTCACCTTCGCCAGCTTCACCAGCGCATGGCCCGGGTCGAGCAGCGCGTGCACCGGATAGCCGTAGGCCTCGAGGTGCGCCCGCACCGCGGCCGGCGTGTCGTTCGGATTCGGGTAGACGAGCCAGAACGCCACGCTCTGCTTCGCGAACGTGTCGTGCAGTCGCCGCACATCCGGTGCGTAGCGGTTCGACACGGGACAGTCGACGCTGGCAAACAGGAACAGGATGGCCGCGCTGTTTTCGGCCGCCAGGAAGGGATCGACCAGCCGCCCCTCCACATCTTTCAGCGCCACCGAAGGCGCCGCCGCACGCACATGCGGCGCACCGCACACGATCAGCAGCGCGCAGACGAACACGGCGGCAACCGACGCGGCCTTGCGGGTCATGCTGCAATTCTACCGGCGACCGCCGCGTCAGGATGCACAGAACTGATGCGGACCGCCGCTGGAGTACCGGCGCCTACGGCGGACCGGCCGGCTTCTTCCGGCCGATGGCAGGCGGCGCAGTGCGCGTGCAGGATCGAACGACACAGGCCCAGCGACGTGACCGGTCGACGCGAAGGGGTGGGCGCCGCCCGTTTCCTTAGCGGAGGAACGCCTGGCGCTGCTCATAGAGCCGCACGCGGTCGCGCATCTCCGCCGCCAGCAACTGCTGGCCGCTGGCCAGCGCCACCTGGATGCCGGCCACGCCGGCCCGCGCCGCCTGTTCGAACTCGCCGAGGGCCGCGTAGGCGGCCGCCAGCGCATCGAATGCCTGCGGGTCCTGGCCGCGACTCAGTTGCCGCGCTCGCTCGGCCAGGGCCACCGCCTGTCCCGGCCGGCGCAGGGGCGCATCGGATGACGTCGCGCGAATCCACGCGAGCCCCGTGAGTGCGGAGACCGCGTCGGGCTGCACGGCCAGCGCCTGCTCGAACTGCGTGGCCGCTTCGGCCGCCTTGCCCTGCAGCAGGAGCAGCCGACCCAGGTTGCTGTGCGCCTCGGCGTTCTCCGGCCGCAGTTCGAACGCCCGGCGATAGTGCGGCGCCGCGTCGTCGAGCCGACCCGCCACGTGCAGCATCGCGCCGAGGTTGTTGTGCGCCTCGGCATGATTCGGATCGATGCGCACCGCCGCCTCGTACTCGCCGGTCGCCTCCGGATACTGCCGCAGCATGGAAAGCGCCAGCCCGAGGTTGTAGTGCGTCGGCGCCGAGTCGTTGTTCAGCCGCAGCGACGCGCGGAAGTGCAGCACCGCCTCCGGCGGACGGCCGTCCTGCAGGTAGAGCATCGCGACGGCATCATGCCGCAGCGGGTTCTTCGGATCGGTCTCGAGCACCCGCGTGTAGGCGGCGATGTCCTCGAGGCGCGTCTTGCTGGCGATGTCGTTGCCAAGCTGCGCGAGGTCGGCGGTGCGAGCCGGCACGAGCTGCACCCAGAGGTCGCCCATCTCGTCGGTGGTGTTCTGCCCCCAGACGATCCGCTGCGGCGGTTGAAACGGATTGCGCGGGTTCGCCGCCGAGTTGTCGTAGGTGAACCGCATGCGAATCGTGCTCCCCTGCGGCAGCGCCATAGGACGGACGTAGCGGTAGACGTCCTGCCAGCGGAAGTCCCAGTCGAGGATGCTGATGAGCGGCTTTACCGTGCCGTCTGGCAGCAGCACCTCGGCGTACATCTCGCGGCCGACGTTGTGGGCATGCGGCTGCACCGCCAGCACCTCGGCGTCGACCGGCAGCACGTAGCTGTCGCGAATGTCATAGGCCGCCTGCCCAGCGGCGATGTCGATCGTCTCGCTTCCCAGCCGCAGGCCGACCGGTGTGCGCGTGGGCGGCGTGTCGGTGAAGAAGAAGCCGACGCTCACCTGAATCGGCTCGGGCTTGCCGGTCGGCTGCAGGTGCAACTGCACGATGAGGTCGCTGTCCTGCTCGAGGCGCCACGGCATGCCGTCGGGCGACGGCCGCGGCTGCTGCCCGGGCGTCCAGCCGAGGAGGTGCCCCGGAGGATAGGCGGCGTCCTGCACCATGCCGCCGACGTAGCCCGGCTCCGGATCGGCCGCGTCAAGGCGGCGCGACGAGCGCGTGCGGTCGACGCCGATGTTGGCGTGGTGCACGCCGCGCCCCTGACCTGGCCTGAATTCGATGGCTCGCACGTAGCGTGTGCGCGACGCCGGGATCGGCAGGACGAACGTGCGGAACAGGTCGGGCCCGTCCGGGCGCAGCGTATAGGCCTCGGGCATCGTCACCACGACATCGGGCGTGCCGAGCTGCCAGCCCTGGGCGAACGACGGCAGCGCCGGCAGGTCGCGGGCATCGCCTTCAGGTCCGCCCTGCGCCGCCCAGTTCTGCAGCGTCTGGATTTCGGCGTCGGAGAGCGAGCGGTCGTCCTGGAATACACCCGGCGCCGACGCCGGCTTCCACGGCGGCATCACCCGCCGCGTCGTCGCGTCGGCGATCAGCGTCATGCGCTGCCGAGCATCGCTGTAGGTCTGCAGCGCGAACGGGCCGATCTCGCCGGGACGATGGCAGGTGGTGCAGTGGCGGTAGACGATCGGCGCCACATCCTTCGCGAAGGTGACCGGTTCGGCCGCCCGCACGGGCGCCGCGAGGAGGCACGCAGCGAGCGCAACACACGCAGTCCAGGTGATGTTCACGGCACGGCTCGGAATTATGATACTTGCATTGAACCATCCGCCTTGCGCCGCATGAAGCCCGCCCACCGGACAGCCTCGCCTGCCCTGGCCGCGCCCGTCGAGGCACGCACCGATCGCCCGTTCCTGCCCTGGGCCGGAGCCATCTTCGGCGTGGCGCTCGTGGTGCGCCTGCTGCACGTGTGGCTGCTCGGCCGTTCGCCCTGGTTCAACGCCCTGATGGGCGATGCGCACGGCTACGACGAATGGGCGCGCCGGCTGGCCGGTGGCGACTGGGTCGGCTCGGAGGTCTTCTACCAGGCGCCGCTCTATCCGTACTTCATCGGCGTGGTCTACTCCGTGTTCGGCCACAGCCTGACGGCGCTGCGGGTGGTGCAGGCGGTCGTCGGTGCCGGGTCGTGCGCGTTGCTGGGTCTGGCCGGCTTCCGCTTCTTCTCGACGCGAGTGGGCGCCATCGCCGGATTCGTGCTCGCCCTCTACGCGCCGGCCATCTTCTTCGATGCCCTCATTCAGAAGTCGGTGCTCGACCTGTTCTTCATCACACTGGCGCTCTGGCTGACCGGGCGGCTGGTCGACCGCCGTGCTGACCGCGCCACCTGGCTCGCGCTCGGCGTGGCGATGGGCGGCATGGCGCTGACCCGCGAGAACGCGCTGGTGTTCGTCGGGGTCATCTTCGTGTGGGCGATGACGGCGCCGTACGTCGTAGTGTCCGGCTTGAGCCGGACGAGGACCGCGGGTCAGGTCCGGCTGAAGCCGGACACTACGCCTGCACCACAGACGACTGAACGGATCGTAGTGTCCGGCTTGAGCCGGACCTTGCACGCCGCGATCTTCATCGCGGGCCTGGCCGTCGTCCTGCTCCCCGTGGCCGTCCGCAACTACGCCGTCGGCGGCGGCTTCTACCTCACGACGTCGCAGTTCGGCCCGAACTTCTTCATCGGCAACAACCCGCAGGCCGACGGCACCTACGCGTCGCTGCGGTTCGGACGCGGGGCGCCGGAGTACGAGCGGACCGACGCCACCGAACTCGCCGAGCACGCGCTCGGACGCACGCTGACGCCGGCTGAGGTGTCGAGCTACTGGACGACGCGCGCGCTGGACTTCATCACCGGCCAGCCCGCGGCATGGCTGCGGTTGACGGGGCGCAAGGTCGTGCTGCTGTTCAATGCCACGGAGATGATCGACACCGAAGCGCAGGAGAGTCATGCCGAGTGGTCGTGGCCACTGCGCGTTGGCGGGTGGTTCGGGCACTTCGGCCTGCTCGCACCACTCGCCCTGGCCGGCCTCATCCTCGCCTGGCGCGATCGCCACCGGCTGGCCGTGCTGTACGTCATGCTCGCGGCCTATGCGGCCAGCGTGATCATGTTCTACGTCTTCGCGCGCTACCGCCTGCCGCTGGTGCCGATGCTGCTGCTCTTCGCCTCGGCCGGCGTCACGGCGCTGCCGGACTGGCTGACGTCGGCGTCGCGCAGCGCGAAGGCCGCGCTCGGCGCCAGCATCGTGGCGGCGGCGGTGTTTACCAACTGGCCCGTGCTGTCGGTGCCGCTCATGAAGGCGATCAGCGAAACGAACCTCGCCTCGGCACTGCAGGCCGAAGGCCGGATCGACGAGGCGGCCGCACATTACGCGCGCGCCATCGCCCTGCAGCCCGACTATGCCCCGGCCTACAACAACCTCGGCGTGCTGCAGCGCGCCGCGGGCCGGGTGGACGAGGCAATCGCCACCTACCAGGTGGCGCTGCAGCAGAAGGGCGACTACCCCGACGCGCACTACAACCTGGCGAACGCGCTGCTCGAGAAAGGCCGTCCGCAGGAAGCCGCCGAACACTTCCGCCTCGCGCTGCGGTCGATCCCCGATTCAGCCGGCGCCGCCAACAATCTTGGCATCGCGCTCGCCGCACAGAACCGACCGGCCGATGCTGTCGCCGCGTTCCTGAACGCCGTCGCCGCCGATCCGCACTCGGCCGTCGCGCATCGTAACCTTGCCGACGCGCTCGCCGCCGCCGGACAGGTGGATAGCGCCGTCGCCGAGTTCCAGCGCGCGACTGCGCTCGATCCGAACGACCCGGGCGCCCCTTACAATCTGGGCGTCGTGCTGCTCGAAGCCGGCCGCATCCCCGACGCCATCAGCGCGCTGCGGGCGGCGGTCGCGCTGGCGCCGCGCTCGCTCGAGGCACGGAACAACCTCGGCATCGCCTTCGGTTCTGCGGGCGACCTCGATGCCGCCATTGCCGAATTCAGGCGCGCGCTGGCTATCGACCCCGCCTCCCCAGACGCGCGGCGCAATCTGGAACTGGCGCAGCAGGCGAAGGCCGGTCAACGGAGCACACGACCATGAGTCGCCGCCACACCGCAGGCGCCGCAACACGCACAACGGGTTCGACGCCGTCCACGTCACCGCCAGCGCCGTCGGCCGCACGCTGGCCCTTTGCCCTTCTCGCGGGCGCAGGCGTGCTCACGTATGCCAACGCACTCGGGCATCCCTTCAGTTTCGATGACGCCGGGACGGTGGTGGACAACCCGACGATTCGCGCCATCGGCTCGAGCCTGCTCGGTGGTCCAACGCAGACAGCCACCGCCGGCCGGCCGCTCGTCAACATCTCCCTGGCGGTGAACTATGCGCTCGGCGGCCTCTCCCCCTGGGGCTATCACCTCTTCAACCTCGGCGTGCATATCGCCTGCGCGCTCGTGCTGTTCGTGCTGCTGCGCCGGGTGTGTGCGTGGCCGCGCCTCTCGTCGTGGATGGGGAGCCGCGCCACGGGGACCGCGGCCGCCATCGCGCTGCTGTGGACCGTGCACCCGCTCACCAGCGAAGTAGTGAACTACGTCACGCAGCGCACCGAAGGATTGATGGCGCTGCTGCTGCTCGTCACGCTCTACTACGGCGTGCGCGCGCTCGAGGCGGCGACGCCTGCCCGTTGGCAGGCCGCCTCAGTGGCGGCGTGTGCGGCCGGCATGCTGTGCAAGGAGTCGATGGCGGTCGCGCCGCTGTTGATGCTGCTGCTCGATGCGACGTTCAGCAGCCGTTCCCCCG
>Ga0114966_10000665_pt1 | contig 33040 bp, 39 predicted proteins | sample M_130207_XF_Meta_FD_87029 | JGI IMG/M metagenome (GOLD analysis project Ga0114966, IMG submission 87029) | Freshwater microbial communities from Lake Montjoie, Canada to study carbon cycling - M_130207_XF_MetaG | ecosystem: Environmental > Aquatic > Freshwater > Lake | place: Lake Montjoie... | reverse complement strand
TTTTATCCTATTTTCTTGTTCTGTAACATCGTATAAATTTTCAATTTCATTTATTCTATTATTATCTACATTTTCAATTTCACTAATTTTTGCATTTAATTCAATTATTTCTTTTTCATATTCTTGTATTTTCTCTTGTTCTATACGAAATTTATATATTTTTTCAGTGTTTTTTAATATTTTTTTTTCAATGGAAATTATTTCAGTATTTTTTTTTGTTTTTATTTTATTTATCATGTTATTTTTTAAATATGGATTTTCTATATTAGATTCGTGTTTTTGTATTAATAAACTATAAATATTATGTAAATCCTTTAAAATATCGATTTCTTCTTTTTCGATTGGTATAGATATAGATAGACTCGATTTTTCCGTGATAGGTATATTATTATTAGTATTAGTTATCATAATATTAGTTATTATATTATCATTATAAAAAAAGATGAGATTTTTATTTTTTACAACTACTTAATTCAACATTATTTTTATTTTTCGTTTGGTATCATCTTCTCGTTGAAAGAGAAAGAGAGAACAATTCACTTTCTCTCCTTTTTTAAATTCCCTTTCACGATTTTTCGTAGAAACAATTCCCTTGTATTTAGGTAAATAGAGTGTGTATTTATTTTTCTCTAGATCTACTTGTAAAATAATACCTTCCACTATTTCCGTAATATCTATTTGTTGGAGAGAATGTAAAAGTTCACATTCGTTTTGTATTTTACGAATGGCTTTACTCTCTCGATTAATCTTCTCAATAATCTCTACATTTACTTCTAAATCATATTTTCCTACCCAGACAATTTGATTTACTAAATCTACCATTCTTCGGATAGGACTTGTAAAATGGGTATATATCGGGGTATCTAGAATACAATGTGCATACTGCTCAAAGGATTTGGATGAATCGTAACCGACATATTCTCCCGAAATCCGTTGTTCCCAGATTCTTAGAAAAGGAATGTCTGGATTTGGATCTTGTTCGGTTTCGGGTTCTACATTGGATTTAGCCGTTCGAAAAATCCCCATCTTCTTTTGATAAAGATCTCTTGCCATATGAATATTCATTTGCGTCATCCAATAGGCAACGACATCATGACTATCGCCGATGGTAGGATCCATTTCTCTCGTTACCTTTAGCAATAATTGATAATGGGTATTTTTCCACAATAGCAGTTTGGATTCGTAATCGTAATTATGGACATATATACAGGTTTGGGTAGTTTTGATTGGTAGGATGGTTTTTTCACGGGTATTTACTTCAAAATCCATGACAATGGCGAGACAGGATTTATCTTTATCTAAACTACAAATGGTTTCCGTAAGGGATGTAGGTAACATATGCCGATTTTTATCCGGTAAATAAACAGTAGATGCTACCATTTCTCTCCATAAATGCCATAATTGAAAGAATTCTAACCAAACCCAGACATTGGCGATGTAAACGCTAATATGAAAGATGTTGGGGTTTTCGGTAGACTGGATCGATAAAGCATCATCTCGATCTTTACATCCTTGTGGATCGATGGAAAAGATGGGGATGATGGAACGACGACGATCTTCGAAAATACCAAATCTCTCGGGATTCTGTAAAATGGTTTGAATATAGGAATCGAGAGAATTATTGGCGGTAAAATCTATTTTTAGTTTTACGACTTTCCGTCGGATATATTTAGCAAAAAGTTGGTATTCATAATAGACAGAGAGGTCATCCACGTCTCCCACGGTTTCAACTAAAGTTCCATATGGGTGTTTATTTAACCAATGGTCGAAACGAAAAAGCACGAATTTATTCCGGGGTGTTTTTTGGAAAGAAAGGTTGATATCGTAAGGGACCAAGAAGATAGGTAATTCTTTTTGGTAAGGAGTGCAAGAATAATAGAGACGCTTTAAATTCGGTGTTCGTCCATAGGTAAGGTTGGATTGGAGGTTGAGAACGCCGGCTAAATATTTGGCGGATCTGGTGGGTGAATGTTGAATATCGATTTTGTTTTGGTGTTCATGATAAATGATTTCATCGCCGTGAAATAATTTATGTAGAAAAGGGTGAGGGGTGTCGGTTTCGATTTCGAAAGAAGGACAGTAAGAGAATGAAGTATATTTACGATCTTTAATTTGGACGAGCATTATTTTTTGGAAGTTTTATTGTGTCTATGTCGTTTGTGTTTGTTTTTTTTCAATTTTCTGGTTTTATTACCTCCTCCCCTATGAACACCAATTTGATTAAAAGAAAGCTCACTATTTTTAATATTTTTTGATTTCTTAAATAGTTTCCATTGTTTTTCTATTTCTTTTTGAGATATTTTTTGTTTATTTGTATGTTTTTTGTTTGTCTGGTTTCGTTTAGAAAACATTGACGGAACATTTTTTCTTAAAAATTCTATAAACGATACTAATATGACGCTCTTATGTGCATTATTATCAACCTCCATTTTCAGTTGGTTGTCCACATCTAAATTGGATGTAGATCGAATATCTTCATTGGTTGATTCAAATTCGAATCGAATCTTTTGAATCATAACTTGTTGTTCTTCGTCATATACGACTTCTCCAATTAAATAAAACTGAAATAATAATTCTCTATAGTAATTATTAAAAGTATCGTTTTTTTCATCCAAAATTTCATTTTTTTTTATAATGTTTAATTTTTTTAAATTATCCCAAATGTCTTGTTTTAATACCTCTAATAAATCTATTTCATTATTATTTTCATCCTTAACGATATACTTTTTATCCTCAAATTCTAGTGTTTCAAAAATTTTATCATTTGTATCCGCAATAGAGCCTATATCTATTTGATCAATATCCATAATACTTTCATTACTTATACCACCACCACGATTTATTCTTTGTATAGGAACATAATTATGAAAAGCTATTTTTAGTTTATAGTTAATATTTGGATTATCTACCCATTTTTCTGTATTTTCTGTATAAAATCTTCTTTGTGTTATATGTAAATCTTTCAATCCTTTATTTTTATATAAAAACTTATTAATTGTAAAATATGCTCTCATTTTTTTAATTTCCTTAATAAAATCATTAAAATCAATTATTTCATATTCATTTAATAACCCATTAATTCTCTGTATATCATTTTTAATGTTTTGAAAAAATATCCGTGGAAATTTATGAGGAACTCCTTGTAACAAAATAGGTGTATCTGGTTTTAGTATTAATGCATCAAATATTTTCATAAAATCATTATTATCATCCATAATTTCTTTTTTTATTTTTTTAAATCGTTTTATTTTGTTTTCAACTGTATCTAGATCTACTTCAAATACTTCAATCGTTCGTAATCGATATCCTTGTTTATCCTTATTATTTTTATTTACAACGTGTCTTATACAATTTAAATTTAAAATCATACACATTAAAAGAACCACATTATCATTTGTAACCATAGAATATGCACTAATATTTGGATTAGTCATTTTCCATAGTAGCATGATTAACACTTGTAAAGTATCACCTAATTCTTTACACACTAGAAACTTTTTTATTTCACGATTGTCCTTTTTTGTTTCACTATTGTCCTTTTTTGTTTCACTATCAATGAGGTCATTTATTATACTATTTTTTTTATCATTACCAACAAAATATTGGTCGTCGTTTATTATAGAGGCACTGCCAACTAAATTAATTTCATAATCATATTTTCCGGCGGATTTAGTTGCCTTTATATAATTACAACCTATAAACCCAAATAAATCTAAAAATGATTTTTCAATATTTAATATTCCATTATCTAGTGGAAAATCTATTTTTTTTTTTCCAAAATCTCGGTTTCCAGGATCTATAATTTCATTTGCGAAATTTAAAACATATGTTGGATAATTTATATAATACATTGGACTTAGTCCAACATCGTAAAAAATATATTCAAACTCCAATGGTGAATTTAGTTTACTATCTTTTGAAACTCTGGTCCATTCTTTTTTTGTTATTTGCTGTTTAAATTTTGTTGTAAATGCGTTTTCTATACCATTTAGGATATCTTTTGTTAATGATATAGTAGTGTTATTTGGATAGAAAATGGAATTTATTTTTTTCGTAATTTTTTTAGAATCACCATCTTTCATCATATCTAATGCTCTTAAATATTGTTGGTTTGTTATAAATGTCTCATAACCATCATTATTTATTTGTTCAGTGTTATTTTTATAGAAATTGTTTATTGGAAACACAATTGTTCTACTACCAACATTTAATTCTATTTTACCATTTGCATAACTTACTTTATATTCTTGTTTACTCATCTATAATGAATATAGATATAAAAATATACTTATAATGCATAATATTTACAACGATATACATGCGAAAATACCATTACCCTTAATAGTAAAAAAATCCATATTCGCTAAACTATATCCATTATTATAATAATAAACGAATCCGTATTTTTGTAGATGAAATAGAGGGTGAGCAATATTACAAGAAATTAGTTTAACCCGAATAAACTACTTCGAAAAGTGCCTTCATCAAATCTTTTCCAATATAGTTCGAAATATAATCATAATGAAAAATATCGACTTCTCTATCACCATATTCGACTTGAATGCAATCCACGACTTCTCTCGTAATATAATATCGATGTTTTCCATTTTTCTTTACAATTCTACACAAATAAGAATGATCAATATTTTCTATATTATCATGCATATTTGTCATGATTTTTATATTTTTTTGGTAATAGGCAACCTCATATTTAGCACTATATGAATTGTAAGAAGAACATGGCCGTTCTGGTCGAAATACGACTTTATCAGGATCCGGAATAAGATAGGAAAAGATTTCTCTCGACATTTCGTTTGGAAGGTGTTTGATTCGTTTCGTTAGAATATCTGTCATTTTATTTTGGACTTGTATTTTTATTTATAAAAAATACAAATTGCATCAATTTTATTCGTTTATTATTTTCAATAATAATAAAAGTTTATGTATATGAATACCTATACTAGTCTATTTTTATTATTTTTAGCAATAATTATTTTACAAGTTATCGTTACATATCAATTTACAAATACCAAAGAATTTTCGAAAAGAGCACTTATTCGAAATGTAAGTATTGGATTTTCCATTTATTTTGCACTGACTACTAAAATATACTATTTTTTATTTCTACCATTATTGGTTGAAATTATCATAGAAGGATTAAAATGGAATGGAATATTTATGGAAAAATATATTGCTACTAAATATTTATATAACGACATTCTCGGTGAGTTAAGTAATATTGATAATATTTTTAGTAATTTTTCAGAAGCAAATTATGATAATATATTAGGATTAAAAACTACTGATTTATCACAAAAAAATATTAAAAATGTATTAGATTGGTCTAAAGAATTGTATCATAAATCGTATACTGAAAATAATGAGTTATTAACAGATAAGAATGGCAGTAAACATGATGCTATTGAACTTAAATCTATAACTGATAATGAAAAATTTAAATTAATATGTGAAAAGTGTGATATTAAATCTGGAATGAAAATTTTGGAAATTGGTTTTGGTAAAGGAGATTTAATGAAATATATTTATAAGAAATACGGGATAAAACCAGTCGGTCTATCTATATCTTCGGAACAAGTAAAATTGATGAAACATATGGGATTTGATACATACCAGTTAGATTTTTGGGATATGACTCCCGATAATGTAGGTAAATATGATCTAATTATACAATGTGGTAATAATGAATATGTAAAATGTCAAGGCGAATCAAATGATTTATATTTGAAATTCTGTAATATCATTCATTCAATATTAAACACAAATGGTAAATATTTTGTAACATGTCTACATCGAAATATTCATTTTAAATTTTCATTAGAAGATAAATTGAAATGTTATATTCTATGGAGTGGAAATGATGGATTTTATCCAGAATCAAAAACAGGGTTTACTAAATATGCAGAAAAAGCTGGTTTAAAAAACATTTATCAAGAAGATAGAACAATTGACTATTGGATTACATCTGTCATTTATATGTCTTTTTTTAGATGTAGGAAAGATAATAAATGTATACAATTAATAAATATACAAGATACATTAATCGCATTATTTAAAACAATTGCTGGACCATATTATATTCATTCTTATTTGTGTTTTACACCAACGAATAATTATAATTGGAATCCTTGGTTATGGCAATTTGTTCCTCAAGAAAGAAATGGCAATTTAGAATTTCCAGCAACATTAGAATATATTTTATTTGAAAAAGAGAATAATTAGTATATCTTTATTGTTTCTATGAACTCAACTATTTCTTTTCTATAAAATGCAACTGGTAAAAAGAATATAATATTTAATAAACACCATATTGCCGCCTGTTCACCCCCTCTTATTTTTTGAAAAAAAATGAATACAACCAAACCACTTAATATTACCGCGAAAAAAGACAGAATATAACTATTAGTAAATAATGCTGGGACAAACATGAATAAATAAAATAATGGAGAATATTTATATTTTGTTCGAAATTTATATGCAACATGATATTTACCAATATAAGATCCATTCTTATCACTACAAAAATCAGCCCATTTATCTTTACAATATGGTGCTTCTTTAAATATATCGAAAACATCTAAATTCGTTAATTGGTATAATCCAAACAGAAAAGTAATACCAAAAACGAAATTCCAATAGATAATGGTATTAAATAGAATAAAAGATTTACTAAAATAGGACAAAAATATATTTGCTAATAACGGTTGAAAACATATATGAACATAAGACAAAACACTAAGATAATATTTGTATATTTCTACTTTATCAAAAATATATAAAAATCCTTGCAGTAAATCTTTCAATCCAAAATAAAATAACGGTATATATATTTTCCAAATATCCTTTTCTTTACTATACATTTGTAAATATGCAGCATAACCTGCTAATAATCCAAAATGAAAGAAAGAAAATTCTTTGGAAAAACACATATATTATAACCTTAGAAGTTTATACCACGACAGTATTCATAAATATAGTCTTTACATAGATAGGTCGACTAATAATAACATCATTACGGGCATAAATATTCAATCCAGTAGAATCTTTTACAAAAATCGCATTTATGTATTTCATTTTCATTGGATTTGTATATCCAATATTTTCCGTATGAAAATGGGTGTTCATATATTTTCCTAATGGTATGTAATTATCATCGAATATGTAATATTCTTTGTAGGATTCAAAAAAATCATCAAATGTAAAATCATGATAAGCATGGTCTGGTAATATAATCCGCGTAAAATTATTATGTTTGATGGTTTGTAATGCGGCATCGACTTTTTTTAATTCCGTTTTTTTCCACCAATAATATTTACTGAACCAATGGTTGGTAGTCTCTATTTTATATTTTTTTTCCAGTAATTTTTGTATCGTAAGATCGATTTGATCCGTCATAGTATCTTATATTTGTTACCTATATAATATTTATATTATTTACGTAAAAACAACGACTGATTCTGCTCATATAAATCCAGATCTTCGACATCGTTCAAATCCACTAAATCGAAATCGGCTGGAGTGCGAACCCGCCAATGATCTCCATCTCCACGCGTGCATTTGTTTTTCTCCCAATATTCGCGAGATTGACTAGAATAATGATTGAGACAAAAATAAGGCGCGCCTATAATAAGAAAATGGGTTTTCTGGTAATTAGGATCTTGGAAAAACGCATGATGTATCGTAAGTTCTTTAAATTGGAAATTAGTATTGACGATATATTTAATCCCTCCTTCATTCATGGTTTTGGACCGTTTGGTGAAACTTTGCACCACCGATTTCGGTTGTTGGATATGTCCGTTAGACCCGAATAAATTATTTTTTACTTGGATTTGACCGATATGTTCGCACATACGTAAAGGTTCTTTCAAATCAATGGACATGGGAGACCACAAATATTCATCTAAATCAATCATCACGAGCCATTGGGTTTCATGTAATTTAGGAAGAATGAAATGATTATACATATCTTTCTGTCTCCCTAAATAATAATCCCAAGGTGTTTCATGTTGGAATAAGGTAATGAGTCCACGGAATAAATATGGTTCTAAAATCGAGAGAAAATCGTCGGAACTATTATCATCAATCAAGTAAAAATGATCGACTCCATGGAAAAGGTAATGTTCGATCCATTCCCGAAGTATATTACTTTCGTTTTTAAACATGGCTCCCACACTTAAATAATGCATGCTTTACAATATTATTATTATTAGAAAAAGTATATATGGTTTTGTAAAGAATATATATAACCTGACCCTTACTATGGAATGTTCTATTTGTTGTGAGAAATTCAATAAATCGAATCTAAAACCAGTAACATGTGGATTCTGTGTGAATTTCACGGCATGTTTAGCATGTGTGAAACGGTATTTATTAGAAACCACACAGACTGCACATTGTATGAATTGTAAACATGAATGGTCTCGAGTTACCTTAGTAGAAAATATCCCTAAAACGTTTATTGGAATTGAATATAAGAAACGTAGACAAGAATTGATATTAGAAATGGAAAAAAGTATGATGCCTGCAACGCAACCATATGTGGAAATAGAAATCGAGAGAAATAAAATACAAGCCTTGGCGAAAGAAATACAAGATATACGGTATAAAAAATATAGAATTGATGATTATTCGGATCAATTTTTAGAATATTCATTGGATTCTGTTCGTAAAGAACATTATATTAAATGCATTTTAAGAGATATACGCGAAAGACAGGATCGTTTAAATGGCCATGCCACCGAACGGAATCGGGCGCAATTTATTCGTAAATGTCCCGTAGAAGATTGTAAAGGATTTTTATCTACTGGATGGAAATGCGGAATATGTAAGACTAAAGTATGTGCGAAATGTCACGAGGTAAAGAAGAGGGGGGAGGTATTACACAATGGTAATGACACGAAAGAAGAAGAAGAAGAAGTCGAGGAGGAAGGAGGTCATGTATGCGATCCCAATAATGTAGAAACAGCGAAATTATTGAAGAACGATACAAAAGCGTGTCCGAAATGTGCGGCAATGATATTTAAGATTGATGGATGTGACCAGATGTTTTGCACGCAATGTCATACCGCCTTTTCATGGAATACGATGCAAATTGAAACCCGTGTTATTCATAATCCGCATTATTTCCAGTATTTGAGAGAACAGGCAAATGGAAGAGAGATTCCGCGAAATCCATTAGATAATCCATGTGCGGAAATTCTCCCGAATGGACAAGCATTTACTGTAGAAATGATCCATTATATTTCCGCTCAATTGAATGATTTGTGCAGTTTTAATGTCGCTAAACCAGATGTAGAACCGATCATGATGCGTATTCGAAAAGTAGTAGAAAAAGAAATGCAATTATGTAATCATGTGGTTACGTATCACTATGAACGTGAGGTTCCTATCAATGCCAATCGAGATATTCGTATTCAATATATGATGAATTTAATGCCGGAAGATAAATATAAACAAATCTTACAAGTGCGAGAGAAACAATTGGAAAAAACACGCGAATTCGAAATGATCTTCCGGACCTATGTTACTGCCGCACGAGATATTATTTTGAATTTCGTGAATTTAGCCACGAAAGAAGAGAGAAATGCGAGAAAAGTGGAAGTATATTATGAATTACAGAATTTACGGCAGTATATCAATGATTGTTTTGCGAAATTACAACCCGTATTTGGATGTAAAGTATGGCAAATTACGGAGAGAATCAATCATTTCGAAGTCGCTCGAGAAACAGTATAAATATATGTTATGTTATTGTATAAGAAGATGGCAGATAAGAAGGCAGATAAGAAGGCAGATGAAGATGAAATGGATAATGCCGTTCACTATTTTCAAAGTATCATCCATAATAATATATCTAAATATGCATCACATAAAATAGGAGCAACCTTTATTGGAATAAAAACAAATATAAGTGGTTCTTTAAAATTACATATTTATATTCTACTTTTTCCATTTGTAAAAACGGATGTGGTAGTTCCGTATTGCAATACGTTTCCAGACATGTATTTTAAAGATGTGTGTTTTTATGTAGATGAGTTTTTTTATCTATGGATATATGAAGAAATGAAAAGACAAAATAGTATCGTTATACTGTCTTTAGAATCCAAGATAGTCAAAGTGGTTCCTGGAAATGGAGATGTAATAATTCAGGTGGATAGAAATTGTAATGAAAAAAAAGAGTGGATGGAACTAGAATATGAAGCGTGGTATGCAAAACAGAGTTTTCATAATATATTTACCATAAAAATCGTGAATCCTTATCTTTATAGGGTTCCTTTTCCCTTAAAACCAATTATAATAAAAACAGTAAAGAGATTAAATAATTATATTGAAATATTATAAAATGATATAAAAATAGAATGTGTATATTTTAAAAATGGGAAATACAATACACGTTCCAAAACGAAAGAACAGTAACGATTATTTTACAAGTTTAGATGATGAAAAAATATCAGATTTGAAAAATAATTATACAATAATAGAAGTAGATTATCTAGATCCTATTTTAGTGTTTTCTAAAATGTTTAACGGAACCTTCTCTCGAGAAAAAGAGAAAAAGGCGGTTGTGGATAAAATGTTGAAGTATTATCTGAATCATGCCGATAAAGAAATTTACAAAAAAACGGATTATTTATGTAATGAAACTGAAAAAATATGTATTTGTAATACACATGCAGAGGATTTCCGAAGAATATACGATGGCCTTAATTACAAACCAAACGATAAATATATAAGTTGGTTTACACCGTTGAAGAAATAATAATATAAAGTTTATTTTACATTATATTATAAATGGAAACAACTACAGAATTTATTATCACTTTCTTATTAGAAAATATTGAATCTCATTTTAATAAATATGAATATTATGGTTATCTATTAAATAATAACATGAATTATGAAATTGAAGATATACCTATGTGTGTTTTTATTCATAAAGAAAAAACGGATAATAAATATTATTATAAATTAATTGTAAAAAATATTAGGTATGATACAACAAATAATCGTGTTGATTTATTTACAAGTAATTATTTTGATACCTTTTTAGATTTATTTGAAAATCTGAAATATGTGAAAATGAATTATACTTTTTACGATAATAAATTATGTTCTCCCAGTCAAAAAAAAAAGCTCATAAAATTAAAAAAATCATTATCTTTTTTTCCAAAAAAGGAATATGAATGTTCTGTTTGTTATGGGCACACGAAACAATTAACCATATGTAATCATCCTATTTGTTTACCTTGTAGATCAAAATGTATTCAATCAAACATAGATAATTGTCCTATATGTAAAAGCACTAAATTAAGTATATATCCTCGCCCTGACCTTCTTTTTACATTATAAATCAATATAAATACGAAAGACTAATAAAATAAAATGCATTCTATTTGTAAACTGATTAGTGTTTGTTATGTCTTATCTATAAACGCAATTCAACCAAAATTCTGTGTGCATTGTAAACATTTTAGATGTGATTTTTTTACTGGTAAACAATTCGGAAAATGCGCGTTGTTTCCAATCGTTACAGAAAAAGATAGGTATTATTTAGTGAATGGACAAAATAAAAAAAATACCGATTACCATTATTGTTCAGTTGCCAGAGGAGATTATAAAGATATGTGTGGACCAGAGGGTAAGTTCTTTGAGAAAAAATAGTTTACAAAAAATTGAATATTTCTACATAAATAGATGATATGATATTTCACTATGAAGGAAATTTTGAACAAAATCTTCATTATCCACCAACTTCCTCTTCCAAAGGAGTTAATTAATATTATAAAAGAATATGCTTTTTATAATATTATAGAAGAAGTAAAAAAACGAAAAAATGCAATTATTTCATTATTTAATAGTAAGAATTTTTACTATGGCAAATGTGAAATACCAGAATATCCAGATTGTCCCTATCCGGTTCTTCGTATGTATGATACAGGAACAGATATAAAATGGTATTTTATTCTAACCTATTGTGAAACCTGTGGAAAATATGTTAGAAGAGAACGCCTTATTACCTACGTAAATGAAAATTTACACTGTAATTGTTGATAAATTTTTCCGTATTATAAATATATAAAAACATATATATTTATCCTATAGTCTAATCGAATGATTGTTCAAGAAGAAGAAGAAATAGAAGTATTATTGAACGATTGTTATGGAGGTTGGCAAATTAGTAATAAAGCGAAAAATTATATGAATTAAGAAGAACGAAGGATTCTAATTATTATTTACGTAGACGAAGTGATCCTATATTGGTTCAAATATATAAAGAATTAGGAGATGAATTTGATGGAGGAAAACATAGTAAGACCGGAATTGAAAAACTTCCTAAAAAATATGAAAAATATTATATTATTAGTGAATATGATGGTTTAGAAAGTGTAGAAATTGATTACACCAAATATGAATTGGATCATTTGAAACAAAAAATAAAAGAAATATTAGAAAATAATAGTATAGATAATGATGCAAAAATAAAACAATTCACAAACATGAACATTTGTAAATAGATTTACACCTTTTTACACCATTGCGCATCGAAGATGCGCAACCAGGGCACTTTTATTGAGAAAAGGTGTAAAAACGCTCATTTCTGGTTCCAATATTTTTTACTATAATAATCTATAAACTCGTTTTTTTGATCGCCATCATCCAGCCTTTCCAGAACCGCAATTAGTAATCCAAATGCTTTTCTATACTCATTTTGATTTATAAAACTATCAATATTTTTTTTTGAGCCTGAAATATATATTTTATCATTTTCTTCTTTGGTTTTTTCCATTATGTATTATTATATACCAAAAATATTTATATTTTTATATGTTTTTTAAAACAATTTAAAACGTTCAAGTGTGTAAAAATATCTTAAAAATATATTATGATTATAAGATATTTTTCAGATTTACATTTAGAATTTATGAAACCGAATAAAATAGAGCCATTTCTAAGGAAAATTCCACCAGGAATGGATGAAATATGTATATTAGCCGGGGATATTGGGAATCCATATCAATCTAATTATGATATTTTTATGCATTTTATAAGTAAAAATTTCAAAAAAACCTTTATTATTCCAGGGAATCATGAATATTATAATAAAATGAAAACAATACAAGAAACAAATGATTTTATGCAAGATTATTTCCAAAATTATGATAATATTAGTTTTTTAAACAATACGTATGAAATTTACGATACTTATTGTTTTATTGGAACTACATTATGGTCTAAAATTACAAATCCAGGTTATGAAATAAATGATGTTTATAATATTCCTAATTTTGACTATATTCAATATAATAGATTAAATAGGTTAAGTATTGATTTTTTACAAAATACTTTACAAAATAACGAAAAATGCATTGTTATCACCCATCATGTTCCTTCCTTTTCTTTGATTGATGTAAAATATAAAACGCAAAATATGCAACCGTATAATCAATGGTTTTATTGTGATATGGATAGTTTGATGGAAACACAAAAAGATAAAATAAAATGTTGGATATACGGACATACCCATACACCTTCTAATGTAAAAATAAATGAAATACCTTTTTTATGTAATCCGATTGGTTATCCAAATGAAAATAGTAAATTAGATTTTCATGCAAATATTACATTATAATAGAAACATTATATTTATAGCAACTCGTATTTTACAGAATTTCGTATCTTAACTTCATATAAGATGTAAATTCCGAAATTGTTATTTATAAATAATATAATATAATATAATATAATATAATTTAGTCGAAAAAATGCTAACAAGAAAACATAATATACGAACAATAAAAGATAAAATAAATAGAAAATCGAAACGGAAATATAGTCGAACCATGAATAAATATGATACTGTTTTTTTAAAAAAAATAGGGCAGGTGGATGGAAATAGTAAATATCCAATATATGATGTTAAAATGTTAGAAAAACATTATTATATAGATGATTCTTGTGAATCTAAAGGGACATATATTGGTAATGTAAAAGATAAACAAAGACACGGTAAAGGAATAATGAAATATAATAATGGAGATATATATGATGGTTATTGGAAAAAGAATAAAAAAAGACACGGTAAAGGAATACTGAAATATGATAATGGAGATATATATGATGGTAATTGGAAGGATAATCTAAGAAATGGTAAAGGAATACTGAAATATGATAATGGAGAAATATATGATGGTCATTGGAAGGATAATGTAAGAGATGGTAAAGGAATAATGAAATTTAAAAATGGAAATATATACGATGGTGATTGGGAAAAGGATAAACAAAATGGTAAAGGAATCATGAAATTCAAGGATGGATTTATATACAATGGTGATTGGGAAAATAATGAAAGAAATGGTAAAGCAATAATAAAATATGATGACGGAAGCACTTCTAATGGACAATGGAAGAATGGTGTAAAAGATGGGTATAATACATACTACTTTACAAACGGAAATACTTATACTGGACAATGGAAGGATAATGTAAAAGATGGTAAAGGAATAATGAAATTTAAGAATGGAGATGTATATGATGGTCATTTTGAAAAGGATAAAATAAATGGTCAAGGAAAAATGACATATAAGAATGGGGATTTATTTGAGGGTAATTGGGAAGATGGTAAAAAGAATGGTATAGGAATCATGAAATATGCCAATGGAAAAATAGAGATGGGTCATTGGGAAAATAATAAAAAAATAAAATAAAAAAATATGCATTTTTTTTATTTTATTATATACCATAACAATGGACATATGGGACACACCTACACCTTCCAATGTAAATGTAATCCGATTGGTTATCTAAATGAAAATATTACATTATAGCAACGCGTATTATTATATTTAACCCGAAGATTGTTCTATAATAAAAACAATGGTATATTTTTCTATTTCTTTGTATTTTTCTAGATCGATAGATGGGGATAGGTGATCGATCGGGCAATATCTACCATTTCTTCCATATCTATCATATCCCCATCTTTCGGTTTCCAATACATTTTTTATAGGTAATAATAATTCTCTCTCCCATAAACATCCATTTCTTAAATCAGGTTCTATTTTATTAGAATCTCTCAAATGTAAATACGAACCATTATTCTTAAATTCTTGTTCCAAAAATGTTTTATATTCTAAATAATTATTGGGTAATTCATTACACCAAATAATGTCTGTATACGCATCATTGTAGTGTTCATTGGAATCCGAAATGAAACCATCATTTATCATTTCTTTTATCAAATCAAAATTGGTTTCATTTATTTGTAAAATAAGGTCGGATAATAAAATCTTTATACCAACGGATATTCTTGCAGTTTCGCATTTTCCCATTATAATATAATATAATATATATGATATAATGTATATATATTATTATACGTCATTTTAAAATAGAAACATTCTAATATATACATTATATAAGAACAACATATGAACCGTATATATAATACATGTTTGTAAATATTTTTACTGTAACTATGTCATCCACTATTTATGAAACAGCAATGAAAGAACTTTCAAACGAATTTGGTAAAAATATTCCCAAATCATTACAGTTTGATGGAGGGACGTTGGGTTTTATTACCCATCTATTTTGTGTAGATGATAATGTAAATATAGAAGAAATATGTAAAAAATATAATTGCGAGATAGGTGAACCTTATAAAATAGAAATAGAGGATTCTATGTATACTAATAATTATACAATACGACCAAGTTATAAAAAAGAAGGACCTAGATTTTATTTAGTGGAAGTATAAAATGAAAACAATTTAAGAAGAACACGTGTATAGAATACAACCTATCCAAAACCCACTTTTTTTGTTATGAAATCGACAACATATCAAAAAAAATATTATCCGAAAAAGAAAACGGAAGAAAAAGAAAAATCGGCACCCGTCGAGAGAAAAGTCAATGTAAAAAATACTCCCTATTTAGTCATTGTCGAATCTCCCTCGAAATGTAAAAAAATAGAAAAGTTTCTAGGTTTTCAGTATAAATGTATAGCATCGAAAGGGCATATTTGTAATATATCCAATGTAAAAAAAAATTATGAACCAAATTTCGATATTCTCTCGGAAAAGAAAGATCATGTGAAATGGATGAGAGAAATCATTTCGGTATTCGATCCTGTAAACATCTATTTAGGAACCGATGATGATCGTGAAGGCGAAGCTATTGCCTGGCATATTTGTCTTACCTTCGGTCTACCAGTTGAAACGACCCATCGTATTATTTTCCATGAAATCACAGAATCCGTCATTCGTGCGGCAGTTGCATTTCCTATTTTGATAAGAATGAATATTGTAAATGCACAAAAAGCGAGACAAGTGCTGGATCGTATGGTTGGTTTCGAAATCTCTCCATTATTAACGAAACGTTTAGGAACCATACAAGATAAACATTATTTATCTGCGGGAAGATGTCAAACCCCTGCCCTACGTCTTGTATATGATTTAGATATTGCGAATGAAAAAAAAGAGAGAAGTTTCCAATACCAAACCATCGGAACTTTTTTTGAATCAACTCCAATACCTGCCATTCTAAATCACTCATTCGAAACAGAAAAAGAATGTGAAGCCTTTTTAGAAGCATCCAATACATTTAGCCATATTTATTCTCTCGATCCTCCAGTAAATAAAAACACATCTGCGCCTAGTCCATTTAATACATCGGCACTATTACAATATGCAAGTGTGCATTTACATTTAAGTCCGAAACAAACCATGCAGTATTGTCAGACCTTGTATCAGAATGGACATATTACTTACATGAGAACGGAAAGCACGAAATATTCTCTCGAATTCCTAAATAAAATCCGGGATTGTTTTGATGATCCTTCATGGATCGGGGATTTAGAGAGAATCCAGAACCATCATCATAATAATCCCCATGAAGCAATAAGAATCACGAATATTGCTAAATGTCATTTAGAAGAAAAAGATATCGATCATGTAGACGATGCTGTAGGATTCTCTCGATTAAAATCGGTATATGAAATGATTCGTTACAGAACGATCGAAAGTTGTATGTCAGATTATCAATACAAAGAAATCCGGGTCAAGATCGATGCACCACAAGAATATGCTTATATACATTTAATTGAAATTCCCGTATTTCTAGGCTGGAGAAGATGTAAATGGGAAATGCCGAATTTCATCAAAACCCAAGAAATGCAAACCGCATTTCATTTTTCTTTACAACATAAATCGAAGAAAATCGCAGATCTCTCGAAAATCGAATGTTCTATAACCTCTCTCAATGGAACCCGACATTATACCGAATCTGGATTAATAAAGAAATTAGAAGATTTAGGAATAGGAAGACCATCAACATTTGCATCCATAATAGAAACGATTCAAGAGAGAAAATACGTGGAGAAAAAAGATATAGAAGGAGAGAAAAAAACAGTGGTGGAATATGAATTGGATGGACGTTCCAAGAATATCATTCGAACAGAAAAAGAGAGAATATTCGGAACGGAAAAAAACAAACTAGTTTTACAGGATTTAGGAAAAATGGTGATCGAGGAATTAATACCTACCTTTACCACGCTATTTGAATATGAATATACCAAAACGATGGAAGAATCGCTCGATTTAGTATCGGAGAATTCTCTCGAATGGCAAGAAGTTTGTAAAACCTGTGATGCACAAATAAAGAGAGAAAGTAAAACATGGAAAGAAGAAATCCAGGAAATATACAAAATCGATGAAAACCATGAATTTGTATTTAGTAAAAAAGGCGCCATGATTCGTAAACCGAAAACAGATCTGGATAAAAAAAAGAAAAAACCAGAATATGAATATTTATCTACCAGAAAAAACATCGATTTAGAAAAATTGAAAAAGGGAGAATATACTTTAGAAGAATTATTGGAAATTCCAAAGGAATATTTGGGAGAATATTTAGCCAAATCCGTCCACTTGAAAAACGGACCATACGGTCCGTATATTCTATGGGGCGAAGAAACGGTAAAAACACCATTAAAAAAAGATCTCTGGGAAATCACTTTGGAAGATATTGTCGCCATACTAGAAACAAAAACGGAAACCAAATCCCTACCTCCAAATGTGTTAAGAGTATTAACCGATAAAATGACGATAAGAAAAGGGAGATATGGACCCTATGTATACTATAAAACCGAAACGAAAGAAAAACCAGAATTTTACAGTTTAAGAGCATTTGTCCAGAAAGAAAAGAATGTTTTAAAATGTGAAATACCGGAAATTCTCACCTGGTTAAAGGAAACCTATGGAATTCAATAATAGATTATATATGTATTATGTAAATAGGAATGTCAACCGATGGAAACAATACAGAAGAAGTATTTATTCCAAAAATTATAGGGGAAACCATAGATAAAATAACAGCAAAAGAAAGTATGAATACATCTACGGATGAACAATGGACACATTTAGATGTAGGAACTGCGAGTTTTGTAACATGTATTATTTTATTTTGCGTATGTTTTAGTTATATAATACCAGGGGATAATAATGCTAAATTTATTGCATTAGTAGTAGCATTATGTATTACATTTTTATTTCCATTAACCTGGGCAACTTCGATAGTTCAATATGGAAATAAACCCTTTCAATATTATTATGTATTAATATGTTTATTTGTAGGGGTTATTTTCCAATTTGTAGTCTTATTAATGACTACATTAACCACGAATGTAGCACAAAATAGAGCAGCAAATGCAAATAACAATCTAAGTGCCGAAGAGATTAGTTCCGGAAACATCTATAACGTGTCTCCATTTATACTGAAGAATAATGATATTATTTATGCACTATTTACCACAACGACGGTATTGATGATTGGTTGTGTAGCCACTTATTTTTACGACGAGGTTACGATAGAAAAACAACTATTACAGAATGGAGTGAATATAGAACCAGGATCTACGATGGGAACCAATATACAATGGTGGATGTCGTTTTTCTATAACCGAACGAACGATTTAGATACCTGGTGGCATGAAACCATAAATATGCTTCCATTTCCTCCTATTATCAAGATGTTTCTATTATTCGTCTTTGGATTTTTAATGATGTTTTTCATATTTGTGGATGTAACCTTATTCCAAGCACCTGCACCGGAACAAGGAAATAGTGAAGACGATTATACCTACGATGCTAGTATGAATATAAATACAAGTAAACCAAACACAAACTCGCCATTAATGCAAAATGGAATATATTTATTATATGGTCAAAAACCAGCACCGGTATCCGCGAGAAAAGTGACGGTGAATTATTTACCGAATACATTCACACCAAGTGAATATAATATTGATTTGCCGGGATTATTATCGTTCTTTATGACATTTTTAATATGTATTTTAATAGTTCCTGTTTTATATGGTATAAACACCGTATTAGGATATTTTAACGCCAATGTATTCGATTCGTTGTTTTATCCTATTCCAATCTTTATACTATTAGTAGTAACCTTTTTATTGTGTTTTTTATTATTCTATTTTTATTTTCCGGAAGATGGAACCATGGATATGATATATTTTTTGATTACGTTTGTGTTTTCCATATTAGCAGCACCGTTTTTCATAATGATACTAGAAATCATATTTACTTGTTTCGGTAATTCGTTAAGTAAAACCAACTGGGGATGGTTTCTATTGATTTCGTCTGTAGTGCTGATATGGTGGTTTACTTTTGATAATCGATATTCGATATTCGATTTAAATAATACTATACAGGGAGATGAAAATAATTCTAGCGTTCTACAAATACTCACCGTGTTTTTAATAGCATTGACGGTGGGGTGGTTTTTCGGTCTTTCTTTCCATTTTGACATGTTTTCTTTTTTATTTACGTTAATATTTGCACCTATCAAATATACATTGAATACCCTTGGACCAATCGGGATATTAGGATTAACCATTACCCAGATTATACTTGCATCCGCGAATGCAAATAAACAAGGAAAAACAACGTTAGGATAAACAAGAGACAAGGATAAACAAGAAACAAGATAAACACAAAACCCGGAAAATAAAAAAGGATTTCGTTCTATTTTTTTTTTTATTTTATACATTCAAGTTAAGTTAAATGAAATATTATGAAACGAATTACGACGAATATATACATTCCTATGAAAAATATAATTTACATCCAGAATTAGAATTCATTCCTAAAAATTTGCCGAAAAAAATAACGGATTTTAAAAACATGATAATTTACGGACCTTCGGGAGTTGGCAAATATACTCAAATGTTATCGATCTTGCAACATTATAGTCCAAGTAAATTGAAATATGATAAAAAGATATTCATTACCTTTGAAAAACAAGAGAAAAAAACGAAATCGGGTGGGTCGACGATTACCAGTTCTAGTTCAACGGAAAAACCAAAATCGAATTATATAAAGAAAAAATCGGGAAACGTGCAAATCAAAAAAGAGAAAAAACACGAATATGTATACCGAATCAGTGATATTCATTACGAAATCGACATGGCAATATTGGGATGTAATTCGAAATTAATATGGCACGACCTGTTTTTCCAAATCGTCGATATTATATCCGTATCCCATGATAAAATAGGTATTATTGTATGTAAGAATTTCCACGTAATACATAATGAATTACTAGAGATCTTTTACAGTTATATGCGTCATCCATTACACCATATTAATATTCAAATCAAATTTATATTATTAACGGAACACATTGGATTTATCCCGGATAATATTGTAAATAATTGTCAAATCATACCAGTAAAAAGACCGGCAAAAGAAAGATATATAGAAATGTCGAAAACACAGACGCGACCGTTTTCTTGTTTTATAGATGGCATACGAAATGGAATCGTATTTGACAAGACGAATCGAACGGTCGTGTTTCATAAAAATAAAACGGAAGAATTATTGAAGGAGATACAGACGAATTCTATTATGAATACAAAAGAAATACATTCCTTTGCATGGATCAAAAATATGGGAGAAATTCCCATAGACGTATTTAATATTATTGCGGATACATTATTGGACAATGTGTTGAATCCAACTACGTTGAAAATCACGGATTTACGAAATAATTTATACGATTTATTGATTTACAATGTAGATGTAGCGGAATGTATATGGTATGTATTTACTACCCTAATTGACCAAAACAGATTTAGAAAAAAAGAATATATCACTTGCATCCTGAATGAAATATTTGTATTTTTCAAATATTATAATAATAATTATCGTTCCATATACCATTTAGAGAGTATTCTCTTATCTATAATAAACAAAATACATTACACACCATGAACCATGCATTTTTAACCCTTGGATTCGCAGATACGAAATTATCCGATATAACTTGGAAAGACATTAAGCAAAATTATCGAATAAATGCATTGAGGTATCATCCCGATAAAAATAAATCGGAAGAAGCATCTACTAAATTTTTAGAAGTAAAAGAGGCATATGAATATTTACAGAAAAGATGGGTTTTAGAAGAAGACATCGAAGTCGAAATGGAAGTAGAACCGAAGGCAGGGAATGGCTACATGGATTTATTACATTCGGTTTTAAATGTTTTAGCAAAAAATCAAAAAATAAATGAAATACTAGAAAAGATTCTCTCTATATGTGAAACCAAATCCATACAATTATTGGAAAATTTAGAGAAACGTAAATTCAATATTGCCTATACTATTTTAAAGAAATACAGAAACATTTTTTCGTTATCCGACGATTTTTATATAGAAATGGAAAAAATAAAAGAATCCTATTCTTCGACCACACTTCCCGAAAAAAAGGATTTAGAAACAATTACATTGTATCCAACCATCAATGATATATGGGATCATTTAGTATATAAATATGTGCGAGGAGACCAAGTATATTTGGTCCCATTATGGCACAAAGAATTAATCTACGAACATAATCAAGTAGAATTTATAGTAGAATGTTGTTTAAAACCAATCGATGATAAGAAGATATGGATCGATGAAGAAAACAATATACACCAATCTCTCACATTTTCCCTTTTAGACGTTTTCGAACAAGAAAAAATAGATATATATTACGGTAAAAAATGCTTTACCATTTGTCCGGAAATATTACAATTGAAAAAAACACAGACACTATGTTGGTATGGAGAAGGTATTTCAAAAATAATGCCAGATATTCATAATATATCGAAAAAAACAGATGTATATTTACATATTTATTTAGAAAGCGGTCCTGAAAAAAGAGAATAAAAAACTATATATAAAATATAAATAGAATGCAACAATATTTAGCAGAATTTAGTGGAACTCTTTTTTTCGTATATGTTTTTTTAGCAACTGGAAATCCATTGGCAATTGGAGCCGCTTTAGCATTAGTCCTTTTACTAGCCACACCTATTTCAGGAGGTCATATGAATCCAGCAGTATCTATTGTCATGGCTTCTCTTGGAAAAATAGATCGTGCGGAATTAGTCCCTTATGTATTGGCTCAAGTATTTGGGGCATTGATTGCATTGGAACTATATAAAAAGTATAAATTATAATATATCGTTTACATAATAAAAAGAAGGATAAACTGTTTTTATTATGCGTCTATAATATATACCAATGTATAATAAAATTACGAAACGTAAACATAAAAATAACCATAAAAGGAAGACATATAAAGGTGGATTTGATTGGGTTAGTCGAAAACCCAGTCGAAAACCCAGTCGAAAACCTAGTGGAAAACCCAGTAAAGATAAAGAAGACAAGGAACCAAAAAAAAATAAAAACGTTTAACGTGACCGTTGAACAAAACGAAACACAATAAATAGTCCAACTACCGTTAAAGATGCCATATATAAATTCGAAACGAAGGATAATTTAGGTTCTTTGTAAATGGCAGGAGCAAGATTTTCCTTCGGTTTTGGAGGTTTTGGTTCATTTGGTAAAGCGGATAATGGGCTTAAAAAAAGAATATCGGTATACCTATCTGGTTCGAATGCGACATTCATCTTATATATGTTTATAAGATAAATAGAAAAAATATAGAAATAAAAAGCAAAAGTAAGATAAGATAAGATAAGATGAAAGAACATTGGAATGTATCGCTAAATGTAAATACATCTTTTGTAAATGGATATAAAATAATCGGGAAAAATGTCCTATATACTGGAAACGAAGAGACCCTTTATAAATCGGGTAATATTACCGTTATTGGAAATGCGAAAATTTATAACGAACCTCGATTGTGGAAAATAATAGAAATCAATATGCCTAAACCTGAACATTCTCTACATATCTTGGTAGAATTATATCGTAAATTTGGGTATGAAGATATGTTGGATTTACTAGAAGGCGATTTTTCGTTCTTATTATTAGACTATAATATTTACGGGGAAGAATCGTGGTTATATGTCGCAAGAGATCCTTTTGGAATATTTCCATTTTATTCATACGAAAATCCAAATCATGAATCGAAAAAAGTGCAATTCGAATTAGAAACAAAACAATTTGGATTTTCTTCTACCGAATATGTGGATAATAATATCTATCAATCTTTTATTGCTGGTAGTTATCAAAGATTTAGCCATAGTTTTAAAGTATCTGCCGTTTGGAAACATAATTATCGACCAAGAACCTTTTTTAAATTACCTTTTTTTAGCATATATGAAGAAGATCATGTAAAAGAAGAGAATAAAGTAAAGAAGACAGACATTACAAACGCGATTCTTAAAAGAATGGAATGGATTGATTATCATGATATGTCTACTGTAAAAATAGGAGTATTATGTTTGAATCCAAAACGAACCAACGATGCTTACTTTGAAATATTTCATGATACTATAAGAGATTATATAGAAGGTAATGTAAAGTTTGAATACGTTCCCATCATTCCCGAAATGATCCAGAACGAAGACAATTCATCGGTATTTGAATGGTCCAATTTTACAAACGATAATGATACGACCTTTGTTTTACAGATTGAATATATTGAAAAAGAATATCCAACCATTATTACACGACTAAAACAGTTATTAAATAGTAATGATCCATCTATTATTCGTTCCCATTTTATTCCCATCATTTTTGCAAAATATTTATCGGAAAAAATGCCGGAAGTAAATCACGTATTCTTAGCAGAACCATTTACGTATAATTGGATAGATAAAAACTATTTGCAAAGACGCAAACAAATCAGTCAATTGTATTTAGATCAAAATATGAAAGGATGGACACAAATCTTTTTAGTATATGGAATACATTTATACATGCCATTTTTAGACCGAGTATTAATACAAAAGATAACCCCGAGTAGTATCGTTTAGATCAGTTCTGCTGTAATAGTATTGGTGATAGTAGATCCCCCTAAATAATATCGAAATAAAAACCAAAAATTATTTTGATTTTTTTCAGCAATATTAATTTCTTTTAAAAATGCATCTTCGATTTTGGAATATTGTAGATGATGTTCTAATAATTTCTTTTTCGTAGATTCTTTTTCTTTCAGTAGATGCATTAACCGTGATCTCTCGCTCTCTTTTCGAAAAGAAGAACTGTAATGTATTTCCGTTCGATAAAAGGTCGATGTATTCGCTAAATCGGTCTCTATGTCTACATTATCCATACATTCACTACGAATATCCTCTTCTTGATCATGATCTCTCGATTTCCATTTAAACATGATGTATCGAATCTCATTTTTAATATCTTTGTAATGAATAATCATCGTTTTGTGTTGCTGTTCCATTTTATGAATAAATGCAAAGATATCAAAATTACTAATAAAAGGTGTTTGAGATTTAATTTCGGTTGGAATTAAAATAGAAGTAGACTCTTTCATTTCCATCATTCTATTTTCGGTTTCACGAATTTTATCCAATAATATTTCTGTTTGCTCTTTTCCATCTTCTAATAAATATATTTGATTTCTAGTCATTACCAGAGATGTTTCTAAACGATCAAAATGCGTGGCAAAACTACTATATTGTGTCATGGTGTATTGTAAATTCCAGAAATTCAATATCGAAATAAAGAGAGTTAAAAGAGCATTTAATCCAGTCAATAAATATCCGGACCAAGTATAATGTTGAATAATGGGAGCAATCACCATCACTGCACTGGTAATAAACAAGGATGGAAATACCAATAAATGGACTTTCTGTTGGGTTATATAAAACGATTGACTATATATATGTTTTTGGCCTTTTACAAAGGTAATCAAAATATCGAATTCGGAATATAATTTATCTTGTTTAAAATGTTTCTGGAGAGAATGATTCACTTCTTCGAACGTGAGTTTTTGATAGGTAGTTCTTTTCGAAGAATTACTTGATACCGATGAAGGACTATTGGAATACATTGGCATATCATCTACATCCGAGTCTATATATATCGCGTCCATATCCGTATCTGCGTTTTCTTTTAGAAAAAATAACGCTGGGGGATTTTCCGCTATATTTATATCTTGGACTTGAATATTTAATTCCAAATCATTATCAATATCGTCATTCATAATATTATAGGATTCTTTACGATTCTGTTTATATAGAATAATATTGGATTCATTCATGTTTTGTTATATACTATATATAGTGTTAAAAAACGGCATTAAAATCAAAGATACCTTCTTCAATCGTTTTATCCGCTAAAGCATAGGCGGAATTGGTTCGTTCAAAGAAATTCACTTTCGTATCAATACTAATCAATTCCATGAAATCAAAAGGATTTGCAGAATTGTATATTTTATCATATCCTAACTGTAAACATAATCGATCGGCCACGAATTCAATATACTGTGTCATTAATTTCGCATTCATACCAATCAAACGACAAGGCAATGCTTCCGTAATAAATTCCTTTTCGATTTCCACCGCTTCTTGCACTATTTCATAAATACGTTTTTTCGAGAGTTTTTTCACCAATTTATTATACAGTAAAATGGCAAACTCGGTATGTAAGGCTTCATCTCTCGAAATGAATTCGTTGGACAAGGTGAGTCCCGGCATCAATCCTCGTTTCTTGATCCAGTAAATAGATGCAAACGAACTACTGAAAAAAATACCTTCGACACATGCAAATCCTACCAAACGAGACGCGAACAAACTACGATGATCCCCAATCCATTTTTTCGCCCAATCCGCTTTTTTCGTAATACATGGAAAATGATTGATTGCCCCGAATAATTTATCACGCTGAAGCGAGTCTTTAATAAACGTATCAATTAAAATACTATACATCTCCGAATGAATATTTTCCATTGCAATTTGGAAACCGTAAAAAGCACGGGCTTCCGATAATTGCACATCACTCATGAAACGAACGGCTAAATTCTCTAGAACAATCCCATCACTCGCTGCAAAAAACGCGAGAACCATGGAAATAAAATATTTTTCGTCATTATTAAGCTTATGTTCCCAATCGGCTAAATCTTTCGATAGATCGACTTCCTCTGCTCTCCAAAAACAATCGACCTGTTTTTTATACATTTTCCAGATATTATCGTCTTGTATTGGAAACATAACATAACGTTCCGAAGATTGTTTTAAAAGAGGATCTTCCTCGATGGTTGACATATGCTAAATAATATAGTAGGGATATTTTTATATTATTTATCTTTATGCATTTTACCGTGTATGTATTTTTACCGTGGATAAACATAACGCCATATAGAAATACGATTGAGTATTTTCGTCCATGAATATAGTTTCGTGCTGAAAAAATATATCAATAATAATATTAATAAAAATATAAATAAAATAAGGTGAAAGTTTATATTTGAATATTCCGGTTGAGTAACAATTCCTGCCGGATAATAAGAGTGATACATATCTGTAATAATTTCTCTCGAAAAACTATGTTCTTTTAAGTCGCTTGGATGTAAAGTAGAATAATTGTTTTTTTTATAAATAAAATATGGAAATTTATATACATATGTTTTTAATTTAGAAAATATATAAACATCTGCATGATGGTTTCGATTTCCTTCTATATTATATTTATGCGTTACATTATCATATACTAAATTCATTAATTTTTTTGCTGCGGAATTATTAATTATATAAGCAGCTGCAGATACAAACCGATTATTATTCAGTTCATATTCTCTTTCTGGAATAATTCCAGTAGTCGTAATATAACATAATTGGATAACTTCCCAGTCCATTGGTGCATTATCCATAACGGTTTTCAATGATTTTTTCCAATATTTTTGATAATCAAGGGTAAGATCGTCTTCCATAATTAATGCATATTTATAAGAAGATTTGGAAAATGTATGAATGGTAGTTAAATGAGATAAAAGACATCCATATTCTGCATTCGATTTTTGTTTGCGAGTCGTATTTATATAATCAAACACGTTCACTTCATTTCCATTTACGGCATTCACCCTTTCAATATTGGCATTTTTAAAACAATCGTTCGTAAACATTTCTTCCATACTTATTTTACGATCACTGCATTTTTCTAGATTTATCCAATAAATGATGTCTATCCCATTCATGTAATCTATATTACTAGAAATCATATTACTAAATCTATCTTATAATACACCTATAAAATTAAAAATAACATTTTATATATTTTTAAATATCCGTAGATGATTTATATTTTAAAATATCAATGACTTTCATCGTGGTTGGAAACGCTTTCATTCCGTAAATATCTTGTAAAAGCATCCATTCAAACAATCCGCCGGTATATATGAAAATAGAAGTAATTCCTAAATTCTGCATTTGTCTATATTTTTTATAAACGGATTCATCATTGGCATTTTTACCGTAAATAATAATCTTTTTATCAGGTGAATGGAGATTGGACATCATATCATTTATTTGTTTTTCTTCTGTAAATGCATGGATCGTCCCGGATATAAGACAATTCTGTTCATTCATCGGTAATGTATTGATGAGTATATATTCGTTTGTATTGGATGAAGCGCATTGCACCATATCAAAATTCGTTTTTTTATAATTTTTTTCAGGATCTACATTTAACCAATCTAAAAAAAACATGTTTATTTATTATTTCCTGGGAGAATGATGTGGTAAAAAGAACGTATTCTTTTTTTTTGGAAAAAAAAAGAACAAGGTTAAATATATATATGACCATCCTAAATAATATGGAAATCGATTTTATCTTTGTTTCTCCCGATAAAACCAAAATGGCGATTCTGAATAATGATCCTATCGAAGAGGTGTTACATGTAGTTTGTGTGATTTCGAACCCTTGTATGTATGCAACTCGTTATATTCTTGCGAGAGAATTTATCAAGAGAATGGAATTCGAGCCAAATATTCTACTTTATGTTTGCGAACTTTTATATGAAGATCAGGGTCAAACGAAATATTATGTGACCGATGTAAAAAATCCGCGACATTTACAGATAAAAACGAAAACACCTTTATGGCATAAAGAAAACATGATCAATGTATTGATTCGAGAGAAGTTGCCTAGTTCATGGAAAGCAGTGGCATGGATCGATGCAGATGTGCATTTCGAATCTGCTAGTTGGGTCATGGATACCTTGAAATTATTGAATGGACAATACGATATGGTGCAAATATTCTCTCATTGTGTGGATATGGACAAGAAAGAAAACACGATGCAGATATTCCAGAATTTTGGATATAAATATGCGAATGGACGCGAATATTCTGGGAGTGGTCTGGATTTTTGGCATCCCGGATATGCCTGGGCATGCACTAGAAAGGCATATGATAAAATGGGAGGATTATATGAGGTCAGTATCTTAGGTTCCGGAGATCATAATATGGCGTTTTCTTTACTGGGTAATTCGGTAAAAAGTGTCCATGAAAATGTATCGAAGGATTATAAAGATTCGGTTGTAAATTATGAGAGAGGGATGAAACATTTGCGGCTAGGATATGTTCCTGGGGTTATTCGACATTTTTTCCATGGAACGAAAAAGAATCGTAAATATAGTGAGAGATGGCAAATATTAGTAAAACATCAATTCTCTCCTTATCTGCATTTAGTTCGTGATACCAATGGGATTCTACAACCTTCGAAAGAATGTCCTCCAAAACTTTTAGGAGATATTTTGAATTATTTCAAAGAAAGAAATGAAGATGATTTTGCATAGATCGATTTATATTTAGGAATATTTTTACTGGGTAAAAATATTCGTATAATTATTTATACTTTTAAAAGGTATACTATAAATGAGTGTAAATTTACCCAATCCACCAGTTGTATATAACACCATTTCCGGAAGTTTAGAAAATATAGATGAAATATGTAACGGTTCTAAAGATATATCTGCCATTCTACAGATCTATAATGATAAAACAGATCCTTCTCTCAATAACATATTGGAAGAAATAAAAACATATATAGATAATATTAAAAACGCGAATTTCCAAGGAAAAGGAACCATAAATGATTACATAACACTTTTTATCGCAACGCTGAATGCGTCCAAGCAAAATGATTTTATCATGGATATTTCCGGTTTTCAACATTTTGGTAATGTAGCAGATGAATTATCTGTAGTATTTCAAGAATATATTTCAAAGTTACAAAACACGAATACTATTAATAATCTGGCATTCTTAACCTCCCTCGCTAGTTCTCTCCAAAAAATAAACAATTTAGCCACTATTTTCTTGAATTTTAAACAAACCATTCTACAAACCTCCATTATTGAGATTCCTAAATCTCTCGAAGATACGAAAACCATTCTACAAAATCTACTTCCCGAAATAAACAATGCATTTTTATACATCCAGCATTTTATTGATCCTGTCACAGATATTTCATTCGCAACGTTATCCATTCAAGATCAAGCACAAATCATACAAAAATGGGAGAATACATGTGTAAAGGATGTAAATACCATTCTCTCTGTAAATACAGATATTTCCTTTATTAGACAAGCCAATCTTATTATGGAAAACACGGCAAATTTATTAAAGAATTCCACGGTAGTTTTCAAAGGAAAAATCACGTCATTTTTGTAAATAATTAATTGTAAATCGTCCATGTTGGTTCGCTTCGAATATTGTATAAGGTTTCCCCATTATACATAATGTCATAATTTTTACGGGAAAATAAAATATATTCATTATTCGCTTCATTGGGGGGTTTGTATTTGTTATTTTGGAATATAACAAATTCGGGTGGAATATCTATTTTGTCATTCAATTGATTCGTGAAATATAGACGTGCACTATTCTTATTTTTACGTTTAATATGTAAAATGATTTGGGATTTAGGATGTAAAGAATAAATAAATTCCGTATGAAGGTTTGAGAAATTAAACGTGGTTTCCATGATGTATAAGGTAATCGGATAATTTAGGTTTATATCCTTCTTGAAAAAGGTTTAAGATTTCAATAACATATAAACGGCAGTAATAGTAATAGTAGATACAATAATACCATATCCAAAATATTGCATGCGGGGAGAAGGTATGGGAATCAGGATATATTCCGGGGTTTGTCTTCTTTGAAGATGACATTTACAATCCGTGCAAATACATGCCCCTACTTTGGTTGCATCACTATGGGAACAAGCACAGGTTTCTAAATCAATCGCAACGATAGGATATGGATTGGTTTGCATTCTATATATGTATTATATTATAAAAATACATATATATTTTTTACATTGCTAAAAATAAAAGATATATTCATATTTTAGGTAATGGCGGTAGTGGATTTTTTTTATTGAAATGTGATATTGGTGGTAGTGGTTGATTATTTAGTTGTTGTGGTATTGGTAGTGGTTGTTGATTTAGTTGTTGTGGTATTGGTGGTGGTGGTGATTTTTTTGTTGTATTTTTTTTGGTAAATGCGGGTATTGGTGGTGGTGGTTGATTATTTAGTTGTTGTGGTATTGGTGGTGGTTGTTGATTTAGTTGTTGTGGTATTGGTGGTGGTGGTGATTTTTTTGTTGTATTTTTTTTGGTAGATGCGGGTATTGGTGGTGGTGATTTTGTTGTATTAGTATTATTATTATTGATAGTTGCGAATATTGTAGGTTTTTTTAGTGTTGTATTTTTGTTGGTAGATGTGGATATTGGTGGTAGATTATCATTTTTTTCTGAATTTTTCATTTTTTTATCATCTAAAAAATTAAAATATTCAACATTTCCATATGTTTTTTCATTTAATATTTCTTGTAAAATCAATTTCACATCTATTAAATATTGATAAATGTCATATGTAGATTTAAACAAAACGGATAATTTTTTATGTTCCTTGTCTATTAAATTTGAGTCATACTCTTTTTTAATCATATTCTTTATATTTTTAATTTGATTCGTTATTTCTTCATTACACTCCATTATGTAGTCACTATGCCCATAATTGGTATTTGGTGTATTCCGTTTTTTTTTCAAAAATTTGTTGTGTTGATCTTTTTCGATTATTAGATGATTATCTATCAAAAGTTTAATTTTATCAAAACCAATATATGATATTATTTTCGACATAACCTTCTCTAATTTATAATTACCTGGATTGGACATAATAAAAAGAAATTCATTTATTGTATCGTTTATATATTCATATAATAACCCAGGGTTTTTAGGTTTATTACGTTCAGTTTCATATTCATAAATGGCATCATCCATTAACATAATAATAAAATCTAACGAATCCTTTATTGGTGTGCCTACGCCTCCTCTTATTTTAGTGTGTCTTTTTGTGTGTTTTTTTTGTCTTTTGTGTGTTTTTTTTGAATATTTCATTTATATATTATGGCTAGATATTTCAAATTATATTTTTTTGTTTAGATTACCGCATTGCACATCGATCGATCGATCGATCAATTAAGATCCTAAAAATGGTAAATGAGATATAACGGGTCGCTAAGGACTGAATGGGTGATCCGATTCTTTATCCGTATGAAAATAATATTTTTCCATATTTATACTTTCATATAACAAAACAGACCGATTATTCACATTATTATATACATATCGCTTTCCTAAATGTTTGGTATTGGATTGTATATATTTCTGTTTCACTTTAAATGATTTTGGACTTAACAATTCTTCATGATACCATTCATATAAAATAGTTTCCATTTTTGTCATATATTTTATATCTTTATAGAGATTATTCCCATATATAATGCTATTTTTGCGCATTAAAGAAATATTACATTGTCCATTATTCGATAGCCATATTATATCTAAATCGGTGTCCTCATGATTTTTTATAATTTCATACGTTAATTCTGCACTATTTTCGTTTAAAAATTTACAAGTATCATGTATAAATAAAAACCACGTATCCTCAGGGACCACTTTTTTTTCCAATAATATATTCAGGCCAACCCAATTTCCATAATCAGATAAATTATTCGGTATATATACTTCTATGTGTCCATCCTCAAAAACCCGATAATTTTCTAAATGTTCGTCCATATTTTCATCTTGATACACCAAAATGTATTTATTTTTCCATTCATTTGGCAATGATTCTAACAAGATATCCAAGGCAACTTTATATTTTCGAATCGTGGTAATAGAAACAAAAAAATTCATTTGCATACTATTCATTCGTATTTTATTTTATATATTTAGACGAATGTATACCGTGGTCGAATGAAATAGTATTTACATGGTATCTTTGCTACACTTACCTCTTTTCTCATACAAAACACCAATGGAGTGAGCTGAGCTAAAATGCACTAATTTAACATCTTACTTGAAATTAAGATGTTAAAACGTATAAAATTATTTTCCTTTATTGATGGGTGGCAATTTGGTGGATGGCAATTGGATGGGTGGCAATTTGATGGGTGGAACTTTGTCTTGTGAAGGGAATCGTTTTGATGGCAATTTGTCTTGTGGAGAGGATAGTTTTGTATTGTTGGTTGGTAATAAATCATTAGTTTTAGGTGGTATATATAAAAAATTAAAATCAGTGTAATTATACCGGTTTGTTAATATATTTTTTATAATTTTTCGCACATCTATTAAATATTGTCTAATGTTATTTATGTATTGTAATTGTATACGGTATGTATTATACACTTTATACACATTTATTTTAGTTTGAATTTTTTCTAATTCTTGTTTTTTCTCATTTAATAA
>Ga0114966_10000663_pt1 | contig 33062 bp, 34 predicted proteins | sample M_130207_XF_Meta_FD_87029 | JGI IMG/M metagenome (GOLD analysis project Ga0114966, IMG submission 87029) | Freshwater microbial communities from Lake Montjoie, Canada to study carbon cycling - M_130207_XF_MetaG | ecosystem: Environmental > Aquatic > Freshwater > Lake | place: Lake Montjoie... | reverse complement strand
GCACACTCACTTCATCGTCTTCGGATTTGACGCCCATGCGTTCCAAATGCAGCAAGGCCATGCTGCGGAGATGCTCGGGTTGGCCTTTGAGCCACGCAGGCAGCACCCAAAAATGCGTGGCGGTCAGTGCCAGCACTCGACGCTGCACATCTTTGCCAAAAACGCCGCCCTCGACGGTCTGTTCGCCATTGAACTGACATGATGCGCCCTCCGCACCAACCCAGCTCTGCCAGGTGCGCGTCGAAGGCAGCAGAAGCTCGCAGGATGGTTTACGTGTCTTTGCCATGTGCAGGAATTTCGCCACGCCAGATGGCCTGGCCACCTTGCGTGATGAGGATGAGTTTGCGTTGCAGCGGACCGAGCGAGCCGACGCTCTCGATGCGGCGGATCGGCCCGGCGAATTGAATCCATTGCGTCAGTTGCGCGACGATCTGCGGATGAAACACACCGAGCATCTGCGCCACCTGCGGCACACTGCCCAGGCGCTGATCGTCCTGCGTGCGAATGGCGCCATCACGCCCGGCACGGAAGGTCAGCAGCGGCTGCACCCGCTCCATCGGCACATCAGCGAGCAGGGAGATGAGTTCGGGACGTGCGTCGTTGATATCCACCCGGCCATCGCCAAAGACAGTGAACCATTCACGCCAATCAGGATGCTCGGCATTGACGATTTCCATGCCCCGCACGTTCAGCATTTCTTCGACTTCTTTGAATGGACGATTGAATGGCATGCCTTCGAGGCCAATCTTCTGATACTCGCGTTTTTCAGCACCGTTGAGGCTAACGTTTTCGTCTTCATCGACCCAATCCTTCAACGCATCACACAACGCGGCGACAAACTCAGGCTTGAATCCCCAACGCGTAAACAAACGGCGCAGCAGCACTTTATCGCCCGTTTGCACGAGGTGATTGACGTTCAAGCGGGCTTCTTCGGCCACGAGCGTGACATTGTAACCGCCGCCATCATTCGAAGTGAAGTGCAGCAACGGATCATCCTGCTGAATCGCCGGATGCCGGGCCACTTCGAGGCCCATTTCGGCATATCGTTTCGCGAAAATGCGCCCGCGCATCATGCGAGTAAACTCCGTATCGGCCTGTAACGACTTCGCGCCGGCAAACATGACCATACCCAGAATCGCAATCATCCAGAACACCGTGATAAGCGCGGAGCCGTGGTTGTTGAGGGTGCTGGAACGTAGATGCGTCACGAATACGATGAGTTATTGGTTAGGTGTCGGCGTCGAGGGTTGCGGCACAGAAACCTGGGAAAGGTTGTTGGCAATCCAGAAGGTGTATTCGTGCTCGCGAGGATCAGCGGTGAAGGCGAACTTCAGCTTCATGAACAGCGGTGGTTGCGGGCGTTTCTTTGGATCCCAGCTTGTGAACCATTTCTTTTCGACGGGTTCATAGAACTGCCACTGCATCTGCTTGAGTCCTTCGAGGATCGGCAGTTCGGCTATGGTGCTGAACTCATCCGGTGTGCGGGCTTTCTCGGGATGCTTGAGGTGACGCACGACAAGACTGAGGTCTTTGGTGCCAGGATTGCGTATGATGCCGAATTCGACGGCGTCGGCGAGCTTCAGCGCACGATTCCAAACAAAAGGCATCTTGCCGCCGAGGATGAACAGGTTGCCGGAGGAGCCCCGCGCGGCTTTTTCGACGCCCACGCTGAGCTGGATGCCGGGCGGCATGGTTTCGAGGTAATCACGCCATTGCGTGACGAAGTTGCTGATGCGCGTCTCCGCCACGCGGGCCGTGCTCATGGATTTGCTGACCTGAATGGCCCCGTTTGCAATGCCATAGACGCCACCCAGGATCATGCCGATGAGGGCCATGGCCATGATGACTTCGAGCAGCGTGAACGCGGCCTTAGATCGGGCTGTGGGGCGAATACACATAGGTTTCCATGCTGCGTTTCATGCGCCGCGCGCGCCCGTCGGTGATACATGCTTCGGCGCGGATGCGAAACATGTGGTCGAGCTCGACCTTGTCCTTGGTGATGAGTTTGACCTTCTCAATCGTGGCGCTGGCATCAATACCGTCGGCGGTGGGATTGAAGGTGACGCTGGTGGCTTTGAATTCAGGCTGGTGCGCAACTTCAGCGAGCACGGACTCCAGCACGCGCAGCACCTGCGCTTCCCGGCGAGAGTCATTGGAGGTCTTGGCGATGCCCTCGATGGCCTGCGTCATGCCCACGGACACGAGCGCAAACAGCGCAAGCGCGAGGATGACTTCGAGGAGGGCGAAGCCATGCGCGGATGATGCTGTGTGCGTGTGTTTCATCCTTTGACCTGAATAGATTTGCGTTTCGCGCAGGCGGTGAGCGGATCGAAGCCGATCTCGATCTGACCTGCTGTGCCACTGAGACGAACTTCAATGGGTTCACAAATGCCGGTGGGGCTGAATTCCCAGGCTTCGCCACGTTTGGGCGCGCGGAAGGTGCTTTCGCCAAATCGACGAACTTGCAGCATGCCACTGAACTCCTCGCTGGCACCGAAAGCGCCCGCTGAAAGCTCCATACGCACGGTTTGCTGGCTATTCAGCGCCTGAAGCAGGTTTTGACGTGCCTTGGTTTCGATAACGGCGGCAGCGCGACGCAGCTTGTCCTCACCACGAACACCAGAAATGCTCATTGTCGCGATGCCGATGATGAGAATGCAAAGCGACATGGCGACGATGATTTCCAGCAACGTGAACGCAGAATGAAGCCTGCCGCGCTTAGCAAAGAGCAAGGCAGGTTTGCGATCCGTGATGGATTTGTAATTCGTCATTTACGTAGAACCACTCAGATGTCCCAACTGCCTATGTCGTCCGCGTTGCCCGCAACGCCGTCAGGTCCTGATGAATATACATCGAAGCCAGTTTTGTCTTTGGTGCCGGGACGGCGGTAGCTGTATGGATTGCCCCAGGGATCAATGGGAAGCTTCTTGAGCTTGGGACTCCAATTGTTGGGTGCGGGGCGTCCCGTGGGTTTCTCCACGAGTGCCGATAGGCCCTGCTCGGTGGTGGGCAGGAACATGTTGTCCACCTCATAGGCACGAAGGGCGGAAATGATGCCGCTGATGTGGCCTTTGGAGGTGGTTTTTTTGCCGCCTTCAAGGACGCCGCCAAAATTGACGACAGCCGCGCCGACAAGCAGCGCGACGATGGCGAGCACAAGGATCATTTCGACGAGCGTGAAGCCCGCGGTCGAATGGCGTTGTTGGGTTTGCGTGTGTTTCATGGTGGTTTGCTATTTATTGATGCTGGAAATGGTTTGGAAGATCGTCGTCATCATGAGGTAGGCCATGAGGCCGACCATGGCGGCCATGAGACAGACGATGAGGGGCTGAATGAGCGCAGCGAGGGTGTCGATTTTTTTGCTCAGCTCACGGTCGAAGCGTTCAGCGGCACGAGTGAGTGCGGCAGACATGTCGCCGGTCTGCTCGCCGACGTTGACCATGTCGATGAGCAACGGCGGGAACTGCGAGCTACGATCCAATGCGCGTGAGAGGGCTACGCCTTCGCCAACGTGGCGCATCACGCTCTCGAATTCCTGGCGCAGGTAAGGATTGTCGATGGCCTGATGTGTGAGTTGCATGGACTGCACCATCGTGAGACCGTTGCGAAGAAGATTGGTCATCGTCTCAAGGAACTGCACATAGAAACGGGCACGAAAGATGTTTCCAAACAGTGGAATGCGCAGTTTGAAGCGTGCCCACGGAATAGCTGACTCAGGACGGGCGATCCACGCCTTGCCGATGATGTAAATGGCAATTCCGGCAAGGATCATCATCCACCATGTGGCTTTGAAGGTATCGCTGACCTTCAAAATGATCTGCGCGGCGAATGGGAGCGATCCGCCGGTCGAATCAAGCATCTCGGTGAGCTTTGGAATGAGATAGACAACGAATAGCAGTGTGACAGAAAAAGCGGCCACGATGAGAAAGGCCGGATAGAGCAACGCGGAGAGCACTTTCGATTTCAATGCTTGCAGCGCGCGCATGTACTGCGCCTGACGCTTCAAGATGGTGCTAAGAGAGCCGCTCGCCTCACCAGCGGAGACGAGAGCGCAGAACAGCTTGCCAAAGCTGGGGCTGGTGGCAGCAACGGCTTTGGAAAAAGCCATGCCATCGCGCACTTTGCCACGCAGCACGGTGGCGAGTGTTTTGATGCCAGAGAGTTCGCGACGGCGCTCCATCGTGGCGAGCGCAGGCTCAAGCTGGATGCCAGCGCCGACGAGATCGGCAAGTTCTTCAATGAAGAGAACGACCTGCGCGAGTTTAAGCTTGATAGGCCCGGTGATCGTTTCGGTGCTTGTGACGGCCTGCTTTGTTTTGGCGACCGACTTGGTTTCTCCAGCGGCTTCGAGCTTGATGGGCTGGATTTTCTTTTTGCCCAACAACGCAAAAGCCTCACTGCGATCCGACGCAGCGAGTTCGCCGGTGATGAGACCGGCGGGGCCTTGGGCGCTGTAAACGAAGGTGGGCATGGGTTATGCAGCCAGGCGGGTTGGAGTGGCAATGGTGGTGGTCTGCGGATTGTGCTGACGGTCGGAAGCGGCGGTGACGGAGAGCACTTCTTCGATGGTGGTTTCACCGCTGAGGACTTTCTGGAAGCCGTAGCCGCGCATGGGGATGTAACCGTCCTTGATGGCCTGCTTGTGAAACTCGGCGGGATGCGCACGGCTGTTGATGAGGTGCTGCAAGGCGTGCGTGACGAGGCAGACCTCGTAAATCGAGAGACGGCCTTGGAAGCCGCTGCCACGGCAGGCTTCGCAACCGACAGCACGCATGATTTTGCCGGGCAGATGCGAAGGGAAGCCGATGGACTTCAAGTAGCTCTCCTCGACCTGCGTGGGCACCTTGCACAGCGGGCAGAGTTTACGTACGAGTCGCTGCGCAAAGAACGCACGCACGGCGCTGGAGACGAGGAAGGGCTCGACACCCATGTCGATGAGACGCGTGATGCCGCCGATGGCGTCGTTGGTGTGGAGAGTGCTGAAGACGAGGTGACCGGTGAGTGCTGCACGCACGGCGATCTCGGTGGTTTCGAGGTCGCGCATTTCCCCGATCATGACGACGTTTGGATCGCCACGGAGAATGCTGCGCAGACCAGCACCGAAGGTGAGGCCGATCTCTGGTTTTACGGCGATCTGCACGATGCCGGGCATCTTGTATTCAACGGGATCTTCGATCGTAACGATGCGGCGGTGCGTTTGATTGAGATCGGTGAGGAAGGCGTAAAGCGTCGTCGATTTACCGCTGCCAGTGGGGCCGGTGATGAGGATGATGCCGTTGGGCAGCTTGAGCAGTTCATCAACGACCGGCCGGATGTTGTCGGTGAGGCCGAGTCGATTCACGGTGACCTGCTGCTGCGCAAGGAGACGCAGGCTGATGCTTTCGCCCTCAACCGATGGAATCGTGGCGACACGCACGTCGATGGCGAGGCCATCGAGTTCGAGATTGATGCGGCCGTCCTGCGGCAGACGCTTCTCAGCGATGTCGAGTCGCGCCATGATCTTCAAGCGTGCGATGACGGACGCTTGCAGCGATTTGATGTTCTCGGGGACGGCCAGTTCTTCGAGACGGCCATCAATGCGGTAGCGAATGCGCAGGCGGTCCTGCTGCGGCTCGACGTGAATGTCCGTCGCGCGTTGTTCGAGGCCACGGCGGATGATTTGATTCACGAAGCGCACAACAGAGGCTTCTTCGTCCTCGGGTTCATCAAGTACGGTGACTTCATCACGCAAATCCTCCGCGCCCCAGTCAGCGCGACCACGCAAAATCTTCTCGAACGTGTCGGCACCGAGGCCGTAGAGCTTTTGCAGTCCCTCGACGATGCGCGTGCGCTGCCCCACATGCCAGATGACCGGCATCGAAAGGCTTGCGGCCACGCGCTGATGTGCGACGAGGCTCAGCGGATCGAACGTGGCGATGTGCAGCGTGCGCGCTGGTTCGGCGATGTCGTCACTTTGAGTTTCCTCGGTGAAAATGGGCAGCAGACGATGACGCAATGCGATCTCGGCGGGAAGCATGCGTCGCATGCCCTGCTCGGTCGGCTGATCTTCATCCTTTGGCTCCCACCATGGCAGACCGAGGGTCTTGGCAAGGGCCATGAGGAAATCACGTTCACGCACGCCATCGCAGTCCAACACGGCATCAACGAACGACGTTTGATTGAAGCACGCCTCCTCCACCGCCTGCCGCACGGCAGGAAGATCGGCACAGCCGGAATCTGAGAGGATTTGGTCTATGAGGGGCAGCATTTGAAAAGAGGCCTAAACCAGCCTCATAATACCGTATAATTATGGTTATTCATAGAAATGGCAAGTTTTTAATACATCTAAACCATACGAGAAGCCGAAAAGACCTGCCATTTCGCCCCTAAATCCAATCGAACGGGGCTATTTGGCCGCGTTGATTTGGTTCACCATTGCATCCAAGGACTCATTCTTAGTCGCAATCACACCTTTGGGATCGATGAGGTAGAGCGTCGGAAAATTGCGCAGGTTGTAGAGCGTGGTGTTGGGGCCGCTGCTGGTGTTGTCTAGGACATTGCGGAAGCTGACTTGGTAATCGGCGAGCGCTTTTTTGGCCTCGGTCTCGATGTCGGTGTTCACGCCGATGACGGCGGCGTTTTTGTCTTTAAGCTGGGCCGCCGCCTGATTCATGAGCGGCAGAATTCCGTGGCAGGCATGACACCAGCCGCCCCAGAAGATGACGATGACGTGTTTACCACGGTAATCGCTGAGCTTGAAACTGATGCCGTCCGCGTCCTTGCCTTCGATCTCAGGCGCTTCGCAGCCGACTTGGAGGTTCATCATCTCAAAGAGCATCTTGAAGGCGAAGTCGGAGAGCTTGAAGCCCTGGATGGTGACATCGGCGTAGTCGGCGTTGAGCTGTTGGAAGTACTCGAGCGCCCTCGTCTTTGAAGCAGCGGCGGAAACGCGATCAGCGGAGGCATCGAAGTTCTTGAAATGGATGGCCCCGAGAGCATAAAGCGCGGCCGCTTTCTCCTCCGGGTTTTTGTTCTTCTCAATCACAGCAGTGAGCACCGGCTCGGCAGGCAGGCCGTAGTATTCGAGTTGTTTGACCGCCTCGGCGATGCCTTTGCTGCCAGCGAAAGTGGTCCCCAGCATCTTTAGGGCCTCCTGCCCTTCAGGAAAATTCGCAGCGCCAGTCACCAACCAGTTCACCCCTTTCACAACATCCGGTTGATCCAGATTGGCCTGCACCAGCTTCATCATCTTTGTCGCATAGGTCTCAGCGCTGGGAATGCTGGCACGAAACTTATTTTTCTCCTCTTCGGTAGCTGCGGCGATGAGCTTCTGCGTGTTTGCACGCACGGAATTTTCGTACTCGTCAATGATCGCTCGAATTTCCGTGGCAAGCGGTGATGCCGGAGCCTGGGCAAAGAGTGTAGCAATAGACAGAAGCAAGAAGGCGAATGATTTCATGGCGTGTTAGCAAAGCGGACGGCGTGTTCGATTTCGAAGCATCAGCATGCCTGCGGCAAGACAAAGCAGCAGACTGCCAGGCTCGGGAACCATCATGAAGGATGCATGGACATTGTCATAGAAGATTACCGAGGCACCGTAATTTTCCACATGCTGATTGAGTGTGAAGGTCTGTGCTGCAAGGCCGGTGTCGGGAGCTTCTACGCGATATACCACCCCGTCCGTGAGTCCGGTCAGCGGGATGTTGAAACCACCAGCACTGTTGCTAAATCCACTCGCAACCAAGATACCTGTGGTGTCGTTGTAAACATTGACCGTCTCACCCGCAAGCCCTTCACCCGGTGTATAAAAAGCATCTGCAGCGATGGTGTCCTGATAAACTGTGCCGGTGAGGATCGCATCGGCGAAATAGTTTGCTCCATCGAAGCGGAAGTGGGTCGCTAAATGCTGCGTCACAACATAAGGGCCGATGGCATCCACATTAGTGCCTGGAATGGTGATGCTTTGAAAGCCAATGCCCATTTCTTTATATACTGAATTTAACAGCACTTCACGATGCCCTGCTGGATTTTGAATGCCGTTGCCATAACCAGCCAGAGCGCCATTGCCATCACCCCAGTCGATCACAAAGCCCGCGTGGCCATGGATGATCGTATTCGTCGAGGCAAATAAATTCTCCCCAACTTCGAGCCAGTTCGCACTGTAACCGCCACTTTGCACTCGTTGGTCGAGACTCAAACCATCCAGCGTATGCGACTGCTGATCGTTACTGACCATGCGATTTGAATACGTCGTGGCGGACGCATTCAGCGCACTGCTCCAGGCAACCGGTGGCGCGGCAACAAGCGTGGGAAACTGGATCGCGAGATCCGTGGCACTAGTGCCAAAAAAGTTCAGAGCGTTGGCTATGTATGCATCACTGGACTTTGGAGTTCCCCACACGCCGGGTGCTGAAAAGTTAACCAGTTTCTGCAATTCCGACTGTGGATCACTACGGAAGCGATTCGTCAGTTCCAGCCAATACTGCTGCTCCGCAGTTGGTTCTGCGGCAGTCGCATTTCCCTGCGCGGTAAGCAGCAACATTGAGCAGAGCATACAGCCATAGCACTGCCGCCACCAAGGTGGGGAGAAGGCAGTCGAAACAGATGCTGCGCAGGACATGATCACTTAACTTATGGTAATTATACAATTCTGCCAACCTTGTTTCGGCGCATCGCAACGATACGATTCATTACTTTGCGCCGCAAAGTTTCACTTGCGCAACTCACTTTGGCGCGCAAAGTGACCTTCATGAGCACGACCGAAGCCGCCCTGGAGAACCTCCGCATCATCCGCTCCCTCATGGAAAAAGCGCACATCTACCGTGCCGTTTCCGCTCCAGCAGCGCTTACCGGCGGGATCTTGGCGCTTGGCGCATCCGGTTGGCCCGTGAGTCGCGCTTTGGCAAAGAACGCCGAGGCCGTGATGAGCGAATCGACCTTTCTTACGCTCTGGCTCGTGATTCTAGGTATCGCTTCCGCCTTGAACGTCCTCTTGCTCGCCAAGGAAGCCGCCAGCCGCAACCAGCCGTTCGTTTCCGAAGGCATGCGCATGGCGCTGCGGGCTTTTGCACCGCCCATGCTCGTCGGCGGCTGCGTCGGCATCGGTTTGATCGTCTTCCTGCACAATCTCACGCTCGCCGCCCTCATCTGGATTCTCTGCTACGGCCTCGCTCTGCTTAGCACCGCCAGCTTTTCGCCACGTTCCCTGCCCCGCCTTGGCTGGGCCTTTGTCATCACCGGCCTGCTGCTCTTCTTTGCCTGGGCCGCGAACCGCGATGTGGACCTGCTTTCCAGCGATGTGGCGCCCGCCTCGCTCGCCATGGGTCTCACGTTCGGCCTGCTGCATGTCATTTACGCCCTGGCCGTTTTTCTCACCAAGAAACCTGCGGAGGTGCAGCCGAAATGATCGACTTCGATCAAATCGACAAGCTCATTCACGAAAAGGGCCGCCTCTCCATCATGACGCTGCTCTCCACGCGGGGCGAGTGGGCCTTCCAGGATCTCAAAACCGAGCTCGGCATGAGTGACGGCAACCTCATCTCCCACCTCCGCACGCTCGGCACCGCCGGTTACATTAAAGAAAACCGCGACGAGTCCGGCACCCGCCCACGCACCAGCTACGAGCTCACCGCGGACGGCCGCAAAGCCTTCAAAGACTACGTCGAAGTCCTCGGCGAGATCGTCAAAGCCGCCCAGCAGAACTGATTCCCTTCTTTTTGCCAACTCACTTTGTCCCACAAAGCCAACAACACCATGAACATCATCCTAGCTCAACATCACGGCATGTGCTTCGGCGTCCGCGACGCCCTGCGTGCCACCCACACCGCCGCGCAACGCGCCCCGCTAACCATCCTCGGCCAGCTCGTCCACAATCCACTCGTCGATCGCCATCTCGACGCTGTCGGCGCTCAGCGCGGCGATCTCGACGACCTCAACAGCTCATCGACGCACCAAGTCGCCATCACCGCCCACGGTGCGTCCGACAAACATCGCCAAGCCTGGCAGAACGCTGGCCACACCGTCATCGACACCACCTGCCCTCTCGTCAAAAAAGCCCACCACGCCCTCGCAACGCTCGTCAGCGATGGCTACCAGCCCGTCGTCATCGGTCAAAGCCAACACGTCGAAGTGCGCGGCCTCATCGGCGACTTTCCACAAGCCGTCGTCGTGCTTGAAGAAGCCGACCTCGCGCAAATTCCCGCGCATCCACGGCTCGGCATCGTCTCCCAGACCACGCAACCCGTCGAAAACACGCTGCGACTCGTCGGGGCCATCAAACGCCTCCACCGCAGCTCCGAGGTGCGTTTCATCGACACCATCTGCCACCCGACGAAGCAGCGCCAGACCGCGATGGACGACCTGATTCGCGTTTGCGACCACATCGTCGTCATCGGCGGCCGGAACAGCAACAACACGCGCCAACTCGCCCAAAAAGCCCTCTCCCACGGCCTGCGCACGCTGCAAATCGAACGCCCCGAAGAACTCGATCCCGCCTGGTTCCGCGACGCCGGCAACGTCGGCGTCACCGCCGGCACCTCCACGCTCGATGAAACCGTCGATGCCGTCATGCACCGCCTCCGCCAGATCGCCGCCGAACTGCGCACCACGCCCGTCCACGAATTCCTCCGCTCCATGCTCCAAGCCGCCTAACCCAAACCCAACACCACGATGAACACCCAACATTGGATCAACCACTTCGAAGCCAACACGCGCCTCAATCGCGATTTACAGCTCCCAGACGCTCCCTGCGAGCTTCCAGAGCCCGTTCGCACCGCCGTCGCCCATAGCATCGCCATCTTCCAGCTCGGCGAAAGCGGCGGCGGCACGCGTTTGCGTCGTTACACACGCAGCATCGCCTCGCTGGAGAACCTTCGCGGCTACCAGCGTGCCGTCGATCTCTTCGTCGCCGAGGAGCAAAGCCACGCCGCGCTCCTCGCACTCACCGTCACGCATCTGCGCGGCACTTTACTCGAGAAGCAATGGACCAACTCCATCTTCCGCTGGATGCGCGACCTCGTGAATCTGGAGTTCAACATCCAGGTGCTCCTCACGGCCGAACTCATCGCCGAAGTCTATTTCGGTCTCCTCGCCTTGCGCTGCAGCGATCCCGTCGTCCAAACCGTCGCCAAAAAGCTCCTGCGCGATGAAATGGGCCACCTCGCCTTCCAGCGCGACTTTCTCTTTGAGCGCTTGAAGACACTCACCCCCGCCATGCAGCGTCTCTGGCGCTGGCAATTCCAAGTCATCCACTTCGCCACCGCCGCCGTCGTCTCCTGGGACCATCGCGACTGCCTGCGCAGCCTGAACATCACTCCCGCCGACTTCCGCGCACGAGCGATTCGCTGCTGGGAAAACTTCCAATCAAGACTCGAACGCCGTCTGCGTGAATCCGAGACTCAGGCACGCCACGAAGCTGCATCCACACCGGGATACAGCCGTTCCAGCAACGCCACCATGCAGTCACCGGTCAGTTGATTCGTCTGGCGGGAGAGCACGGCGGGCTGCGTGTCCTTTTGCACGCCGGATTTCCACAGATGATCCAGCGCATCGGCATGCAGTTCGGTCACCGCATCAACAGCTTCACGCCAGTGCTGCGGCTGCTCGCTTTCTTTCCACTCACCACGACCGCGACCGAAGTGGCAAACGGCAAGGTATGTCAGAAACGCGAGCTTCACCTGCTCGCGAAAATGCTCGCGTGACCAGCGCAGGCGTTGATCGCTGCCACGCACGAGATTGTAGCTGCGAATCAAGGCGTAGGCCCCAATACCGGAAGCAATGCCACCGAGCAGCGCACCGCCACCGAAAGTCATGCCGCCGAGCTTGAGATCGGCGATGAGTCCACCCATCGCGCCGCCAGCGAAACTGCCCAGCACGCCCCAGATGTTCTCCGAAACGGCCTGCGGCAGATGAAAATGCTCGCGCGCGACTTGGCTGAGTTCGTGTTCGGCCTCGCCCTTCAAACCGTGCGCTTCGATGAGATTGTTCGTCGTTTGCTCGATGCGATCCGCAAGCTGCGTGGCGAGCTTTTGCCGCGCATCGTTATACTCGCGGTTCAATTCATCGCGCTGCCAGCCCACTCGCTCCAGCAGCGTCTCGGAGCGCACATCCACGCCATCAAACAGCGCAGCGGTGAGCTGCTCGGAGATCAGACGCACGGAGGTTTGAAACACGCTCACGTTGCGCTGCGCCCAGGCGCGTTTGATCTGCTGAAAGGTCGGGATTTTGGATCCTTGCATCAGCGGTGCCAGCGAATCCATGAGCTTGTCCTCCTGCACCCAGCAGCGGGCGAAAGCATCCAGCGTCAGCACATCACGCACGACGTTAAACTGCTTCAAATGCGCACGCCACGACTCCAGTTCCGCTGCTTCCAGCGCTGGACTGCCTTGCGTACCGGTTTGATTGAGCAGCACGACGACCGGCTTCTCCACCCAGCCGAGAATTTCCATCTCCGGGCCGATGTAACCCGCCGCCTCGGGCGGTTCAGCGGCATTCACGAGGTAAAGCACCACGTCCGCTTCATCGCGCACATTTTTGAGCGCCTGCTGGCTGCACCACAAAGGCTTGTCGGTGATGCGATCCCAGGTCTGCGACAAAAACCACAGCACCGGGCTGCTCTCACGTTTCAGGCGCTTCATCAAACGTGCGCTGTCGCCAAAGCCAGGCGTGTCCCAGAGGCGCAGCATGAAACCACCGGTCTCAAGCAATGTATGCGATTCGTTAAACAGCGTCACATGCGGTGCATCGCGCACTTCACCCACATCACGGCGCAGCAGCGTGCGAGCCAGCGTCGTCTTGCCAGCGTTCGTGTGCGAAATCAGGCTCAGCGTGATGATGTCGGACGCATCTCGCACGTTCAGTTCTCCATCCTGCTTATCAGGAGGACTGGCGGCTTTGGTTCTGGAGAAGAGAGCAGGCACGAGAGTCAGAAACTTCGGAAACATTACGACACAGGCGGGTTTGCGCGTGCGGATTCTTTGCGCACGGCCACAATCACTTCAGACGCGAGACCTTCGACCATCTGCGACCACAATTGCTCGCGGCCGGCGACTTTTTCTGGCGACCAGCGTCCAGCGAGACTGGTACCATCGAGCAGCACGATCAATTCCGGCTCCGCATGCTTCGTGAGCAGGCGCTGCCGCACATCCGAAACAAGACGCCGCTGTACCTCGGCTTCCGGCGTGGTCGCCATATTGAAAAGCATCACCAAATTCGCCGACACCGGCTGCCATTCAGCCGCAAACTCATCTTCATCGCCTGCCGGGATGCGCACATACTCCGCACGCGCCATGCCGCCAAAACGCTCGCGCACGCCGCGATCCCACACCTCGCGGTGCGTCGGCGTTGGATCCATCGCATGCACCAGCACCTGGATGCGCTCGTTGCCGCCCTCCACCGCCCGAATCAGGCCGCGCAGATAATTGCCCCAGATCAGCGAACGCGCGCCGCGCGTGATTCCCCGCCCACTACGCGCCGCACCGATGCCAGCGAGCAACAGACGCGGCACCACGATCAGCACCAGCATCGTGCCCGCATACAAATGAATCCACGGCAGCGCCGGAGCCGGTTTCGCCGCCTTGCCTGCCGTGCGATGCATGTCCTCGATCTGATCCAGCGGCACTGGCTTGCGTAGCACGGTCGAAGCCGGCTTGAATAAGGTTTCAAAGAACGCACCCGCCTGATCCTTGCCCAGCAGCGTGCTCTCCCACACCGCGCGATACTCCCGCGACCAGCCGCGCGCATACAGTGCCACCGCACCACCGATCGCCAGCAGCGCCGCCGCCACATGCAGCCACATGCGCAGCCGCATCTGCAAACGCCGCCATGCCAGCGGCCACGCGAGTTCTTCAAAACGTGCGCGCACGGCGGCGGCCACACCGCTTTCGACCTCCTTCGAGGCCTTGCCCGCGCGCGAAATGCCATTGGCCAAAAACTCCGCCAGCCAGCCGCCGTGTCCTGCCACCGGCGACGCAGGCATCAGCTCAAACAGAATGCCCAACACGATCACCACCGCGTTCCAGGCCAGCAAACCGACCAGCGGCAGCGCCAGCAGGTTGAACTCGCTCGATTGGCCCAAATCCGAGAGCCAGTAGCCGGTGATCAACACCAGCGCCCAACCAATGAGCGCCCAGGACCAGCGGCCCTGCGGCACACGCAGCAGTTCCAGCACGCGGATCAACTCGCCACGCCAACCGATGGCCTCGCGCTCCAACCACTCGGCCCGTTTGTCCAGAAACGACTCGGAGCGTTCGTCCAGCGCATCGCCTTTGATCTCCTCGGAGGCCAAACCGGCCCGCGTGTGCGCCGTGGCCTCGCGACGACGCTCCGCATTGACGAGAACGCCATCGGCATCGCCTTCTTCAAGTGCGCGCCATTTCAGCACGCGCTGCCATTCATTCCAATCCATGCGGGGGTTGTTTTGAGCACACTAAACGCGGCTTCGGCTGGATTCCAAGCGTGCGATGCGAATCATACCTTCGAATCTATTTCCAATCTTCCTCCGGCCATGCGCAGATGCAGGTGCCCAAGCGCCGCCGCCTCGCTGCTGGAGTGGGTGACGTGCAAGACAGTGAGTTCATGCTCGGATTGCACACGCTGGAGCAGCGACACGGCCTCGGCGCGCATGCTTTCATCCAGCGCGGAGAGCGGTTCGTCGAGCAGCAGCAGCTTGGGCTGTGCCGCCAGCGCACGAGCGAGGGCCACGCGCTGCTTTTCACCACCGGAAAGCAGGTCGGGCAGGCGATTGAGCAAATGGGTGATGCCAAACTGCTCGGCGAGACGATTCACGCGCTGGTTGAGCTCTTCAATCGGCATGCCACGCAGTTTCGGCGCGAAGCCGATCTGCTCCCGCACACGCAAACCTGGAAACAGCGCCAGATCCTGCGGCACGTAGCCGATGCCACGCTCACGCGGCTCCAGATGCGTGACATCAACGCCATCCAGGAGCACACGGCCTGAAGTCGGCTTGCGCAGGCCGCACAGGATCTCCAGCAAAGTCGTTTTGCCACAGCCGGTCGATCCCATGAGCACGGCATAGGTGTTGGCAGGAATGGCAACCGTCACGTCCGCCAGGATCGTGCGGCCCGCGACCTGCCAGGTAAGTTGTTCGAGCTGAATCATACTTTTTCCCCCGTCGCACGCACCACCACCAGCACCAGCACGGCCAGCAGCACCATGAACAAACTGACCGCCACGGCGGCTTCGAGATTTCCCACGCTGAGTTCGAGCCAGACGGTCGTGGGCAGCACCTCCGTCTTCATCCGCGTGGCACCGGCGAAGACGAGGATCGGCCCGAACTCGCCCAAACTGCGCGCCCAGGCGATGCAAAACGCCGCCACCATGCCCCGCCGTGCCGCTGGCAACGCCACATGCCACAACGCTTGAAACCGCGTGCAGCCCAGCGTCAGCGCCACATCCTCCGGTCGTGCCGAGAGATGCTGAAACGTCCCGCGCATCGTGCGAATCGCGAACGCCGCCGCCACGACGAACTGCGCGAGGATCACACCGCTGATTTGATAGGTGAAGGGAAAACCGGGAATGTGCAGCGTGTGCTTCCAACGATCATCAGGCATTGGGATCACCCGTGACCGTGGGGCGAATTCATCCTCCCCAACGCTCTTGAATTCGGGCTCAGGACGCCAAGACTCAGGAACCTCAATCACAGGTAGATTCACATCGAAGCCGTTCTCGATCACTTTGCCGATCTTCGTCTGAAAAAAGATCAGCAAACACAGCCCCACCACGAGCGGCGGCAGGATGATCGGGATGTCCAGCGCCGCATCCAGCCAGGACTTCCCACGAAACTCCCGCCGTGACATCAGGTAGCCCACCGGCACCGCCAGCAGCAGCGCGAATCCTGCGGCCAGCGAGCACGTCACGAGACTCAACCACGTCGCATGCCGGATCTCCGATGACATCAGCACCTTCAGCCACGACTCCAGCGTGCTATAGGAAGCCGTCGCTCCCAGCAGCAGCGCCCAGAAGAGAAGATAGCCCGCCGTGATCAGGGCCAAGACCAGCCAGCAGAGATTGGAGCGGTTAAAGGACATGCAACGGGAACGGCCAAGCCAGATGAATACCACTCATTCTTTTTGATCAACTCAAACCCAGCCGTGGCTCGAAATGATTTTGCGGATGATGTCGCGTCGACGTGCGGGTGAAACTGCGCCACGCAGGACTGTCAGATGGCCGCGCGGCACGGAATAGACGAGGTCGCAGCGGCAGAGCGTGCTCCAGTCAAGCCCGTCCGCGCCATTGAGCACGACTTCGTGAGGCGCTGGAACGCTGCCAGCACGAAGCGTGGTGCATAGCAGCACTTCAACCGTGTCTTTTCGTTCCACGCGCAGCGGATGGGAGATGATCACGGCGGGATGCTCTCCCGCGCCGGGGAAGGCATAGGTTCTGATCTCCCACTGCTTCATGATTCGGGTCCGGCCAGTCCGGCCAGAGACTGCTCCACTGCTTCCCACGCTGCATCCGCCGCATAAACCTGATCAGCCTCATCCTGACTCAGCGGGGCGGGATTGAGCCAAGTGACCGATTCATCGGCTGCCAGACGCCGCACCGCCTCTGCCACCGCTTCATCGCGGCTGGTGAAACGGCCCAGTTCAATCAGGCGATTGAGAAAACTGTCTTGTTCTATCGGCAGGGTGATCGTCATGGCGAGACTGTATTACCAACCATGCTGCCATCCCAAGGACGACAGTCAAGATGGATGCTGGCAGCTTTGTCGAGATGAGCGCACCCTCTCGCACAGTCACAGCGGCCTTTCGTTACCACACGATGTCCTGCCCGATTTTCTCGTCGAGCCACTTGCGGAGCTTATCGAGACCTTCGCCGGTTTCGGCGGAGACGGGGTGGATTTTGATGCGTTTGAAGCGCTCTTTGAAGTGGACGAGGTTTTCGGCGGCCTCGGGGAGGTCGATCTTGTTGGCGAGGATGCACCAGGGGCGTTTGGCGAGTTCGTCGGAGTAGAGGGAGACTTCTTTGCGGACGATTTCTAGGTCGGAGACGGGATCGCGGCCTTCGGAGCCGGCGGTATCGACGACGAAGAGCAGGACGCGGCAGCGCATGATGTGGCGCAGGAAATCATGGCCGAGGCCGATGTTTTGATGCGCTCCTTCGATGAGTCCGGGAATGTCCGCCAGCGTGCCACGACGCGAAGGGCCGAACTCGATCACGCCGACCATCGGTTGCAGCGTGGTGAAAGGATAGTTCGCGATCTTCGGCTTCGCGGCGCTGAGTTTGGAGAGCAGCGTCGATTTGCCTGCATTCGGGGCACCGACGAAACCGGCATCGGCGATGCTGCGGAGTTCAAAGTGGAAGTCGCCTTCCTCACCAGCGGTGCCGGGGGTGAACTCACGTGGAGCCTGATGCGTGGAGGTCTTGAAGTGGACGTTGCCCTTGCCACCCTTGCCGCCTTTGCAGAGCACGAAGGTGGAGTTGGTCTCGGTCAGATCGGCCACGGGCTCGTAGCGCGTGACGAGTTCATCGGTGGCGTTGTCGTATTCCTGGGTGATGCGGCTGACGAGCGTGCCGGGCGGCACCTTGTAGGTCACGTCCTTGCCGCTGCGGCCCGTGCATTGCGTGGCACCGCCTTTGGCGCCGTCTTCGGCGAGGAGGCGGTTGTTGAAGACATAATTGCGCAGGCTGTCAGTGCTGGGATCGACGAGCAGGATCAAACTGCCACCGTTGCCGCCATCGCCGCCATCAGGGCCGCCTTTGGGACGAAATTTACCTCGGTGGAAGTGCGCACTGCCATCGCCGCCCTTTCCGGCACGCGCATGAACTTTGATCTGATCGACAAACATGGCTTCGACATAGCTGGAGAAGCGGGCAGGGGCAAGGCTTTAGCTTGCTGGTGGTTCAACGCCCAGCCGCCGCCTCCACCTCGGCTGACTCATTCGCCGCAGCCGTGGGATAGAACAACTGCATGGCGCGGCGGATCTGCGGGCTTTTTTGGCTGGCCTCATAAATCGCATCGGGGATGTGGCGATGTTTGGCGAGGAGGTGGTAGGCGCTGAGGGCTTCGAAGCCGGCATTGAGGGAGCCTTCCATGGGTAGATAGCTGAGGCCATCGATGTCGAGATTTTCGACCATTCCCCAGGGTGGAAAGTAGGAGGCCTTTTCCATGCGTTCGAGCAGGCTATATATGTCCGCTGTCTGCGGGTGCAGAGTGGCTGACATGAGAACGTAGTGCGGATGAATCAGCTTCTGGTCCGGCAGATCGGTGCCACCGACGTAGTAGCCGTTTCCGGCCTGATTTTCTCCAGCGGAGAGACCGTAGATGCCATGAAGTGCTGCTTGGGATTTGGGCCAGCGTTTGGGCAAATAACCACGCTGCGCTCCGAGCATGGCACGGCGCACGCTGAGCCAGCGCACGCCATCGTGCAGGTCAGGCTCGTCGCTGTCGAAGTCGGGATGAAAGAGACTCTGCAATTCGGTGATGAATCCGGTGCCCTGCCAGGCCTTGCCGGGTGTACGCATCGGCGGCGGGCGATGCAGTGGATTGGCGATGCCTTCCATGAGCATGACGAGCGCCGTTTCGCCGCCCCAGTCCTGCCAGCCATGCTGTAGCAGCGTGAGACCATCGTCGTCAAAGCCATGCGATAGGTGTCCATCCGGCAAACGCATTAGATCATAGTCGATGTTACGAAGTTGCTGAACGATGTCCTCAGCCACCGCAGGCACATCGAGCATCACGGCGGCCTGCAGCATGGACTGCGCGTAGATGGCCGTATCGACGGTGCTGTATTCGGTACCTGGATGAATATGGTAGGCACCTTCATGCCGATGCACAAAGTGCGGCAGCAGCCCACGCCCAGTTTGGAGTTTTTTCACCACCTCATGGGTGTGAGTGAGCACCCAGCGGGCATAATCGGCAGACACGATACCGATCGAATCCTGTGCGGCAGCAGCAGTGGCCAACACGAACATCCCAGTGGCAGAAACCGATTCAAAGGCTCCCTCCTCGATGTGGGCACGATCTCGCACAAAGCCGGTATCGATGGAATAACAGCGAGCGATCTTGGCATACGAAGCTAGGAACGCGTAGGCGTCCCAAGTCATCGGTGGAATCTCGACACCGAGAAAGAGACCGGAAATTTTCACCTCAGAGCCTGGCTCAGCCGTCCACACGATGTTTTTACCATCACGCACAGACTCTGGAGCAATGGGATGCACAAACATGCGATACTGCGTTTCATTCAGCTCGATCATCTGCGTCCATCGCACTTCTTGCGTAGGCGACTTGATCTCCAGCTTGATCTTGCCACGTCCAGCAGCCTCGATCATCACGGCACTCACTCTCGGCTGATACCTCGGTGTAATTTGCTCGGGATAGGGTCGCGTAAAATCCATCACGCGTTTTTCATTGCGTGCCTGCCCGGCTAGGCTGTGCCACATGCCTGCCCATGCATCGGGCTGCTGACTGAGATGCACCACGATTTCATCCGTGAGCCACTCGATCTCATGCTCCGCCTGTCCATGGAAGCCGAAGTCACTGCCAAGATGCGTGTAGCTGGTGAATGAGTTCAGGCGCTTCGTGCCAGCAGCAATTTGCTGCGTCTCATCACGGTGAATAAAATACTCCTGCACCGGTTGCCACACGAGGCGTGTGCCGGGCTGCGCCATCGCCTGCACGCAAAGCAATGCAGTGACGGCCCCAATGGTTGGAAGGAGACGCATGAAACCACTACGTTAGCGGCAAACCCAAGGATCCGCCACATTTGTAGCAATGAAAGTTAGCGTGACGCTGAGCTAGATCAGCGCTCCTCAATCGGCACAACCTTCTGGCCATAGGGCTTGCCGACGTACTCGCTCAACGGACGGAACAGACGATTTTCGCTCCACTGTTCCAGCACGTGGGCCGTCCAGCCGCTCATACGTGCAATGGCAAATATCGGCGTGAAGAGATCCGTCGGAATGCCAAGACTGTAGTAAACGGTGGCGCTGTAGAAATCGACGTTTGCGTTGAGTCCCTTGCGCTCGCGCATGATCTCAGCGATGCGCTCGGACATTTGAATCCATTTCGACTCGCCAAGCTGGCTGGTAAGCTGAATCGCCATTTCGCGGAGATGCGGCGCACGTGGATCGAGCACCTTATAAACACGATGGCCGATGCCCATGATCTTTTTCTTCTGCGCGAGAGCGTCTTCGACCCAAGCATCGACTTTATCCGGGCTGCCTATCTCTTCGAGCATGTGGATGACGCCTTCATTCGCACCGCCATGCAACGGGCCTTTGAGTGCACCGATGGCGGCGCTGATCGCGGAATACATGTCGCTCAAAGTCGAGGCAACAACGCGGGCGGTGAAGGTGCTGGCATTGAAGCCATGCTCAGCATGCAGGATGTAGGCAACGTCGAGGGTCTTCTCGGCTTCCTTGCTCGGCACTTCGCCATTGATCAGATACAAAAAGTGAGCGGCTTCGCTCAGGTCCTTGCGCACTGGCGGCAAATCAAGCCCCTGACGCGCACGGTGGTAGTAGGCAGCGATCACGCCGATCTGTGAAGTCAGGCGGATGGCCGTGGCGAGATTTTCACTGACTTCAATGTCATGGCGCTTCAAATCGTAGCAACCAAGCATCGAAACAGCCGTGCGCATGATGTCGATCGGACGCGCGGTTTTGGGTGCCGTCTTGAGGAAATCAATCACGCCTTGTGGCAGTTCACGCTCAGCACGCAGTGCGGTGGTCAGCTTGTCGAGTTCAACGCGGTTCGGCAGCTTGTTGTAGTAAAGGAGATAAACCACTTCCTCGTAGCTGACTTTGACGAGTTCGTTGATGTCGTAACCGCAGTAAAACAGCACGCCTTCCGCTCCCTTGACTTCCCCGAGACGGGTTTCAGCAGCGACGATTCCTTCGAGACCTTTGGATACAACAGACATGGCAGTGGGCGTGGGGTTTGAGTGTTTGTTAGCAGATAGCGCGCCCAAACTACGGCTCAACCAAAGACTCAGTTACAGACAAAGAAATCTTCCAATGGGGGTGTCCAGCATCCCCTATGGACAGGAGGCGGTTTTATCTTGTGAATAGATCGTCGATCGCCTAGCAAAGCAGATGGCAGAGCCATTTCGCCTTCTATTCGTCTGCTTGGGCAACATCTGCCGCTCTCCTGCGGCTGACGGGGTCATGCGTTCACTCGTTGAAGCAGAAGGTCTCGGCGAACGCATCGCCATCCGCTCTGCGGGCACCGGTGGCTGGCATGTGGGAAAACTTCCGGATCAACGCATGCGCAGCGCAGCGCAAAAACGGAGCTACGACCTCAGCAGTCGCGCCCGACAGGTAAGCACGGAGGATCTGCGCGACTACGACCTCGTGCTCGTCATGGATCAGCAAAATCTGCGCGACATGCGTTCCTATGATCCCCTATCGCAGTTCACTGCCAAAGTCCGTCTCTTCTGTGAATTCTGCTCAAACCATCAGGAAACAGAGGTGCCTGATCCCTACTACGGCGGCGAGCAAGGCTTTGAACTCGTGCTTGATCTCCTTGAAGACGGTTGCCGCGGTGTGCTGCAGCACATTCGCTCAGTCCTCGCGTAAAATCGCCTCCGCCACCCGCATGCCATCCGCAGCGGCAGAAATGATGCCTCCAGCGTAGCCTGCGCCTTCTCCTGCGGGATAAAACTGCTTCACACTGATGCATTGCAGCGTCTGCGCATCACGCGGAATACGAGCCGGAGACGAACTGCGTGTTTCGACACCCGTGAGCACCGCGTCTTCGAGCGCAAAGCCAGGCAGGCTCTTGTTAATGCGCGGAATCGCTTCTTGAATCGTGTCCACGGTGTATTCGGGCAAACATTCGCGTAAATCCGTCCAGACAACGCCCGGCTCGTAGGAGGGCACAACCTTGCCCGGGCCGGTAGAAGCGCGCCCTGCCAAGAAATCGCCCAACAACTGTGCTGGCGCATGATAATTGCTGCCGCCGAGCACAAATGCCTGACGTTCGAGACTGCGCTGAAACTCGATGCCGCTCAATACATCGCCGGGAGGCATGTCTTCAGGTCGCACATCGACCATGAAGCCACTGTTCGCGTTCGCTTCCTCACGCGCATAGCTGCTCATGCCATTGGTTACAACCATGCCCGGCTCTGAGGTGGCTGCGACCACGAGTCCGCCGGGGCACATGCAGAAACTGTAAGCCGCACGGCCCGTGCTGCAGTGCGCCACAAATTTATACGGCGCGGAGCCAAGCCGCGCATGGCCCACCCATTTGCCATAGAGTGTGCGATCGATCAGCTTCTGCGGATGCTCAATGCGCACGCCGATGGAGAACGGCTTCGCCTCAAACGGCACGCCTTGCCGATGCAGCATGTAAAAGGTGTCACGCGAGCTATGGCCAATGCTGAAGATGAAGCGCGATCCTTCAATCGTCTCGCCATCGGCGAGTGTCACCGCACGCATCACGCCGTCCTCGATCACCACATCCGCCACCCGTGCGCCAAAACGCACCTCGCCACCGAGAGCGATGATTTCCTCGCGCACATGTCGCACGACTTTGATGAGTCGATCCGTGCCGATGTGCGGCTTGCTCTTGATCAAAATGTCTTCGGGTGCCCCTGCCGCGACCATTTCACGCAGCAACCATGGGATGCGATGCTCGCGATCTCGAATCTGTGTGTAGAGCTTGCCATCAGAAAAGGTTCCAGCACCACCTTCGCCGAACTGCACGTTCGATTCGGGGTTAAAATCCCAGCCGCGACGCCAAAAGCCCGTCACATCACGCGCCCGATCACCCGCCGCCTTGCCACGCTCCAGCAGCAACGGTTTAAGACCCGCACGAGCCAGCACCAGCCCACAAAACAGCCCGCACGGCCCCGTTCCCACGATCACGGGCCGATCAGATGCCGAATGCGCTACATTCTGGGCAAATTCACGATAAGTCTCATCAGGAGCTGGACCGATACGCGGATTGGTGCCGATGCGCTTCAGAACCCGCGCCTCATCCGTCACTTCCACCAGCAGCGTGAAACTGAACTCCACATGGCCACGCCGCGCATCAATCGCCCGCTGCTTCACCTTGAGGCTGATCACCTCATCATCTCGCACGGCGAGCAGTTTCAGCACCGCAGAGCGCAGATCATCATCGCGATGATCGACGGGAAGGAGAACTTGGGAGAGTTGCAGCATTGGTAGTGCAAGCGTCTCGCTTGCAGAACATGCAAATGCAAGCGGGACGCTTGCACTACTTCGTGTTCGCGGCCTTCTCCTGCGGCGGCGTGTGCCAGCCGAAGACCTTATCACCATTGAAGAGCTTGTGATGCTCCGGTGTCATGCCGCCGTAGTCGGCGATGGCACCCGCTTTCTCCACGGTGCCGACGCGCAGGTTCGCATAAACATCGCCCTCGTCGTAAAGCACATGCAGCGGATCGTTCGTGCTCAACTGCACGCCTTTGACCGGACGAACGACTGTGAACTTCCAGGTGTTGTCGATGTGCTGGATGGAGCCCAGTTCACGATAGATCAGTGCCTTTGGCACACTCGTGAGATCGTACTGTGCCACCTGATTGGCGCGCCATGGATCATAGGCTGGACTGCCCGGGTTGGTGTAATCTCCAGCCCAAAATTTCTGGTAAGGAGTAGGGTCTGGCCTAGTGGCACGGATCTCAGCAGGTGACTGCGTGGCTGGGAAAGCATGACGCACCGGCAGGGGATCGACGCGATCGGCAACTTTGCCCACGAGCGAGAACACATCGCTGATACGGCCATAGGTGAAGAACTGGTGCGAGTCGATCAATTCGGAGGTGGAAACACGCGTCTTTTTGACGGTGAGACGATGCTCGTTCGCATTCGAGAATAAATTGAAGCTCAGTAGGTAGTCCACATCCTTGTCCACCGTCGGTTCTTTCCGCTGTGCATCTTTGGGTAGCACCAGTGTCTGAGTTCCATTCTTCGTTTCCTCGGTAGTGAGGTTAAACACGCGCATCTGGCCACGCCGGAGCAGATTCGTGCTCAGGCTGTCCGCCAGCGCCCGACCCAAATCAGGCCGCCGTGTGCCGTCCACCGTCACATCTTCAGCATAGATCGCCACCTTGGGCCGCTCCGCACTTTTCACACTCCAATCACTCTCAGCGTGAAGTCGCGAGGCGATGACGGTGCTCAAAAGTGCAATCAATGCAAAAACGGTAGGTGAGATGTGCATGACCTGATTGGAGTTAAAGGGATGCTAACGGTTCAAATTTTGCTTGGGAAGCAAAATCTCGGCCAATCTAAGCCCCGTTGGCTTCAAGGCTTTGCGGACCTTTTTGTCATTTCTTCACCAACACCCGCACTTCCACTGCGCCGATCGCCTGATGAAACACGATCTGGGTGCCAAGCTGTTGGCTCGATGAAGACGTCTCGTTTTTGTTCTTTCGCACTGGCGGCGGATTTTCGAGGACGGTCTGAATTTCTGACACATGGCCAACGCAGTTGCCAAAGGCGTCGATCAACGCTGATCCGCTCGAACCCGGCGCCCAGTCGAGCGTCGTCTCCAGCCATACCGGTTTCGGCACCTCCACATCTTGCGGTAGGTCTGCTGCTTCCTTTTTCCGTAGAAACGGACGCTTCACAAAGCGACTCACGATGCCCTCGCTGAAATAGCCGCGCTTGCCACTTGGATCACTGAAACACCAAACGGGATCGCCAGGACTTACATCAAGACACAGTGGCAAAGGCGTGAGTGGTGCGTCAGATTTGACGCGGATGATCGCACTGTCGGTGCCGGAGTTGCAGGCGAGCACTTCGGTGACAGGCAGCAGCACATCATCTTCGGTAGCGGCCACGAGCCAGCCTTCCTTCATGTCCGTTGGTGGCGCGATGACATGCGCACAGGTTGCCACAGCGCCATCCGCCGTGATCGCGTAACCGCCCGCAAGGTCCAGATGCCATTTGTCACACTTTGAGCAAAGGAAGTAAGCGCCCACGCGAATGTGCGAGAGCCGCGCACGCTGCCAGCGTTCACGCGGTGCGAGCGGCTTGGTGTCCGCTGTTGGTAAATCGATTGTGCAAGTAGCCTGCTTCGACTGCTCCAGCACTTTCGTCATCGACAGCAGCGCTGAGGTTTCATGGAGTTTCTTCGCCTGCGTCAGCAGCGCCGCATTCGGACGAGCGCCACGACCTTCTGCGTAAACCGGCACACCTGGAGCCTGCGCATTGGCAGCGCTGGCCGAAACCAGTAGGCAATAAAGAACGCAGCCGAGTTTCATGATGAATTAGCCGATCTTGGCGGAGCCAAAGTGTCCACGCAGTGCCTCTGGAATGAGGATGCTACCATCTGCCTGCTGATACGTTTCAACGAGCGCCACAAACAAACGCGCCAGCGCCGTACCGGAGCCGTTCAGCGTGTGCGGGATGCGATTTTTGCCGTTCTCGTCCTTGTAACGCAGATTCATGCGGCGGGCCTGATAGTCGCCGAAGTTCGAGCAGCTTGACACTTCAAGGTAGGTCCCCTGCCCCGGCGCCCAAACCTCAATGTCGTAGGTTTTGGCCGAGCCGAAGCCGATGTCGCCGGTGCAGAGCTCGATCACGCGGTAATGCAGGCCTAGAAGTTGCAGAACCTTTTCCGCATTCGCTGTCAGGCTTTCGAGTTCGCCCATGCTCGTCTCAGGCGTGGTGATTTTCACCAACTCCACCTTATCGAACTGATGCATGCGGATGAGTCCGCGTGTGCCGAGCCCCGCACTGCCCGCTTCACGACGGAAACACGGCGTATAAGCCGCATACTGGATCGGCAGCTTTTCCAAGGGCACGATTTCATCGCGATGCAGATTCGTCACTGGCACCTCCGCCGTCGGGATGAGGTAAAGATTGTCCTCCGGGCTGTGATAGACCTGATCGCCGAACTTTGGCAGTTGGCCCGTTCCCTCAAGACACTCCGGCTTCACCAGCAGCGGTGGACTGATCTCCTCATAGCCATGCTGCGTCGTGTGCAGATCGAGCAGGAAGCTGATCAAGGCGCGTTCTAAGCGAGCACCAGCGCCGCGATAGACAACAAACGCGCTGCCGGTGATTTTAACGCCCGCTTCGAAATCCAGCATCCCAAGCGCTGCACCCAGCACCGTGTGATCCTTCGGTTGAAACGCAAAATCAGGCTTCACACCCCACACACGCACCTCGGGGTTTTCCTCCGCAGCGCTGCCCACCGGGCAGGCTTCATGCGGCAGGTTCGGAATGCTCAGCAGCAGATCGCGTTGACGAGCATCCGCCACATCGGCTTCACGGCCGATTTCGTCAATGCGGCTGCCGATGCCACGCACTTCAGCCTCGATGGCGCTGGTGTCTTGGCCGTTTTTTTTGGCAATGCCGATCTCCTTGCTGATGCGATTCCGGTCGCTCTGCAATTTCTGCCGCTCCGTCTCCGCAGCACGGCGCTGCGTGTCGATCGCCAGCACCTCATCCACCAGGGACGCAAAGTCGCCGCTACGGCCGGCAAGGCGTTGTTTCACTTGGTCTGGGTTGTCGCGAATGAGTCGGATGTCGAGCATAGGCGGCGGAGGTTAGCGGGAGTGTGCGGCTTGTCGAGTGCGGGAAGGAGCATTGACAGCCTGAACTGCGGCCCGAACATCGCCATGTGATCTACCTCGACTCCGCCGCCACCACACCGACCGATCCTGCGGTCGTCGAGGCCATGCTGCCGTTCTTGCGCGAGCACTTTGCCAATCCTTCCGCCAGCTACTCTGCCGCACGTATGGTTCGGAAGGCAGCTCAAACCGCACGTGAGCAAGTAGCCAAACTCCTCGGCGCACATGCCGACGAGATCGTGTTCACAAGCTGCGGCACTGAATCGATCAACACCGCCATTGCTTCCGTGCGTGCTTCATGGCCAGAAAAAACCGATCTCATCATCGGCGACACCGAACATGCCGCCACTCTCGAAGCGGCGAAGCGCTGGAACGGCCAAGTGATCCGTGTGCCAGTCAATCGCGATGGCATGATCGACCTCGATCAACTGCGTGCACTGCTGCGTCCCGGCCATGCGGCGCTCGTTTCCATCCTCTGGGCCAACAACGAAACTGGCGTCATCGCTCCCATGCGTGAAATCACCGAGATCGCGCACGCCGCCGGTGCGTTGGTGCATGCAGACGCCGTGCAGGCCGTCGGCAAGATCGAAATCGACCTCCGTAACATGCCACTCGATTTTCTCAGCATCAGTGGGCACAAATTTCATGCGCCGAAAGGCATCGGCGCGTTGTTCGTGAGCCAGCGCGTGCGCTTTGCACCACTGCTCGTCGGTGGTGGTCAGGAAAACGAGCGCCGCAGCGGAACAGAGAACGTCCCCGGCATCGTCGCCCTCGGCAAAGCCGCCAGCCTTTGCAGCCAGCACGATCTCCAGCCTTTACGCGATGATTTAGAGAAGCGTCTCATATCCGCATTGCCCGAAAGCATCATCCACAGCGCACAAGCACCACGCCTGCCGAACATCACCAGCATCTGCTTCCCCGGCATCGACGCCGCCGGCATGCTCATCCTGCTTGATAAGGCTGGCATCGCCTGCTCCGCCGGTTCCGCTTGTCACAGTGCCTCGCTGCATCCCTCGCATGTCCTCGAAGCCATGGGCTTCGATGCCGCGCATGCCGCCAGCACGCTGCGTTTTTCCTTCAGTCGCTTGAACACCCTAGCCGAGACTGAAACTGCGGCGCACGCGGTTATTCAGGCCGTTCACAAAATGCGCTGCGAGAGAGGTGGGAGCAGCGCCGTCATTGTAAACTGACATGACCGCTCGAACCCAACTTTGAACTTGTAACTTCAAACCTGAACTTCCCCTTCCTCCATGTCCCATCGATTCACCTGCACAGAGCGCGTCCAATTCTCCGACACCGACATGGCCGGCATCGTCCATTTCTCCAATTTCTTCCGCTACATGGAGCGTGTGGAGCATGCTTTCTTCCGCAGCCTCGGCTTCTCTATCGTCGATCCGCCGGTTGAGGGCGAAGAACGTGTCGGCTGGCCCCGAGTGCATGCCTCTTGCGACTACATGGCTCCTCTGCGCTTCGAAGAAGAGTTTGAATGCGAACTACTGATCGAGGAGGTCCGCAGCAAAGTCATCCGCCACATCATTCGCTTCTGGAAAAGCGATGGCACACTCGCCGCCGAAGGCCGCATCACCGCCGCCTGCGTCCGCAAAGACCCCACCACCGGCAAAATGAAAGCCATCGAGATCCCCCGGCGCTTCCGCGACAAGATCGAAGCCGCGCCGCATGAGTTGCTGAAAAGACCGGACAAAAAATGAACAAACCCGTTGTCGTAGGCGTTCTCCCACGGCAATTCATCGCTCTACACTACCACTACTCGTGAACACCCAACCCCCATCCAAAAAAATGCAGACCTGGCTCATCTACGCGCTCCTCACCGTGCTCTCCTGGGGCGTTTATGGCGTCATTCTTCACGCCGCCCGCTCTAAAATGCCCATGGGGCCAGAGACGCCCAATGCTGGCCTTAAAGCCTTCCTGTTTGTCTGCATCGCCTACGCCATCATCGGCATCGTCGCCGCGCTTGTGTTGAAGGCGCGCGGCACCAACTGGAGTTTCACTGGTGACACCGGCAATGGTATCCCGCTCAGTCTCATCGCCGGTATCGCCGGAGCCTTGGGAGCACTCACACTGGTGCTCGCTCTTGGTGCCGCCGCTACGCCGGTGCTCAAAGGCGGTGGCGGATTCGGCGTCGCTGCTGCTGCTGCAGTCATGCCCATCGTTTTCGCAGGCGCTCCCGTCATCAACACCATAACTGCGATGTTCATGCATCCACCAGAGGGTGGATGGGCCAAACTCCCGCCTCTCTTCATCGTAGGTTGCGTTCTTGCCGCAGGCGGTGCTTTCCTCGTTGCCAAATACGCGCCTTCCAACACCGGCAGCGCTACTCCAGCCGCGAAACCGCACTGAGATGCCCCGCCTGTTACTCTTCGACATCGACGGCACACTCATTGACAGCAATGGCGCTGGCGGTGCGGCAATTCTCGATGCCGCAGAGGAGCACTTCGGCATTCAGCGCGATGCTTTGCCGGAACTGCAACTTGCCGGCTCCACGGATCCGGAGATCGCCATGGATGTGTTCCAACATGTGAACCGTGAACATCCACCCCAGGAAGTCACGGCCTTGCTCAATCTCTATCTCACCCATCTTCAGCGCCGCTTGCAAGCCGCCGACTTCAGCGGCTTCACGCTCCCCGGCGTCATTGATCTGCTGCAATCCTTGCGCAAGGAAAGCGCGGCACATCTCGGCCTGCTCACCGGCAACGTGCGCCGTGGAGCTGTGATCAAACTCACTCGCCATGGCATCAACGAGCATTTCATCGACGGCGGCTTTGGCAGCGATCACCATGACCGAAACAAGCTCGGCCCCGTCGCCTTGGAGCGCATGCAGCAAGCTACGGGAGTGCGTTATGACATCTCCGACGTCATCGTCATCGGCGACACGCCGAAGGACATCCGCTGTGCCGAAGCCTTCGGCGCGAAATGCCTCGCCGTCGCCACCGGCCAGTATTCGGCCGATGAATTGAGCGCCCTCAATCCCTGGCGCACCGTCGATTCGTTTGCCGACGCGCCTGCGATCGTCGATCTGCTGCTGCGAGCCTGATCCGCCATGAGCAACACCACCGATGCCACACGCGCCATGCGCATCTCGCTGGGCATTGGATTTCTCATGCTCGTGCTCAAAGTGGGCGCGTATGTGCTCACCGGCTCAGCAGCCATCTTGGGTGACGCAGCTGAGTCCGTCGTGCACGTCGCCGCCGTGATGTTCGCGGCCTTCAGCCTTGGCCTGCTGCACAAACCTGCGGACGACGACCACCCCTACGGCCACAGCAAGATCGCTTTCTTCTCTGCTGGCATCGAAGGCGGCCTGATCATCGTCGCGGCCATTTTTATCATCTATGAATCCGTGCGTCGTTTGCTGCTGCACCTGCCACCGTCCAATCTGGATCAAGGTCTGGCTCTCACCGCGCTAACTATCATCATCAATGCCGCGCTCGGAACTTACCTCATCCGCACCAGCAAACGCTCGGGCTCAATCATTCTCGAATCCAACGGCAAGCACGTGCTCACCGATGTGTGGACCAGTCTCGGTGCCATAGTGGGCCTCGGCCTCGTTGCCCTGACTGGCTGGCATAGCTGGGACTCCATCTGCGGTCTCATCATGGCGGCGAACATTATCTGGACTGGCTACGGACTCATGCGCCAAAGCGTCGGTGGCCTCATGGACAGCGCTGACCCCAAACTCAACGCATCACTTGATGCGGCTCTGCGCCGTGAAACCGAAAAGCATGGCCTCAAGTTCCACGCCCTGCGTCATCGCGATGCTGGTGAAATGCACTACGTCGAAGTGCATCTCCTGTTCCCCGATGAAATCATGCTGCGAGATGCCCACCGCACCGCCACCGAGATCGAACACGCCGTCCAAGCCAGCGTCGCCAATCCCGTGCTCATCACCACGCACCTCGAGTGTCTCGGTGATCACGATGAACTTCATCAGCACGGCGAAGCCAGCGATCCCAACTACAAACGTGCATGATCCCGCTCAACGCCATCGCCCTGAACGATCCCACGTTACCGTGGCAAGTCACGGTGCTGGATGAAATCGCTTCCACCAGCGACTGGCTCAAGCAAAACGCCGCCAACTTGCCCGTCGGCACCGTCGTCTTCACCGAATCACAAACTCAGGGCCGTGGCCGTCGCGACAACCGCTGGATCGCCCCACGTGGCAAAGATTTGATGTTCTCATTGCTCCTGCGGCCTGCTGCACCGCTCGAACTCTGGCCACGCATCACCACCCTTGCCGCTCTCGCCATCTGCAAGGCCATCGAAGCCGAACTGCCGCTGCAACCGCGCATCAAGTGGCCGAATGACATCTATTTGAGCGACCAAAAGATCAGTGGCCTGCTCGCTGAGACGGTTTCAACGCGTGATGGCATCCTGCTTGTGCTCGGCATCGGTTTGAACGTCAACGCTCGCGAATTTGCCCCTGACATCGTTGCCACCTCGCTGCTGAAAGAGTTGCAATCTCACACGCTCAACGAACTGGACCGCAATAGTCTCGCTCATCGCTTGCTCACCTCCCTGCATGACGAATTTCAGCATCTGACCAGTGATTTCTCGTCCGCCATTGCCGAAGTTCGCCAACGAAGCTGGCTCCTTGGTCGCCAAATCCGCGCCCGAACACCTCAAGGCGAGATGTTTGGTCGTGTGCTCGATTTGAATGAGGAAGGCCACCTCATCCTGCAACTCAACGACGGCAGCGCCCACTCTCTGACCAGCGCCGAAGAGGTCCGCCGGGTGTAATTCCGCATTCGACATTCGCCATTCGTCATTAAAAGTGCGCGCCCATGTTCCGCGCCGTTCTCACTTCCCGTCTCCAAGCCGCTTTCACCAGTGCTGGCATCGCTTTGCCTGAAGGCTTCGCCGTGTCCGTCGTCATCGCCTCCGACACGCGCTTTGGCGACTACCAGAGCAACGCGGCGATGACCTTGGGCAAGCAGCTCAAGACCAACCCACGCGCTTTGGCGGAACAGATCAAAGCAGCGCTCCAAGTGGATGATCTTTGCGAAAAGATCACCGTGGACGGCCCCGGCTTCCTCAATTTCACGCTCAGCGCCTCCGCGCTCGGCCAAAAGCTCGGTCTCATCGTCAAAGACGACCATCTCGGCGTGCCGCCTGTCGAGAAATCGCAACGCATCGTGGTCGATTTCTCTGCGCCAAACATCGCCAAGCCGATGCATGTCGGCCACATTCGTAGCACGTTCATTGGCGACTGCCTTGCCCGCATCGCCCGCTTCATCGGCCACACTGTCATCACCGACAACCACATCGGCGACTGGGGCACGCAGTTCGGCATGATTCTGCACGGCTGGAAGACTATTCTCGATCACGCCGCGCTCGAAAAAGACCCGATCCATGAACTTGTGCGTGTTTACAAGAACGTGAACGCGCAGACGAAGGCTGACGAAGCAGTGCTGACTACTTGTCGCAACGAACTCGTGAAACTGCAGCAGGGCGACGCTGAAAATCTCGACATTTGGAAACGATGCGTGGCGCTTTCGCTCGACCAGCTCCGCACCATCTACACGAAGCTCGACGTTCACTTCGACCACTTCCTCGGCGAGAGCCATTACAACGACCAACTTGCGCCGCTCGTCGAAAACCTGCTCGCCAGCGGCATCGCCGAGATCAGCGATGGTGCCACCTGCGTGTTTTTCCGCGATGTGCCGGAGCTTGCCGACAAGCCCTGCCTCATCCGCAAGAGCGACGGCGGCTTCCTGTATGCCACCACCGACCTTGCAACGATCGATCACCGCATCAATGCGTGGCAGGCCGATGAAATCTGGTATGTCGTCGGTGCTCCCCAGGAGCTGCACTTCCGCCAGCTTTTCCAAGTCGCCAAGAAGCGCGGCCAGACCACCATCATGCGTCACATCGCCTTCGGCAGCATCCTCGGACAGGACGGCAAGATGTTCAAAACCCGCTCTGGCGAGAGCGTGGGCTTGCTCGAAGTGCTCGATGAGGCCATCGAGCGCGCCGCCGTCGTCGTCGCCGAGCGCGAAGGCTTCTCCGATGACGAAAAAGCACAGATCGCGCAGGTCATCGGCACCGGAGCCGTGAAATACGCCGAACTCAGCCAGCACCGCATGACCGACTACAAGTTCAGTTGGGACAAGATGCTCGCGCTGCAAGGCAACACCGCGCCCTACCTCATCAACGCCTACGTCCGCACCCGCAGCATCTTCCGCAAGCTGGATGGCGAAGTCACGCTGACACCTGATTTGACCATCACCGAGCCTGCCGAACGTGCGCTGGCAATGAAGCTCGCCCAGTTCGCCGAAACCACGCACGACGTGCTCGTTGATCATCGTCCAAACCTCCTCGCCGGTTACCTCTACGAACTCGCGGACACCTACCACAGCTTCTACGAAGCCTGCAACGTGCTGCGCGCCGAAGGAGCCGTGCGCAACACACGCCTCACGCTCTGCGATGCCACAAGTCGCGTTTTGAAAACCGGCCTCGGCCTACTGGGCATTCAGACGACGGAGCGGATGTAGCTCGCCTTTTGATCAATCTTCATTCATCTTTCTCACTCTTATGCCCGTCCCACTCTTAGACGTTAACGCTCAGAACCACCCT